>ENA-UERM01000612-UERM01000612.1-human-gut-metagenome-genome-assembly--contig:-NODE-612-length-26536-cov-202.888658_pt1 | contig 26536 bp, 48 predicted proteins | sample MGYA00242983_ERZ507983 | MGnify/ENA primary metagenome ERZ507983 (study PRJEB26167, sample SAMN06115432) | human gut metagenome | host: Homo sapiens | place: China:Shanxi | collected 2015-04-29...
AATATCCTTCAATTCCGACATTTTCCGATATTTTATACCCTGCATCATTTGTGTATGTTATATCCATTTTATTATCTCCCTCCCTGCAAACAAAATGTGATATGTTATACACATCTGACATTACCTTTATTCTTGAAAGGGAATCTATCAAGTCGCTAGTTCTTGCTTTAATAAAGTAATTAAAGTTTGATTTTATATTGTTTACCAATGGTGTGTAGTTTACAAACTTAACCTCCATCAGCGTACAATTAAAGACAGAACCGAAATCCCCATAAGATATGGACATCACTCTTTCATCATCAGATACAGAAACAGTTACATTTTCTTCTGACAACATTTCAAGAAAAGATAACGCTTCCTTTACCGAAGTAGGCATTACATTTATGCACAAGTCCTTTGATATATCCGGCTGACATTCTACAACATCTCTTACAAATACAATCTTATCGGACGAACATATATCAATGCAATTATTGGAACAAATAAAATTTATCCCCACTCCACTAAGGCTGGTCACAACGTCACTGATATCATTAAACCCAATGTTTCTTTTTAATGCTCTATACAGATCATTCCTGTTCACGTTGACCCTTATCCCGGTACCACGCTTACCCATTTTAATATCGGGATAAGATTCTACATCTTCCGCAAAGAAAGACGCTTCACTGCCATTGTAAGAGAATATTATATCCTTATCATATATCTTTACCGTAACAATGGAATCCTTTACTGTTTTGAGCAGCTTTACAAGTCTTATTCCGTCTACTGCAAACTCCTGTCCGTCATTACAGTCTGAATCAACAACTGGAATGATCAAACGCATCTCATTAAGGTTATTGTATGAAGTAACCTCTATTGAATTTTCTGATGCTACATATTTAAAACGGAAACATTTCAATATCGTCAAGCCTGTATCGGAAAGGCAGGCTTTGGCTGAGTTTAACGTTGAATATAAAACTTTTCTATCAAAAACTATCTTATTCATAAATGTCAAATTTAAATGTATTCAATCCAAGAAAAATGTTCTCTTTTATCAAGGTAATCCATGTCGTTCTCGTTATCATAGGCTTCCTTCTCAAACGATATATTTCTATACGCATTACCTTTTTGTGTAAGCCTGTAAAACCATTCCAAAAGATACAAAATGTAAAACGGAACATACAAAAGTTCTTTCATTTGTTTTGTATGAATCGCTTCGTGATTATAATCGCTTTCACGCATCGTACATCCTTTTCTTACGAAAAGAACTCCAAACAAATTTATACACTTATACCCTTTTAATGGAATAATTTTGTTATATATAACTTTCATTGAAACAACTCTTTAATTATTTTTTCAAAACTTACTTTTGTGGTGTTGTTACGCATACAATAATCTTTTATCTGTAGTGTATTTGACATCCCCGGCTGACCACGCTCGATAGCGTCAAGTATATTCCACAACATTTCCTTAGACCATACAAAATATCCTCTAAAGAAATATGTAGCCATCACATCAGCCTGTTCTATTATATGATTACGGTCATGGTTACTGTCAGGCATTTTAAGTTCTATGCCATATATCTTACCGTCATGTATATAAGCAAGGTCAGGCATACTTTTCTTTGCTCCTAGAGCACGAAATTCAGCCGACTTGTTACCACTTACAGCAGGATGGAGAAGTTCGGAAAAGAATGCTACAAGCAATCCACTGCATCCTTTACCTTCCTTCTCATTCCTGTAACTAACTACTATATCTTTCTGCATTTTCTTTTCTTCCGCAGACCGTTTTTCCTCAGCCATAATAAAAAAATTGTATTTGATAAAGGTATCACGAAATGGGATGGCATTGATGTTAATTTTTATACACATTTTAGAACGTTAATCCGTTCGGGGCGATACCAACGCCCGCTATCGGCTATCATAAATGAATCACCGAATACTTTTCTACCGATATTAAGCGCACCGTTCACATCGGCATTGACACGGCAGATAGCGCAAAGCCTGTCGGAGTGGTTGATGTCAAATTTATAAACTAATTGCATATTAGCCAGTATTATGTTTCGCCAGTAAAAAGGAGAACAGGGAAGCCGTACTGACTTCAGCTTGTCGGAAGGTAGCTACTCCGTTCCTATCCCTGTATGGTACAAATGTAATACTATATAATGACATTGGGAAATATTATGTGTTAAATTTTTGTAATGGTGTTTATTTGTTCCTTAATGCCGTTTAAATATTGTTTTATTTCTTTTTCTAACTTGTCCAATGTACTGTTTACCAATCCATCCCACTCTTTTTCATATACAGGAATATTCCTTTTTACTGTAGAGTGAAAAGAGATTTGATTCCCTAAAGGAAGATCAAAATACATAATAAAAGAAACTCTTTTTCCCTTATCCTCCGAGCACCCAAAAGAGAACTTACTTTCGTTATATATTTCGATAAGTTTGTCAATCAAATCTTCTTTCTTTGCGTACATCTTTTCCGAGTAGGGGAATGGAGCGTCTTTAGCCTTTATGTTGTAATCTTGTATCTCCAATGCAACACGGTAAATTTTAGCCGTAAAATCTCCTTGTTTTATCTTTTTATTAAGCATTAATTTTACCTTTCTTGTACCTATGCCGCACATATTTTCACGTTTCAATTTTAGCATGGCTATCAATTTCCTGTTTTTCTCCAAGGCTTCTTTCTTTGCTTCCCTTTGTCTTTTACAATCTTCTATTACGGAAACATAATTTTCTTTTATCCCGAAAACGTCCATTCCGCCAAAACAAAATGTTTCAATATCTAAGATTGTATTCTTTTCCATCCCAAGAAAATCTATAAGCCTTTTGTCTATGCCAAAAATATTCGTGTAATGTCTAAGATGTGACACGCAAACAATATATTCCGGGTTATGGGAACATTCAATCTCATCAAACACTTCCCAAGGATTAATGTTGTTTTTCATAATGTTATTTTTTTGTTTCTTTTGATATACCCCCATATAAACTTGCTGGAATATCCGCATTCTTTCATGGCTTTACGAAAATCAGATTCCGTATTTCTGATATACAACTGCCGTATCGCCCAGTAAGTATTGTATCCTTTAAGTTCCGCATACTGGAAAAATTGCGTAGGTGTCATTTGCTCGAACTTTAAATCTCCTACCAGTTCTTGCAGTTCCGCGATTCTTATTTCCTTTTCGGTTGGATATACATATCCGCAGAAAGGGCATTCCGAAGCGGTTATGGCAATATATTTACCACACTGTTTACACTCTTTCACTCCTTGTATTCCTTCACATTTCCCCTTGTTATGCCATAAAGCCCATTTACGTTCTTTCTCAAACTTGCCGAGCCGTGATATGTTACCACCGAAGTCCAGGAGAAATGCTTCCGTCTTGTTTGGGTGAAGTCGTATAGCCCTGCCAGTTGCCTGGATATAGAACTGAACGGATTGTGTAGCACGGTTTAATATGCAAACCTCTATACTTGTTTCATCGTATCCCGTAGACAATATGCCACTGTTGCATATAACGGTAAATTTATCGTCATGGAAATCCTTGATAAGCTGTTCTCTGTTTCCTGTAAGATGCTTGTATTTTTCATATAATGCCAACTCATCAGGTTTGTTCTTGTCTATGCCTGATATGAGGAATTTTGCAGGAATGCCAGCTTCATTAAATTCAGCGCACATCCTTATCGCATTTGCCTGTGTGGCATCAAAACAGATTGCCTTTTTCATCGGGCAGATACGCATATAGTTTTCAATCACCCCCTTGTACTGTACAGACTTGTTGAACACTGCTCCCATCTGCCTGCTATCGAAGTCACCTGTACGATAATCGGTGTTAACCTTAGACAAGTCGGGTGCATCAACTGTAAACGTCCTCAATTTGGTTATGTTTCCCCGGTCCATCATATCCTGTATCTGGGCAGTTTCTACAATTTCTTCATAGTTCATGCCAAGCTGCCTTTGGTTTCCACTTCTCATCGGGGTTCCTGTAAGACCTACTACATATTTATCATCAAGCAAACCTGATTCAAAGAGATAATCCGCGTCAGACGAGTGCGCTTCGTCTATCAGACAGAGAGATACACTCTTAACCCATTCAACCCATTCGGGCTTTTCAAGCCTTCTACGGAGAGTTTGAGCCATTGCGGATACTACTAGACCTTTAGGTATGTTCCTGTGCTTAGGAGAGATGTATTCAGCCTGTATGCCAACTCTTTCCAACGTTCCCCCTGTCTGTGTCATAAGTTCAGATCTGTGGGATACGATAAGCACCTTATTCCCCTTTTCGACAGCACCTTTAGCCATAAAACTCATTATGACCGTTTTGCCGTAACTTACACAGGCTGAGAATATGACGTGTTTATGATTAGTCAGGGCATTTCTCAGACGGGTTATCCCCACCTCTTGGTAATCCCTTAGCTTTATTTCGTTTGTACTCATCTTCTTGTATCATTCTTTCAAGTTCGTTTTTCAATGCAATCACAAAAGCCATACACTCTTCTCCTTCAAACTGCTTGACAAACTGCCTGGCGGCATCTTCGTAATCAGGAACACATTCCTTTTTGAAGTATTCCTCATTGTCTTGAAGAACCATCCAATCCTCGAATTGGTGGTTTGGTTTTTTCTTAAATATATGCAGCAAAATGACAGTATCACTATTTAGTTTGATCAGCTTCCTGTCATAGTTTTCAAAGTTGTCAACGTAATCCGTATTCATCTTCGTAAAACAATTTAAAGTTTCTCCATCTATGCCCGTTTTTCCCCTTACAGAAAGAACTGCATGAGCGTTGTGGCATACCTAATTTCCTCTCACAGTCACAACAGGCTTCAAAGCATAGGAATCTGTTCGTGCCATCCTCTATCGCAATGACAGCCCTTGTATTGTTTCTATGGCCGAGATAAGAACCGTTTTCCTTTCGTTTCTTTATGAGTTCCTTCATAATAACTCTTTTCTTTTCACGTTCCTCATCCGATACTTTCCTTCCTTTCTTGAATCCATAATTATGACCTTTGACGAACCTTCCTTTTTCGTCACGGTAAGATATTGGATAATCTATCCATAATTCGCTAATTGCTGGCATTGAAATCTAACTTTAGTTTTACAATTTCATCACTCATGGCATGTACTCTTTTCAGCCATGCCATTTTCCATGCTTCTTTTCCTATGCCATATATACGATATATATCATCTCCTGCATCATCAAATTTGATAGGAGTGCAGCTTGTTGACTTACATTTCGTTCCGTCCATAAGTTCAACGTCACCTACACCTCCATTGAGCATGATAAAGTTGATATTGTTTTCTATGGCAAGATAGGGGATGATTATTTCATCCCCACGATTAGGTTTGTTGTGCTTGATTAATGTAGTCATAACAATTTAGACAATAAATCTTCAAACTTATCCTCATACCACAAAGGTTGTGTTTCTTTAGGATTATTCGGGCTTACTTGGTTTTCCCCATAAGAAAGACCTTTTTCCGTGATTGATTTGAATCGTTTTTTCTTACCGTGTGAAGAATTTCGGCTCAATTCGCATAGGTATCCTTTTTCGACAGCAGCCTTGTTAAATGCCTGTGCGGAAATTTTAATTCCTTTTTCAGATAACAATTCAGAGACAGACTTTAGTATCCCTTTCGATGATGTATAACCTGGAAGAGATATATTTAATGGGCCAAGTATTTGTTTTGCGATAATCAACTTTGAATTATCATTTAAGTTCAAAAACTTTGCCGCCCATGTAGCTGCATTCATTTTATCCGATATGGTTGGTTGACTATCAATTGACTTATTCTCTATAATCTTATTAACGGTATGATGAAATACTTGTCGGTAAACATCAAATACTGATCTTACTTTTCTTGCAATAAAAAATTCAAGACAAGGCACAGTAATATGATAATCAATTCTTCTTGAATAACCGATTCCATTTTGGCATTTTACTTTTTGGGTGATTGCCTGATAATCAACACTTTCAATAAACTTTTCCTTAAGTTCGTTTACTGCTTTATGCTTGTCTTGATAAACAAGCATCCATACATCATCAAAATTTACTGGGAATTCGTTATCTGATTGTGATAGCTTTAATATTTCATTGAAATACGCCTTAATTTCGCTTTCACTACTTTCTTTAGATAATGTTATATTTGTTGACATATTATTAACTTTTTGTGGTAACTCCGCAATTACCCGTTACATATTTGAAACACCAACAAAGTCATTTATTTTGCTTATTGGGTATTTTTTCGTATCCCGTTCGTTGAATGAAAGATAAGATAGAGCCATTTGTAACTTATCCTCCATCCTGTCTATATCATCTTTATAATCGCTTCTGTCAAGTTCCCAATACAAAAGCCTTGACGGATCATTAACCGGGCGTAAATCAAATGGATCATCATCAGATTTACCGTCATATACGATATAATACATTTTATCCACATCGGGATGGGAAAGGAAATGCGACATTAGCTGCCAATAGTATTCCTCTATCGCCTGTTCCTTTGTTGCTTCTCTCAAATATTCAATCTTACTTTCAGAAGTAAAGCATTTCACTTCTGCTATATAAGACAATTTACCATTGACATCAAATCCATATCCATCGGGAGAATCACCATATCCATCATAGATATTATCGACAAAAACAATTTCGTCAAAATCATCCGCACAGGACATTAGTCTAGAGAACGTGTTATGGTTAAAACACTCGATAGCGTCTTTTTCATGATCCTTTCCCCACTCCATGTCAGAGGTGGATATATGTCGGCATGGTTTGTTTAACCTTCTCTCCCTTGCAACCTGATAAAGATAAGATATAGCTGTATCCCCGAAAGGAACGTCAACTGTCTTTCTCTTTACGCCCTGTTTTTTTGCAACCTCTAGTTCGGAAGGTGTCATTTCCCTTCTCCCGGAAACCATAAGTTTTCCAATGGCGGAAGAGGTGATTTTACCACACCTCTTCATAAGCCATAATTTTTCTTTTTCTTCTGCTTCCATTATTTTTTAACTGCTTCGTTAAACAATTTCATAGCTTCAGCGTCCACATCATAGCTTGCCGTGATGTATCCAATTTCGCATTTTCCACTTTTCAACGCTTCCAATGCAGCCTTGAATTTATCAGAGTTGACTGTCATTTTCTCTTTCTGTGGTGGTGGCGGAACATCACGCCCTATACGCAATCCGTAGACCTTTCCTCCATCGCTTGGGTCACGTGTCAGTTCCTTGCATAATATGACACGAAAATCACGGATGGTTTCAGGATAATCAGTTTGTGCCAGCTTAGTGAGGCGTTTACGGTTCGTACTGTTCAACAGCATAGGTTTAGGAACAAGGTTTGTTTCTTTAAAGTAAGCAATCCATGATGGTTTCTTACTACCTTGTACCTTTGCATTTTCATCCCATACGATATGGGATATTGTAGCGATGATAGACTGACCGTTAGGGAGTATTTCTACTCCCACATAATCAGATTGGCTTCCAGTTCTCCAATGATGGAGAACCTGATTTTGTTGTTCATTTGACATATTTTATTAAATTTAACTAGGTAAAACTACAGTTGAATTTCCCGTTTTGTCTACAATGACGCCCTTTCCGCCTATGACAGCTTCCGTCTTGTGTCCACTTGGGTATTCCGTTAAGCAGGAATCATTTTCCGCTTCATACGGATATACATCCATAATGGCGGTTTCGGCTATGGATGAAATCACATAGTCTGCCATTGTGCCTTTCATTCCTTCGTCAAGTTTATTTACAGCATCTCTCAAATCGGCTGCCTGAACAAGCATATAGCATGATGTCTTTTTCTCCGCTCCGCTCTTTTCGTCTAGCGTAATGTAATACAGCTTACACTTAAACCAGCGATCGGCTGCATCTTCTTCATATGGGAACAGTTCGCTGTAGTTGGAGCGTTTGATGTCCGAAACAGTGAACTCGCCACTGATAAACGGTGTCATTTCCGATATAATACGTGCTTCCGCCTCAGTGAAGCTAAGCGCATCAACTAGGTATTGCTCACTTACTTTCTTATTCATCCCATTTTCTGCTACTTTTTCGTAGCGAATTTTACACTCAAAAAATGTTTTCATGTTTATTATTTTATAAATTAAAATAAAGAAGTTTGCGATATTTCATTTTCTATCATTTTACAATTTTTTATTGCTTCATTAAAATAACTTTCTTTTAACTCAAATCCAATACCAAATCTTTTTAATTTAATGGCTTCGTAAACTTCAGATCCTATACCTAAAAATGGAGTTAATACTGTATCACCTTCATTACTCCATAGACGAATTGATCTATTAATAGTATCAAGTTGCAATGGACAAATATGCTTTTCATCATTATCTTCTCTACCATTAAACGCATTGAGAGTTTTAGAGTAATTTATATCCATCCATACAGGAGATGCAAATTTTTGCCAAGTATCCACATCAATATTACAATGAACAGGATGTTCATGTTCACCATCTTTTCTAAATATCATAAGATAATCAGGAATACCTACACGGCTCATTGAAGCATCTTTTTTTACCTGTTTATGTAATAATCCAAGTGCTTTAGTACGTTGCATCTCTGTTACAGGATTTTTCCAAATAGTTACTCTTGAATGATATATAAATCCCACTTCTTGAAATGCACTAAGTATCATACCTGAAAAATCTCTCAAACCAATATATCCTTCTTTAGATTTTTGAATAGGCAAATCCATACAATGAACAGCTACATTTCTTCCATTCCACATTACTCTATAAAGCTCTTTTACAAGAAATTTAAATGCAGTAAAAAATTCATTATAATCTTTTGAATTTCCCATATCCTCTACTTTATCAGAATATGTATATAGTTCTGCAAAAGGGGGAGAAAATATAGAAAAAACCAATACTTTCACTTGGGATATCTTGAATAAGTTTAACACAATCACCTAATCTTATATCACATTTATCACTCTTATATTGTTTGTCAACTTCCATTTTTTGTAATAATAGTTTATTATTAATATTCCTATTCATAGCTTTAGTCATTGAAGTTTGCATATCATTAAATGCCTTTTGTTTTATTTCAAATTTATGCTTAACATTAGTCATAGTGTCTGTAGTAATAAGATATATATTAACTGATTCAGACTGACCAAATCTATATGAACGGCGTATTCCTTGATAAGTAGATTCAAAAGAAAAATCAAGTGAAGCATATATCTGATTATGACAGTTCTGATAATTTAAACCAAATTGAGCAATTTTTAACTTTGTAATCAATATACGAAATTTTCCTCTACTAAACCCCAATAACTTATCTTTTTTATATTCTTTACTATCACTACCTTTTACTTCTATTGCATCAGGAATAATAGAACGAAGATATTCACCTTCTTCGTCATGACCTATCCATATAATAAAATTATCTTTAGAGTTATTTACAATTTCAGATACTTTGTTAAGTCTAATATTATATGTAGCTCTTAATTCTTTATGATAATCTGTAGCACTTACAGCAGATTCATTAAATAAAAAACCGTTATTCCTTTTAGGAGTTATAACCATTTCTTCTATAATATTTAATGGAGGAAGATTATATCCAGCATCATCAAATCCTATATCACTAGGTTTATTCAACATAACTGACCAAGTAGATACAAAATCCCAAAATGACTGCTTTGCATGTCCTTTTAACCTCCAATTTGATGTGGCTCCACCATCGTGAACAAAATACATAGCAAGCATTTCTGTACGATTCATCACATTTAAGAACTCTGCATGATTGCATATTTCTGTAGTATCATTAGGAGAAGGAGTAGCAGTACATGCTAGCTTGTAAGGAGTATTATGAAAAGATTCTATAAGTAATGTTCTAGTTTTACCTGTAAAATTTTTTAAAATTGAACTTTCATCTAAAACTACACCTCCAAATAAAGAAGCATCAATATTATCTATGTTTTCATAATTAGTTATATATATACCTGAATTACAATCTTTACTATTATATTCTGATATATTATATCCGAATTTATTAGCTTCTTCTATTGTTTGGCTTACAACAGCAAGAGGAGCAAGTATAATAATAGGTTTTTTTATATGTTTATATACTTTATCTGCCCATTCAAGTTGCTGGATTGTTTTTCCAAGACCACAATCCTCAAATAAAGCAAATTTACCAACTTTTAAAGCTATCTTTACACAATATTTTTGAAAATCAAATAATATAGGATTAAGTTCATTATAATCAACATTAAATCCACTTTCTATTTTATTATTTTTCTTTGTTTCCAAAAATTTATTATATTTTTCTATATCTGTCATAAATTTAGTCATAACCATTATTTATCAACACATGCCATTTATGTGTGGCTCACATTTATGAGGGCGTGACATAATCGAACTGTCCTCCTCTACAATGCCGCACGTCACATTAGTCACACCATCCAAACGCCCCATGTTCGCCCACCCTAGGCATTAATGTACATCTTTACACATACATTTTAGAACGTTAATCCAACGCCCGCTATCAGTTATCACAAAAGAATCACCGAATACTTTATAATGGTGTTTATTTGTTTATTAATGCCCCATTTATAAAGGGCGTAGGGGAATCGAACCAACTAACCATAATTGGGCAGTGCCAAAAATCATTAGTAAACTATGTAAAATCAGTCAATCCAAATTTAATTTTAATTACATTGATTATGGATTTATACTGCTTCTCGTAGACTGTTCCCGAATGTGTTTCCTCCACCTTCTTTTCAAATTCTTCAATGCTACCACGAAAACATCCACAGATTATTTCCACTTTCTTTTCTTTTGTCATATATGCGTGAGTGTGGCGATTGCATGAGCCGAAACCGTCAAATCCGCAATGCTCGTTGTCGTTTTCTATATCAGCATTGCCGGACACCCAAGCATTGCCGGACACCCAAGCATCGCCGGACACCCGAGCATTGCCGAACACCCGAGCATCTCCAGACACCCAAGCATCTCCAGACACCCAAGCATTGTCGGACACCCAAGCATTGCTGGACACCCAAGCATTGTCGGACACCCAAGCATCGCCGGACACCCGAGCATTGTCGGACACCCAAGCATCGCCGGACACCCGAGCATTGCTGGACACCCGAGCATTGCCGAACACCCGAGCATTGCCGAACACCCAAGCGTCATTTTCTTGGTCTAAGTTCCCTTCTTTCTCAACATATCCTCCAAAATCACCTTTTTGGGCATATTTGAAAGATTTTGTACACTTGATTTGGAATAACTTTATTCCAATAGAATTGATTACAAACTTATCTGTTAGTATAAATTTCCTTTCCATACTTCAATCAAAATTGAAATTATCCTCACCACTTGGTTCTTCTTCCGGCATATCATTACCAAAATCCATCGGGATGAACCAGTCTGAAATATAGTCTTGCATGATTTAATCCTCCTGTTCTTGCTTGAAATATTCGTACTTTATTTCCCCATTTATGATCATGTCCATGATTTCTTCATCGGAAGATGTGGCTATCTTCATCATAAACTCATCTTTCTTCACCTTTTCAATATCTTCATTTTCAGTATTCCCCACCTTTTCCAACTTTCCCATCTTTTTTGCCTTTTCAGACATATAAGACACAGCATCTTTAGCTATTTTCAAGGCATACTCTGAATCGTATAAAGACATCATGGATTGAATGTATATTCCGTTAATCCTGTCAAATATCTCCTGTTGGGGAAGGCTTAGAAACTTTGCCGTATTCGCTCCCATCATCACCTTTATCTGCCAAGATGTTTTTATATTCACTATGTGAAGCCATCCCTCTTTGATAGGGCTTTTAATAATATAAAAGTCACCTACAATATATCCTTCGTCTATATCTTTCTTTTTCATAACTTGTATTTTTCCAAAGCAAGAATCATTTTATGATCTTCAAAGGCTGATTTTATTGTATCGTCAATCATTTTGTTGTGCGTTTTAGAATCTATGTCCAATTCTGAAACATTGTATCCATTGTCAATCTTGTTCTGAATACTGAAATAATAATTTCTTATTGTCAGTACGTTATTATGTATTTCTTCGCGTGTCATTTTCTGGGTAAAAATTTATTTTTAACAAATGATAAAAGCATCACGGATATTTCATCGGCATATCTTGCAAAATCATCCTGGTATTTCTCGTCAACATTGTTATCCATCCATAGTATTTGATGCTTTGCCATAGTACCTACCTTTTCAAGCGTTTCAAACATTTGAAAGCTAGATCCGGGGAGTGTTTTCTTTAGCATTTCATTCAACTCTATGGAAGAAGAATGGATAATATCAGCACAAAAAGCAATGGCGTTGACATACATCATCCAATCCATTTTCTCATCATCAGACATCTTCTTGATAATATCCATGCCCCTTACATATTTACCGTCAGGATAAGCCTTGATATATGCTTCCTGAAACTCCTTTATCTTGGCTGTTACACGAGAGCATTCAACCATACGGCCTTTCTTGATAAGATCGTTCTGCAGCTTGCGCAACTCCTTCATTTTTTCCTCTCTCTCACACTCCTGTATTAACAAATGTCTTTCCATCTTCTATTATTTTTATAAGTTCTTTAAACTGGTCCGCAATTATCTCTAGTTTTCCCTGTATCTTCTGATTCATATTCCCGTCCTTGTAGGAACTCTGAAATCCTTCATAACGTGAATCAATGCTGGAATAGCAGAATGAATCAGACGTGATGTTTACCATCGTATTGTCACCGTCTATGAACGGTTCAGGTATGTCTACTTTTATCATCATAGCAATCCGAAATAACTGTCTAGTTTATCAATCGTTTTATCTCCATCAGATAGGACATACTCAATTACTTCACGTCCTGAAAGTGTTACTCTCAGTTTGTCCACAGGCTGAACATTGGCTATACCTTTAGAGTAATTGTTATAATGAACAATCTCCCATCCTTTTATGGATGATAGCATTCTCCGTTTGCCACACAAATTTATAGCTTTTGGAATAAATTCCTTTTCTTTCTTATCCATAATCAATCGTTTTTAAACTTTTTAAACATCTCATCTCCCAATACTCCGCTAATGAACATGGTAAGTTCTATTTCCCATTCATCTTCCTTGCCCTTCACGAACGGATAAGTAAGCTGATGCCATTCGTGGTAATCAAACAGCTTCATGCGAAGCGGATAATAATCAAACATTTTCTTGTTTTCATAAAACACACGGATATGATTTTTCTTAATCTCCGTGTAAGACAAACCGTAGTAATCCAATATCTGGTAGAATTTGTCCATAGGGGTAAAATTACATTTCATGCTTTATATATTCTTTTAGTTGTTTATGCAACGATTTCATATACTCTATTATTGTATCCGCATTAGGATCTGAAAAGTCAACATCCTTTACGCTTTTCAACTTTAACCCATACACTGAAACAACAATAACTTCTATGATGTTATGTTCTCTATCTTCACGGTATAACACATCTTTAATGCTAGATGTATTAATGATGGGAAAATCACCAACTTTTATTAAAGATTTATACTTACCTAGCATCATTGGCATTATTGACGTTATGTCGTTTTCTACAAAATCAAAAAACATATTCTCGTCAACTCCGCAATCTACTGTTTCAAGAAACATACGAATAACATCCCACTCTGATTTTACGTGAAAAGTATTATCTGACTTGTCTACAAATATGCCATCACCAAATCCATCCAACGATTTATCGGAAGCGGTGTACCCTAACCGTTCAAGTCTGTTTCTTATGTCGCTTGAATCCTTTCTAATCAATACCTTCATGGCAAATATTATGTTTAATTACTATTGTCGATTGTTTCGGTAGGCTAACCTGTTCACTGTTTTCCTTGTTGGTTAAAATGTATCTTTCCCCAGTATCACTAAACAGGAAATCATTTTTTACGAAGGGTATTTTATTTCCGTCATACCCCACAATAAAGCAGTTTTGAAAAATTTCTAGTAGAATCATGGTCTTTTGTTTTTAGCGCATAAAGAAAAAATAGGTTTGACATGAAATGCGTTTCTTACAATCCAGTCGTAATCTACGCTTCTCGGATCTCTTTCAATACTCCAAAGTTTGCTAGCGTAATTCATATCGCTTTTTAATAATCTGATTTGTCGTTTCTGTCTATATATAACAATGCAAGGACAGAATACAATCATCATTATTTCTAAAAAATTTTTCATATAAATTTAATGTTTTTGTTATTTCTCATATAGTGTCAAATTGGTTATAAATGCCTTATTTTTATAAATTTACCTGCGTTCTCTTTTCAATTAATATACTTTTTCTTGTATCTATCAATCGTATCTGTTTACAGTTGATAGAGCCTTTGTTCACTTTAGTTCCATCAAGTTTCCTAATATCAAAGAAACCACTATCTCTTCTTCCAAATATGTAATACAAATCCTTTTGATATTCAACCAAATCAAACAACCTAAATCCTTTCACTAAGAATGGTGCTTGATTGAGTTTCTTTCTGCCACCTTTCAAGAAATTAGCTTTGTGTATTTGCCTGTTTTGACATCTTACTTTCTTCTGATAGAAATAATAACCTAAAGGTTTAGCCACAGGATTACCACTGATACACCTTGCATCAACATAATGCTCTTTAGGAAGATTGTTAGTGGTACGGGTATTCTTCGTGATATAGCCAAAAGTCATACTTACATCAGGATAGATATTCTTTAGCCTATCATAGAAACTCCATCGCATAATCCCCATAAAGGCGGAATCTCTAAATGACTTTCCACGCTTTATATTTAATTTAAACTCACCTCTATGATATGCCTTATGACAAGTTTCGCAAAGGGTAATCAAGTTATTTGGACTATTCCCTCCCGTCTTTCTGCTCTCTATGTGATGCACATTCAATACTTCATCTTTACTCTTACCCTTACAATGTTGGCAAGTATGATTATCTCTAAATAACACATATTCACGTACATTGAAGAAATCAAGTTGTTCTCCTTGTTGGTATTCACTGCCGGATATACTTGGATTATTAATCTTCTGTATATCAAAAGCAGCTGTTTCAACTACGATATTAGTTATTGGCAGGAACTTATGTATCTTCTCAACAACAGTCAAATGAGTTTGGATTTTGTTTTCAACAGATGGTGCTAGCCAACCCTTACGCTTGGAAGATACCCTGTTATTGAAACGAGCCTTGCGATAACGAAGTCTACTCCTACGAGTTCTTCTTAATTCCCTACGAGTAGATAGCTTATCCACAATATCGTTTCTCAATTCCACATCTGCTGCATACAATTCCTTCTCACTTGTTGTTACTGAAATACCGATATGCTTGCTACCAGCATCTACACCCAAACTTACAGGCTGCGTATAATCTGTTGTGTCATAATCCAATTGAATTGTGAACGGAATACGGCACACAACATGGGCTAGACTGTTTTTTAACAGCCTTCTAACCTTACCAAACCTTTCGGTTGGCATAAGTGCTTGTCCTTGTTTGTTAATTACGTAAACCATTCGTTTTTTAATTTACTATAAGTCGGATTTCTCCGTTAAATGCTCATCGACAATGTTATGGAGAGGTTTCCCGTCAGCAACACTATTCCTACCCCACAGAATTGTTTAATCACTGACCTTAGAGCAAGGGGCTTGAGCAAATACCTCTTGGTAACTATATATTCTCTCCTAACGTAGCACCCGAAGTGCTTAGTCTAATCAACTTGGGATTTTAGCCTAATGAGTAGTTGACTATAAATATGCTTGCTTCTACACTCAAACATGATGCAAATATAATCAATAAAATGACATACTATCAAACATTTTAAAATACATATTATTTATTCACATTTGTTAAAGTATGCCTTAAATACATTCACATTGTATATATTAACCTGTCCATAGTTAGCATCAAAAATCTTTTTCACTTCGTAACCTAGCTCGTAAGATATTACTTTCATCTTTCTCCAGCTAACCTTTCTCCAGTTTACACCGTTTTCCTTTGACCATCTTTTGATACTATACCATTCCTTGGATTCATCTAGTTGTTCCGTCTTTAGTTCTAGTTGTAGCTTTGCTTCCTTGTTTTCTAAGGTTAATGCTTGATTCCTTTCATACTCATCAGCCCAAGCCCTAGCAGCTTCGGCAGGATTGTTGAAGTTTGGAAGTCTTGATGATATAGAAGTATTTCCCGTGGTAAGAAACTCTTCGATCTTGTCATCTACCCAAATAGCAAAATCAGTGGATAATTTTTGAGCAACCCTAAGAGCTATTTTTTGATGTGCCCATGTTCCTTGCTGTGATACATTTCCTCCCTTTATAATTTGCAGTAAATCAGTCGAAATAAAATTTTTTATTTCGCTCAAACGATTTACATAATCAGTCATTTCCTTAGAATTTATAATAGTGGATAGATTTTTATCAGGAAATAACCTAGCAAAATCTGTAAGACATACAAGGATATATCCATTCATCTTACGCATCCTAACATTTATTCCATTATAAGAAAACATCTTACCCATTTCGGAGGGATTTGCCGTACTTAAAACAACACCTGTGTCATTTAAGTTTTCTTCATTAAACTGTCGCATAAATAAAAAAAAAAGAAGCAGAGATCTCTTCAACTTGCGACAGTTATACATTAGACTTATGAAAAATGTATGAAGAAACCTCTGCTTATATTTTAGGTAGCAGCTATCATTATAAAACAAAAAAGTCCAAAAACTATCGCACCGCAAAGATACATAAAGTTTTTATAATACCAAAAAAAATCATTATTTTTGCAAAACAATTAAAATGAGTAATATATGGCAAAGAAAGTGATTAGGGTGAATGTTAAATCACCTAAAGTAACATCAAATAAAAAGGCATCTCCCATAAAGGTCAAGATAAACATGAAGAATACGGGAGGAACACAAGCTATGGGTAAAAAATAGATTGCTTATTACAACATCTATACCCATCACTAATAGTTTGATGCGTGTGCACTTTCCTATCTCCATATCTTTGATGCAAGTATAATGCAATAAAGAATCCAACAGTAACAAAACCAATTGATGTATAGTATATCGCATTAATCAAATGTGCATCCTCAAACACCACATTATTAAATACAATATCCAGTATTGCGTATATAAACATTTCAATGACAAATACTCTATGGTATATACAAAATAAAAATACCTTTGACAACACATAAAACAATATTGCATTAAACAGTTTGGCGTTAAAGAATATGGTAAGGTACTTGTCCGAAAACGGAGTGGCATACTGAATATACTCCAATGTGTCACCATCATAATATTCAATGATATCACCTGTTCCAACAGAGTGTATAACCTCACACTGATGGACAAGTATAGCAAGACAGAACAATATAGGATAACATCTTATCACCCAAATAAGAAACGTCCTGTATAAATTGTTCAAACTTTCCTCTAGCATTTTGTCTTTCATCTGACCCTTCTAGCTAAATTTCTAATAATATCTTCTTTCGTTCTTCCTTTTAACAGGCTAAGATCTATTGTTGCAGAACCCACCTTTACGCACCCATCAGATATGTATTGCTGAACACGTTCGTTCACAAGATAGTCAGCACCAAGCATGTCCAATTTAGACAGTCCTTTTACATCATTGCTCCTGCTTAGTATAAATCCACCTACTGTTCTCCATATACGCCTGTATTGGCTTATTCCGTCCTTTACAGGCATGATTATGTCGTTTTCAAACAATGGTATTCCGTTCATGTCAAACACGCCTGTAAACCATTCTACAACACAACCACTGCTATCTCTTACACGTCCATAAGCATCTATGGATACATCGTCAATAAGAAGTTCATATCGCCCCGTTACTCCATTAAATATACGGAGTAACGGGAAATCAATGTCATTTCTTCCCATTTCCCTTAATCGCTTCAATACATTCCTTTACCCCATCATCAAAACCATGCTTGTACCCCTTAGCGTATTCTCCAATGTTATACACCGCCATTGCAAATACAAACAGAATAATACCTAAAGCCTTATGCCAACCGGGAAGGGATATGGAAAACGGCTTAAATGTAATTGTTAGATCTCCGACCCATAATAGGGCGATAATACATATTATTGTAAATATAATTGTTTTCATAATCAATATTTTTTTCCGCTCAACTTAGGTCTTAGTTCATTGTATCTCATCTTCTGCTCAATATGCCATAGCAAATCTATGTCAAGATGTTTGGCTAGTGCAAAGATTGAAAATATCATGTCATTTATAATCGTAGAAAGATATTTGTAATCTACAATTGGTTTGATAAATATAGAATATATCGCTTCCGTGAAACTCAATTGGCTGTACATGTAGGCAATATCATCCATATATTCGGAGTTAATATCATTACTAGCAGATTCAAGGCTTATCCCCCGAAGTCCTGCAAGATCAAGCAGGCATATAACCGCATTACTTAGTTTGTCTGGAAGTGTGTCTTTTACATGCTTTTCAAAGGAACACTTAAATCGCTTTTCTTCTTCCACTAATGCAGGATAGCGATTATAGTCCATTTCAAAACGTGATTTACATTTCTTTCCTAATCTTCCCTTTCTATCCGCTTCCACAGCTTCCATAAGTTCGAGAATGATAAGGCAAAGGAAGTGTTCTTCACTCAGTCTTTTATCGTGGAAGCCATGCTCACAAGCTGTTTTGTAAGCTATATTCCGTAGTTCGTTCAAATTAATATTTTCCATAACATATAAGTTTTAATGCTTCCTGTAAACCAGCTTCAAGTGCGTCTTCGTAGACATCCCATTTACCACCATCATTAGGTCCTTCATAAACAGAACTGGTTATATGAGTTCCATTGTCAGCTTTAGATATTTCGTATCCATAGCCACAAGCACAGTTATATACACATATATGAATATTTTTGGTTTCACGTAACCACTTCTGGGCAACGGATTGAGTAGGGCAAGAATAAAATGATTTAGGTAAATCCTTACTAGTTCTAAATATGGTTTCCATCATTATACCCTTATGATTAATAATATCTTTGCAATACTCATTAAATCCTTTCTCTTTCAGCAACTTCGCTGTTTCTAATGTCACAAGTTCTTCGGTCATAACTATTTCTTTTTTAATTCATTCAACACTTTCTTTACTAATTCATAACGTGGTAATTGCCAATCCTTCGCAATATCATCTATTTTATCGTCATAATGATTGTCGTAAACATACTGATTAAGGTTATCTATAAATTCATCATCGTCAAGTCCTTCATCGCAATCATCAAACATATCAAGTTCACAGGCTAACTTGGAACATTCACAGTGGGATACCCAGTCATAAACACAACCGTCATAAACATTGGTCTGTCTGTTGTATTTTTCTCCAACGGAAATACTCCACCGCAAAAATTGCACCTGTGCTCTTTACGAGCGACAGGAGTTTTATCTCTTAACACTTTCATAACTATTCTCCTTTCTTCTTTTCACATTCTTCACAATGCAGCTTGTAAGCATGGGCAAACATTCCTAGAGTAACAGGCTCAAAGTGAAAATCCGCCTGTTTCCCTTCTATAACAACAGAAACACACAATTGTCCATCGCAAAAGTCAATATACGCTTCACCACCTCCATTTCCTTTAATGGAAAGTGTTTGTGTCTGTACGCTATTCATTATTCACCTCCTTTAATCTTTTAATTATGGCATTAGCACAATTAACCGAATATTTAGCAGCTACATCAGAACAAACACCAATATCGTTTGCTATAACCACATTAACGATTTCTTTTGCCAATTCGTATCTACGCTGTTCCCAGTCGATAGTTTCACTAAAGAAATCAAGTTCTGATACTTTGAAATATTTATCATTCACCAATGCAGTGCCATCATCATATAAATCCTTGATATTTACAATTTCTCCTGTTAATTTTACTCTTGCTTTCATTGTTTAATCATTTATTATATTACCACCAAAACATTCCACCCCAAAATAATATAAAAATAATACCTGCTACAAGTTTGACAACAGCACCCAAACCAAAAGCACCGTCCTTACCATTAGATGCCCAAAACAACCAAAGTATTAAAACTATAATTGCCACTACATTATACCATTCTATTGAATTACACATGATTGTTCCTCCTTCTCTGTTTTAATATCTGTTACTTTACCACGACTGACAAAACAGAAACAACCCATCACATCACATAGATATGTTTTATGCTTCATCTCACACTCATCGCATTCCTTACGCAATGAACATTTAATGCAATCAAAACTCGTACAGGACGCATCAATCGGTTTAACCATTTCATGCAGTTCTCCGTCAATTATTATTCCGTTTTTTACTTCCATATTAATCTCCTTTTTCTTTAATCCGTTCAAGTACATCCCTGTTGGATTCGAGTATATCATCAAAAGAGGGGATGGGCATCCAATGGGTAATGCCTAATCTTTCTTTATTAACATTTGCTCCAGTTTCCCATTCACCCAAAGATGAAAGCTGGCAAATAAGGAAGCCATAAGCCCCTCTTGTCAGAACCACTGTGTTATTTTCCGGCAACCGTTCCTTAACACTTATCCAAGGAGATTGCTTTGACTGCCATTCGGCACCTTGAACGAAATTCATCTCTCCAAACTTTGCCAAATCTTTACCAAACAAAGTTCTGTCAACTGTCCTGTGATTAAATAGGATATTTTCCTTCGCTGCTTCTTTTACTGTCTGTTTCATAATTAAAATACTATTTTAAAATTCTTACCTTTCAATGTAGGAAGCCTGCCTGTGACAAACTTCTCCAGTTCCTCTTCGTCTATCGGGAACAACGGGCAATATTGGTATCTGAACGTATGTACAAACCGCCCGTCAAGCATTACATCAAAAACCAGTGTTTTCATAATTTATTTGCATTCGTTTTTCAATTAATATACTTTTTCTTGTAGCCATCAACCGCAAATGCTTACAATTGATAGAGCCTTTGTTCACTTTAGTTCCGTTCAATTTCCTAATATCAAAGAAACCACTATCTCTTCTTCCAAATATGTAATACAAATCATTTTGATATTCAACCAAGTCAAACAATCTGAATCCCTTTACTAAGAACGGTGCTTGATTGAGCTTCTTTCTGCCACCTTTCAAGAAATTAGCCTTGTGTATTTGCCTGTTTTGGCAACGCACCTTCTTCTGATAGAAATAATATCCAAGAGGTTTAGCCACAGGATTACCACTGATACACCTTGCATCAACATAATGCTCTTTAGGGAGATTATTAGTGATACGTGTATTCTTCGTGATATAACCAAAAGTCATGCTTACATTAGGATAGATATTCTTCAACTTCTCATAAAAACTCCATCGCATAATCCCCATAAAGGCAGCATCTCTAAAAGACCTTCCACGCTTTACATTTAATTTAAACTCACCTCTATGATATGCCTTATGGCAAGTTTCGCAAAGGGTAATCAAGTTGTTTGGACTATCCCCTCCAGTCTTTCTGCTCTCTATGTGATGCACATTCAATACTTTATCTTTACTCTTACCCTTACAATGTTGGCAAGTATGATTATCTCTAAATAACACATATTCACGTACATTGAAGAAATCAAGTTGTTCTCCTTGTTGGTATTCACTGCCGGATATACTTGGATTATTAATCTTCTGTATATCAAAAGCAGCTGTTTCAACTACGATATTAGTTATTGGCAGGAACTTATGTATCTTCTCAACAACAGTCAAATGAGTTTGGATTTTGTTTTCAACAGATGGTGCTAGCCAACCCTTACGCTTGGAAGATACCCTGTTATTGAAACGAGCCTTGCGATAACGAAGTCTACTCCTACGAGTTCTTCTTAATTCCCTACGAGTAGATAGCTTATCCACAATATCGTTTCTCAATTCCACATCTGCTGCATACAATTCCTTCTCACTTGTTGTTACTGAAATACCGATATGCTTGCTACCAGCATCTACACCCAAACTTACAGGCTGCGTATAATCTGTTGTGTCATAATCCAATTGAATTGTGAACGGAATACGGCACACAACATGGGCTAGACTGTTTTTTAACAGCCTTCTCACCTTACCAAACCTTTCGGTTGGCATAAGTGCCTGTCCTTGTTTATTAATTACGTAAACCATTTACTATAAGTCGGATTTCTCCGTTAAATGCTCATCGACAATGTTATGGAGAGGTTTCCCGTCAGTAACACTATTCCTACCCCACAGAATTGTTTAATCACTGACCTTAGAGCAAGGGGCTTGAGCAAACACCTCTTGGTAACTATATATTCTCTCCTAACGTAGCACCCGAAGTGCTTAGTCTAATCAACTTGGACTTTTCAAGCCCTCAAACTAAAGACTTGTGAGTAGTTGATAGCTTGTTCACTTTTGTCCATAAACTAAACTCGGTATATAGATACTTCCATTTATCCCGGTAACGGTATTTGTCATTCGGGTATTGGCAACGGACACAATAATCCGTCTTATATAAAACCTCATAGATTGTACCCCTGTGTTCAAACAGTTCGTTCTCGTCAAGGGTTCCTACTTCTACCTTTTCCATTATCGTAAACAAAAAATTGTGTAAATAATTACAAATATGAAGTAGGCTAATGTTAAAATTGCCGCCCCACAAAACTTATCAAAATCCCTTTTTAAACCATATATGAATGTGGTTAATACAAGGGTGATAAACATAAAGTATATTGCAAAGCTGATTCCGTAAAATGTGTTCATATTTTATTCTTTTTATAATGTTTACAATACTTAGGTATTTTCCTAGCCGTTATTCTCTTCCGTAAAGCCATGCAATACATAAACGGAGAATACCTTGATAGTGAATACATTCACCATAATGTGCTCCTAAATTCATTATTTTTGTCATAACAATTACTCCTTTACCAGTTCTATCGTAGGGCATTCATAAGACCAAACATATAAGCCCATCTCCGACATGGTTCCATCTTTCTTCACCTTGTTAAACAATGGTTCAATATTGTCAGAAAAATCAATCCTATAATCCTTGACATAGGCATATCGTTTTGATTCATTAGTAGTAATACAAACCTTGCTTCCGATAGGATACTTTATGTTTGATTCAATATACTCCTTTTTGAGTTTTATCATTTCGTTATTCAATTCGTTTATCTTTGAATTGATAACATCCCTTTTTGAGATAAATTCTTCCTTGTTCATGATCTTTATATTGTTTCTATGAATGCAACAACCCTGTTATCATCAATGTATCTGTGTTCCTTGTCGGTATAACGGGATCTCCATCTCCATACCCCTTTGTAATATTCCCGGAACGAACCTAGATGCCTGTTACCATCATCGGTGAACACGACATAACTTCCAGTAGAAGCAAGAATCGTGTCGGACGTCACCTTTATATGTTCAATGACCTCCGGCATATCGCACGGTGTCCAATGAATCTGCGGATAGTTATTTTCTACCCACAACTCTATGTTTTTCTTTAAATCCATAGGTAAATTATAATATAACTGAATAATGCCTTTTAAAGGTATCCCAAGGGGTTCGGTCTACATAAGGAGTACCGTTCCATGTATATTTGGCATAAAACATGGAACTCCATTTAATAAACTTAAAATCCCATATAAACGAGATGATATTGAACGCCAAAAATACTGCAATCTCGAATAGTGTATATATTATACAAGGCAAACACCATATAATCAAATGTATTCTTAAATATTTCATAATTAACATTCAGACAAGACCTGTAACACAATAAGCCATACAATGACAATCATCAATCGTCCAACATATTTCCACATATAGCTTTCATTATCATAGCAAAAACAATTCCAAAAAGCATAAAATCACTCCTTTCTAACATTATTGTCCACCCACCTCATTGCGCCCTTTAGCGCATCAGTTGTAGACCTGTAAAACATATCTACAAAGAGAACCATCCGTTCACCTTTTATTATCCGGTACATGAAGTCTTTTTCTCCTGTGACCTCTATTGTACATCCCTTATAATATGCCACGTATTTCTTTCTCATATGGCAAAGATATAGTTTATTGGTTTGCCAACAACTTTTTATTAACTTTTATTAAGTGTTTTTCCCATTCGTTCAGATCTACACCCGTCTTAATTTTCTCCATAACCGAATCTATATCAAAAGATTTACATTTTTCATACAGATCACTCATTGTCGTTCCTTGTATGATAACTCCGTTCTTTTCCCCGGAAAAATATCCGTCAACACTCTCTATCACATCCCATTTCCGTCCTTCCAGGATGTATTGTTTATTGTTAGTTCTCATTATTTCAAATCGTTCAAATTATTAATCAATGTAATAGGATATTTTTTTCGTATTGCATCAAATCGTTCTTTATCCTCATTCGTCATATCTTCGGAAGCATCCCATTCGTCCAACATGAAAATATCAATATCTCCTTCATATCCATCATTGTCATTCAGTTCAATACAAATATGTGGATAATAATTCATATCAAGACCTCTATCTTCTGGAAGTTCAAAACCGAGATCATAGTAGAACTCATAAAACACACACGTTTCGTCTATCGCATGATTTCCATTGTAGTAATAAAGATCATTCGCCTCAGAATGCAGCAACAAATTCCACAAAGCACTATAAGTTATTGGATTTAAATCGCAAACATCATTTGAAAAATGTTGCCTAACATACGCATATCTATCTGGGTTTTCTCTGATAATATCTCCCCAACAGCCAAGTTCGTTTTCTATTTCTTTATGTGTCATAATTGAAAAAATTTTATTATACAAACTCTATATCATTCAGATTAATCGGATAAACTTCATAGACCACCTGATCAAATTCCCTATATTCATTTTTTTATTCAAAATGTTTGCCATCAATTTACAGTTATAAGAATCACATAATTCAATTAATTCAATAGATGGAACTTCAAATACTTCTATCGTATAAAATCTCTTATCCTTATTAATTCTATAAGAAAACATAGATATCATTTGTTCCTTAATGCCATAATAAGCCGCCTGTTGGTTTTTGCCAAACTCCTTATTTATTGATCCGCTGTTATTGCTCACCCTGTAACGTAGCTTTGCAGGGGCTTTTGTTTTGTCTGTAATAATATTCATATTTTTTCGTTTATTTTCGTTTTTAAGTCAAAAATTGCTCCCGGTAACAGTGTCGCTCTGTTTGTTGTTCTCCATACCGGGAAAATATTTCACATTATTTCCGCTTTATCTTAACTCTCTGAATGAAACAGTTTCAAAATCGGTCTAATTCCTTGCGTATCTCTCTCATTTGTTCAAACGGTACGGTTACAATGTTCCCGGCAACTAACAAGTTGCGCAAAATGTTGTCTAATTCTTTGCGTTTCATATTATTGTATGTTTTTATAAAATTCACAATATAAACCGTATAGATCTATAATATCTGAGTCGGTTAGTATTCTTCTTATTACTCTAATCACTTTCATTACTCGTTCAAATATGATTTGGGAAGTAACGGGAAAACATTCAAAACTTCTTTAAAACTTATTTTCCCAAATACGGAAAAATAACGTTTATTCCGTATACACTTAATAGTTATGCAGCTCGGTACGTCTTTTCGGTTTAACGTATCGTAGTCGCTTGCGTGCTCTCTTACAAACTTAATCAATTCGGGCGTATCTCTGTACATTTTGATTATTTTTTGTGTCTTAGTGCCGTTATAATACGCTCGTTTAACCTGTTTATGGGGTAGTTTGTGCCCGTCATAGCTTTTCCAAAACTTGATATTTTCCTTGATAAGATCCAATGTATCAATACTTCTGTTAGCTTTAAACGTTCCTATCTTAATACTTTCATTGTCAAAAATAGGAGATAATTCTTTTTGTAAATTTTGCTTTTTCATTGCTGCATTATGTTTTATAGATAATTGTAATGACTTAATTGTTCCCGAATAAATTGGATATGTGTTTCTTGTTCATTCAATGGCAAAGAATACAGTTCTTTGTAAAATTCGTTTTTACTCACAATTTTACACTTATTGTCTTTGCAATACCTTTCAAAGTCCTTTTCCGTGCCGTTCCCGAAACTGAATGCTTTTTTGATCTTTTCGTTGCACCAAACGGAGTATCCACCGTCTTGTATAGCGTCTTTAATTGAATTGTACGGGCGGCCTGTTAGGCCATGGCTGAAACTGTTAATAGTAAATTGTATCATAATTATATTGTTTTTGATTGATTAATAGGTGAGTTTCGCTAATACGTCTACATTATATACGGGTAATTGTTTTGCGTATCTGGTACGTCCGTCTAGGGGTGTTTCCGTGATGGTTAGCTCTAGTAGTTCGTGTATCGGTGTATTCCAGATAGGTTTTTCTAGGGCTTCTATTTCCTTGTATCGTGGTGAATCTATATATATACCTTTTGGACCGTGGTAAAACTGTTTAAAAAACGGGTGATCTTTATGTCTGCATATCAAATGATAAGTTACCTGTTTTGCTGTTTTTTACTGTTACCTGTATCATAATGTTTTTGTTTTTATGGGTGATATATCGGTATTGTTTTAGATCTTTTAATATAGGGCTTTATTTTACCCTCTATTGGCGTTTTGAATGAAGTATTGCACACTATCAAGGATATATTTAGCATGTTCCCG
>ENA-UERM01000616-UERM01000616.1-human-gut-metagenome-genome-assembly--contig:-NODE-616-length-26493-cov-6.725734_pt1 | contig 26493 bp, 25 predicted proteins | sample MGYA00242983_ERZ507983 | MGnify/ENA primary metagenome ERZ507983 (study PRJEB26167, sample SAMN06115432) | human gut metagenome | host: Homo sapiens | place: China:Shanxi | collected 2015-04-29...
GGTTTTGTTATAAGGTAATCGGTTTCTTTACAGACCGCTGGCGTACATCGCACAGAGGCTGCTAACAGGGATATTCCTGCCTGGATGAACGCAAGGCAAGATCATGGAAATAGTGATATACATCACTATTTCCATCCTGATTTTAGATATCGCATTAATAAAACAGCGGATGTTAGCCAATATCGAAACCAGTAACCCGTATCACGCCCAGTACATCCTGCGCCGCCGCGATGATTACCTGGTGCTGTTCGACCGTGATGCCCTGAGCTGCCGCTTCTTTTATGACGCCTTTCCGGGAATGCGTCTGCGCCACCAGGTGACCGGCGATACCGACGATGACCGCCTGGCACACAGCCCCGCAGACCGGATGTATACAGGGAAAGATCATCAGAAGTACACTTTTTGTACTAAATAATTCACATTTTATGTTTAAAAATTGAGATATTCCTTATTACCTGAAGCTGTTTTTTATTGCTTATACATGATCAAATACTCCTTACATAATTAAGGAGAACAAAATGGAACTTAAAAAATTGATGGAACATATTTCTATTATCCCCGATTACAGACAAGCCTGGAAAGTGGAACATAAATTATCGGATATTCTACTGTTGACTATTTGTGCCGTTATTTCTGGTGCAGAAGGTTGGGAAGATATAGAGGATTTTGGGGAAACACATCTCGATTTTTTGAAGCAATATGGTGATTTTGAAAATGGTATTCCTGTTCACGATACCATTGCCAGAGTTGTATCCTGTATCAGTCCTGCAAAATTTCACGAGTGCTTTATTAACTGGATGCGTGACTGCCATTCTTCAGATGATAAAGACGTCATTGCAATTGATGGAAAAACGCTCCGGCACTCTTATGACAAGAGTCGCCGCAGGGGAGCGATTCATGTCATTAGTGCGTTCTCAACAATGCACAGTCTGGTCATCGGACAGATCAAGACGGATGAGAAATCCAATGAGATTACAGCTATCCCAGAACTTCTTAACATGCTGGATATTAAAGGAAAAATCATCACAACTGATGCGATGGGTTGCCAGAAAGATATTGCAGAGAAGATACAAAAACAGGGAGGTGATTATTTATTCGCGGTAAAAGGAAATCAGGGTCGGCTAAATAAAGCCTTTGAGGAAAAATTCCCACTGAAAGAATTAAATAATCCAGAACATGACAGTTACGCAATTAGTGAAAAGAGTCACGGCAGAGAAGAAATCCGTCTTCACATTGTTTGCGATGTCCCTGATGAACTTATTGATTTCACGTTTGAATGGAAAGGTCTGAAGAAATTATGCGTGGCAGTCTCCTTTCGGTCAATAATAGCAGAACAAAAGAAAGAGCCAGAAATGACGGTCAGATATTATATCAGTTCTGCTGATTTAACCGCAGAGAAGTTCGCCACAGCAATCCGAAACCACTGGCACGTGGAGAATAAGCTGCACTGGCGTCTGGACGTGGTAATGAATGAAGACGACTGCAAAATAAGAAGAGGAAATGCAGCAGAATTATTTTCAGGGATACGGCACATCGCTATTAATATTTTGACGAATGATAAGGTATTCAAGGCAGGGTTAAGACGTAAGATGCGAAAAGCAGCCATGGACAGAAACTATCTGGCGTCAGTCCTTGCGGGGAGCGGGCTTTCGTAATCTTTCCCTGCGTTACCCTCCCCTCCTTGACACCACGCTTTTGTCTACATTCTACGCAATCGGCAACTTTTATAACCAGTGTAAAAATAACGTGCCGCAATAATCCTACCTATTAATGATAAAAAGCTGTCACAATTCATAAAAAACTTTAATATACGCCACCCTAAACATAACCAGCGTTAATGTAAGGTTTTTGTGTGGACTGGCTTCTTGATGTTTTTGCAACCTGGCTATATGGCTTAAAAGTAATCGCGATAACGTTAGCGGTCATCATGTTCATCAGCGGGCTGGACGATTTTTTTATTGATGTCGTCTACTGGGTACGCCGCATTAAACGCAAGTTGAGTGTTTATCGCCGCTACCCGCGAATGAGTTACCGCGAACTGTATAAACCAGATGAAAAACCGTTAGCGATTATGGTTCCGGCGTGGAATGAAACGGGCGTCATCGGCAATATGGCCGAGCTGGCGGCGACCACGCTCGACTATGAAAACTATCATATCTTTGTTGGCACCTACCCCAACGACCCCGATACTCAGCGTGATGTTGACGAAGTGTGCGCTCGCTTCCCAAACGTGCATAAGGTAGTCTGCGCGCGTCCTGGCCCCACCAGCAAAGCCGACTGCCTGAACAACGTGCTGGACGCCATCACCCAGTTTGAGCGTAGCGCCAATTTCGCTTTTGCTGGTTTTATTCTGCATGACGCCGAAGATGTGATTTCACCGATGGAATTGCGTCTGTTCAACTATCTGGTCGAGCGTAAAGATCTGATTCAGATCCCGGTGTATCCGTTCGAACGCGAATGGACGCACTTCACCAGCATGACTTACATTGATGAGTTTTCAGAACTGCATGGCAAAGATGTTCCGGTGCGTGAAGCCCTCGCCGGACAGGTGCCCAGCGCAGGTGTCGGTACTTGTTTCAGCCGCCGCGCCGTGACCGCACTGTTAGCTGACGGTGACGGTATTGCTTTCGACGTGCAGAGTCTTACTGAAGATTACGACATTGGTTTCCGCCTGAAAGAAAAAGGTATGACGGAAATTTTTGTCCGTTTTCCGGTGGTGGACGAAGCCAAAGAACGCGAGCAGCGCAAATTTTTACAGCACGCACGGACGTCAAACATGATCTGCGTGCGCGAATATTTCCCCGATACCTTTTCGACTGCAGTTCGACAAAAATCTCACTGGATCATCGGCATTGTTTTCCAGGGCTTTAAAACCCACAAATGGACCTCCAGCCTGACGCTGAACTACTTTCTCTGGCGCGACCGCAAAGGGGCAATCAGTAACTTTGTCAGCTTCCTCGCGATGCTGGTGATGATCCAGCTTTTGCTGTTACTGGCGTATGAAAGTTTGTGGCCCGATGCCTGGCATTTCCTTTCTATTTTCAGCGGCAGCGCATGGTTAATGACCCTGCTGTGGCTAAACTTTGGCTTGATGGTTAACCGCATCGTGCAGCGGGTGATTTTCGTCACTGGCTACTACGGCCTGACGCAGGGGCTACTATCTGTCCTGCGTCTTTTCTGGGGCAACCTGATTAACTTCATGGCCAACTGGCGCGCGTTAAAACAGGTACTTCAACACGGCGATCCACGTCGCGTGGCGTGGGATAAAACAACGCATGACTTCCCCAGCGTGACTGGCGATACCCGCTCGTTGCGCCCGTTAGGTCAAATTCTGCTGGAAAATCAGGTCATCACTGAAGAACAACTCGATACAGCACTGCGTAATCGCGTCGAAGGTCTACGCCTGGGCGGTTCAATGCTGATGCAGGGGCTGATTAGCGCCGAGCAGCTGGCACAGGCGCTGGCAGAGCAAAACGGCGTGGCGTGGGAGTCGATCGACGCCTGGCAGATCCCTTCATCACTGATTGCCGAGATGCCGGCCTCCGTGGCGCTGCATTATGCAGTGCTGCCGCTGCGTCTGGAAAATGATGAGTTAATTGTCGGCAGTGAAGATGGTATTGACCCGGTTTCGCTGGCGGCCCTGACGCGTAAAGTCGGACGCAAAGTGCGTTACGTCATTGTTCTGCGGGGACAAATTGTCACGGGGTTACGCCACTGGTATGCGCGCCGACGCGGTCACGATCCGCGGGCAATGTTGTACAATGCGGTTCAGCATCAGTGGCTCACGGAACAGCAGGCCGGTGAAATCTGGCGGCAATATGTGCCGCATCAGTTCCTGTTCGCCGAAATACTGACCACGCTCGGTCATATTAATCGTTCAGCAATTAACGTGTTGTTATTGCGCCATGAACGCAGTTCTCTGCCGCTCGGCAAGTTTTTGGTCACCGAAGGCGTTATCAGCCAGGAAACGTTGGATCGCGTTCTGACAATTCAACGCGAATTACAAGTTTCGATGCAATCACTATTACTCAAAGCAGGTTTAAACACAGAAAAGGTTGCGCAACTGGAGTCCGAAAATGAAGGAGAATAACCTTAATCGCGTCATCGGATGGTCTGGTTTACTGCTGACGTCTTTATTGAGTACCAGCGCACTCGCAGACAATATCGGCACCAGCGCAGAAGAGCTGGGGCTGAGCGATTATCGCCATTTCGTTATTTATCCCCGTCTCGACAAGGCGCTGAAGGCACAGAAAAATAACGACGAAGCAACCGCCATCCGCGAATTTGAATATATACACCAGCAGGTGCCGGATAATATTCCGCTGACTTTATACCTTGCGGAAGCCTATCGCCATTTTGGTCATGATGACCGGGCGCGGCTGTTGCTTGAGGATCAACTGAAACGTCACCCAGGAGATGCCCGACTTGAGCGCAGTCTGGCGGCTATTCCAGTTGAAGTGAAAAGCGTTACGACTGTTGAAGAACTGCTTGCCCAGCAAAAAGCGTGCGACGCTGCGCCGACCCTGCGTTGTCGCAGTGAAGTCGGGCAGAATGCCCTGCGGCTGGCACAATTACCTGTCGCCAGAGCGCAACTGAACGATGCGACGTTTGCTGCATCGCCGGAAGGAAAAACGTTGCGAACCGATCTGCTGCAACGCGCAATCTACCTGAAACAATGGTCCCAGGCAGATACGCTATACAATGAAGCACGCCAGCAGAACACATTAAGCGCGGCAGAACGCCGTCAGTGGTTTGACGTGCTTCTTGCCGGGCAGCTGGACGATCGGATCCTGGCACTGCAATCACAGGGGATCTTCACCGATCCTCAGTCATATATTACTTACGCGACCGCGCTGGCTTATCGTGGCGAAAAAGCACGCCTCCAGCATTATCTCAATGAAAATAAGCCGCTGTTTACCACGGACGCACAAGAGAAAAGTTGGCTCTATCTGTTATCTAAATACAGCGTCAACCCCGTTCAGGCGTTGGCGAATTATACGGTACAGTTTGCCGATAACCGCCAGTATGTTGTTGGCGCGACGCTACCGGTGCTGTTAAAAGAAGGTCAGTACGACGCAGCGCAAAAACTGCTCGCCACCCTCCCCGCCAATGAAATGCTTGAGGAGCGTTATACCGTTAGCGTAGCGACCCATAACAAGGCTGAAGCTCTGCGTCTGGCACGATTGCTGTATCAGCAAGAACCGGCAAATCTTACCCGCCTGGATCAACTGACCTGGCAACTGATGCAGAACGAGCAGTCACGCGAAGCTGCCGATTTATTGCTGCAACGCTATCCTTTCCAGGGCGATGCGCGTGTCAGCCAGACTTTAATGGCGCGACTGGCGTCTCTGCTGGAAAGTCATCCTTACCTGGCAACGCCGGCGAAGGTGGCGATTTTATCGAAACCTTTACCGCTGGCGGAGCAACGTCAGTGGCAAAGTCAGTTGCCGGGTATTGCAGATAATTGCCCGGCAATAGTTCGCTTGCTGGGCGATATGTCGCCTTCCTACGATGCCGCCGCCTGGAACCGTCTGGCAAAGTGTTATCGGGACACGCTACCCGGTGTGGCGTTGTATGCATGGCTTCAGGCCGAACAACGACAACCGAACGCCTGGCAACATCGTGCGGTAGCCTATCAGGCGTATCAGGTTGAGGACTACGCCACCGCACTGGCGGCCTGGCAGAAAATCAGTCTTCACGACATGAGCAATGAGGATCTGCTTGCTGCTGCCAATACCGCCCAGGCGGCAGGAAATGGTGCAGCTCGCGATCGCTGGCTACAACAGGCAGAACAACGTGGACTGGGAAACAATGCCCTCTACTGGTGGCTGCATGCGCAACGTTACATTCCTGGTCAGCCGGAACTCGCACTGAGCGATCTCACGCGCTCAATCAATATTGCGCCTTCTGCCAACGCTTACGTTGCGCGGGCGACAATTTATCGCCAACGTCATAATGTCCCGGCGGCGGTGAGTGATTTGCGCGCCGCGCTGGAACTGGAACTGGAACCGAATAATAGCAACATCCAGGCAGCGCTTGGTTACGCCTTGTGGGATAGCGGTGATATCGCACAGTCGCGGGAAATGCTCGAACAGGCGCATAAAGGGCTTCCGGACGATCCGGCACTGATCCGACAACTGGCCTATGTGAACCAGCGTCTGGATGACATGCCTGCGACGCAGCATTACGCCCGGCTGGTGATTGATGACATTGATAATCAGGCGCTGATAACCCCACTGACCCCAGAGCAAAATCAGCAACGCTTCAATTTCCGCCGTCTGCATGAGGAGGTCGGTCGCCGCTGGACGTTCAGTTTCGATTCTTCTATCGGCTTGCGTTCCGGGGCAATGAGCACCGCTAACAATAATGTCGGCGGCGCAGCGCCAGGGAAAAGCTATCGTAGCTACGGGCAACTGGAAGCCGAGTACCGCATCGGACGCAATATGCTGCTGGAAGGCGACCTGCTCTCGGTTTACAGCCGTGTATTTGCCGATACTGGAGAAAACGGGGTGATGATGCCGGTGAAAAATCCGATGTCCGGCACCGGTCTGCGCTGGAAGCCGCTGCGCGATCAGATCTTTTTCCTCGCCGTCGAACAGCAGTTGCCGCTGAACGGGCAAAATGGCGCATCCGATACCATGCTGCGCGCCAGCGCCTCATTCTTTAATGGCGGCAAATACAGCGACGAATGGCACCCGAACGGTTCAGGCTGGTTTGCCCAAAACCTGTACCTCGATGCGGCGCAATATATCCGCCAGGATATTCAGGCGTGGACGGCAGATTATCGCGTCAGCTGGCATCAGAAGGTAGCTAACGGACAGACTATTGAGCCTTACGCTCACGTTCAGGACAACGGCTATCGTGATAAAGGCACTCAGGGCGCGCAGCTTGGCGGTGTCGGGGTCCGCTGGAATATCTGGACCGGCGAGACGCACTACGACGCCTGGCCGCACAAAGTCAGTCTCGGCGTCGAGTATCAACATACCTTTAAGGCGATTAATCAACGTAACGGAGAGCGCAACAACGCGTTTCTCACCATTGGAGTGCACTGGTAAATGCGTAAGTTCATTTTCGTATTGCTGACACTGCTTTTGGTCAGCCCTTTTTCCTTTGCGATGAAAGGTATTATCTGGCAACCACAAAACCGTGATAGTCAGGTTACCGATACCCAGTGGCAGGGGCTGATGAGTCAGTTACGTTTGCAAGGCTTCGATACCCTGGTTTTGCAATGGACTCGTTACGGCGATGCATTCACCCAGCCAGAACAGCACGCGTTATTGTTTAAGCGTGCCGCAGCTGCGCAACAGGCTGGCCTGAAGCTGATTGTCGGGCTGAATGCCGATCCGGAATTTTTTATGCACCAGAAACAGTCGTCTGCAGCGCTGGAAAGCTATCTTAATCGCCTGCTGGCTGCCGATCTCCAGCAAGCCAGATTATGGAGCGCCGCGCCTGGCGTAACGCCGGATGGCTGGTACATCAGCGCGGAAATTGACGACCTGAACTGGCGCAGCGAAGCCGCCCGTCAGCCTTTGCTAACATGGTTAAACAACGCGCAGCGGTTGATTAGCGATGTTTCAGCAAAACCGGTTTATATCAGTAGTTTTTTCGCCGGAAACATGTCGCCCGATGGCTATCGCCAACTGCTGGAACACGTTAAAGCAACCGGCGTTAATGTCTGGGTACAGGATGGCAGCGGCGTGGATAAACTGACCGCTGAACAGCGTGAACGTTATCTACAGGCCAGCGCCGATTGCCAAAGCTCCGCCCCAGCAAGCGGCATTGTTTATGAACTGTTTGTCGCCGGCAAAGGCAAAACCTTTACAGCGAAACCGAAACCGGACGCAGAAATTGCCTCGCTGTTAGCGAAACGTTCCTCTTGCGGTAAAGACACGCTCTATTTCTCTCTGCGCTATTTGCCCGTCGCGCACGGCATTCTCGAGTATTAAATCTCCTCCAGGTAAGTCGGGTACGACCTGGCTTACCTCTTTCGCTCTCGTCAGAATTCCATCAAGATTAATTGCTAAAAAGCGTGCTAAAGAAAGAAGATCGTTATCGGCGAACGGGCCGATCACTCATGCAGGAAGCATAGATCCTTTGAGCGGAGTTTCTGATATCTGAGGAGTGCGAAATGCAATTGAGCAGCAGTGAACCTTGCGTGGTGATCCTGACCGAAAAAGAGGTAGAGGTAAGCGTCAATAACCATGCTACGTTTACCCTTCCGAAAAACTACCTGGCCGCCTTCGCGTGCAACAATAACGTCATTGAACTCTCAACGTTAAATCACGTATTAATCACCCACATCAACCGTAACATCATCAACGATTATCTGTTGTTTTTAAATAAGAACTTAACCTGTATAAAGCCCTGGTCGCGGCTGGCAACCCCGGTTATCGCTTGTCATAGCCGTACACCGGAAGTGTTCCGGCTAGCCGCCAACCACAGCAAGCAGCAACCCAGCAAACCCTGCGAAGCGGAGTTGACGCGCGCATTGCTTTTTACCGTATTGTCTAACTTTCTTGAGCAATCGCGGTTTATTGCCCTACTGATGTATATCTTACGCAGCAGCGTCCGCGACAGCGTCTGCCGCATTATTCAAAGCGATATTCAGCATTACTGGAATCTGCGAATTGTCGCCAGTTCGCTATGTTTAAGCCCCAGCCTGCTCAAAAAGAAATTAAAAAACGAAAATACCAGCTATAGCCAGATTGTCACAGAGTGTCGTATGCGTTACGCCGTACAGATGTTATTGATGGATAACAAAAATATCACTCAGGTGGCGCAATTATGTGGCTATAGCAGCACGTCATACTTTATCTCTGTTTTTAAGGCGTTTTACGGCCTGACACCGTTGAATTATCTCGCCAAACAGCGACAAAAAGTGATGTGGTGAAGAGCAAAGCGGAACGGATAAGACGGGATTAAATGAAGAAGAAATGGCGCGCCCTGCAGGATTCGAACCTGCGGCCCACGACTTAGAAGTTCCTAGAACGACATTTTAAGTCAACAACTTACCGCGCCATCTCTGCGCTCACACGTCCCACTACCTCAAAACATGTAAAGCCTTGCAAGCCATTGTGAGGCCTTATGTGTCTCAGTTTTGTCCCTCTTTTTTGTACTAAAAAACATAGTAATTGAGGATAAACCTCATGCTATTTTCGCTTATATGCCTCTAAAGGCATGGCACTTAAATAGATAAAAGCACCACAAAAGCATAAAAAAACCACACAGTAAAACCGCAATATGAAACAATAACAGATAATTAAACCAAAAACAGATAGCGCATTGTGATAATCATTCAATACTAAACAAAATATAAACAGTGGAGCAATATGTAATTGACTCATTAAGTTAGATATAAAAAATACATATTCAATCATTAAAACGATTGAATGGAGAACTTTTATGCGGGCGAAACTTCTGGGAATAGTCCTGACAACCCCTATTGCGATCAGCTCTTTTGCTTCTACCGAGACTTTATCGTTTACTCCTGACAACATAAATGCGGACATTAGTCTTGGAACTCTGAGCGGAAAAACAAAAGATCGTGTTTATCTAGCCGAAGAAGGAGGCCGAAAAGTCAGTCAACTCGACTGGAAATTCAATAACGCTGCAATTATTAAAGGTGCAATTAATTGGGATTTGATGCCCCAGATATCTATTGGGGCTGCGGGCTGGACTACTCTCGGCAGCCGAGGTGGCAATATGGTCGATCAGGACTGGATGGATTCCAGTAACCCCGGAACCTGGACAGATGAAAGTAGGCACCCTGATACACAACTCAATTATTCCAGCGCCAATATCAACAATCAGAGCCTGCTCTCATGCTTGCAGCAGCCGCTCTTCAAAGAATATGCCAAAGGCCAGCCCTTCAACCACAACCATCTGCGCCCGTGTCCGATGCTGGAAAATCCGCAGTATTTAGCCGCCATGGTCAAACGCAGTGGTGCCAAATCGACGGACCTGCAGTCGCCGGAATCGGCAGAACACTTATGTAATAAATGCAAGGCTTATGCCGCACAGTGGAAACCGACAGCCGACAAGTTGTGGGCTGAAATCGAAGCTAATAAAGAAAAAGAAGCCGCGGAAAAGAAGGTCCACAGCCCTCAGTCCGCCGCTCATTAGGAGGAGTCCCATGAATATCCAGATTTTCGGCACGAAAAAGTGCTTTGATACCAAGAAAGCCATCCGCTATTTCAAAGAACGGAACATCAAGGCCCAGTTCATCGACTTGAAAGAAAAAGGCCTGAGTAAAGGCGAATACACCAAGGTCAAGCAAGCCGTCGGCGGCCTCGATGCCATGCTCAATCCGAAATGCAAGGATCAGGATACGCTGGCCCGCATCCAATACGCCGTCGATGACGAAAAAGATGCCAATGTACTGGCGAACCAGCAAGTCTTAAAGACGCCCATCGTCCGCAATGGCGCCAAGGCGACCGTCGGCTACGTGCCAGAAGTCTGGAAAACGTGGGAATAGTTTTTAGTTTGACAGAAATTAAACGTTTGGGTATACTCATAGTTACTTAAACGTTTAATTTTTTTTTATGGTGAACGAGGTGTAGAAAATGAAATATACTGTAAAAAGAACCGCTGTATTAGCCTGTGCGGCCTTGATGATTGGCAGCGTTTCCCTGGCTGCCAGCACGCCGAAGATTCAAGCCATAGGGCTGCCCAATCCCCTCGTAACTTATGATACTTATGAAAGTGTCGTCAAAGATGCCGGCTTTACGCCCTTATATTTGACCCGCGATGCCGGCTTCAGCTGCTACTATCTTTCTTTGATCGGCAAAAACACGGCAGATATCGGCTTCCAGCGCTTAGGCCAGCCGGAAACGACGGTCCGCGTCCGCACGATGCCGCAGAAAGCCGATAAATCCATAAAAGACATTTCTGGCATCTATAGCGTAACCTGGAAAGACCAGGTCATCGACGGCGTCACCGTCAGCATAGCAAAAATCAGTGACACGTCCTATGCGGCTCATTGGAAAGTCGGGGACTACCAGTTCTCCGCCCAGGCAACGGGCATGAGCGCCCCGGAATTCAAGGCCCTCCTGGAAAACAGCCTCGTCGACGACTCGGCTCATTATTTTGTAAAATAAAAAACATAGTTTATAGTTCGAAGTTTGTAGTTTGCAGACGATGGCTTTACATTTAATCATTCACTAAAAACTACAAACTTAATACTCAAAAAGCGGCTGTCTTTATAGGACAGTCGCTTTTTTGTGAACCACGAACCACGAATTACTAATCACTACTTACTCCGTGCAGCTGAAGGGACGATGCCGATGGCGCAGAGAATCGTAAAGACGATGAAGGCCTGCTGGATGTGCTGGACCAGCCAATCCGAGGCAGCTGAGGCCCCGCTTTGCGACAGGATCAGGGTGATGATAGCCACGCTGAGGACCTGACCGATAAGGCGGACTGTACTGACGACAGATGAGGCAGCGCCGTAATATTTTGGCGTCACAGCCCCCATGATAGCATTGTTATTCGGTGCCGTGAACAGGGCAAAGCCGATGCCGATGATGACCAGGGCCAGGGCGATGAGCCAGAAAAAAGGGTAAGAGACATCCACCGCTAAGAGACAGAGGCCAAAGGTAATCAAAATCATGCCGGAAGAAGCCAGGACGGCTGGATTGATACGGTCCGACAGGGCCCCGGTGACAGGGGATAAAAGGGCCATCAGTACAGGCTGAATCAGTAAGACCAGCCCCGTATCGCGGGCATTGAGGCCGGTAATGCGCTGCAAGTAAATGGACAAGAGGAAACTGATGCCGAAGGTCGCGCAGTAATTGAGCATGGCCGCCAGACTGGAACAAGAGAAGACGCGGTTGCCTGCAAAAATACGGACTGGCAGGACCGGGCTTTTCCGGTGCCATTCACCGTATAAGAAAGCCAGGAACAAGAGGAGGCCGGCAGCTAAGAGGTATTTGGCGTATGCCAGAGTCATTACTTCCGATAAGCCAACCATAATGGCAATCATGGCCAGGGCATACAACAGACTACCAGGCAAATCGAGACTGCCTTTCGCGTTGACGATCCATTCTTCCTTCGTCATGCTGCGGACTGCAACCAGCCAGGCCAGGGCACAGATGAAGGCGATGAAATAAAAAATCGTCTTCCAGCCTAAGTAATAAGAAAAGAAGCCGCCCAGGACAGGCCCAAAGGACAGACCGCAATATACGGCGGCAATCGTAAAGCCCATGGCCCGGCCGCGGCGCTGTGGCGGCGTGACCAGGGATACGATGGCCATGCTGGTCGCGAAAATACTGGCACTGCCCAGCCCCTGCAGGATGCGCAGCAAGAACAGACCGTACAGGGAGTTCACAAAATAAACAGCCAGCGAAGAAACACAGAACAAGGAGACGCCGAATAAAAAAATATGACGCTTGCCAATCCGGTCGGCAATCTTGCTGATTGGCATGATGGTCACGGTCGAAGAAATCAAGAACAACTCAATGACCCAACTGAGCTGAGCATCAGTCGCACCATAAGCCGTACCGATGCCAGGCAGGGCTGTCGTCAGGGCGCTGCTGGTAAAAGGATTGATGAAAGACACCATCATGACAACGGCTAAAATCGTATTTTCATAAGACAAAAATCGCTGCATCGCGAATAACCCTCCGTAAAAATAAATTGATAGATAAATGTAATTATACTGCCAGAGAAAATCATTCGCAAGAAATATTTTTTTGAACTATTTTTACGAGAAAAGGCTGCTTTTGCAAAAAAGGTTGATTAGCTCAACTATTAGAACACACTGTATAGAAAAAAGGCCCATATCCATAGATAATATAACACATCAGCCTGATACTAAATCATGCGATAATACGACAATATCGCGGACTATATAGCGATTCGCACAATCCAGGCGTCGACTCCGCTTAGTATATAACCAAATACCACGGTTCCTATATCCGATTCCAAACAGCCTGCATAAGCCCAACAGTATGTATCTATATCTGAAAACCGATACATATTATAAAACACAGAAAAACTTTTCATCAAAAAAATAATAGCCATATCAGCAGGGAGAATCACAAATAGCCAAGATAAAATAAATGAATTCAATCAATGACTGCGAAGAACTCGATACAGCGTTTTTGCAGTCATTTTGAGCATAGGGTAGAAATAGCCCCTTTATTACTTCCGATAACGTTAAATTATCGGAAGTAATAAAAAATACGTTGATATAGTGTCATATACTTTTAAACTGGCTGGCGTTGTTACGCCGATTATCAAGCAAGTAGCTAAAAATATTTAACTATGTTTTTATATGCTTTTATACAAGTTTTCGCCATCGGCGGCGGAAAAAATGGCGGAAAAAAAGTTATTTTTAGTCGAATATCATAAAATATTTACGTGTATTAAAATTATCAGCTGATGTGCTATAGCTAAAAAGGACAGCTCATTTCGAGCTGTCCTTTTTGAGTTCGTTCTTGATTCCAGCGGCTTTTTCTTTGCATGCTTCTTGTATATAAGAAGCCATGCTGAGGCCGCATGCTCCAGCCCATGCTTTAATTTGCTCTTTTGTTCCCTTCGGAACTCTAATCGTAATCGATTCATAGTTTGCTTTGAGCCACTTTTCATTGGCCCGCTTCCGACTTTCTTCCATATTATCCCTCCTATCAGCAATCTCCTGGTTCTTCGTGCTCGCGCCATGGCGGAAGGGCCGGGTTACATTTTTTCAGATTTGATATAAGCCGTTTGGCGTCAGCAAAGGCTTTCGCTGCTTGCGTCATGCGCTTTGCTGGGATATTTTTGGGGTCAATTTCGCTGGAAAAAATCTCCGGATCAGAATCAAAGAGCGAATACCGCAGTGTTCCCATGCGTGCCGATTTAATCAACGACATTCCTTTGTACGTAAGTACAATATGCGGCCACGTCTTGGATACTGTTAGTCAAGCCGTTATTGGCCGTTGAAAAGATACCGGTCACGACATTGGTATTGGCATCAAAAAAGATGTAAAACGATGACCCGTAGGCATAGCTATAACTGTATCCGCCCTCAGCATTGGGTACTTTATCCGAAATGTGTGTCGGTTCTCCGTAAATAGATTGTACATAGTCCGCCGATGAACCAATGGTGATACCACCAATCGCAAATTCTGAATCAGGAATGGCAGCAAAGACGCAAGAGGCCGTCGTTGTAAGACAGCCTCTTGTTCTATTAAGCGGTACATTCCTTATTTCGGTGTAACGGCTACGACGCGGACAGGCAGTCCGGTCGCGCCTTCGATATTGGGCCAGGCTGCCAGGAGGATGGCACCGGCAGGAGCTACCTTGTCCAGGTTATCCAAAAGCTCGATCTGGACGTGGCCCTGGCTGAGGACGTAGCGTTCGCAGATGAGGTCCCCTGCTTCAGCCGCGACGGCAGAGGCATCGGTATCAAAGGTTTCGTGGCCGTTGGCTGCGGCGTAGCGGACTTCATAGATGTATTTCAAGGCTTCCAAAGACCAGCCTGGCGCATTTTCATTGCCCTCTTCATCGAAACCGCAGAGCTTGTCGTTGTTCGGCCAGTTCTTGGCCCAATCTGTCCGCAGGGCGACAAAGGCGCCTTCCGGGAGGTCGCCATAAGCGGCTTCATAGGCTTTGATGTCGTCGACGGTGACGGCGTAATGAACGTCTTTGGCTACTTTTTCGCTGATGTCAATGACGACTAAGGGATAAGCCATGTGCTGGACGCCGAAGCCATCTGACAGTGCTGTCCCTTTGGCAAAATGGCCGGGGAAATCAATATGCGTGCCAAATTGGCCGGGGAATTTAAATGTCTGGATCAAACATTCCAGCATGGGATTGCCCCAATCGAAAACGTTTTTCCCGATTTCTACGGATCCTTCAGGCATGCCTGACCAATACGGGCTGTCGTTATTCAGTCGATGGCTGAGTTCTACCCATTCGTAATCGGATTTCAGTTGTTGTAAGAGATTCCATAATGCGTGTGTTGCCATAAGGACACTTCCTTTCTTAATTCAAAGATTCCATGTTTCTAATACGGACATCATGGCCCTTTTTTCAGCCGTCGCATCTTCTAAATGGAAGACAGCGAAACGGTTGCCACTTTCGGGAGTATAAATTTTCTTCATAACCGGATATCCTGGTTGGGCCAGTGCTTCTTGTGCCAGTTCATCCCCCTTTTCAAAAACGGCTTTGCCATAATAACGGAAAAAGAGTTTTCCTTTTCCCATAAGTCCACAAATTTCTACATAAGGATTTTCTTGCATTTGACGATAGACTTCTTTCATTGCGCCGACGCCAAAATAGTTCACTCCATCTTTCAGCATGTGGAAACTGATAGGACGCGATTTAGGGCGGCCAGCTTCTATGGTATTCAAAAAGAAAGCCCCGCTCTCATCAACACAAGCGTTTAACCAATCGTTAATTTTTTTCGCAATGAATTGTTTTTCGGGAATGTTGTTTCTCCTTGGTTGTTTGGGTGGGATGATGTGGGATAATATTGATTTTTTGTATTCCGATAACTTACAATGCCATAGGTCTGCATCGGCTTGCGTAATGGGACGGATGACCCGGCAGGGATTCCCGGCTGCGACGACATGGCTGGGAATATCATGGGTTACGACGGAACCGGAACCGATGACGACGTCATCACCAATAGTGACACCGGGATTGATGACGACGTTGCCGCCAATCCAGACATCAGACCCAATAGTGACCGGTTTGGCGTATTCCAGGTTGGTATTGCGGACTTCCGCATCAATGGGATGACCCGCCGTATAGATACTGACGTGAGGTGCTAAAAATACATTGTCGCCAAAGGTGACGTAGTTTTCGTCTAGTATGGTCAGCCCCGTATTGGCAAAGAAATGACGGCCAAAGCGGATGCGGTCACCATGGTCGAAGTAGACCGGCGCCAACAGCACCATGTCATCTGGCGCCTGGGCAAAACAGCGTTTCAGTTCTTCAAAAGCCTGACGGTCGTTCAAATCGTCAGAAGCATTGAATTTCCGCTGCGCCGCATGGACCCGCTGGAAGCTGTCATCGTGAACATTGAACGGGTCGTACAGCTCCTGGCCAATCATGCGGTCCCACTCTTTCTGATTCAATAGTATCCTACTCCCTTCTCGTATATGCAATGCTACCCTTGAATCCGATACCATAGCTGCATTTCAAAATCGTTGGGAATCCCCGGTTCTGACATGAGCTGGCCGAAGCCTACGACAATGCGCGTCATGGTTTGGCGAAAGGCTTTTTCTAAAGGCATTTGCTTCACTTTATGGAGATACCACGATTCATGGATGGAAAGACACATCCCCGATTTCAGCAGCAACAGACGGGCATCATGGGCCGCCTGGATTTTTTCGGGGTCGCCCTGCGTATCCGCCTTGGCCGCTTCCAAGAGCTCCCGTTGTTCGTCTGGCGAAAGGTGGCTGCGGAACATATGCTGAGCCAAGCGCCAGAACCAGGCATAGTCTTCCCCGGCATCGGCCAACAACCGCGTCATGAGTTGTTCTGAAGCCCTATCTTCTAAAAAAGCCTGCACACAGGCCAATTCCTGATTTTCCAAAGACAATCGTATCACCTCACCGATTACAAGGTACTTTTTGTAACATATCTAACAGACAATCCTTTATAAAATTATTCTACATGAAAGTAGGAAATTCCTGCTTTCCCCTGCCCTTCTTCTGAATATACTTCAGCATAAGCTTTCTATGTAAATATTGACAATTCCATCTTTTGATGTATAATTATTCGTATATTTTTAATATTACATCTTTTTTATCAAATCATCAGGGGGAATGGACATGAACAAGAAATGGATACTGGCAGGGATGGCCGCACTGACGGCTATGAGTGTCTTAACAGGATGTGGTACACAGTCAAAAGAAGCGGCGGCAAAGACGGATAAACCGCTTATCGTCGGGACGGAACCGTCATTCCCCCCTTTTGAAATGGCAGAAAACGATACATATACCGGCTTCGATATCGACTTGGCCAATGCGATTGGTGAAAAGCTGGGACGCAAAGTAGAAATCAAGGCCATGGGCTTCGATGCTTTGATTCCGGCCTTGAAAAGCGGACAAATCGACATGATTGCCTCGGCCATGTCGGCGACGGAAGAACGGAAAAAACAAGTAGACTTCACGGCTCCCTACTACATTGGTGGTTCCGTCATCGTCGTACAGAAAGACAATACGACCATCCATGGCTGGGATGACATCACAGGCAAGACCGTAGCCGTCCAGGCCGGTTCTAAGCCAGCGGACTTCGCTGAAAAACAAGGAGCTGTCCTTAAACAGTTCGACGGCAATTACCAGTGCCTGCAAGAACTGCAAAATGGCGGCAGTGACGCTGTCGCTATCGACAAAGCCGTCGCCTTATACTATGTTTCCAAAGGTGGCATGAACAATCTGAAAGTCGTCGGCGAACCAAAGAAACTGGCCGGTTCAGCTATGGCCATTGACAAAGGCCATGAAGACGAACTGAAGGCCATCAACCAGGCCCTGGCTGATTTGAAAGCTGACGGGACGTATACCAAGCTCTATCAAAAATGGTTCGGCGTCGATCCGACAGCGGAAGAATTGCAATAGAATTTGCCCCTTCTTTAGAACGGACCAACGGCCTGACCTATGCTGCCGGCAAAATGAAAGGCAGTCCCTTATGCTATCAGCTGACTATGATGGCCGACGAATGTGAACGGTCACCGCTGGCTCTCGATGCGATTCAGCGCTTATAGACTCACTTCTTCAAATATTGACTGGAAATGGCGGGATTCCACGAGCAGAGTCCCGCCATTTTTTCAAAGCGCCATTTCTGTCGGACGTCGGGATATTTGTCATGGTCCACTTCGCTGAGGAACATGTCTAGAGGCCGGATGAAGTCGCGGTATTCGCCATATAAGGTCTTATAGACGACGTAAGTCTCGCCCGTTTCGGCGTCGTCGGCTAAATCGAGGATGCGGTACATATGGTTCTTGAAATGGCGCCACGTTTCGCCGGGCCTGGGCAGGTCGCGGCCGAGGACAAAGGCCGTCAGAGCCGCAAAGGACGGCAGGAAAGGTACGGCGTCGGCCCAATCCTCGTCGACGAAGCCTTCGTCGCTCATCTGCTGAATCAAGGCCTTCATGGGCTGGTAATAGCCGTCGAAGTCGAGGAAGGCAAAGCGCCCTTCCATCTGATGCAGTTTCACCTGGCTCATGACCTGGCTGATTTCTTCCAGCGTTCCGATACCGCCGGGAAAGGCCAGGAAAATATCGCCTAAATCCATCATCTGCTGCTTGCGCGACGTCATATCCGGCGTCACGATCAGTTTCGTCAAGCCTTCATGCTGTAATTCCTCATCCATGAAGAACTGCGGTTCCACGCCGATGACTTGGCCTCCGGCCTGCAAAGCGCCGTCAGCCAGTTTCCCCATGAGCCCGGTCCGGCTGCCGCCGTAAACGAGGGTGTGCCCGTGGCGGGCAATCCAGGCCCCTAATGCATAAGCATAATCAGCATAACAAGACCGGTTCCCGCAGCGGGAGCCAAGATAAACGGTAATATTCATAGATAGATTCCCTTCTTTCCCCAATATTTATACTACATAAGTATAGCGTGAAATTCGCATAAATGCTATATATTCATTAGAGCCGCTTCAACAAGTTGATATCTTATAACAAGCATGATAAACTTACCTACCAAGATTACCTACCAAGGTCTGCCCACCCTGGTTGACGATGCTTCTTTTTATAGCTTCCAACCATTTAAGACATCACCTGAAAAAATTGAAATATCATTTGATTTTATAAGGTTCCCCCAGATTATCGTTTACATTTTGCAGGGAGTCACGTATACTAATGCTAGAACCAATGCTTGGTACTGGCCGGTCAGGCCCTTGCTCACTAGAGGAAGAATATCCGGAGGTACTGCCAAGCATTGGTTCTTTTTCAAGCGATTATCAGCATATTATGTAACACTCATACCAAGGTTCTTCTTCTCATTCAAAAAAATTCCCACAATATGTTGACACCGTCGTTTCCATCATAATCCTTGACATGTTCAAGCATACTCCGTATACTGATGTTATCAACAGAGCCACGGCCTGTCATTTCAAGGGTATCACTTTTATGTGAGGATTCTAAGACAGCGTGGCTCTGTTTTTCTGTTATCACATCGTATTTGTATATGCGCCGACACCACCGGTCTTAGTATCTTCCAAATATATTCCATAGTTTGGAATACCATCATGATTGATATAAGGTTTCCCCTGCCAATCATTGACATGCTGTAATAACACTCGTATACTAATATTAGAAGAATTAATATTTAGTAATGGCTGGTTAGACCCTTGCTCTTTCGAGGAAGAATTTCCAGAGGTACTGCTAAATATTGATTCTTTTTTGTTGGAAATATCATATACCTTTTTTCCCCAGCTAACTGATTCATAACAATTGGATGAGCTTTGATGTAATCTTCTCGGGAATATGTTTTGTTACCGTATTCATGCATGATTTCAGACCAGCGTTCCGCCATACGTGCATAAATGAAGACACTTTCTTTAGCAGACTGTGCTACCTTTTCATTCCCCTTCGACAATTTATCAAGGGCATAGTCATAAGCCTTTCTCCCACCATCACTTAATTGTTTGCGTAACTCGTCTGGCTTATTCCCTTTTGTTACTTCATGGGATATAATCTAAGTAGAAGAAGATACATTGTCGGCAGAAGTGCCTGTTTCTTTTTTTAGATTCGTGGCTCTGAGATACCAATGTATCTTCTTTTTTTATTTTCTTCTGTTAGTAAAATGAATTGTAAAATTGTAAATTCCCATTGTTGCGTTTAATATTCGAAATCTGTTCATGCGAGAGTTGGAAACCATAAATATCTTTGATGATGGCAACAATGTCACTTGGATTTGTGTAACTGATTTACACAAACCATTTTACACTCCCAGTTTATATGCTATAGTAATTATAAACCACACAAGTTAAGGATGTGCTTAGTATGATAGCTCTCAAAAGACTAAGAGAAGAAAAAAGGATGACGCAAGCAGAATTAAGTAAAGCTTTAGAAATATCTCCGAGTGCAATCGGAATGTACGAACAAGGAAGAAGAGTCCCGGATGTCTCTACATTAAAAAAAATATCTGCATACTTTAATGTGTCTATTGACTATTTGCTAGGCAATTCTACTTCAAAAGATATTCATGTTTCAAATGTACCACCACTCCCCTCCCCAAAAGATGAACGAGATATAGTTTACAATCTTGAAAAAATGATGATCTTTCTGAATAGTTCTGCCGCCAAAAGCACTACTGAGGATGATGAAGACAGGGCACTATTACGCACTTCTTTAGAAATAGCAATGAAGATAGCAAAAAGGCTGGCAAAAAAATTAAATCCAAACGAATAATATCCAAGAGCATATCCAGATAATTTTAGGAGATAATTTTATGGGAAAACATACAGAAGCAATTATAGTCGCTGTTATTTCTATCACCCTTCTCGGCGTCTACCATTTTGTCTATGTACCACAACGTATTTCACAAGCCAAACAAGAACAATCATCTATGGACAAAACGAAGATAGATAAGTTGAATAAGGAAATTTCGAGCTTAAAATTAGAAAAAGCGGAATCAAAATCAGAAACTGTAAAACCTCAAGTTCAAAAAGCTCCACAATACGCCCCTAGTTATTCATATGATTCTGATGATTTTGACGACGAAATAGATGATTTAAATAACAAACTCGATGAACAAGAGCAAGAGCTACAAAACCTAAAAGATAAATATAACGATGCTGAAGAATCGAGATACCAAAAAGAATTGGATGAATGGCTAGACGACAAACGAGATTTGCCACCGCAATCACCCGATTACGAATTGTAAAAAATAAACCTGCATAACATATACTATGCAGGTTTATTTCCAAACCCCCAAGAATGATTTCAAAAAAAACGAAACAAACTACCCATCATCAAATTTTCTCGGTATAATGAAATCATCGCGTAAATACTGCGAAATGAAGTATTTTAGGGGATCTATTATACTCCAAAGTGTGTTTATGCGATATGGATTTGTTCAAAAAAGGAGATTAAAATATGTTCTCTGCGCAGTTAAAGAAGTATCGAAAAAATAATGGTTACACCCAAAAACAACTGGCAGAAGTGGTGGGAGTAACACAGCAGGCTGTTGCTAAGTGGGAAACGAACAAGGCCTTACCAAATCCAGAAATGTTACAAAAAATAAGTTCAATATTAAATGTTACGGTTGATACCTTACTAGATGGAACAACACCCACAAATAAAAGCAAAATGCCGAAGGACTTGAACAAATTCTTACAGCAATCCGAAATCATTTTCGAGGGCAATACTTACAACTTAACAGATGAGGACAGAGAATTGGTTATAAAATCTCTCGAAGTTGCCTTTGCAGCTGTAAAACAGGTTAATAAGTGCAGAAAAGGTGATATTCTTACCAAATAGAAAAAAGGCGGTGACATTATGAAAATCGGTGACAGAATAAAAAAATTAAGAGAAGAAAAAGGATTGATGCAACAGGACGTTTGCAACACATTGGGGATTGAACAGAGCACACTTGCAAACTATGAAAACAATCGTCGTATACCTAAAATAGATGTTCTAATTGAAATTGCTAATTACTATGGTGTATCGCTAGATTACCTTGTTGGCATGACAGATAATCGGTTTAATAGCCCAAACGAACGGCTAAAAGATTTAAATAAATTCCTGCAACAATCCGAAATTATATTTGATGGCAATATCTATGAGTTTACAGGCAATGACCGCGATTTAATTATGAAGGCTCTTGAGGTGGCCTTTTTAGCAATAAGCCGAGGAAACAAACATAAACATTAAAATAACTATTGATTAGGGGGATTTTTCGTTATGATTTTCGTTGCCATGATTCTGTTAGGTTCCGTCATCGGCTTTGTTGGGGCGGGCGGCGCCGGCGTCACGATTACGCTGCTGACGGTCGGTTTCGGTGTTCCTGTCCATACGGCCCTGGCCGTCGCCCTGGCGGCCATGACTTTTACCATGATTTCCGGGACGGTCAGTCATTACCGGGAACATGAAGTCGATGTGAAGCCTGGGGCCATCATCGGCGGCAGCGGTATGATCGGCTCGATTGCCGGCGCCAATGTATCCAACATCATGCCATCGGAACTGCTGGCGACGATGACGTCGCTCATGCTCATCGCTTCCGGCCTGATTCTCTATGTCCGCATCTATCAGGATGCCTGGCTGACCCGGCACTTTCCCGTGCGGACGACAGCCTTGACGGGAAAGAAGCTCTATATCTACGGCATCATTACCGGCCTCATCGTCGGCTTCCTGTCCGGCGCCTTCGGCATCGGTGCCGCGGCCTTCATCCAGCTGGCCCTGATGGTCGTCTTCGGCATTTCCCTGCTCCACGCTATCGGGACCTGCATGATGATCGTCCTGCCCATTTCGGCTGCCGGCGGCTTGAGCTACTTGTTCAACGGCCGCCTGGACCTGTGGATTTTCGTCCAGACCCTGCTGGGCCTGAGCATCGGCGCCTATATAGGTGCAAAGTTCACGCACTTAGCCCCTAAGCCCCTGCTCAAGGCGGCTATCGTCGCCATGCCGACCCTGGGCGGCCTCATCATGGTCCTCTTCGGCCGCTAAGCCTGCTGATGGCGGTGCCAGCAGTAGCAGATCAGGACCGTCAGGATGACCCAGAACATCAGCCGCCCGCTGTGCTGGCTGAGGTGGATGAGGTCATGGCCTAAAAGGACTTCGATGACGACCCGCGGGACCTTGCCGACAGCCGTCGCCAGGAAGTGGTCTTTCTGGCTGAGGTGGCTGACGGCGGCGATAGCCGTAAAGGGGACGTTGGGGATATACGGAATGGACCGGGCCATGGCCAGCGTCGAGAAGCGGCTGTACTTGTCGAGCTGATTCCGCAAGTGATGACGGGAAATGACGTGGATGGCCTGGCGGCGCAGAACGGTCCGCAAGATGAGGAAGCTCAGTTCCGTCCCCAGGACTTCGCCGACCCAGGAAATAATAAGGCCCGGCACGAGGCCGAAGATGGCTCCGTTGACGGTCAGAAAGGGAATCGACGGCAGGCCGGTCATGTCGGTGACAGTGATCATGAAGATACTGATGAGAGCGGCATAGATGCCAAAAGAAGAAATATACTCGATAAGGCCGTCGACATCACCAGCCAGACTCAAGCGGAACAGTTCCTGATAGAAGTCGGGGATGACCCACTGGACGCTCCAAAAAGCCAAGAACAACCCCAGGCAGACGACGCCCTTCATCACTTTATCCCATAAAGGCCCATTGCGAATAGCCATAGATATCCCCTTCTCTCACCCTTGATAATTCTATTGTATACCTAAAAAGGGCAGATTCACAAGTGTTTGTTGTAAACTGCCCAAAGGAGGTTTAAATATGACAAAAATACCAGACGCGCCGAATTTTTTTATCGGCCGCAGTGAAGTCATTGCCCAGAATGATAAATTATCCAGTAAAGCCCGTCAAAGCCTGTATACGGCCCGGGCTGCCAATACCGTCGATGCCTACCGGTCGGACTGGAATGACTTCTGCGACTGGTGCAGCTATCACCAGCTGTCGTCGTTCCCGGCCGAACCGGAAACCATCGTCAATTACATCAACGACCTGGCCGATAACGCCAAGGCCAATACCATCGCCCGGCGCATCAGTGCCCTGACCGAGAATTTCGACGCCGCCGGCCTCAAAGAGAATCCCTGCCGCTACCCCATCGTCAAGAACGCCCTGCGGGGCATCAAGCGCATGAAAGGGACCATCCAGCACGGCAAGGCGCCGATCCTTTTCGACGACATCAAGGAAATGCTGACCTATCTCGAAGGCGACGAAATCCAGCAGGTTCGCGACAAGGCCATCCTGCTGGTCGGCTTCTACGGAGCCCTGCGCCGGTCGGAACTGGCCGGCATCGACGTAGAAGACCTGAAATTCACCCGCCTGGGCCTGCTCATTACCCTGCGCAAATCGAAGACAGACCAGTTCGACCAGGGCCAGATGATTGCCATCCCCATGGTCAAAGACAAGGACCTCTGTGCCGTCACGGCCTTGCAGAAATGGCTCGATGTAAGCGGCATCACGACAGGGCCGGTCTTTCGGGGATTGACGAAAGGGCATCATGTCCGTAAAACTCGGATTTCCGATAAATCTATCGCCCTCATCGTCAAGCACTATGCCGGACTCATGGGCATGAACCCCGACGACTACGGCGCCCACAGCCTGCGCCACGGCTTTGCCACGTCGGCGGCCCAGCATCACGTCGAAGAACGGCAGATCATGCGTCAGACCCGGCATAAGTCCCAGGCCATCGTGCGCCGCTACATCGACGAAGCCGACCGCCTCATCGACAGCCCGATTTTAAAGATTACCGAAGATTCTCACTAATCCACCAGCTGCCGGGCCAGCGCCGTCCGCACCTGTTCGGCCCTGCCCGGTGCCACGGGCAGGCGCAGGACCTGGCCCGGACGGATGTCGCTGGTGCCGGTCAGGCCGTTTTCTTTCAAAATCGAATCCATGACCTGGCGCACGTCCGTATCATCACCGGCTGCGACAGAGGCCAGCTGCCAGACGGTCTGCCCCGGTTCAACGGCGACGGAAACGAATTCCTGCGAAGGCTGGTAACTCCAACCGATCTGGGTACACATAAAGAGGGCCAATATGGCCAAGACGACATATTTCATGGCAATCACTCCTGACTTTGAAACGAACGTTCTTGGAACGAATTTTCTTAGAACAACCGTTCGTTGATGGCTTTATTATATCGTCGAACGGTTGTTCTTGTCAAGATATTTTGAACAAACGTTTGATTTTTTTTATGAATTTCGGTATAATGAAGGTAGCTTATACTGGAATTGCTATAACTTTCCAAGACTGGAGTGATATATATGATTAATAATGAAAAAATGCTGACGACCCGTCAGAAACAGATTTTAGAATACATCCGCACGTGCGTCCATAAATTCGGCTATCCCCCATCGGTGCGGGAAATCTGCAAAGAAGTCGGCCTGAGCTCGACGTCGACGGTCCACGGTTATCTCCACCGCCTGGAAGATCTGGGCTATATCCGCCGCGACCCGGCCAAGAACCGGACCATCGAACTCCTCGACGAAGGCTCGTGGCGGTCCAAGAAAATCGTCCCCCTGCCCCTGGTCGGTCAGGTTCGGGCCGGCGCCCCTATCTTTGCCGAAGAATGCGTGGAAGACGTCTACCCCTTCCCGGCCGACTTCATCGGCAATGACGACTGCTTCATGCTCGTCGTCCAGGGGGACAGCATGAAGAACGCCGGTATCCTCGAAGGCGACCAGCTCATCGTCCGCCGCCAGGAAACGGCAGAAAACGGCGAAATCGTCGTCGCCCTCATTGGCGAAGAAGCGACGGTCAAGCGCTACTTCCACGAAGCCGACACGATCCGCCTGCAACCGGAAAATGACGAATACGAACCGATTTATACCCGGGATTGCCAAATCTTAGGCAAAGTCATCGGCCTCTATCGTCGGTATTAAGGGAGGTCTTCTCATGATTGATTTTGGGGTACCTCTGCCCGATAATCTGCCTTTATTCACCGGTATCAGCCAGGAAAAAAGGCAGGCTATGCTCGCCTGCCTGGGCGCACGGGTCCGGACGGTCCGCAAAGGAGAATTCCTCGTCCTGGCCCAGGATGAAGTGAACTACATCGGCATCGTCCTCAGCGGCGAGGTCCATATGATCCACGAAGATCGCTGGGGTGACAAAGCCGTCCTGGCCATTATCCGCAGCGGCGGTCTCTTTGGCGAAACCTTCGTCTGCGGTACCGTGCTCCAATCCATCGTAACCTTCCAGGCCGTCAAGAACACGCAGTTCCTGGTCCTCCCCTTCCAGAAGGTCCTGCATATCTGTACCAATGCCTGCCCGTTCCATTTTCAGCTCATTGAAAACATGCTACGCCTCATGGCTGACAAGAACGCCCAGCTGCTGACCAAGCTGGAAGTCGTTTCCAAGAAAAAGCTGCGCAAAAAATTATTGACCTACTTCTCATTCCAGTCTGAACAGGCCGGCAGCCAGACCTTCACCATCCCCCTGACCCGGACCCAGCTGGCTGACTATCTCTGTGCCGACCGCACGGCTGTCGCCAGGGAACTGGCTCACATGAAAGACGAAGGCCTCATCGAAATAGACCAGCAGCGGGTGACGCTGTATTGAAAAAAGGACCTGTCGCATTTGCGACAGGTCCTTTAAAGTTGTTAGTGGCTAGCAGTTAGTTGTTAGCGGATGGCTTTTAATTTAAAGGTTTTCTCTGCAAACTACAAACTCTTTGCTACAAACTATAAGGCAAAGGGACCTCGCATGATGGCAAAAACCATCGTGTGAGGTCCCTTTTCTGTAGGGGCTCGCACGTGGCGAGCCCGCTCCGGGATATGTCCTATCATCCCTGACGGGCGCCCCACGTGCGAGCCCCTACAACTCACGGACTACTGACTACTCTAAAGAAAGAGCAACCTCTCAGTCAGCTTCGCTGACAGCTCTCCTATAAG
>ENA-UERM01000633-UERM01000633.1-human-gut-metagenome-genome-assembly--contig:-NODE-633-length-26034-cov-12.883384_pt1 | contig 26034 bp, 19 predicted proteins | sample MGYA00242983_ERZ507983 | MGnify/ENA primary metagenome ERZ507983 (study PRJEB26167, sample SAMN06115432) | human gut metagenome | host: Homo sapiens | place: China:Shanxi | collected 2015-04-29...
TTCAAAGAGGCATTTTGATAGCCTTGGCAGGCTTTTCACTCATTGCATCTTGCCGTTTCTATATGGAAACACGGGCCATAGCCAGAATTATTTTAGAAAATGAAGATTACAACGTCATGAAGGTAAAAATCATTGAGGAAGAAGACCGACAAACGGAACCCACTTGGTGGCCGCTGATTCGTTATGCAGGTCCCTGTGTGGTGTCGGCGTATACGCTGGTAAAAATCATTATGAATTAATCGAGGAAAGTGCCATCGCCATTCCTTAATACGCCGAACAAGTCTGAATCTAAGAAAAAATCACCTGTTTCAAGGGTTTGATGCTACCCTTGAAACAGGTGATTTTTATCACAGTTTCGCCAGAAGACTCTTTCCTCTTAGGTAGGGGATGAATAGCGATGGATTTCGCAGGTTTGGTGCCTGCGAAATCCACCCTATGTCATTTCTGTCTTAGCCTTTTCACCTCGGCTAGGGTATAATGGTAGATAACAGAGGAGGTGAATCCCAGATGTACTTGACGCAATCGAATGTCATCCGCGGCTTGTCGAAACAAGAGTATACGATGCTTTGGGAAATGTGTCAATACAGCAATAACCTGTATAATGTAGCGGTCTATACGATTCGGCAGCATTACTTTGAAACCCGGCAATTCTTGCAGTACGAAAAAAATTACCGTGTTTGCAAGAAAAATGAAAATTATAGCTTATTGCAAGCGGGTGTTTCTCAACAGATATTGAAGGTAGCCGACCGCAGTTTTCGGTCCTTTTTTAGCTGTCTAAAGAAGGTGAAGTCCGGAAACTATAACTCAAAGGCTGTCCGCCTGCCGTACTATCGTGAAAAAGGTAGTCTTTTCAGTCTCATCTTGTCCACGAACGCCATCAATATTAAGGATGGTTTCCTAACAGTGCCGATGAGCCGTGAATATATGAAACGCCATCACGGCCATCGGATTCGGATTTCTGTTCCCGACAGGCTGAAGGATAAGACGATTCAGGAAGTCCGCATCTGTCCTATGTATGGCGGACGGTATTTCAAGATTCAGTATTGTTACCTAGAGAATCCAGAACCGGTGAAAACCTTGTCAGACCGTGTCCTGGCTATCGACTTGGGCCTGGACAATCTGGCCGCCTGCGTTACCAATACGGGGACGTCGTTCCTCATGGACGGTCGTAAACTCAAATCTATCAACCAGTATTGGAACAAACGCAAAGCCAGACTCCAAAGCATTGCCGCCAAGCAGGGCCAGAAGACAACGAACCAGCTCTGTCAATTAGTGAAGAAACGCCATTTCCGGATGCAGGACATCCTTCGCAAGACAGCCCGCTATATCCTCGATTTTTGCATTGACCATCAGATAGGGACCCTTGTCTGCGGCTATAACCGGGATTTCAAACGAGAACTGAAGCTGGGCAAAGTGACGAATCAGTATTTCACTCAAATCAATTTGAGCTATCTGCGCAGCACCTTGAAACAGCTGTGTGAACGCTACGGGATAACCTATCTGGAACAAGAAGAATCGTATACCTCCCAGGCCAGCTGCCTGGATTTGGATGATATTCCCGTATACCAGCCGGATGCACCCTATACAGGAACGTTCAGCGGAAAACGAGTCCGGCGCGGCCTGTACCGCTTTGCCGATGGAAGGACGGCTAATGCCGACATCAACGGCGCCGCCAACATACTCCGCAAAAGTAAGCAGAACTTCGATTTCGAGGAACTGTGTAAGGGGCTTTTGGACAGCCCTTTGAGAATAAGGCTATCCTGATTTCAGGAGAAAACTTAAACAGCAATCTTCTCAAGAATCTCCCGCTTCTATAAGCGGGAGAGGTTCAAATGACAAGCCCTGATGAAATGGGGTATAATAAAACCGAAGTGTTATTTGTAGAAAAAGGAGAGTGTTTCCCATGAATAAAAAAGCGGAAAATTTCAAGAAATATCTGGACGAAAAGGATATCAAGGCTTTTACGGTCGATGAAATCAAGGATGACCAGTTCCAGACGGTCGTCTTCCGGTCGGCTGCTGACATCAATGGCAACCGCCTGCCCCTCATCGTCATCCTCGACACCAGCATTTACGGCATGATCCGCGTCCTGGTAGCGCCGAAGGTCCTGCACGATGACAATGAAGCCGCCGTCCTCAAGCTGCTCAATACGTACAACAAGCAGTACAAGTCCTTCAAATACTATGTCGATGACGAAGGCAACCTCATCCTCGATACGTGCGTCCTCCTTAAAGACGATGAAGTCGACGGCGATTTGATTTACGCCATGTTCGACGTCATCATCCGCCATCTCGGCGAATCGTACAAAGAGCTCATGAAATCCATCTGGGCGTAATATAGTTTATCGTGAGGTTTTTAAATTTTTAGCTGTCCATTCACTAAAAACTGAAAACTACAAACTAAGGACTAAAAAACAGGCTGTCTTTGTGTGACAGCCTGTTTTTTATGACTCTTTTTCATGAATATATACGCGTTTAGACAAAATCGGCATAAGATGAACGTTTTACTAGAAAGGCCTTGCATAAATTTTTTCGAAATAGTACAATGAAGATAACAAATAGTCATCTAAAAAATACCTTAGTCACATAGTGAAAAAAGATGATTTTATCTGCGCAATGTTAAAGATGACTCCTAAGTGTACACGGATTCTTTCAGTTACCAGGTTTTACAGAAAGGGGAAAAGTACTATGGCAAAGAAAATCTTCAAGACAATGGATGGCAACGAAGCTGCGGCTTATATTGCCTACGCCTTTACGGAACTGGCTTCCATCTTCCCGATAACGCCGTCGTCGCCGATGGCTGAACACGTCGATGAATGGGCTGCTCATGGCCGTAAGAACTTGTTCGGCACGACCGTCCAGGTTCAGGAAATGCAGTCTGAAAAAGGGGCTGCCGGTGCTATGCACGGCGCTTTGAATACCGGCGCATTGACGACGACCTTTACATCTTCCCAGGGCATGATGATCATGCTCAGCAACATGTTCAAGATTTCCAGCGAACTCCTGCCCGGTGTCTTCCACGTCGCATCCCGTACAGTTGCCACCAACGGCTATACGATTTTTGCCGGCCATGACGATGCTATGGCTATGCGCGGCACGGGCATCAGCATGATGTGCGAATCGAGTGTCCAGGAAATCATGGACCTGGCAGCTGTCGTCCATGCCACGGCTATTTCCTGCCGCATCCCTATCATCAACTTCTTCGATGGCTTCCGCACGTCCCACGAAATCCAGAAAATCGAAGTCCTGCCGTATGAAAAACTCCGGCCTCTCCTCGATATGGATGCCGTCCGGGCCTTCCGCAAACGCGGCATGAATCCGGATAATCCGGAAGCCATTTCTTTCTGCGAACCGGCTGAAACGTTTATGCAGCACCGCGAAGCCCTCAATAAATTCTACGACCGCGTTCCCGATGTCGCTGAAGGTTACATGCAGAAAATCAGTGAAATCACGGGCCGTGAATACCACCTGTTCAACTATACCGGCGCTCCTGATGCTGAATTCGTCCTCGTCGCCATGGGTTCCGGCGCCCAGACCATTGAAGAAACGGTCAAGATGCTCGTCGATAAAGGCGAAAAGGTCGGCTGTATCAACGTCCACATGTTCCGGCCCTGGTCGGAAAAACATTTCCTGGCCGCTCTGCCGAATACGGTCAAGAAGATTGCCGTCCTGGACCGCACCAAGGAAACCGGCGCCAACGGCGAACCGCTCTATCACAGCGTCGCTGCTACCTTTGCCGTAGCTGACAATGCGCCGAAAGTCTACCACGGCCGCTATGGTATCGCATCGAAAGAATTCTTGCCGGGCGACGTCGTCGCTGCCTTTGAAAACCTCAAGGCCTTTGAACCGAAGAACGATTTCACTTTGAGCATCGTCGACGATGTTACCTATAAATCCCTGCCGCGCGTCAAAGGCATCACGACAGGCGGCAAAGGCCTGAAAGCCTGCAAGTTCTGGGGCTTCGGTTCCGACGGTACAGTCGGCGCCAATAAGAGTGCCATCAAGATCATCGGCGATAACACCGATATGTATGCTCAGGCTTATTTTGCTTATGATTCCAAGAAATCCGGCGGCGTCACCGTATCGCATCTGCGCTTTGGCGATACGCCGATCAAGATGCCGTATCTCATCAATAATGCCGACTTCATCGCCTGCCACCGCCAGTCCTATGTCCATGGCTTCGACCTCCTGCGGGGCATCAAGAAAGGCGGTACGTTCCTGCTCAATACGGTTTGGAAACCGGAAGAACTGGATGAAAAACTGCCGGCTAAATTAAAACGCGCTATTGCCCGCAACGACGTCAAATTCTACATCATCGACGCTGTCGGCATTGCTCAGAAAATCGGTCTCGGCGGCCGCATCAACATGATCATGCAGTCGGCTTTCTTCAAACTGGCCGATGTCATTCCTCTGGACCTGGCTATTGCGAAACTGAAAGAATCCGTCGTCGCATCGTATGGCAAGAAAGGCCAGAATATCGTCGACATGAACAATGAAGCTATCGACCAGGGCCTGTCTGCTATCGTCAAGGTCGATGTACCGGCCGCCTGGGCTGATGCTGTCGATGAACCGGTCGACATGTCGAAACATACGAAATTCTTCCGCGAATTCTCCATTCCTGTCAATGCCCTTGAAGGCGACGACCTGCCGGTCAGCGCTTATGATGGCATCGAAGACGGCCGTTGGCCGACGGGGACCTGCGCCGAAGAAAAACGCGGCGTCGCCATGTTCGTACCGAGCTGGGATGCTGAAAAATGTATCGGCTGTAACCAGTGTTCCTTCGTCTGCCCCCATGCTGCTATCCGTCCGTTCCTGATGACGCCTGATGAAGCCGCTAAGGCTCCGAAAGGCTACCAGGACAAGGAAATCAAAGTGGCTCCGGGCTACAAGTACAATATCGTCGTATCCGTCATGGACTGCCTGGGCTGCGGCAGCTGTACCCATGTCTGCCCGAAACAGGCATTGACCATGAAACCTTTCGACGGCGAAGAATATAAAGCGGCTCTTTGGGATTACGTCATCGGCCTGCCGGTCAAAGCCAACCCGATGGATAAGAATACCGTCATCGGCAGCCAGTTCGAACAGCCGCTCCTCGAATTCACCGGCGCCTGCGCAGGCTGTGCTGAAACGCCGTATTGTAAAGTCGTCACCCAGCTCTTCGGCGACCGCATGATGATCGCCAACGCGCACGGCTGCTCCAGCGTCTGGGGTGGCAGTGCACCGGACTGTGGCTATACCAAGAACGCTCAGGGTCACGGCCCGGCTTGGTCGACATCCCTCTTTGAAGACAACGCAGAATACGGTTTCGGTATGATGCTGGCTGAAAAGACGGAACGGAAACTGCTGGAACAGTACATCGATGCCGCTATGGACGTCGCCAGCCTGGAACTGCAGGCAGCCTTTACGGAATGGAAAGAACACAAGGCTGAAAGCGAAGGCACCCGCGAACGTTCGGATAAGGTCATTGCCCTCCTGGAAGCCGAAAAAGACGGCAAACCGGCACTGGAACAGGTCTATGATATGAAACAGTTCCTGGTCAAACGCAGCCAGTGGATCTTCGGCGGCGACGGCTGGGCTTACGATATCGGTTATGGTGGCTTGGACCACGTCCTGGCTCAGGGCGAAGACGTCAACGTCCTGGTCTTCGATACGGAAGTTTACTCCAATACAGGCGGCCAGGCTTCCAAAGCTACGCCGACGGCAGCTGTTGCCCAGTTCGCAGCTTCCGGTAAGAAGACGCGCAAGAAGGACTTGGGCATGATGGAAGCACAGTACGGCTACATCTACGTCGCTCAGGTCGCTATGGGCGCCGATAAGAACCAGTTCATGAAGGCTCTTAAAGAAGCCGAAGCCTACAACGGCCCGTCCCTGATCATCGGTTATGCACCGTGCATCAACCACGGCCTGAAAGTCGGCCAGGGTCAGAGCCAGCTCGAAGAAAAACGGGCAGTCGAAGCCGGTTACTGGCATCTGTGGCGCTATAATCCGGAATTGAAGAAACAGGGCAAGAACCCCTTCATCCTCGATTCCAAACCGCCAACAGCCAACTTCCGCGACTTCCTCATGGGCGAAACACGTTTCTCGTCCTTGCAGCGCACCTTCCCGGATACGGCAGAAGCACTCTTTGAAAAGACCGAAGAAGATGCTAAGGACCGCTACGAAGGCTATGTCCGCATGACAAAAGCCTATGATGACAAATAAATAGTTCGTTGTAAGTGAAAAAAGGAGCCGCCCCATTAAGCAAGAACACGCTTAATGGGGCGGTTTTTTTGCACTGTAGGGGTCGCCGCGTGGGCGACCCGTTAGGAATCTGGATGCTTCTCCGGCAGACCGGCTAGAAAATCACATGTATCCTGGGACGGGCTCGCCACGTGCGAGCCCCTACGGATTATGAGCCCCTTCGTGAGACAGCCACTACAAGCCACGAACTACGAGCCACTAGCCATGCTCCCGTCCTTCTAAGAGGCCGGCCAGGATGGTGATGTAGTGGCGGGCTTCTTCGGGCAGGGGTTCTCCGGCAATCTTGATCCAGCCTACGGTCATCGTATCCAGGGGATTTTCGATGGGGATGGCCTGGATATGGCGGCCGATGATCGACGGGGCTACATGGCCCGTGCCGATGGTGTAGGCATCGGTAGACCGTATGACGCTGAACAGGGTGGAACGGTCGGTGACGTAGATGCACTGGCGGCTGGCCGGATTGGGCAGGAGCAGTTCTTCCGAGAACTGGGACTTGTCATGGCCCTGTTCAAAGCGGACACAGGGATATTCCGCAAATTGACTGGGAACGACGTGCTGACACGCTGCCAGGGGATGGCCGCTGCGGACGTAAAGACAGGGCGTAAAGGCGCAAAGAGACGTGAATTCCAGCTTGTTTTTGTGGAATAAGTCCTGCAGGAAGCGCTCGTTCATATGGGACAAGAAGAGGATGCCCAGATGGCTCTCGCGGGTGACGACGTCGTGGATGACCTGCGACGTCCGCCCTTCGCGCAGGGTGAATACGCAGGACTTGCCCGGCTGGACGTGTTGCAGGGCATGGATGAAGGCTTCATCGGCAAAGGGATAGTGCTGGGAAGAGATGGACAGGATCTGGGGCAGGTCCTGTCTTTTTTCTGCCTGGAAATGGTCGTGCATGGCCGCTGCATGGGAGAGAATGTGGCCGGCATAGTGCAGGAATTCCAGCCCTGCCGGTGTGAACGTGATGCCATGGCGGTTGCGCTCGACCAGGGTAAGGGAGAACTCTTTTTCCAGGTCCCGTATGGCCGTGCTCAGGCTGGGCTGGGAGATGTTCAGAGCCTGTGCGGCAGCCGAAATTGAATTGTGCTTAGATAACTCTAAGATATAACGAAGTTGCTGTAAAGTCATAATAAAACACCTCGAATATCAACCGTACTTATAGAATCGCATATCGTACTTTTATTGTATCAAAATAAAAAAATAGAGGAAAGTTATGAGTTTTTGATACAATAAAAGAATATTTAAAATGAAAATAAAGAATAAATAGGAGCAAAAAGTTAAAAAGAGATGTCTAGCCATGACTTACAAATTATAAAGAAAATATATCGAAATTTGACTTTTTGGAAAGGACATTTCTTCATAGAAATGCTGGAATCGTGAGCACAAGTCATTCTCAATATATGAAAAACCTAGCAAATGATGAAGAAAATTTAAAGGAAATAAGTCGCTAATATAGGAATTTCCTATAAAAGTAAATTGCGCAATGAATATTTTACAGCATATACCTTCCATGTTATACTTTAAGTAAGAAATAGAACGTTTTAGTAAAAGGTGAAACGCCGACATATACATTAAATTTTACGGTTTTTGGAAAACAGACCAGAACTGATATAGATAAAATGTATATGAACAGAAATTGAGAAAGGGGAGCCGATGACATCGACAAACATGTAATGTTAAGAGAGACACTTTATTTTCAAATGTATCCATCATAGGAGGTAATTCATATGAACTCAACAGCAGCATTGGCCCGGCAGGCGGGCATGACAGATGCACAATGGAAAGAAGCCGTCAAGTTCGACAGTACGGACTGGGGCTGGATTATTATGAGTATCGGCATGGCCATCGGCGCCGGTATCGTCTTTTTGCCCGTTCAGGTAGGCCTGGTCGGCGTATGGGTTTATTTATTCTCAGCTATCATCGCCTATCCAGCTATCTATCTCTTACAGCGCTTATTCATCAATACCCTGGCAGATTCGCCGCGGTGCGAAGATTATCCCAGCGTCATCAGCGGTTACCTCGGCAAGAACTGGGGCTTCCTCCTGGGGATCCTCTACTTCCTGAGCATCCTCATCTGCGTCTTCATGTATTCGACGGCCCTGACCAACGACAGCGCGTCCTTCCTGTTTTCCTTCGGCGTAACGGATACGCTCCTGTCGGACAGCCCCTTCTACGGACTGGCCATCATCTGCGTCATGGTCCTCATCGCCTCCCGGGGTGAACAGCTCCTGTTCCGCGTATCGACGCTCATGGTCCTGACGAAATTGTTAGTCGTCATCTGCTTGGGCGGCATCATGATCCAGCATTGGAACCTGGCCAACATCGGCGTCTTCCCGGACCTGGGCTACCTCGTCAAGAATACCATCGCCATGCTGCCGGTCACGCTGACATCGATCCTCTTCATCCCCAGCATCAGCCCGATGGTCATTTCCTACCGATCTCACAACAAGTCCATCCATGTCGCCCGTTATAAAGCCATGCGGGCTATGAAAATCGCTTTCTCCGTCTTGTTCATCACGATTTTCTCGTACGCTATGTCCTTCAACCTGGCCCTCGGTCATGACCAGGCCGTCCTCGCTTACTCCCAGAACATTTCGGCCCTGGCCATCGTTGCCAGAGGGTTTGATGGCAGCGCCGCCAAGATCTTCAGCCTTATCCTCAACATCTTCGCTGTCATGACGGCTTTCTTCAGCGTCTTCCTCGGCTTCCGTGAAGCCTGCCAGGGGATTGCCATGAACATCCTGCGCCGCTTCATTCCGGAAGAAAAAATCAGCAAGACCGTCGTCCGTCACGGCATCCTTATCTTCGCCGTCGCCGTCGCCTGGGGCGCCATCGTCCTCAATGCACCGGTCCTCAAGCTTTTGACCCTGCTCGGCCCGATCTTCGGTATCATTGCCTGCCTCATCCCGGCATACCTGGTTTACAAAGTCGATGCCCTGCATAAATACAAAGGCATCTCCCTGGTCCTCATCGTCTTCGCCGGCATCCTGCTCATCATCTCGCCGGTCATCGCTATGATGTAGTTTTCTAGCAGTTAGCAGTTAGTGGCTCATAGTTCGTAACGCCCTGGAAGACGCTAACCCCTAACCCCTAACCCCTAAAAAGGATTGTCGTCGTACGACAATCCTTTTTTTGCCAGTAAAACGATTGTCTTTAGAATATGGACAAAAATCTCCTTGACAGGTTAAAAAATGCGGTGTATCATACAACCATCAAATGAACATCGTCCATGAAACCTTTGAGGCGGAAGTAAAAACGATGACGTGCACGTACAGAGAGCCGGGGTGCTGAGAGCCGGCCGACGCAGCTCGTTAAATGGACCGCTGAGGGCGCAGTCAAAGGCCGTAAGGCTGAGTATTCTGCGACGTGTTGGCATACGTCAGTTGCCGGGAATATGTTGGTATTCCGTCGAGAGTAGGGTTCGATCCCTGAAACAAGGTGGCACCGCGGAACTTAATCCGTCCTTGACAAGTAACATTGTCATGGACGGATTCTTTTTTTAGGAGGCTCATATGGAAACGCTCAGTCTGGAACAGGTAAAAGCATATCAAGGTGAATATAAGGTCGTGCCCATCTGCCGCAGCATGTATGCCGACGTCCGCACGCCCATCGAAGTATTGCGCATCGTCAAGAACATCAGCTCTCATTGCTATTTGCTGGAAAGCATGGAAGACTCCCAGCGCTGGGGCCGCTACACTTTCATCGGCTATGACCCGCAGATGGGCCTGTACTGCAAGGACGGCACGGTCCACATCAAGACCGGCGCCGAAATCCAGATCCATACGGACCATCCGGAACAGCTCATTTCCCAGATCCTGGCAGATAATAAGGCGCCGCGCCTTTCGGACCTGCCTCCCTTTACGGGCGGCCTGGTCGGCTACTTTGCCTATGATTTCATCAAATACGCCGAACCGTCGCTGAAGCTCAATGCCGTCGATGACGATGGCTTCAACGATTTCGACCTCATGTTGTTCGACAAGGTCATCGTCTTCGATAACCTGAAACAGCAGATTTACCTCATCGTCAATGTCCGCCTCGACTCGGTCGAAGAAAATTACAACCGGGCCCTCCTGGAAATGAAGCGCATGGAAAGCCTCATCTGCGAAGGCAAGAAGGCACCGGACGTACCGCTGCAGCTCAAGAGCGATTTCAAACCCTTGTTCAATGAAGAAGAATATTGCCAGATGGTCGAAAAGGGCAAGAACTACATCCGTGAAGGCGATATTTTCCAGGTCGTCCTGGCCAACCGCCTGAGCGCCGAAGCCGAAGGGAGCCTCCTCGATACGTACCGCGTCCTGCGGACCATCAATCCGTCGCCGTACATGTTCTTCTTCTCTGGCGACGATATCGAACTGGCCGGTTCTTCGCCGGAAACGCTGACCCGCCTGGAAAACGGCGACCTCTTCACCTTCCCTCTGGCCGGCTCGCGGCCGCGGGGCAAGACGCCGGAAGAAGACCAGGCCTTAGAAGACGAACTCCTGCACAATACCAAGGAACTGGCCGAACACAACATGCTCGTCGACCTGGGACGCAATGACCTGGGACGCATCAGCGAATTCGGCAGCGTCCACGTCGAACGCTATCTCGACGTCCTGCGCTTCTCCCACATCATGCACATCGGCTCGACTGTCCACAGTACGATACGCAAGGACAAGACGGCTGTCGATGCCATTGCCTCAGTCCTGCCGGCGGGCACCCTGTCGGGGGCGCCGAAGATCCGGGCCTGTGAAATCATCGACGAACTGGAAGGCCACAAACGCGGCGTCTACGGCGGCGCCATCGGCTACATCGACTTTACCGGCAATATGGACTGCTGCATCGGCATCCGCCTGGCTTACAAGAAAGGCAATCACGTCTATGCCTGCTCCGGTGCGGGCATCGTCGCCGACAGCATCCCCGAACAGGAACATCAGGAATGTCTGAACAAGGCCAAAGCCGTCGTCATTGCATTACAGCAGGCTAATGGAGGGATCGACAAATGATAGTTCTCATTGATAATTACGACAGTTTTTCTTATAATCTCTACCAGCTCCTCGGTCAGTTCGACCCGGATATTACGGTCATCCGCAACGATGAAAAGACCGTCCAGGATATTGAAGCCATGCATCCGGATCACCTCATCATTTCACCCGGTCCGGGCCGTCCCGCCGATGCCGGTGTCTGCGAAGAAGCCATCAGCTACTTCGCCGGCAAGGTCCCCATCCTGGGCGTCTGCTTAGGCCATCAGGCCATCTGCGAAGTCTACGGCGGAACCATTACCTATGCCAAACAGCTCATGCACGGCAAACAGTCCGTAGCGACGCTGAAAACGGACAGCCCGTTGTTTAAAGGGCTGCCGGAACAGGTCGATGTCGGCCGTTATCATTCCCTGGCCCTCGACCCGGATACGCTGCCCGAAGAATTGGAAGTCCTGGCCCATACGGAAGACGGCGAAATCATGGCCGTCGGCCACAAGCAGTATCCCGTCTACGGCCTGCAGTTCCATCCCGAATCGATTTTGACGCCCCAGGGGCCGATGATGGTAGAAAATTTCCTTACATTATAAGTAATATAGATGACTCTTTGAATGGAGGTACTTACGATGATTAAAGAAGCGATTATCAAGATTGTCAATAAAGGCGATTTGACCTATGATGAAGCCCATCAGGTCATGATGGAAATCATGAAAGGCGAAACGACGCCGACTCAGAACGCCGCTTTCCTGGCTGCCCTTTCGACGAAGAGCACCAAAGCCGAAACGATCGATGAAATTTCCGGCTGTGCCGAAGCCATGCGCTCCCTGGCGACGCCCGTTCCCCATCCGGGCATAGAAGTCCTGGAAATCGTCGGCACCGGCGGTGACGGCGCCCATTCTTTCAATATTTCCACGACGTCGGCCATGGTCCTGGCCGCAGGCGGCGTCAAGGTCGCCAAACACGGCAACCGGGCCGCTTCGTCCCTGTGCGGTACGGCGGACTGCCTGGAAGCGCTGGGCATCAACATCCAGCAGGACCCGCAGCTGGTCTTGAAGATGCTCGAAGAAACGAATTTCTGCTTCCTCTTTGCCCAGAAATACCACGCTGCCATGAAATACGTCGGCCCTATCCGCAAGGAACTGGGTTTCCGGACGGTCTTCAACATCCTCGGCCCTCTGACCAACCCGGCCAAGCCGGAAATGTTCCTCCTCGGCGTCTATGACGGCTATCTCGTCGAACCGCTGGCCAAGGTCCTGGCCTCCCTCGGCGTCAAACGGGGCCTCGTCGCTTACGGTCAGGAAAAACTCGACGAAATCTCGCCGAACGGCCCGACGACGATCTGCGAACTCCGCGACGGTTATTACCGGACATCGGTCATCAAACCGGAAGACTTCGGCCTCACGCCGGGGACGAAAGAAGACCTCGTCGGCGGGACGCCGGAAGTCAACGCCCAGATTACCCGCGATGTCCTGTCCGGGAAAATCCAGGGGACGAAACGCAATGCCGTCCTCATGAACAGCGGCGCAGCCTTCTTCGTCGCCGGCAAAGCCGATTCCATCGCCGACGGCATCCAGCTCGCAGCCAGCCTCATCGACAGCGGCAAGGCGACGGCAGCCCTGGAAAAATGCATTGCCGTCAGCAACGAGTGAGAAGGTGCCCTATGATATTAGATGATCTTACGGCAGCCGTTGCCAAGCGGCTGGTCACGGATAAACAGCAGGTCCCGCCGGAAGTCATGAAGCAGCGGGCCCTGGCAGCTCCGAAGAAAGAAGGATTCCCCTTTGAAAGGAACCTGAAGAAGCCGGGCTTGTCTTTCATCTGTGAAGTCAAGAAGGCCTCGCCGTCGAAGGGCCTCATCGCTCCCGATTTCCCTTACGTCGCCATTGCCAAAGAATATGAACAGGCCGGCGCCGCAGCCATTTCCGTCCTGACTGAACGGGATTACTTCCTGGGCAGCCCGCAGTATTTGCAGGAAATCGCCGCTACCGTCGATACGCCGGTCCTGCGCAAGGATTTCATCATCGACGAATACCAGATTTACGAAGCCCGGGCCCTGGGCGCGTCGGCCGTGCTCCTCATCTGCGCCGTCCTCGACGACGACCGGCTGCGGACCTTCTTCCAGCTGGCCGATTCTCTGGGACTGTCGGTTCTGGTCGAAGCCCACGATGAAGACGAAGTGCGCCGGGCCATCGCCATCGGCGCCCGCGTCATCGGCGTCAATAACCGCAACCTCAAGGACTTTACGGTATCCCTCGATACGAGCTGCCGCCTGCGGCCGCTGGTACCGAAGGACATCCTCTTCGTCGCCGAAAGCGGCATCAAGACGGCAGACCACACGAAGGTCCTGCGCGACCACGGCGTCGACGCCGTCCTCATCGGCGAAACCTTCATGCGCAGTCCCGATAAGAAAGCCATGCTCGACGAGCTGGCCGGAGGCTATCGTGGTTAAGGTCAAGTTCTGCGGCCTCAAGCGGCCCTGTGATATTGCCTGGGCCAATGAACTCCGGCCCGATTATGCCGGTTTCGTCTTTGCCGGCAAGAAGCGCCGCGTCAGCGACGACCAGGCCGCAGCCCTGCGCCAGGCCCTGGACCCGTCTATCCCGGCCGTCGGCGTTTTCGTCGATGACAGTCTGGAACACATAGGGCAGCTGGTGACGGCCGGGACCATCCAGATCGTCCAGCTCCACGGATGCGAAGACGACGCGATGATCGAAGCTGTCCAGCAGACCTTGAAGGTACGGGTCATCAAAGCCTTTTCCATCGCCAGCGAAGCCGATGTCCGGCAGGCCCGGTGCAGCCGGGCCGACTACATTCTGCTCGACCACGGTGCCGGCGGGACCGGGGACTGTTTCGACTGGGCCCTGCTGGCCCATATAGACAGACCGTACTTTCTGGCCGGCGGCCTCAATCCGGACAATGCCGCCCAGGCGGCAGCGCTCCAACCCTTTGCCCTGGATGTGAGCAGCGGCATTGAGACAGACGGCGTGAAAGACAAAGAAAAAATGAAACGATTCATGGCACAAGTACGTGCTTACAGGAGGTAACTACATGAGTACAGGAAGATTTGGCCCCTTCGGCGGTCAATACATACCGGAAACATTGATGAATGAAATCCAGCGCTTGGAAAAAGCGTACAGCCATTATAAGAATGATCCCGATTTCCAGGCTGAATTGAAAGACTTGCTCGACAATTATGCCAACCGTCCGTCCCTGCTCTACTATGCCGAACGGATGACCAAAGATTTGGGCGGCGCCAAGGTTTACTTGAAGCGCGAAGACCTGAACCATACGGGTGCCCACAAAATCAATAACGCCCTGGGCCAGTGCCTGCTGGCCAAGAAGATGGGCAAGACGCGGGTCATCGCCGAAACCGGCGCCGGCCAGCACGGCGTCGCTACGGCGACGGCAGCGGCTTTCTTAGGCCTGGAATGTGAAGTATTCATGGGCGAAGAAGATACGATCCGCCAGGCCCTGAACGTCTACCGTATGGAACTCCTGGGCGCCAAGGTCCACGCCGTCACGTCGGGCTCGCGGGTCCTCAAGGACGCCGTCAACGAAGCCATGCGCGAATGGGTCAGCCGCGTCGACGATACGCACTACGTCATCGGCTCGACCATGGGTCCTCATCCCTTCCCGATGATGGTCCGCGACTTCCAGTCCGTCATCAGCAAGGAAGCGCGTCAGCAGATCCTCGAACGGGAAGGGAAACTGCCCTCGGCTGTCCTGGCCTGTGTCGGCGGCGGCAGCAATGCCATGGGGATGTTCTACCACTTCATCGGCGATAAAGACGTCAAGCTCATCGGCTGTGAAGCTGCTGGCAAGGGCATCGACACCAAGATGCACGCCGCTACTATGGCCAAAGGGGAAGTCGGCATTTTCCACGGCATGAAATCGCTCTTCTGCCAGAACGAAGACGGCCAGATCGACGAAGTCTATTCCATTTCTGCCGGCCTCGACTACCCGGGCATCGGGCCGGAACACGCTTATCTGCATCAGACCGGCCGTGCCCAGTACATCCCGGTCAAGGATGACGAAGCCGTCGAAGCCTTTGAATACCTGGCCCGGACGGAAGGTATCATCTGCGCTATCGAAAGCGCCCACGCCGTCTACGAAGCCATGCAGATAGCACCGAAGATGAGCAAGGACGACATCATCATCGTCTGCTTGTCCGGCCGCGGTGATAAAGACGTCGCCGCCATTGCAAGATATAAAGGGAGGGACTTACATGAGTAAGATTGGCAACGCCTTTAAGAACGGCAAAGCTTTTATCGGATTCTTGACAGCCGGCGACCCATCGCTGGACAAGACGTATGAATATATCATGACCATGGAAAAGGCCGGAGCAGACCTCATCGAAATCGGCATCCCCTTTTCCGATCCCATCGCCGAAGGCATCGTCATCCAGGAAGCGGACCTGCGGGCTTTGAAAGCAGGGACGCGCATTGACGACGTCTTTGCCCTGGTCGAACGGGTCCGCAAGGAAACGCAGATTCCCCTGGTCTTTTTGACCTATCTCAATCCCGTATTCCATTACGGCGCTGAAAAATTCTTTGCCCGCTGCCAGGAAACCGGCATGGACGGTATCATCATCCCCGATATGCCCTTTGAAGAACGCGATGAATGTGCCGCTGCCGCTAAAGCCCATGGCATCGACATCATCTCCATGATCGCGCCGACGTCGAAAGACCGTATCCAGAAAATCGCTAAAGTCGGCGAAGGCTTCCTGTACATCGTTTCCTCCCTGGGCGTTACGGGGACGCGGACGGAAATCAAGACGGACCTCAAGGAAATCATCGATACGGCTAAAGAAGTCACAGACGTACCATGTGCCGTCGGTTTCGGCATCAACACGACGGAACAGGCCGAAACAATCGGCCGCGTCGCTGACGGCGTCATCGTCGGCAGTGCCATCGTCAAAATCATCGCCAAATACGGCGACGATGCGGCTCCACACATCTATGACTACGTCAAAGCCATGAAAGAAGCTACCATTCGCGGCTAACCGCTAAAAACGGAACCATACATGAAGGTTTATGCCATCATGTATGGTTCCGTTATCTTAATAGTTTGTAGAAGTTGACCTTAAATTTTTACCATTTGCTGCAAACTAAAAACTACAAACTTAAAACTCAAAAAGAGGCTGTCTTAATGAGACAGCCTCTTTTTGGCAGGATAGTATTGGTGGAAGTTTTGGTGAAGTGTATAATAAGTACAATAGTACATATAGGTGGTATAGGAGGGAGAATGATGAATTTAAAAGAACATATTCGACAGGATATTGTGGATTTTGTCCGAGATTATGGACAAGAACAGGGAATTGTCGATGTGTGGCGTACGCCTTTGGTCGGTTTTGCCGATGCCCGTTGTGATGGAATCAAACGGCTGAAAGAACTGGTATCGCCAGAACACGTCATGCCGTGGGAAGTCTTGGAGGATGCGACGATTATCATCGCTTACTTTGTTCCTTTTAGCAAAGCATTAGGCGAAACGAATGCCTGTACGGGGCTAGCGTCTCCACAGTGGGCCTTGGCCTATGAACAGACTAATGCCATGTTTAATGCGCTCAATGACAATCTCATCCATAAGTTGCGCCTGGCCGGATATCATGCAGCTGTTTCTCCTGAAGCGACGACCTTTGACCGGGATAAATTGATTAGCCATTGGTCCCAGCGTCATATCGCCTATTTTGCTGGATTAGGTTCATTTGGTATTAATAACATGCTGATTACCAAAGAAGGCTGTTGCGGCCGGTATAGCACTATTGTTACGAACTTACCAGTGGCTGCCGACCATCCAATCAAAACAGATTATTGCCTGTACAAGAAAAATGGTACTTGTGGTGTTTGTACTCGGTATTGCCCCAGTGGCGCTTTGACGTGTGATGGATATGACCGGAAAAAATGTTTCGCCGTCTTGCTGAAGAATGCGGAAGTTTATACTGATTTTGGCAGTTCCTATACGAATGAATACGGAACAGGGAGTAATAGTACAGGCAGCGAAGTTTGCGGGAAATGCGTTGTCCATATTCCCTGTGCAACTTGTGCTCCTGGGGTAAAGATACGCTGAAATGAAGCAGTTCCTTTAAAATTAGAACCATCCGCTAACCACTAACTGCTAGCCACTAACAACTAAAAAAAACCGCCGTCTTTAAGACAGCGGTTTTTTTACGCTCTTAATGCTGAGCCGGTGCCGGCTGGGCATCGAGTTCAGAAGCTAAGTCGTGGTCGGTCATGGCACAGACGGCCGAGTCGGACCAGACGTTTTCGGCTGTTTCGATCATGTCGATGATGGTGTAGATCGGCAGGATGATACCCATGATGCCGATAGGCGCACCGATGCCGGACATGAGCGACAAAGTCAGGAAGTAGCAGCCCATGGGGACGCCGGCGTTGCCGATGGCAGCCAGGACGGCGACGAAGAGCCAGGCAATCATGGTGCCCATGGAGAGGTCGAAGCCGCCGTTCTGCATGAGGAACAGGGATGTGACCAGGATGAAGGCGGCACAGCCGTTCATGTTGATGGTCGTGCAGATCGGCAGGACGAAGCGCGATACCTGGGGATGGACGTTGAGGCGCTGTTCAGCCGAAGCCAGGGTGACCGGCAGGGTACCGGCCGAGCTCTTGGTGAACAGGGCGACGGCAATGGCCGGAGCCATCTTGCGGAAGACGTAAATCGGATTGAGGCCGCGGAGGGCCAGGAAAATCGGCAGGACGATGAAGAACTGGATGAGGTTGCCGCCGAGGATGACCAGAGTATATTTACCCAGGGCACCGACGATGACACCGGCTTCAATCTGAGCCGACAGCTGTGCCGAGAAAGCCAGGATGCCGACAGGCAAAATCCAGAGCAGGGCACGGATGAGGGTGAACAGGACTTCCTGTAAGCCCAGGAGGCCTTTCAGGAGGACGGCGCGGTTTTCTGTCTTAGGCATGAAGGCCAGGGCCAGGCCGACAGCAGCAGCGATGAGCATGACCGACAGGACGTTGCCCGATAAGAACGGCTGGAGCATGTTATTCGGGATGACCGACAGGAAGTGGTCGTAATAGGTGACTTTTTCCAATTTCTGCGGGACATTGGAAACGCCGGAATTGATGAGGTCTACCGGCAGGTTGCCCGGAGCAATCCAGAGGTAGAGTGCCAGGCCGATGGCGGCGGCACAGATGGTCGTCAAGAGCGTGTACGTGACGGCATGGGCGAAGATGCGGCCCGTTTCTTTTTTGGCTCCCAGCGCCGATAAAGTCGTAATGACGGCTAAGGCGATAGTCGGTACGGCGATGAACTGGAATAAGCGCGTGAAAACTGTTGCAATGAAATCAAATAATTGGTTCAATGCCGGAATACCGAGCCAGCCTAAAATGGCGCCGATGATCAAGGCGCCCATCCACAAGGCGAACTGACGGCCGCGATGCTGGCCCTGGCTGCCGCGGATGGCTTCCCGGGCCTGTTCTTGGACCCGGTCTTGAGATTCGTTGGACATAATTGTCTCCCCCTTTGATAAATCTAAACGAATTCTATAGAATACCGTTTTAGTATATTATAGAAGAGGGGACTGTTTCTGTCAATGGAGAAGGGACAAGTCAGGTAAAAAAAACACGTAAAAGGACCGATACACACGCGACATATGTCTACCGGTCCTCTACGTTATAGGATTCATATTCATCTCGTTTTTGGTTCTGGTTACTTTAACCTCGTACAAAAATGTTGAAACAATAATCGTTCGTTGCGCTTGGATTTACTAGACTAACCTATTTGAAAAACATCACACCCATTCGAAAAGTTCGAAGCACTTCAATCAAGATAAGTTAATTCGTAATGTTCATCGACGAACGCTTGCTGATCCTATGGACATTATTTAGTTGTTAATGATCAACGCAATGAAAACTAAATCGTTCTGACTTTTGTTTTCCAAGCTGTGACCCTTACCATCTGATGTGTAAGTAACGTCTCCTGGTTTAACGGTCCGGATTTCTCCGTTGTCGTCATATTCTCCCTCTCCGGAAAGGATGTAATATGCTTCTGCGTTGTCACTGTGAACGTGATAGCCTAAGGAACATCCAGGTTTCAATGTGATTTCGGCGAACATACCTACCTTGTCTTTCAGCTCGGTGGCGCTCAGAAGTTTTCTCTTCAAGATGTACCCCTTACCGCCGGCGGCATGTTCTACTTTCTCTATTTCCACTGGATTCACCCCTTTCTAATGCGCTTACAAAGGAAGGGAAACTTGCTTGCCATTCCTTTCGCATCTCTTGGCTATATTATAGCATATGATTTTACGTTTGTCATGATATATACGAAAATATATTATGTTATTTACGCATCAAAGAATAGACACGTATAGCCTTTGGGAATAATTGGGAACGCGGTCCGCAGGTCGCAGGTCGCAGTCCGCAGGCCTCCCCTGATAGGGGAGGTGGCCTGAAAGGCCGGAGAGGTTGCATTTTCGAACCCGCTTGTGAAAATCCCGTAACCTGCACGGTGATTCAAAAAGCAACCTCGCAGTCAGCGGCGCCGACAGCTCTCCTAGTAGGAGAGACTTGGGATAAGGCATCAAAAAAGGCGCTGTCGCATAAAGACAGCGCCTTTTTGAGCATTAAGTTTGTAGTTTTTAGTGAAGGCTTTTAAATTTAAATCCCTCTTCTACAAACTTTCAAGAGAAAGGGGCCTTTCATGATGGTAAAAGCCTTCGTGCGCCCCCTACGGGTTATGGAATTAGGCGGGACGCCCAAAGTCCCCTACGGGACCAATAATGAGGTTATTTGTCCTGTAAAATCGGCATGACTTTGGTGGCATGGGGCATGATGTTGATGGTGTAGTCCTTGTCTTTGCCCTGTTCTTTCAGTTTCTGCTGTGCCAGGTCCCATGCTTCCTGGACGGTTTCGACCGGAATCTGGCCGGTGCGGCGGATGTCGTTGAAGTTGCGCGGCAGTGTGACCAGGATGACCGTGTCCTTATGGGTCAGGCAGAAGAGGTTGAAGGCGACGAAGAAGGGAATGGTGAAGTGTGCCCGCAGGGCTTTTTCCATGTCTTCCATCGTGTCGTATTTGAAGCTGTCCATGTAGATGGCCGGTTCTTTGATGTCCCGGGCTTCCATGATGGCGATGATGATGCCGCCGTCTTTGACAGCCATTTCAGCCGGATCGTAGCATTTGCAGCCCTGGTAGAGGCTGACGTCGCTGGGATAGCCGCCGGCGCAGGCGATGACGACGTCCGATTTTTCTTTCATCGGGACGCGCTGGATGTCGAGAACGGCTTCCGTGCCGGCCCGCCATGCTTCGTACCAGTCGCCGCCGACCATGCGGCAGATTTCACCATCGCCGTTGATGACGGAATGGACGAGGAAGCACGGATTGATCTTGCTGCAGGCTTCGACCATGTCATCGTTGAGCGGGTTGCCGTCGATCTTGAGGGCCCGCGTCTTGGGATTGATGCCGTGGCCGAATTCGTCAGCTAAAGCGTGGCAATGGTTGCGCTGGATCGTTTCAAAACCGGAGACGCCCGGCAGGATGAGCTTGCGGCCGCCGCCGTAACCGGCAAAGAGATGGGTCGTAATGCCGTCGACGATGATGACTTTGTCGGCGTCGACGACGTGTTTATTAAGTTTCAATGGTGTGCCGAGCTTGGTCGTACCGAAGTCGACGAGAGTCGGATCCATGCAGTCGTGCTGATAGGTCTTGATGCGGCGGACAACTTCTTCGCCGCAGACGAGGACGTCTTCTTCCGGCGTCTGGGCGCGGTGCGAGCCCTGGGCAAAGACGATGTAGATGTCGTCATCGGGGATGCCGGCCAGGTTCAGTTCGTCGATGATATAGATAAGGAATTGATTGGAATGGTTCCACGTGCGGGTGACGTCGGCGACGACGAGGCAGACTTTATCGCCTTTCTGGACTTTTTCCTGCAACGGGGCGCTGCCGATAGGATGACGCATGCAGTCGATTGTCGCCTGTTTGACGTCGACGGTAGGGACGTGTTTCCCTTCCATGACCCCGACAATGTGTTCTTCCGGGAGTTTGACAGTCTGCGTAGTTTCACCAATATTAAAAGTAAATTCCTTTAATGCCATTCTTTACCACCACTTCTTTTTAAAAAAATAAAAATAAACTGTACTTTATTATATCATGTTCAAAACGGTGCGCAAGTTTAAACTTTACGATAATCGTTTAACGTACAAGAGATAGCATCAGCTAGACATTGCCTAGATAGATGTAGTGAAGATAAGAGCTGGCTGCTGCCTGCAGCTGTTTCAGCGCTGCTATGGGTGTCATCGGGGCAGACCAGTGGTACTGCGGGAAATAGCGGGTCAGATGCAGGGGGATGTCCGGTGAAATGGATGCCAGCCAGCGGGCTTCGGCGTCCATCTGGGCCGGGTCATCGTTTTCGCCGGGAATGACCAGCGTCGTCACTTCGACATGGCTTACGGCAGCGGCCGCTTCGATCGTGTCCAGCACAGGCTGGAGAGATGCTCCGCAGAGGGACTGGTAGAAGTCCTGGGAAAATCCCTTGAGGTCGATGTTCCAGGCGTCGATATAGGGAAGCAGGGCCTGGAGCGGTTCTTTTTCGATATAGCCATTGCTGACCATGACGTTGACCAGGCCGGCTTCATGGACGAGACGGGCCGTCTGGATGATGAATTCATAGCTCAAGGTCGGTTCGTTGTAGGTGTAGGCCAGACCGATGCTGCCGTCGGCCCTGTAGTGCCGGGCCAGGGCCAGAGCTTGTTCCGGCGTCAGTTCCCGGAAGGGCGCTTCCTGTTGGGAAATCTGCCAGTTCTGACAGAAGGGGCAGGTGAAATTGCAGCCCCACGAGCCCAGGGACAGGATGGCGGAACCGGGATGGAAGCGATAGAGGGGCTTCTTTTCAATGGGATCCAGGGCGATGGCCGTGCATTGGCCGTAGTTCAGGGCCTGAAGGCGCTTACCGTCGTAATAGCGGGTCTGGCATCGGCCGCGATGGCCCTGGGCGATGTGGCAGTGATGAGGACAGAGACGGCAGGCAGCCCAGCCGGTTGAATCGATTTCATAATAGGCGGCTTCCATGGTCTCACCTACTTATAGCGCGTGACTGTGAAGCGGTAGAGGTCAGGCTGGACCTGAGGCGGGATGCCGGCTTTTTCCTTGGCAATGGCGATTTGCTGCTGGACCGTGTCGACGCCTTCCAGGTCGGGCAGTAAGAGGCCCGTCTGGGCATGGCTCATGACGATGACGCCGTACTTCTTGGGATCCAGGTCGGCTGGCGAAGCTACGGCTTCGGGCTGGCCCAGGACGTCGACGGAAATATCGATGTCTTTCAGTTCGTCCAGACTGACCGGGTAGAAGCGCGGGTCCCGCGTCGCAGCCGATACGGCGTTGTGGATGATTTCACTGGCAATATTCATCTGCATGGGCAGGAAGGTGCCGATGCAGCCGCGCAGGCGGCTTCCCTTGTGGAGGGACACGAAGGCGCCGGCCTTGTCCTGCAGGTCTTCAGGCAGGTCTTTGGGTACGTTCATGAAGGCATGGTGCGTCAGGTAGTACGAGATGCTTTCCCGGGCCAGGCGGACGCGGATGTCGGCGACAGCCGGTTTTTCAGCCCGTTTTTCCTGGCCTTCCGGCAGGTACAGGGCGACGCCATAGCCGACGCCGAAGGGCCCTTCATAGGAATAAATCGGCATGACCGGGCGGAAATGGCGCAGGGCGCCGAAGAGGAAATACACCGACGGCAGGCCGCACATGCCGGCTTCGTCGATGAGGCTGCGGCTCATAGTCTTTAAGATGGCCGGGTCCTGTTTTTGCAGGGCCTCCATGACGGTCTTGTCGAAGATGGCCCCTTTCGGCGTGTAGCCGTTCGGCGAACCGGGCAGGAGGCGGTGCGACAAGTCGCCCGATGCGATGATGGCGATGCGCCGGCCCAGTCGGGCAGCGGCCTGGACGACGAGATCGCCTAAGAGGCTCATGCTGTCATAGTCGTCGAAGCGCGGCGCCATGAGGACGACCTGGCCCGTGAAGCCGGCCTGGCGAAGGTAATATAAGGGGACGAAAGTGCCCTGGTCGACGTAGAGGGGATGGCCGAAGCGGTCGCTCCAGGCGGCATCGAGTCGGTATACGTCAGTCTTGGGCGTGGCTGTTTCAAAGATTTCTTCGGCCAGGTCCATATCGGTGCGGACATCCATGGCCAGCTCCGGATAGCCGAAAGCGTCGAGGTTGCCGTAGAGGCGGGGCGTTTCCACGAGCGTTGCCCCGTCGGGGAAGACGTAGTTATGAGGCGACATGATGACCAATGTTTCCGGTTTCTGGCTGATGATCAAGCGGGCGGCCGCCTGTACGGCTCGGACCGTGGCGTCTATCTTTCGCAGTTCATCGCCGCCGATTTCCGGCAGCATAATCGGCGGATGGGGAAATAACCCCGCTGCGACACAAGCATGTTCCATAAAAAAACCTCCCTCATAATGGTATATGTCTATTATACCATTATGAGGGAGGTTTGACTAAAGGGCTTGTCGCACGACGACAAGCCCTTTAAAGTGGTTAGTGGCTAGCAGTTAGTTGTTAGCAGATGGCTTTAAATTTAAAGCTATCGCTTCAAACATCATACATCAAACATTAAAGAGAAAGGAATCATGCATGATAGCAGAAACCTTCGTACGACAGCGGCCTGTGAAAGCGGTTCAGGGGATTCCCGCAAGCGGGATGCCCTTTGCGGCCTGTGAACTGCGAACTGCGAACTGCGAACTGCGAACTGCGGGCCGCCGTAACAGGCCGGCCCCTACTAGTATTCCGTGTCTTCCATGAGGCTGGTCTTGCCGAAGCGGGTCTTCAGGTCTTTCCGTTCCATGCTCCATTTGGACGAGGCGATGGACATGGTCGGGTCGTAGTTCGGCGATTCCATGTTGAGGACGCCGCAGATGAATTCGTATTCCAGGTCGTTGGTGAAATACTTGTCCTTATTGGCCTTGATGGCTTTGACGACGTTGGGATTGCGCTTCTGGTAGCCTTCGGACAAGTAGCAGAACATGGGGATGCGCAGGACTTTGAAGCTGGCACTGTCAGGCTGGCGGGCGACGTCGGGATCGCTGCCGTGATCGGAGAAGTAGATCATGGCGTCGAGGTTGAGGTTATCCCGGGCGTAGTCGTAAATCTGCGACAGGACCCAGTCCGTATAGAGGACGGTGTTGTCGAAGTCGGCTTCCTGGTTGATCTTGCCGTCGTTGAATTTCTGGAACTCTTTCGGGTAGCGGTTGCGGTATTCGATGTGGCTGCCCATGACGTGGAGGACGACGAAGTTCTTTTCCTTCGGATCGACGCGTTTGAGGAACTGCAGGAGCGCGCCGTCCAGGGTCGATTCTTTCAGGTCCCGGTCGACCCATTCGGAGACGTCGGCCGTGTTGGCAACCAGCGTAATCGGTGTATCGGCGACGCCGACGGAGCCCTGGTTGCTGAACCAGTAGGTCTTATAGCCGGCCTTCTTGGCCATGTCGATGATGGAAATGGATTCGTTGAAAGGCTTATTGTTGTAGAAATTCGATTCCGTCAGGGCGTGTTCCAGGACGGGGACCGTGTACCAGACGCAGCTGTAGGCGTTGGTGAACAGCGTGAAGTCCGGATTCGATTTCATCGCCGTCAGCCACGGTGTATTGGGCACGTGGTCCGGATTGTAGGCATTCATCAGCGTCCGCGTTTCCGATTCGCCGATGACGACGATGACCGTGTTGGGATAGTCGGCCGGATGGAGCTGGACGGCCTGGAGGGCATTGTATTTTTCGTCGTGGTTTTCGGCATATAAAGCCGAGCGCTGCATGTAGTCGTGCGTGTCGATGAAGGTCCGGATCGGGAAGGCTTCCGGGAAGATTTCTTCGCTCAAGGCGCCGATAGACGGGGCGATGATGAGCAGCAGCGAAGCCAGGGGGATGATCTTGCGGTAGACGTGTGTCCGGGGCAGGATGTTCTGGCGATAGTTCAAGAGGAACAGGGCTCCCAGGATCAGGGCCAGGGCGACGGCGATGGCGGCTACCTTGAACAGGCCCAGGGAGTGGAAGTATTCCAGCGTTTCTGCCGGTCCCGTCTGGAAGATGAGCAGGGCGCCGGACGTGGTGATCGACGAATTGTAGAGGAAATAGTAGACCCACTGCAGCAAAATGATGAAGAACGCTGCGAACTGGACGAGGGTCATGAAGACGGCCCCGATTTTGTGGGGGAGATACTGCCGGACAATCATGTTCAGGCAGAAAAAGATAGCAAAAAAGTATAGTCCTACATATATATCATATATATTGTTCAAGTAAATCGTATTCGTATTGATCAGGGAAATGTAACTCAAGTAAGGGCCCGTAATGATCCAGCCCAGGCCGATGAGGGCCGGCGGGATGATGGCGCCTGGTGACAAGTGCTTCCAGTACAGGGCCAGGGACAGGACGACAGCACCGACGCCGGGCAGCAGGCCGAACGTCATGTCTTCGATATTGTCGGGACCCATGCCCAGGGAGACGAGAAACTGCCATTCAAAGCAGGAGCCGTAGACTACGGCGAAGATGATAAGCAGCGGCAGGAGCCGATGCCGACATTTGCTGATTGCCTTCGTTGCATGAACCATGTTGTTTGTTCTATCCTCTCTTAATCTCTTTGTAAAAACGGTGTAAACAAAGCGTATCGGCTATATTATACATCAAATGTAGCCGATAACATAGAGGATTTTCGGAATTATTGGAAAAAAAGATAAAAAAAGACTTGCCAAAAATGCCGTGTCATGGTAGAATAGTTTTCGTTGAGGCACTCCGTGCTGATACAATGGTGAAACGGCCCCGTGGTGTAGCGGTTTAACATGTCGCCCTGTCACGGCGAAGATCGTCAGTTCAAATCTGATCGGGGTCGCCA
>ENA-UERM01000663-UERM01000663.1-human-gut-metagenome-genome-assembly--contig:-NODE-663-length-25153-cov-12.565880_pt1 | contig 25153 bp, 21 predicted proteins | sample MGYA00242983_ERZ507983 | MGnify/ENA primary metagenome ERZ507983 (study PRJEB26167, sample SAMN06115432) | human gut metagenome | host: Homo sapiens | place: China:Shanxi | collected 2015-04-29...
GCTTATGATGAACATATCAATGCGATTATGATTCAGAATGATGTATTGAGTACGGCAGCTATGGAGGGCCGCCAGGAGGGCCGCCAGGAAGGTCTTGCCGAGGGCCGTCAGGAAGGTCTTGCCGAGGGCCGCATGGAAGAGAAGCAGGCGAATGCCCGGAGGATGAAGGCATTGAACCTGCCGGTCGAAACCATCTGCCAGGTGACAGGATTGTCCGCCGGAGAGATAGAGAGCCTGTAGACTCCGGCTTTTCCATTTTATTTCGCGTTCCTCCTTATCCATTCCGTCGGCGGCACATAGTCGCCGATTTTTGTCATGCTCCTGTTGTGTCCGAAGTATACATTGCCCGTCTCGCCGTTGCGGTGTTTGGCGATGATGGCTATCCCCAGCCCCTCTGTCGGATATCCGCTCTGCTTGTCCGTTGCCAGGTGTGCCAGTGCCGGGCGATAGAGCAGAACCACCAGGTCGGAATCCTGCTCGATGGCGCCGCTCTCACGCAGATCCGCCAATTCCAGGCGTCCGTACGCCCTGTTTTCGGAGCCGCGGTTGAGTTGGCTCAGCAAGATGACCGGTATGTGCAGTTCCTTGGCCAGCAGCTTGGCTTTACGGCTGGCCTGTGCCACCTCTTGTTCCCGGTTCCGGTTGTTCTGTTCGGTGCGCATGTCGCACAGTTGCAGATAGTCGATGATGATAAAGTCGCACTTGCCTTTGCTTTGCAGCAACCGTGCGCTCGAGCGTACCCGGTCCATGCTCATATCCGGGTTGTCGTCTACGCAGATGGGCAGTCTTGCCAGTTCTCCTGCGGTCTGCCGGGCTTGCAGCCATGTTTCCTGCGACACTTTTCCGCTTCGCCAGAGGTGCGGGTCCACCTCTCCTGCCGACAGGAGCCATCGGTCACCCAACCGTTCGCCCTGCATCTCGAGGCTGTACACCACCGTATGATGTCCTGCCGCTGCTGCGGCTTTAGCCAGATGGAGCGCGAAGGCGGTTTTCCCCACTGCCGGCCGGGCGGCGATGGTGATCAGGTCATTGTTTTGCCATCCGCCCGTCATCTTGTCCAGTTCGGTCAGTCCGGTAGGGATGCCGGTCACTCCGTCCTTGTTTTTCCGCATTCGCCCTTCCGCTTCCACCAGGGTGGCCTGCATCAGAGTGTCCATGTCCCGTAGTTGCCTGTTGTGTCCGCAGGCTCCTTCAAGCCTGTCCAGCAGGTTGTGAGCATCCACCAGCGTGTCTGTCAGGTCGATGGTTTCATCGCCGGAGAGGGTCAGCAGCTTGCTGAATCCCACGATCATTTCTCTTCGGATGTACTTCTGGTGCACGATGCGCGCATGATATTCCAGATGTGCCGAACTTGCCACCCGGCTGCTCAGTTGGGTGATGTAGAACGGCCCTCCGGCATCGTCCAGCTTTCCGCGCTTGCGCAGCTCTTCGGTGGCGGTGAGGATGTCGATGTTCGTACCGGCGTGAAACATCGCCTGCAGTGCGGCATAAATCAGTTGATGACGGGTGACATAAAACATTTCCGGTTTCAGCAGTTCGTCAACCAGTGCCATGCCTTCTTTTTCGATTAGGCAGGCTCCGAGGATGGTTTCCTCGAGTTCGGGTGCTTGGGGTTGTAGCATAATGATTTGGATTTGTGGTGGGTTTAAAACTCATATTCATTCAGGAACGCTTTATCCGCCAGATACGTGGCCGCCTGTTTGCAGAAGCGTATATCTTTTTGGTGGGCATAATATTCCTCGATGTTTTCCAAGGCCAGTTTCTTCTCCGTTGCCGTCAGTTTTTTCCATTCTTTCCGGGCACGGGCTATGTTTATCTTGTTCTTTTGGGTGATGCGGTGGTAGAGGTCCCAGAAGTCGTCGAAACCCTCCGTGGCATGGTTGCTCCGGGTGGCGGCCGCCTTTTTCTGTCCGGTCCAGAGGTCATAGTCTATCACCCGTAGCAGGGTGATTCCGGCGGAGTTCTCCACGGCCTCCATGATTCCGGATTTAAACAGGGTTTCGAAGAAGTGGCGGGTGCGATAGCGGCTCCATCCCAGCACCTTTTCCCAGTGGCTGTAGGTGTATACCGTCTCTCCCCGTCGGCAGATCATCCGGTTGCCTTGCACACAGATCTCCGTATCCGAATAGTTGACCAGCGCCAATACGCGTATCCACGCTTCCAGATAGCCCTCTGTGCCCAATCCGGCTTTGAGGAAATCTTCGATCAGGGATTTGGGGATCAGGATATATCCTTTTTTCAGAATTGTTTCAGTCGATGCGTTCATAGTATTTCATTTTACAGGTTATCGAGTGTACCGCTCTTTCCCGAACGGTGTGACAAAGCTAAGCACGGACAGCCGGTGATGCAAGAAAGTGATGCAGAGTGCCGCATTACGGCGCAAAAAGTCACAGGGTCCTCTGCAGGGCAGCGCACGCTCTGCGGGGGTGAAACCGAGCCTCGTCCGGGCCTTTCCGGAACCTCTGTTTCCATCATCCGGAGCCTCTAAACCACCAACACGGACACCAACATGCTTTGGTACTCCTAATGCGCTGTTGCTCAGCTTTCTGTGCGGATGAATTTAGAGGCCGCCAACATGCAGACCTGCACATAAATAAATAATAAACAAAAGATATATAAAATATATCAGTCGAATTTGCGGTCGGCGAACAGTTTTTGAACCCGATCCGCGGGGTGCTCGCGCAGCCACTTGTACACCGTGTCGGGCATTCCCCAGTGACGGATCACGATACAGATCTGGCGCGGCGTCAACAGTGTGTTGGGACGCTTGTATCCCGCTTCCAGCAGTTCGGCGTACAGGTTCGGATAACGTTCTATCTCGTCGCGCATCCGTTTGCCTGCCGAGCGGGGATAAACACAGGTTGTGAAATATGCCATCGCCACGTCCGACAGCAGGCAGCTTCCGTTCAGCAGCCAGTCAAAATTTAATTCTTTCATAATTGTTGCTTTTATTTACGTGACAAAATTACATCTCTCTTGTGTGAAGTGAAAAACTTTTTTTACTGTCACGGCGTTGCTTTTCAAGTATGACATGCGAAACACAGAAAAAATAGTATCTCTGGTGGATGAATATGATAAGCCCATGCTGCAATCCATTGGGGATGAAGAATTGCAAAAAGAGTTTCGCAAGACATTGCAAGCCTTTTATGGAGCTATCAAAACAATGGATGGATACATCCGGTTCGCTTTTCTGACCGGTGTCACCAAGTTTGGTAAAGTGAGTGTGTTCAGTGCTTTGAACAATCTGATCGATTTGTCGATGGACGAACGTTACGTGGCATTGTGCGGCATCACCGAGGAGGAAATACGGACCAATCTGGATCAAGAGTTGTACGAACTTGCCGACAGGCAGAGGATGGGTTATGAAGAGGTGTGCCGTGAATTGAAGGCATGCTATGACGGGTATCATTTTGTGGAAGATTCGATCGGCATTTACAATCCTTTCAGCCTGCTGAATACGTTCTATAAAATGAAATTTGGAAATTATTGGTTTGAAACGGGTACTCCTACCTATCTGGTAGAACTCTTGCAGATACATCACTATGATCTTCATAAAATGGCGCATGTGGAAACCGATGCGGATGTATTGAACAGCATCGACTCTTCCTCTACCGATCCTATTCCCGTAATTTATCAGAGCGGTTACCTCACCATCAAGGGGTATGACCGTGAATTCGGGATTTACCGTTTGGGATTCCCGAATCGCGAAGTGGAGGAGGGGTTCATGAAGTTTCTGCTTCCTTATTATGCGGACACCAATAAAGTAGAAGCCCCGTTTGAAATTCAGAAGTTCGTACAAGAGGTTCGTGCCGGGGACTATGATTCTTTTTTCCGCCGTCTGCAGAGTTTCTTTGCGGATACCCCTTACGAAATGATTCGTGATCGGGAACTGCACTATCAGAATGTGCTTTTCATCGTCTTTAAGCTAATGGGATTCTATACGCAAGTGGAATATCATACCGCTGAAGGGCGTGTCGATCTCGTTTTGAAAACAGATAAATTCATTTATGTGATGGAGTTCAAGTTGGATGGCACTGCCGAAGAAGCCCTCCGACAGATCAACGGGAAGCATTATACGCAACCTTTTGCGACTGACGGCCGTAAGCTTTTTAAGATTGGCGTAAATTTCAGTGCCCAAACCCGAAACATCGAAAAGTGGATCGTTGAATCCTGATATTTAGTAACGATTAAAAAATAAAATGAACGATAAGAAGAAACACCTAAGGCGGTGCTTCAGCATCGCTGCGCACGAATATAAGGCTTTTTGCTACAATAACAAGCGATGAACTATATTTCTTAAATGAAAAAGCCGTGAATCAAAAACAATAAATATGGCAACTATTTTGTATTTTAAGAGAATTGTTTTATCTTTGCAGCAACATGCTTACCCCGCTTCCCGTCAGATCAGCGCGCTCAGGGTAAGCTTTTTATTTTTATACTAGTGGCTGTACGTACACAAGTCGCCTACATACTTATATTGAGCATGATTGTGTATCTTTTGGATATAATCAATCCTAACCATTTGTTTGTGACAAGGTTTAAGGATTTATTAAACCGTTACCCTTCAATTGATGTCCGGGCAATGGGATTTCCTGCAAATTGGGAGAATGAAGATATTTGGAAATAGGCAACGCTGTTGCCTGAATTGAACTAAGCCGCTCCGCACTGCTATCCATTTTTCCCTGTCGACAATAAGTTCTTCCCCGCGGTATATACGGCATATCCTTGATTCAATCCTGCCGTGTTCCTTTTGCTATCGCAAAAACAAAGGCAGAAGACAACATAAGCATTGTATCGCTATTGAATTCCGCCTATAAAAAAATAAAATGAAAAAGCCGTGTGAACTAACAATGATAAAACAGAACTACTGTTTGCAAATTCACTTTTTAATATTATATTTGCAATAAATAAGTAGCTATGATAGAAAGGATATTAAAACAGAAGTTATTAGAGATGACAAACAAGTATCCGATTGTCACCCTGACGGGACCTCGGCAGTCGGGTAAATCTACTTTGTTGAAAACATCTTTTCCGGATTATAAATATGTATCTCTCGAAGACCCGGACATGAGGTTGTTTGCAACCGACGATCCCAAAGGATTTCTTGCGACCTATCCTGATAAGACAATCATTGACGAGGTGCAACATGTTCCCTCGCTATTTTCGTATATTCAAACCTACACCGATAATGAGAATCGTGAGGGGATGTATTTATTGGCCGGATCACATAATTTTCTATTAATGGAAAATGTGAATCAGTCATTGGCGGGCCGGACAGCTATACTCAAACTCTTACCTTTCTCTCATCGTGAAATGAAAGAAGGCGGTATTCTTCCCAAAAATGTGGATGAAGAGATATTCAAAGGGGCTTATCCGCGTATTTATGATAAAAATATAGAGCCGGATGATTATTACCCGTTCTATATCCAGACGTATGTTGAACGGGATGTGCGCCTGATGCGAAACATTGGAGATTTGAGCAAGTTTATCCGTTTTTTGAAATTATGTGCCGGACGTATCGGACAACTGCTCAATCTTTCGTCATTGGCTAATGAATGCGGTATATCGGTGACAGCTGCAACGGCTTGGATTTCGATATTAGAAGCGAGTTACATTTGCTATCTGCTAAGGCCGGATTTTAACAACTATGCCAAACGATTAGTAAAAACGCCCAAACTTTATTTCTATGATACAGGGTTGGCCTGCTCCTTATTAGAGATACAAAATGCGGAACAGATCTCGACGCATTTTTTGCGTGGCGGTCTGTTTGAAAATCTGGTTATTAATGAATTTATCAAGGAGGCATATAATAAAGGTGCGGAACCTAATTTGACTTTCTGGCGGGACAGCACCGGAAACGAAATAGATTTACTACGTACCGAGGGTGGTAAACAATACGCTTACGAAATAAAATCGGGGGCGACCTATTCGCCGGACTTTTTCAAGGGTATCTCCAAATGGGCTAAGTTATCAGGGGCTACGCCCGACCAATGCTTTGCCATCTACAATGGGGACAGGGAAATGAAAACGTCTTTGGGTGAAGTTCTCTCTTGGAAAAACAGCAAGCGATGAACAATATTTCTTAAATGAAAAAGCAGTATCTTCGCACCAACAATTTCCGCCACGCCTCTTTACAATGCGTACCAGGGCGGAACTTATTTTTTTATATACCTATGGTAGCATATACTAAGCAACCCATAAGCATTGCCGACTATGTAGGTTGACTGATGAAGCTTACCCACCTCTTTCCCTTTTAAAATACCCCAGTACCGTGCAAGGCGACAACTTGTGGCGGTCGCGGTAGCGTGACTCGAACTCGTAGCGGGTGCAGAGCCAGCGGCAGAAGCAGCGGTAAGTGATGCGCAGGTCCAGGCGCCGTTGCAGGTCTTCGTAAAACAGGGCGATCCGGGTGAAGAAGTCGCTTACCTGCTTTCGGGCGATTTTCCGTTTCCGGGGGGCTTGTGCAGAGGCGGCCTGTTCCTCCCGTTCTATCAGGTATCGCAGCACACGGATGTCTTTTTCTATCTTATCTTCTTGTTCGTGCAGTCTTTGTTGTTTCTGTTCCTTTTTTCTTAATGACTCTTTCAGGTCCTGGATGCTCTTTTTCATCTTACTTTGAGGTTTGTATGGGATGGCTGGATGCCAATGTTTGTTAAAACGACGTTAGGATCGGCAAAGATATACAAAAAGTGTACAGCATATCGTCCCAAGGATTGTTCCGTAAAGTCTCTTTAGATGTGTTTTGTAAAGATATAGGTTCGGTTATCCGGCTTTCTGTACAATTTATATTTAAGGGAATATTGTAAATTAAAAACAATGAATAAGATGAATGAAACATTAACAGTATTTATGATTTCTGAGATTGAAAGGTTCCGTGAAGAGGGCCGTGAGTCCGCCCGGCGCATTTACCACAACATGCTGCGTTTGCTCAGGGAGAGCGCGGGAAAGGAGGAGATCGGATTTGAAGAGGTGACCCCGGCATTTCTGGGGAATTACGAATTTCTGCTGCTTGGCCGGGGGCTTAGCTGGAACACGGTGTCTACTTACATGCGTGCCCTGCGTGCGGGCTACAACCGGGGGATGAAGGGGCGTCCGGGATATGTGACCGGGCTTTTCGACAAGGTATACACCGGTACGCGCTCCGACGTGAAGCGTGCCGTGGATGCCCGCACGGTGGGGCGTATGATCCGCATGTCGGGGTGTCCGGATGAATCGGCCTCGGCGAAGGCTGTGGACTGGTTTGTACTGATGTTTATGCTGCGGGGCATCCCGTTTGTCGATCTGGCACACCTGCGCAGGAGCAATCTTGACAAGGGGGTGCTGACCTACTGCCGGCATAAGACGGGGCAGGAGGTCAGCATTACCGTGCCCCGTGAGGCGATGGACATCATCAACCGGAGGATGGCGGAAAACGATCATCCGAGCTACCTGCTGCCCATCCTGGGACAACCCCGTACCGGGAAACGTCGGCAGGAGAAGGTGCTGACTCCTTATCAGGAATATCAATGTGAACTGCGCAACCTGAACCGCCGGCTGGAACGGGTGTCGGTGAATTTGAGATTGGGCGGCAGGCTCAGTTCATACACCGCGCGTCACACGTGGGCCACGATTGCCTTTCATCAGGAGACGCCCGTGGGAGTGATCAGCCGTGGGCTGGGACACTCTTCGGTGAAAGTTACGGAAACTTACCTGAAACCTTTCGGTGATAAGGAAGTAGACCGGACAAACAGGAAGATACTCAACTATGTGCTGAATGCGGTTTGAAGGTAGAATGTATTGAAGGTATTACGCTTATAATCAGTAGGGTAGGTGGTCTGTTACTTTGTAGGTAACGGCATCGCTTTATTGCTGCAAAATTGGACATTATTTTTCACACAAACAAATAAAAAGGCAAGTTTTTCAATAAAAAGATAATTAATTTTAAAAAAGATGCATGCTTTGCATTAGTTTTCCCTATTTTCTCTTAAAAAAGCAATAAGAAGGGTTGTCCACGTTGGTGTAATTTAACGTGGATGAACATTTTATTGCCATCATCGGATGCCTTTTATTGTTTAAATCTAATTATTCGGTTTAGAACGCTGTCTGTTTCAGATATTTGTTAAATGCCGTTACCTACAAAGTAACGGTCTTCACAAACAAAACAAAAAGTTATGCTTACAATTTTAACCCAGGAGGCTATCAGGGTGCTTCGTTACATCTATTACCGTGATGCCGGCATATCTTGTCCTCCTGATTCTTCCGATTGCGTTTTCCGGAATGTTTCTGTCCTCCTTCCCCTGTTGGAGCGTGGAGGGCTGATTCGCTGTATATGCCCGGAATCTCCCGATAGTCCCGTTTCTTATGAACTGTGCAAGCCTTTGGGCTCCATCGACCTGCTGTCCTTGTTGCTGATCCTGCACGAGGGGGTGTGTCCGGTTTCTCCGGATGTCGACGAGCAGCGTGTCTATGGCCGTTATGGGTCGGTGGCCTCCCGTATGGGGGTTGTCAACCAGATGATGCGCAGCATATTCAGTGAAATCCATTTGACAGAACTTTGTTTGTAAACCGTTTTTTAGAGATTGCCGCCATGAACAGAATTTTACTGCTGCTCGGATATATCCTTTTGCTCTCCGCACCGGTCTGCGGTCGGGGTGTCGGCACACGTGCGGTTTCGGACTGCGATTCGTTGCACACGTTCCGTTTTGTACAGGGGCGTGACGTTCTGTATGCCGACTATCAAGGCAACAATCACGAGCTGAAACGCCTGTTTGCCGCCGTCTCTTCTTTCCGTGGCCCTATCGCCGACGGGAAGATGCGTATCTATGTAGACGGCCATTGCACTTCGGGCGGGAGCGTACACGACAATCTTTGGCTGGCCTATGTGCGTAGCAGCCGTGTGAAGTCCGAACTGATCACCCGCAAGGGAATGAAAGAGGAGTATTTCGTGACTCACAACCATGCCGTATGCTATCCCGGCGAAGAGCGCGACGTGGTGATTGTCTGCCTGCGCGAGCCTGCGGGTGCGGATACTTTATCCGCCGCCCGCCGCAACTATGGCATGTATGCCTCCCGATATCCGCTTTTGCCTCCTGCGGTCCCATCTGCTCCGGACAACCGCCCGTGCCCGCCCCCCATTCTTTTTGTACCGGTCGGTCCGGCCGGTCATCCCGGTACGGTTGCGGGGTCGGGAGCAGAAAATCCGCGTCGGATGGTCTTCTCCCTGAAGACGAACCTTGCCGACTGGTCGGGGCTGACGGCGGAAGGCCGCCTGGGAGCTTTCAGGCCCAACCTGGCGCTGGAGCTTCACTTTGCCCGCCGTTGGTCTGTGATGGCCTCTGCGGCGTATTCAGACTGGAAAGGCGGGCGCGATCACCGTTTCTGGGGCGTCTCCGGCTACAGCCTCGAGCCCCGTTTGTGGCTGAAAGGTGACGGGCGTTACCGCTGGTTCTATCTGGGTGTCTACGGTCAGTCGGGCGATTTCGATTACCGTCCCTCGCCAGCAGGCGATACGGACGCCACAGGCAGAAGCCGCACCGGACGTTACCGGCATGCGGGACTCTCCGCAGGCGTGTATGTCCCCCTGTCCCGTCATTGGGGCATCGAGGCGGGAGTGCGCGGGGGATACCTCCATTCGTCCGCCAAGGCTTATGATAACGAACCTCCCCATGCATACTATCACCATCCGGCCTCCTTCGTCCGTTGGGGCCTGACGGGGATCAACCTGGGGCTGGGATATAGGTTTTAGAAATACAATGGGAATATGATACTCAAACTGAAATACATACTGAAAGCTGCCTTTCTTTCCCAGCTTCTCTTCTCGTGTACGGAGCGCTCGCTCGAACCGCGTCCGGAACCGGAGCCGGTTCCCATCCGTCTCTTTACGGGTATCCGTACCCGTGCGACGGTGGACGTTTTCGGCGATACCCCGGTGTGTGTCGCTTACGGTGTACGTACGGGACAGTACGACGGGAGCTGGGACGGCATTGCCACGGACAACGAGATCCGCCTGATGCCCGAACGCTACTATCCGTCGGACGGCTCGGCGCTCTATCTGCGGGGATACTATCCTCCGGCACCGCTGACGGCTGACGGGCGGCTGACTTACCGCCTGACGGGAGAAGAAGACCTGATGCTGACGGGCGAACAGAACGGATCGCTTTCCGCTCCTTTCGGGGAGTCCGACAGCCAATCGCTCCTGTATCGGCACTTGCTGACGCAACTGATCTTTACACTCACGGTAGAGGCCGAAGATACCGGGGCGCTCCGCGTGCGGTCGCTCCATCTGAACGGACTGACGGACGAGGTGACCCTCTCCCTGGCCGAAGAGTCGCTCTTGCCGGGTGAGCGCACGGTGAGCGTGCCCGTTTATGAAGCGGGCGAAGAGGCGGAGGGCCTTCCGTTTGACGGCAACAAGCTGACGCTGCCGGGCTATGTGCTGGTGCAGCCTTCCGCTACGCTGACCATCGACCTGGTGCTTTCGGTAGACGATGACCGGACACACGACCGCGAATACCGTGCCCTTCCCGTACGGTTCGAAGGCGGGGAGGGGGAAGGCGGAACGGCTTATACCGTCCGGGTGGAACTTCCCGATCCCGTCATTCCCGATCCGGTGGAGATTGTAGCTGTCGCTACGGTCGGACGGTGGCAGGAGGGCGACTCCGGCAGTGGGGAACTGGTGGACAATCGGTCTGCCGAAACAGAACAATAAACATATTTATTAACTATAAAACTTTTAGAAAACAATGAAAACGAAACTAAGTGTGGCGGCTATGGCCCTTTTGCTGGCAAGCTGCTCAAGCAATGACAATGACCTTTTGCCCGAGAATCCGGTGAACGCGACTCCTATCCAAGTGTCGCAAAGCGTGCAGGGCATGGTGAAGACCCGCGCGGCGGTGGGCGTAGGCAGTGATGTGACGGCTACGGTGCTGGTGGCTGACGGTAGCAGTAACAATGCTGACGCCGCTGATTGGGCTAATTTTTCTCCGGTGCTTGCCAATGAAGTGACGGAAGACGGCGGACAGAACAAGCTGAAAACCCGTGCCACGGTTTCCACCGCCTCTTTCAAGGCGGGTTCTAAGGCCACGGTGTCACTCAACCCGATTCTTTATTACCATACGACTACCGGCACGAAGTCTTGGCTGGCGGCTGTGGCTCCTGCGGGAACGGTTAGCGGTACGACGGTGACGATTCCCCAAACAGACGGGGAGCAGGACGTGATGCTCGCCGATGCGGCGGAGGCCGGTAGCAGCAGTTCTACAAGTAACCCTGAACTTACGTTCAAGCACCTGACTACCCAGCTCAACTTTGAGATGAAGGTCACCGCTCAAAATGGTGGCGAATGGACCGATAAAACCATCAGCTTAAAGAAAATCAGCGTGCAGAAAGCGCAGGTGCCCGCAGAGGTCAATGTAGCTCCGACTTCGGGTGAGGCCGGTGTGAGCAAGTGGACGGATGCCGCTATGATGAATGTGGGCGGTATTTCCAGTGTGACGCTGGGCGCAGACGCTGTGCGGGTAGGTAATCCGTTGATGATCCAGGCTTCGGGCCAAGTCGTGATCGATGCGGTGATCTCTGTGGGAGGCACTGATATCACTTTCAATAATGTGACAATCAAAAAGCAGGATAATAAAACAAACCTGTCTACCGAGGCCGGTAAGTCACACCTGATCACCCTGAACGTGACCGAGCCTCTGACTCCGGCGGATGCTACGAAGATGACCGTAACCGCCACTGTAACCGACTGGGTAGCGGGTGAAGCCGGCCATGCCGATCTGAACTGATTCACATAAAATGTCTGCCATGATCATGAAACGCCATATTTCGCTTTTTGTCTTTTTCTGCCTGCCGGGAGCTTTCCTGGCAGGTTGCTCCGACGCGGACCGTTCCTCGCTGATGGGTGAGGAGGAGGTTCCGGTGGAGCTTTCCGCTCTGGAGGGCGATGTATCGTCGAGGGCGGCGGTCTCGGCAGGCAGCAAGCCTCAGGCGGAGTTTGAGGCCGCCATGGTATTTTCCCGAACCGGGGGAGACTACACCACTCCGGTGGTTGCCGCCGAAGAGGGTGTCTGGAAAGGAACTGTCGGGACCAACGGTAAAGTCGGTTGGGGCAATGCCGGTAAGGCAGCGCCCATTTATCCCCGTTGGGGAGCTTGGCTCTATCTGGTAAGCTACGCCCCCTACGCCGAGCCGGATAAAGCCGCTTCGGGCAGTGGAACGGGCACTTATGCCGGTACGGTTTCCTTTGTACTCACAGGGCAGACCGATCTGCTTTACGCTTCTCAGATACAGGGAAACCGCTGGGCGGACGGGCACTTTCTTTCACTGGTGTTCGACCATCAATTGACGCAACTCTCTTTTCAAGCGAAGAAGACGCTTCAAAACGGGGTGTCGGTATGGGTGAAGAGTATCACGGTGAAGGAGGCGAAACCGCTTGCCTCGTTGAAGCTGGCTACGGGAGAGGTGACGTTCTCCACCACAACCGAACATCCCCAGGGACTGACGGTGGATCTTACGCAGAACGGAACCAACGGAGCCGGGCAAGGAACGGGAGTGACCGGCCAGACTCCGGTATCTGTGGGGCAACTTTTACTCCCTCCGTTGGAAGCCGGCGGAAGCAACGGCAATGGAGGCGGAAGCAACACGTATACGCTGAAAGTAGAAACATCAATAGGTACATTCGATAATGTGTCGCTTACGTTCGGTGATTCCAACGCAAGCGGGAAAAATCCGTTGCAGGCGGGCATGTCACATGTAGTGACGCTGAACATCGGCGACCATGAACTGGGAATCACTTCGGTAACGGTGCAGGCGTGGGCTCCGGTGACTGTTGACGGCACTCTGGATGCGGATTAGATACATGAATTTAAAAAAAGATAAAACGAATATGATGATTAACCAAACGAAATATCATTGGCTTATGGCTCTTCCGGCATTGCTGTTGGCTGTCGGATGCGGTGAAAGCATCTTGCCCGAAGGACAGGATACCGGGGTGGCGGAATTGCAGGTGTCGCCACAGGTGGTGTTGACACGCGGCGCGATAGATGCTGCGGATGCATCGGCTGTAGGGACTGCATTAGGAAGCATCGCGGTGTATGCCAACAGCAAAACGACGAATAAGACAACGAATAACTATGGGTTGTACACTTACAGCTCTTCGGCATGGGGCAACAGTGCGACCGATAAAATCTATCTTTCGGCGGAAGAGGCTACGATCTATGCGCATTATCCGGCGTATCAACCGAGTAGTAATGGTGAATTTCAGAGTGGTAGTACTGCGCTGAAGGCCAGTGAATCGAATGGTGAATACACGGAAAGTTCCACGATCAGTATCTCTGTATTTCCGGGGTCTACCGGAAGTGTTAACGCCAAGATCGACTTTCAATCCACTGACAATTCGGACAGTCAAACCAGTACAAAAGATAAGATCCTCGCAGCCTCCGGAGAGGTGGACTATATGTATGCCGATCAGGGAAGTACCGGAGTGAAAGCCAGCTATAAAAACGGTGATACGAATAAAACCGGAAAGGTGACGCTCGCCATGAAGCACGCCCTTGCGATGGTCAGCTTCCGGGTATATGCGGATCATACCTATAAAAATACCGGTGCATTCACCAAACTGGTATTAGCCAATAAAAGTGGAAATACAACATTAAATAATGGAGCTAGCCCTACCATGAAAATTAAGGATGGTACGATCACTCCAGGTAGCTCTCCGGCGGCAGTGACCTATACACGTGATATAGCAAACTATACGTTGCCCAAAGCAGCGAGTAGCGATGCTTCTGCTGCAACCACCGCTAAAAATAACGCCAGGAAAGCCAGTATCCTCGTCCTGCCTGAAAGCACGGTCGATAAGTCGACCGTGGAAGCTACGCTGACGATTGACAACCAGGATTATAAAGTCGTCCTGCCTGGTAGCAACAGTGCATGGGAGGCCGGAAAGAATTACCTGTACACCGTCAAGCTCAGTGGCTCCGAACTCGTCATTTCGAGTGTGACCGTGACGGAATGGACAACGGTTGCTTCAAGCACAGATCTGGATATAAAGTGATAGAAGAAAAACTCAACAAGATAATAGATGAAGAACGTATTCATTCTTTTGCTCCTTGGGACCGCATCCCTGTTTTGCATAGCCTGTTCCGGTGAGAACTCCGTTCTCACCGACGGCGATGCCGTCCTCTTGCAGCCCGGTGTTCATGCCGGTGCCACGCTCGCCTCCACCCGTAGCATGATCAACGATGTTGGTACGGGTGCAGACCGGATCAGCACCATTGGCATCTACCTCGCCGCTGCGGACGGCAGTCTCTATCCGGGCAGCAACGCCGGGGGAGCGACCTTCACGAAAGCGGCTTCCGGTACCAATTGGACGAGCACTCCTTCTACCTACGTCAGCCTCGCGCAAGCGACGGTCTATGCCTGGGCACCCGCTGCGACAGCCTTGAAGAGCGATGGCGGCAGTGGTAGCGGAGGCAACAGTGGTAGCGGCAGCGGTGGCAGCAGCAGTACTGTCTTGCCTGCTCTCCCCGTTAGCGTGCCTGCCGGGCAAACCTTCGACGGAGGAAATACCTACGACTGCTCTACCACCGATTATCTTTACGGTTCCGGCAGCGCTACCGTAGGTTCGGCTACGGCGGTTACCGCCAACAGCCTGTCTCCTTCGCCGACCCTCTATCTGCAACACGCCTTGTCGCAAGTCGTGTTCCGCATTCAGAACGCGAACGACCGCACCCCGGATCCGACATACGATTATGTAAGGCAGATTAAGCTTACGGCAGCGGGCGGCGCTACTCCTTTCTACTGCACGACTGCTTCCGGATCCGGATCGGCCGGCACGATGTCTTTGAAGGATGGCGCTTTGTCCGGACTGGCCGCGGTGGGTGAAATCTCTTTTACCCCATCGGCCCATCCGCAACAGGTCGGCACCTCGGGCCCCGTTACAGTGGCCTACGGGCTGGTGGCTCCGAAGGCTGGGGCAACTTCGGGCACGCAGGTGACGTTGACGCTGACACTGGGTGAACAAAGCTCGGACGCTACCGAACGGGATCTTACCCTCTCGACCAATGCCTTCAACCCGGCATGGCAGAAAGGATACCGCTACGTCTATACCTTGACGCTCGGCGAACGGGGAATCAGCCTGCAACCTGTCGATATAAAAGGGTGGACGGAAGTTTCCGGGGGGAGTAATGACGTAGATCCCGGCTGGCAATGAAACAAATGATTCAGAACAACAAATGATTCAGAATGAATGATTCAGTATGAAAACAGATAGATTATACCAAACGGTTTTAGGCTGCCTGCTGCTTACCGCAGGCTGTTCGGACAATGCGCTGACCCCTTCGTTGCCCGAAGGGACTCCGCTTACGGTGTCCGCCGCGATCTGCGCTTCCGGTGAAGGCCGGGAGTCTGAGACCCGGGCGGCCGTGGCAGCCGGGACCCGTGCCGTGGCAGCCGACAACGGTTACGACCGCAGCACCTTTGCCGCAGGTGACAAAATCCGTATCATCCGCTCGCGGAACGGTTCGTCATCCACTCCGGTGGACTACACCTTGAACGCCGCTTCTTCCGGCAGCAGTACGGGCGAGTGGAAACCTTCGGTGACGGGTACGGAGCTGCTCGTTGAGTCCGGAGCCACCTACCAGGCGAGTTACCCTATCGAATACTCGGGTATCCGTGCCGACCAGCGAAAGGCGGGAGGTGAGGACTACCGCCTGAGCAATCTGCTGGAGACTCCTGAGAAGGTGGCGATCGGCCGTGACGGAACACTCTCCTTTACAGGCGAAAGCGCCTTTGTGCACAAAGGCGTGAAGCTGACCCTGAAGTTTTCGGGAAAGAACACACTGTCCAAGGATTTTACGAGTATGACCGTAACCGGGAAGGGGCTTTACTCCGGAGAAGCAAGCAAGGATGAAACCGTCTACCTGTATCACCCCGGCGGTACAGGCGATGCGAAATATACCTGGCATGGCATTATCGCCCCGCTTACTTCCCAGCAGTCGATAGAGGTATCGGTGACGGATGCTAACGGAGTGGTCTATGACGTCACCCTTATTTGCGCAAGGGCGGCGAACAGCCACTACACCTATACGCTCACCCTGAAAAATGATGTGCTGGTTCCCACCGGTCAGGAGATCAAAGAGTGGCAAAGCGGGGATTCGCATACAGGAACCTTAAGTTGATGTAATATTAGTTGATGTAATATTAGTTTGATGTAACCCCATGAAAAAGAAAAAGAATAGAATCCTATCGGTATCCGGGGCGGCTCTCTGCCTGTTCTTCCCGGTTCTGCTGGCCGCCTGCTCGCAAGAGGATGCTTTGCCCCGTCCGTTGGAAGTATCGGCGGAGGTGGGGAATCCCGCTACCCGTGCGACGGATGCGCATGCCGATGATTATGATAAAAGAGAATTTGTAGCGAATGATACCATCCGGATTACGGACGGCACGAAAACTGCTGACTACCAACGGATGGTCACCGGCACAACCGGCACCTGGCAACCCGCAAGCGGACAAACAGCGCTTACCACCACCGGTAGTGAAACGTTTACGGCTTCGTATCCTACGGCGTTCACCCGGATTCTAACCGATCAGCGCACAGCCACCAATTTCTGGAAAAGCAACAAGCTGACGGCTACAGGAGTACTCGATGGCAATAAAGCTACGTTCTCGTTCGCTCCGGAAGCGGCGAAGGTGACCCTGGTGGTGAAGTATGGAAATGATTCAAAGCTTCCCGGCACGGCAAGCCTGGAGGGTACGGGGATTGCCACCGATGTCTCTACATCGGAGACGATCAACGCCTATGGCGCTTCGGCAGCGGGAACTTCCGCTCAGCAGCATACGTATGTGGCCATTGTCAAGCCCGGCTCCCGAACGTTTGTGATCAAGGTGAAGGCCGGCGACAGCGGTGAAACGGAGAAGAAGTACACCGAGAAGGCGGCCCATACCTTGAAAGCCGGATACAACTACCAGTATAACTTTACGTCCACCAATGAATTGATCCTGAACGGTATCACCGTAGAACGATTCGTAGAAACAATGGAGCAGGACGCGGGAAACGCCACTTAATGAAAAACGGATACGAAAACGGATACGAAAACATATATGAACCTACAAAAATACAATCGAATGAAGAAGCCGGCGAATCGCCTCTACATGGCGCTTGCCCTCGGAGCGGGGATATGCCTGACGGCTTCATGCGCCTCGGACGACGGATTCGCCACCGATGAAGGCGCACTGGAATTGCAGCGGATCGAAGTGGAGGGAGAGGAGAGCGTCACCCGTGCGGAAGCAACCGCTATCACCGAGGTGGACGTGTATGCCACCACTACCGCATCAGCTACCAGTCCACATGCGGCGTATGGAGACAATCCACTGATGACATTCTCCTTGAAAGAAGGAGTCTGGACTCCGGACAAGCAGACGATCATGAACAGCACTTCGGGTGATGCCTTGCTATACGCCTATTATCCTCCCGCAGCCATCCAAGCGTCCGGTGACGGTGAACATACGACGGCGGTGAACCTTCCATCGTCATTGACTGATTTTCTCGCTACCGGGCAGGCCGATTATCTCTACGGTGTGGGTACGGATACGGGGACAGCCCCCGTCACGGCAACACTTTCCTCGAGAACCGTCAGCTTCAAGATGAAGCACGCGTTGGCCAAAGTCAGTTTCCGTATCGTGAAGTCGGCTTCGGCCACCGAAGCGTTAAAGCTGATACAGGTGGATGTGCTGAGCGGAACCAACCGTCTGCGGACAGGCATCGGGACGATGAACCTGAAAAGCGGATTGCTGAACAGTCTGTCGGATATTTCGACACTGACACTGGCGCAGGCGAGTGGCGTGGAGTTGAAGCTGAAAGAAAACCAGAAAGGACCGAACGTGACCTGCCTCGTGGCGCCGATGGCGAAAGAAGAAACGGTGCTCTCGTTCCGGCTCAAGGTATGTGTGGACGGAGAAGCTGCCGCGAAAGCGCATGCGTTTGAAACCCAATCGGTGACAGCGCAGTGGGAGGCGGGAAAGCATTATGTCTATCTGATTACGGTGGACAAAATGGGAGGTAAGCTGAGCTCGGTACAGATAGAGGACTGGAAGAACGATGCGAACCAGAACACGAGTATCGGGATTTAGTGGAAAACGATCCACTCCGTGTTACTCTGTGTACTCTGTGGTGAACTAAAACAAGAAACGATGAATAAAAGACTGAAACTTTGGATAGGGTGTTGCCTTTGCATGCTGGGAGCGCCGGGACTGACAGGATGTTCGGAACAGGCTCCCGGGGAACCCGGCACGGAGGAGGGAGATCCGGTATCGCTCCGCTTCTCTCTTTACCGGGCGGAGGCGGACGAGGCTTCGACCCGTGCCGACGCGGCAACGGATATGGCGGATGGAAAGACTTTCTGTATCTATGCTTTCCCCGCAGGTGTGTCTACCACGACGACGGAACCGCTGGATCATAAAGTATATACGGTAAAGAGTGGAGTGGCTACGGGCGAACTCTATCTGTATCGCGGAACGTACGACCTTTACCTGGTATCGTACAACTCTTCGACGGAAGTGCCCGAACTGAAAACGGACGGTACGATTCAGGTGTCGAACGGAAAAGACTTTATGTACACCAGCCTGAAAGGGATCGTGGTGCAACCCAACCAAACAGGAGAAAACATGATGGACGTAGTGCTGCCGGCTCCCTTTAAACGCTTGGGAGCACAGATTAAAGTGAGTGTGGCGGCAGGTGACTTTCAGCCGGTTACTCCTACCAGTCTGGTGGTGAACTCCTTCGAGATGGGAGGACTCCGGGCGTCGTTGCCTTACACGTTGGGCAGTACTGCTTGGGGGGCGGTGGCGAATGAAACGTTTGCCACTACTCAGTCCTTCACCGGATTCACGAATAATACAGCATCCCATGAGATAAAGAAGTCACGAGAAAGTACACCGGTTGTGGTGCTTCCGGTAGACGGTTCGGCTATGATTTCTTTTAAAGTGAACCTGACGGTAGGCTATAATGATAACGGTGTAAGTAGAAAAACGACCAATACTTATCCGGCGGAGATCCAGAAGGTGTTGCTGCCGGGTATGACCTATATGTTCGCCTTTACACTGACTTTCTACGGCATACTCGACCCCGCTGACTTGACGTTGGCGATAGGCGAATATGAATCGACCGTAACGCTCGATTCGGATGAAATGGGAAAATAACCGGCATATTCATATACAATTATCATATTTAGAATCAGATCAAAACAGAATGGCAAAAAGACAATACATACGACGATGGACGGGCAAATGGGCACTCGGTTGCCTGCTGGCGGTTTCCGGCCTATGGACGGTTTCCGGTTTGCTGGCGGGATGCAGCGAGGAATCCGTAGAGACTTCCGAGGAGTTTCGATTAGTTCTGAAACTGCCTCCGGCGCTGACGGTGGATACCCGCGGAACGATTAACCAGATCACTGTTAACCGGATCTGGGTGCTGCAATACGTCACCGAGGGCGGAAAGTCAACGCTGAAGAACAAAGCTTTTTTTACGGTTCCGGATGATCAGGCTGGGAAGAATCCTCCTCCGACGATTGAGATTACAACCGGCGAAACTACTTTCACCCAAACGAATAGTCGCTTCTATGTCATTGCCAATGCGGAAGAGTCCTTCTTGAAAGACTTCACCGGAACCGAAGCGGAACTGAAGGCGAAAACGGTGCCCTTTTCCGGTTATACCAACCAGCCGTCCCTGTTGACATCGGGGCCGCTGGAATATACGCCCGATACTAATAAACAGGGTGTAATACCGCTGGTGGTTCCTTTGCGGCGGGCTTACGCCACGATTTCCTTGTCCTGGAATAAAAAGGGAGATCTGACAGCCAAAGATAATCGGAGTAACCTTGTCGTCAAGTCCGTCTCCCTCTACAATGTACCCGCGAATATGGCGCTCTATACGCGGGGAGGCGGAAGTATTAAAGATAAGTATCCTGCGGATAAGGATGGTTCTACGGCTATTACATCCACAGACGGAGCTCAGATCACTACTGATTTGAGTCCGTCTTCTTCTTGCAGATTCTATATGCCGGAAAACTTACGGGGAATGGGGACAGCCGCCTCGTTTATGGAAAAGAGCATTTCGGCTAAAGGGCCGGACGGAAAATTGGACTACTGCACGTACATCAAGCTGTCGGGTAAATATGTGTATGCGGGCGCAAAAGACTCTATCGGCGTGAACTATCTCCTGCATTTGGGCGGCAACCTGATGACTGACTACAACATCCGCAGAGATTACCTTTATAACCTCACCGTCAATGTCAGTGGCGCCAACAGCGCCGATGTGCGTGTGACGATCACGGACGGCAACGTAGTGATGTTCGATGCTGTGGAGGTGCTTCCGGTGAACAATGTAGTTTTCAAATAAAAGACAGAAATGAACTTGATTCACCACAGATTACACCGATTTTCACAGATCAACACCGAATCTTTGATTCGATTGAACTTGATTATCAGTGAAATATAAATAATTAATCGGAATATAAATAATTAATCAGTGAAAATCCGTGTAATCTGTGGTGAACTTAAAACAAACATACCAATATGAAACATACTTCTAAAAATCTGTGGAAGCTACCGGTGCTTGTCTGCCTATTGGGCATGGCGGCTTGTGAAGAGCGGGCGGATGTCGTGCCGGTCGATGCGGACACAAAGCCCGTGGAGGTATCCCTGTGTTTCGGCTTTGCCGATGATTCAAAGAATGAAGAATCTCAATGGCTCGCCGTTGAAACACGCGCCGCCGCTTTTGATGTAAAACGGTTACGGAAGCCGGTTACCCGTAACGTCCCGGCCGTTCCCACTAAGCTGTATAATCTGGAGATACTTCAATACGATGGAAACGGGAATTATAAGACTGGTAAAAGTTATGGTGACGTAAACCTCGGCACCCACCTGGATGTGACGCTGAATGTGATGAATGACTGTCAATTGCTGGTGGTGGCACGTGGAAACAAGGATGCGGTAAAAACTTTAGTTGGTAAGAATCTGGATGGTACAGAGGGGGTAAAGAGTATGGATATAGATGCTTCGATAATCAATCAGATCGATCCTTCGACAGCAGACGCTATCAACGCCATGCCTTATGTGCTCCATCTGGAACATGTAAACGTGGTGACGGGAACTGACGGTAAGGCTGTCATTCAGAGTCCGGAGGGCAGTTATGATACCCGCCTGTTGCTGAAACGCCTGGCTGCACGACTGACGGTGAACTGGAACTACACCGTGAGCGGTTATGAACTGAAACAAGTCCTGTTGCAGAGCGTCCCGTTGAACTATACGCTGGTTCCCACAGCAGACTCGAATGGCACTTATCCCTCTATTCTGGACCAGTTTCATACAGTAGAGATCGATATGAGTAAAGGCAATTCTTATTCTTGCTGGATCCCGGCCAATGTACGCGGCGAATCTTCTGCGGCAAACTCCGATCTGCAGCGCACGAAAGCGAATGCGCCGAAGGGAAGCTCTTTTCTGAACTTTGTAGCCGTGAATACCACGGATCCCAAAAAGAAACTGGATTATCGTGTGTACATCGGCGGGAAAACGTCCTCGGATTTCAGCCTGAACAATAATACGGAGTACAGCTATGCGGTGAGTTTTAGCCATACGGGTATCCCGACGAATGACAAACGTGTGACCTACATCGATCCCGTGCCCGCTTCGGAGAACAATGACAATCCGGTTCCGACGGCCAATTGCTTTATGGTGGCTCCCGGTGGAGGTTTCTGCTTCGACCCGTTGGCTTATCAGAGTGACGGAACAGAGAAAACGAATGAAACCTTGAAGGGCTGGTGCCAAGGGGGAGGCATCGTTAAGGTGAAACTTCTTTGGCAGACGAAAGAGGACGGGGACATCGGCGAGCCGGTGATGGGTATCGTCAACTCTGCTGAGGACCATACGAACATTGTAGACATCAAGCGTACGGACGGAAAGGCAGTGGGACAGAATCCCGTTACCGATAAGGGGCAATGCCGCATTTATTGCCGGGTGGCTCCGGGCACGACGGGTGGCAGCGGTGTGATTGCGGCTTATGATAGTAGTGATAACATACTGTGGAGCTGGCATGTGTGGGTGACGGACTATCATCCGGACGCTACGGGTAATGTGGATGTGCAGGAACCGTTGACTAAAAGAAAACTGAAGTTTACGTATGGCAACCATCCGGATCAACGGCCGATGATGGACCGGGATTTGGGGGCGATGGCAGGGTATGCAGGAGTTCCTCCTTCGGATGTAGAGAAGTTTAAAACGCATGGCTTTCAATATCAGTGGGGGAGAAAAGACCCGTATCCGAGCAGTTATTCGAATAAGCCGATTAAAACGGTGAATTTACCGCCAAATATAACGGAACCGATAGTGGGTATCATGAGTTTATATCAGCCGGACGGGGTGAAGTTTTTACCATTCGAGCCGTCATACAACGGACGAGCCGGTTATCAGATGGCATACCGGAATCCTTTGACTGCCTATAAACCGTCGGGAAGCCAGTATTGGTTCAAAGATGATGTCACCAGTTCGATATCCGGTGCCTGGGCTACCGTTAAGACTGTGCATGATCCGTGTCCGGCGGGATGGCGGGTAGCGAAGGCGGAGGAGTATTACTCTTTGTTCAGTCCTGAGAATTATAGCGGGGAGTTGCCGGATAAGTCGACTAATAATATGAATATGAGTAATTATAATACGCAAGGAGCCGATAAGGGGTTTGTATTGAGATATGATAAGACAGATCAGTCGAAGACTACCTATTTCCGATTGTGTGGATATTATGGTGGCGAAGCGTTTGTCCAGATAGGTTATTTCGATTTTATATGGTGCTGTAATAGTGTTAAAAATGGTAATACTTATCAGGCGAAGCATTTACAGTTGGTTTCTACGGCATCTGATCAACGGACAGGTGTCAATGGAATTAATGATAAAGGGGTTTTGAAAGAGATGCTTCCTTTGCGTTGCATACAGGAAAAGGACTGACAGAGGAATCAATTTCGATCTTTGACATACTGGAATAACGGAAAACAATTTCGATCTTTGTGCATAATAGCGATGATCTAAAAATAAAGTGGATATGAATGTAGATTCTATGATCTCTCGTAAACTTCCGATTGGAATACAAAGTTTTGAGAAACTCCGTACAGAGGGTTACCTCTATGTGGATAAAACGGAATTGGTTTACCGACTCGTGAAACTGGGGAAACCTTACTTTCTGAGCCGTCCCCGGAGGTTTGGGAAGAGTCTGCTGCTCTCTACTTTGGAGGCTTACTTCCTCGGAAAAAAGGAGTTGTTCGAGGGTCTTGCCATCGGAGAATTGGAGCAGGACTGGTTCACCTATCCGGTGCTGCATCTGGATCTCAATGCAGAGAAATATGACAGAAAAGAGTGTCTGGTGAATTTTTTGGAAAGCCAGCTTCAGTCTTGGGAGAGTACATATGGCGTAACGGAAATCAACCGGAGCTGCTCCATCCGTTTCATGACTGTGATCCGTCGTGCTTACGAACAGACGGGGCGACGGGTCGTGGTACTGATTGACGAATACGACAAGCCGATGCTGCGCTCTTTTGACAATCCGGAGTTGCAATACGAGTTTCGTGAAACGCTGATGGCATTCTATACCGTGTTGAAGGATGCGGACGCCTATTTGCAGTTTGTCTTTATCACGGGAGTGACCAAGTTTGCCCAGATGGGCATTTTCAGTAATCTGAACCAGTTGCAGGACATCAGCCTTCATCCGGCTTATACTACCCTGTGCGGCATGACCCGTGCTGAGATAGAAACCGTCTTCGCTTCTGAACTGCAGTCCCTTGCCTGTGCGAATGGACTGACGTATGAGGAAACGATGGAAAAGCTTACCCGCCGATATGACGGTTATCACTTCAACTATCGCAACTGGGAGGGGATGTTCAATCCTTTCAGTGTGCTGAATACGCTCTCGACGGGTCTTTTTGAGAATGCCTGGTTTGCGAGCGGTACGCCTACTTTCCTGGCCGATATGTTGCGTAAGACTGATTTTGACCTGCGCGACTTGGACGGTATCGAGGTCAGCTCCGCTTCCTTAAGCGATGACCGTGCCGACATACACAACCCCGTTCCCATGATTTACCAAAGCGGTTATCTGACCATCAAGAAGTATGATTCTCAGTTCGGGCTGTATACGCTCGGGTTTCCCAATGAAGAGGTCAAGTATGGTTTCCTCAACTTCGTTGCTCCCTTTTATACCCCCGTTGCCTCTACGGATACCGCTTTTTATATCGGTAAATTTGTCCGTGAGCTGAGGAGTGGTGATGTGGAGTCCTTTTTGGAGCGTCTTCGTTGCTTTTTCGCGGATTTCCCTTACGAGTTGAATGCCAAGACGGAGCGTCATTATCAGGTTGTTTTTTATCTTGTGTTCAAGCTGATGGGTCAGTTTACGGGCGCTGAGGTGCGTACCGCGCGGGGGCGTGCCGATGCTGTGGTGAAAACTCCGGACTATATATATGTTTTTGAGTTTAAACTGGACGGCAGCGCAGAACAGGCTCTACGCCAGATTGACGAGAAGGGCTATCTGCTGCCTTACACCTCGGACGGCAGGCAACCGGTGAAGGTCGGTGTCTCTTTTGATGCTGAACAACGCAACCTGGGGGAATGGCTGATCGTGAAATAGAAAAGAGGTGATCGTTAAGTAGAAAAGAGCTGAGGATTACCTTTAGAAGTATTTATTCTTGTGTTTGTTTTCCGTCCCGCTTCGTGTATCAGAAGATGCACGAAGCGGGACGATCTGTTTTCTGTTATTCCGGACTATGAAGAGATGATAGGTTAAAGTGATGATATGAAATAATATTTGTGATGGCAGAGATATCACATGATGGTATCTTTTGCATAAAGAAGGAAGACAGGTAAAAATAGAACAATTAAATAAGATGTGGTTTTATGAAACAGATTTGGAAGAATAAATGGTTAATGCTCTTGGGAGGAGTGATCTTTCTTGGAGGACTGAGCGGATGTGAAGATCGTCCGGAGAGTGCTGTTCCTTTTCCTGAAGGTGAAGAGGTGACGGTATCGCTGGTCTTCGGCTTTGCCGAAGATTCAAATAATGAAGCGCCTCAACGGCTCGCCTCAACGGCTCGCCTCAACGGCTCGCCTCAACGGCTCGCCTCAACGGCTCGCCTCAACGGCTCGCCTCAACGGC
>ENA-UERM01000708-UERM01000708.1-human-gut-metagenome-genome-assembly--contig:-NODE-708-length-23945-cov-14.390732_pt1 | contig 23945 bp, 18 predicted proteins | sample MGYA00242983_ERZ507983 | MGnify/ENA primary metagenome ERZ507983 (study PRJEB26167, sample SAMN06115432) | human gut metagenome | host: Homo sapiens | place: China:Shanxi | collected 2015-04-29...
GATAATGAAATGCCTTATGGCAGAGTCCCGCAGGGACATCCGGTGATCGTAGATTATTTCTATCATGAGGAAATCCGTGGGACAGAGAATACCGGAAAAAGAAATCGCTAAATTCAAATTGAACAAAATCGCTGCGCGATGGCCTGCCAAGGCTGTGGCATAGCGATTTTCTGCTTTCTATAACAAAAAGCAGTGGAAAGCAAGTCCTAAAAGTAGTATTGTTAAGTCACCACAACGAAACAATCAATCAGGATCGACCTTCCCACTGCTTATGAAAAGAATACCATCCTTCCGCTTGGTTGGCAAGCGGTTTTACGACTCAAATGCACCTCCGTGTAAAGCAGTGTTTTGATTACTACTGATTTTACATGGAGGATTTTATTATGTATGAAAAATATTTAGAACAGCTTGAGGAAGCCGGAAAAATCCGCAACCTCAAAGAACGTTCCATCAACTGCTATAAAAACTATGTTTCTTACTTCCTGAAATATCAAGCTAAGTGCCCTGAAGAACTTACCTGCCAGGACGTTAGGACTTTTCTGCTTGCCAAAAAGGAGGAAGGACTAAAAGCCACAACTCTGAACCTTTATAATTCGGCTATCCGTTTTTTCTATCGGAACGTCCTGCATATCCTTTGGGATGATATCACAGTTCCACGTATGATTCTGGAACACAAGCTTCCAACAATACTGACTGTTGATGAAATAGACCGTCTGTTAGAAGCTGTCGATGATATCAAATATAAAGCCATGTTTGCAACGATGTATTCTTCCGGAATGCGGGTTTCTGAAGTGATTCACCTTCATTATGATGATATTTCCCGCTCAAATATGCAGATTCATGTCCGGGATACGAAGAACAGGATGGACCGCTATACAATTCTTTCTAAACGGTGTCTGGATATCCTTACACAATACTGGTTTGAGAAAGGGCGTCCCCGTGGAATCCTGTTTCCTAATAAATTTACCGGGAATTACCTGACAGTCAGTACACTGGAGCAGGTGATGCGACGGGCAGTATCCGATGCTGAACTTCCAAAGAAAGCAACTCCACACTGTCTCCGTCACAGCTTTGCAACTCATCTGATGGAGCAGGGAGTAGAACGGCAAAATATTCAGGCACTGCTTGGACACCGTGACCCAAAATCCACGGAAGTTTATCTTCATGTCAGCAACAAATCCCTCATGGGAATCCAAAGTCCATTTGACAGGAAAGAAGGTGCTGATTATGAATAAGCCCACCGTTCAGGATATTTTCCGGTGTTTTTATCCGGCATACCTTGAAAAGTATTCTCCTTCTCCGGAACAGGCAAAAGTTGCCCGGAACATCTTGAACTGCAAAACCGGAGCCTATGGTGCAAACGTCAGTGTATGCGAAGACTGTGGTGCTGTTCAGATTCACTATAATTCCTGCTGCAACCGTTGTTGTCCCATGTGTCAGGCTGTTCCAAAGGAAATGTGGATGGATGCCCGCAGAGAGGATGTGCTTGATGCACCCTACTTCCACCTGGTATTTACAGTTCCTGACATCCTGAATCCGATCATTTACAATAATCAGAAACTGTTATATGACACCCTGTATCATGCAGCTTCTGCTACAATCAGGGAACTGACCGCTGATCCAAAGCACCTTGGTGCTGCTGTCGGTTATATCTGCATCCTGCATACATGGGGCTCTGAAATGAACTTTCATCCTCATATCCATACAATACTGCTCGGCGGTGGTCTGACATCCAAAAATGAGTGGAAAGACAACGGTACTGCGTTTTTTCTTCCTATATGGGCTATCTCCAAAGTTTTTCGTGGAAAATATATGGATGAGCTGAAAAATCTCTGGAATACTAATCAGCTTGAGTTTCATGGAACTGCCGAAAAATACCGTAACCATTATGCGTTCAAAGAACTGATTGATTTCTGTTATGATGCGGAATGGATTCCTTATTGTAAGAAAACGTTTAACGGCGCACAGTCTGTGATTGACTACCTTGGAAAGTATACCCATAGGATTGCCATCAGCAATCACCGCATCATCTGCATGGACGATGGAAACGTTACTTTTTCTGTAAAAGATTACCGGAACAAAGGACAATGGAAAGAACTTACCCTTTCCGGCGTTGAATTTATACGACGGTTTCTGATGCATGTACCGCCAAAACGTTTTGTCAGGATTCGGCATTACGGACTTCTTTGTTCTCGCAGCAAACACAAGAAGCTTGCTTTATGCCGGAATCTCCTTGGATGCCAAAAGTATCTTTCGAAGCTTCGAGGTAAGGAGATGCCGGAAATATTAAAACAGCTTTATGAGATAAACATTTGTGTGTGTAAATCCTGTGGTGGGCATCTTGGAAAACCACAGCTTCGAAAACCACAAAGATGTTAAAATCTTATTCTTTCATACGTTTTCTAAAGCCTCAAAGCTTGAGGTTTTGTTGTCGTACCTATTTATCTGAAAACACTTGATTTCTGTAGCTTCTGCACAGGAAATCCTGTATAATCATGGGTAAGCACAAAAGATTGAAAGTCCATAGGTAATAGCTACCCGGACGCTCACTTTGTTCAATTAGGTCAAATCGAAAATGGTGTAAACGAAGGGGCAGTTCACTGGAATGCCAAAACTGCTTTTTCGTTTACCCCATCATCGATTCTAACCTAAAGAATTTGACTGTATCATTTTACATTTTTATATGAAATCATAATATGACTTGGTGCAAATAATACTGATGCAATAATCAATAGCACTGACCTACTCATAATCCCACTAAATAAGAACAACATTGAAGGAATAATAGAAAGTGCTAATGCTCTGAAAACGCTGTTTTTCTTAAAACATATAATCCAAATAGCACAATAAAGCATTACCAATATGGTATCTACAATCAGATATAGTGCAAATGCTTCGTCAGACCACCACCCGAACCAAGTTCCCGGAATATTGATTATCATGAATCCGAAACAACCCAATCTCTCTACTTGTTCTGTGACCTCAACATATTTATTGTTCCACTTATTATCAAATCCATCTTTGCACTTAATCGCAAATACAACATTGGGTATCATAATGACTGCAATAAAAATCAGCCCAAAAACATTAAACCATTCCATATTATCTACCATCACAAACTCTGATTTGTATTTCTGTTTGTTTTAAAAATGGGCAACTCCGATTGGAATTGCCCACTCATTGCACTAATTATGCGATTTTTTCTTGCTTGCACCGATTTCTGCATCAATTGATGTAAGTTTGATGTAAATCGCTGTTTTTTTAGTTTTTTATCAAATGAAGTACGTCCCGTCTATTCGGTAAAACGGTACATCTTTACATCATCTTAATAGAGCTTTGCACCTGCTGGAATGTGGTCATCAACCATCAGAAGATGGAGCTTTTCTTCGCCTTCTTCTTCGTGGATAGCACTGAGGAGCATACCGCAAGAGTCAATGCCCATCATAGCTCTCGGTGGAAGATTTGTGATAGCAATAAGAGTCTTTCCAACCAGTTCTTCCGGCTCATAAAAGCTATGAATACCGCTTAAAATGGTTCTGTCTGTGTCTGTTCCGTCATCAAGAGTAAACTGTAACAGCTTCTTTGACTTCGGTACTGCAACGCACTCTTTAACCTTTACTGCACGGAAATCTGACTTGCTGAATGTATCAAAATCAACCATTTCTTCAAACAATGGCTCGACTTTTACCTTAGAAAAATCAATCTTTTCAACCGGTTTTTCAGCCTCTGCCGAAGCTGCTTCGGAAGTCTTGGAAGCTTTCTTATCAGCGTCCAGTGACTTCATCGTCGGGAACAGCAGTACGTCACGGATTGCCTGGGAATCGGTCAGCAGCATAACCAGACGGTCGATACCGTATCCGATACCACCTGTCGGCGGCATACCGATCTCCAGTGCGTTCAGGAAGTCTTCATCCGTATGATTTGCTTCCTCATCGCCAGCAGCAAAAGCCTCTTCCTGTGCTTTGAAACGTTCTCTCTGATCGATCGGATCATTTAACTCAGAGTATGCGTTACACATCTCGCGGCCGTAGATATACATCTCGAAGCGCTCAACCAGCTCCGGATTGGACGGTTTTCTTTTGGTCAGCGGAGATACCTCAACCGGGTGATCCATAACGAAGGTCGGCTGAATCATCTTCTCCTCGCAGAACTCTTCGAAGAACAGGTTGATGATATCACCCTTCTTATGGCGCTCCTCAAATACAACATTGTGCTCTCTTGCGATTGCCTTTGCTTCCTCGTCAGTTTTAACAGTGTTGAAATCAACGCCGGAGTATTTCTTAACTGCATCGATCATGGTGATGCGCTCGAACGGCTTGGACATATCAATCACAGTGCCGTTATAGCTGATGACAGAGCTTCCGCAGACTTTCTCAGCCAGGTAGCGGAACATACTCTCGGTCAGTTCCATCATGCCCTCATAGTCGGTGTATGCCTGATACAGCTCCATCAGGGTAAATTCCGGGTTGTGACGGGTATCAACGCCCTCGTTACGGAATACACGGCCGATCTCGTAAACACGCTCTAAGCCGCCTACGATCAGTCTCTTTAAGTAGAGTTCCAGAGAAATACGCAGTTTTACATCTTCATCCAGAGCATTATAATGGGTCTCAAACGGACGGGCAGCCGCACCGCCGGCATTAGCTACCAGCATCGGGGTCTCCACTTCCATAAATCCGCGTCCATCCAGGAAATTGCGGATCTCCTTGAGGATCTGAGAACGTTTTACAAAGGTGTCTTTTACTTCCGGATTCATGATGAGATCCACATATCTCTGACGATAACGGATATCTGTGTTGGTCAGTCCGTGAAATTTCTCCGGCAGAATCTGCAGACTCTTGGACAGCAGTACGATGGACTCTGCATGAACGGAGATCTCTCCCATCTTGGTGCGGAATACGGTACCTTTGATTCCGACAATATCACCGATATCCATCTTCTTGAAATCTTTATAAGCCTCTTCGCCTACGCTGTCTCTGGCAACATAAGACTGGATATTGCCCTTTAAATCCTGCACATTGCAGAAAGATGCCTTACCCATCACACGTTTGGACATCATACGTCCTGCGATCGTAACCTCTTTGCCATCCATCTGCTCAAAGTTATCCTTGATCTCGCTGCTGTGTGCAGTTACATCAAATTTTGTAATCTGGAACGGATCCTTTCCGTTGTCCTGAAGGTCTTTCAGTTTCTCGCGGCGCACCTTTAATAACTGATTTAAGTCCTTCTCCTCGTTCTTATTCTGCTGATTCTGCTCTGCCACTTTCTCTTTCACTCCTTCGTCTCTTTATGATACTCGCTGGATGTCCAGGATCTTATACTGGATAACGCCCGCCTGTGTCTCTACGTCTACGGTCTCGCCAGCTTTCTTGCCAAGCAGGGCACGACCAACCGGAGACTCGTTGGAGATCTTACCATCTAAGCTGTTTGCCTCGGTGGAACCTACGATCTTAAATTCCATCTCTTCATCCTCTTCGACGTCCAGTACCTTTACCTGGCATCCGATGCTGATCTTATCCAGATCGATCTCATCCTCAACAACAACCTCTGCGTTTTTCAACAGTTTCTCAAGGTCTACGATTCTTGCCTCGATGTCTCTCTGTTCATCTTTTGCTGCATCATACTCAGCGTTCTCAGACAGGTCGCCCTGTTCTCTCGCCTCTTTGATCTTCTGTGCGATCTCCTGGCGTTTATTTACTTTCAGATCATGAAGTTCATCTTCATACTTTTTCAATCCTGTGTAAGTTAAAATGTTCTTCTTTTCTGCCATGACAGCTATCCTTCCTTCTATCGATTCATCATTGAATCCCCTAATAATTGCATCGCACTATTATACATGATTCTTGGTGTAATGTCAAGAATCACAAAGTGCCATAATGGCTTTAAAAACAAGGGAAAATCCTACATTTTCGTGCTTTTTCTGTGCCTTCCGATTTCGTCCACCCATGTAACACAACCATCGTTTTGATTCCACACATTCATCCTTCTCTTAAATTCTCTCATCCACCAGCCGTTCCAGCTCCTCCAGCGTCTCCACCTGGTTTATATCATTGCGAAGCGCCGACGAATGTGGAAATCCTGCCGTATACCATGCCACGTGCTTACGCATCTCCCGCATTGCGATCTCCTCGCCGCGAAATTCCGTCTGAAGCGTCCCATGGCGGACAATCATCCTCTTTACTTCCTCCGCAGTCGGCGGCGGCAGAAGTTCTCCGGTTTCCAGATAGTGGAGAATCCGTTTAAACAGCCATGGATTTCCTTTCGCGCCGCGCGCCACCATGATGCCGTCGCAGCCGGTTTCTTCCTTCATTCTCTTAGCATCTTCCGGTGTAAATACATCACCGTTTCCCCAGACCGGGATTGAAACCGTCTCTTTGACCTGACGGATAATGTCCCAGTCCGCCTTTCCGGAATAATACTGCTCTCTCGTCCGTCCATGCACGGCTACCGCCGCCACGCCGCAGCTCTCTGCCATCTTTGCAAACTCAACCGCATTGATATTCGAATCATTAAATCCCTTGCGGAATTTGACCGTAACCGGTTTATGAAGTTTCTTTACCATCGCCGTCAAAATCTGCTCTGCCAGCTTCGGATCCTTCATCAGTGCCGAACCTTCGCCGTTATTGACAATCTTTGGCACCGGACAACCCATGTTGACGTCGATGATGGCATACGGTCCTTCCTCCAGCTGCAGCGCCATCTCGCTCATAATCTCCGGATCTGAGCCAAACAGCTGCACCGCAACCGGCTCTTCTTCCGGCCGCGTCTCTAATAACGGCTTTGTATTGCGGTTCTTATAAAGAAGCGCCTTCGCGCTGACCATCTCCGTGTACATCAAACCACATCCCTGCTCCTTACAGAGCAGACGGAACGGCAGATCCGTCACACCTGCCATCGGCGCAAGGGCGATTGCATTTTTTAATTCTACGTTTCCAATCTTCATTTTATTTCTAATCTTCCTGATACCGTTCCATCTGCTCGTCGTCTAACAGTTCGTCCGCCGGGATTCCCAGCACCTTCACCTTATAATACAGCTCCAGCGATTCCAGCAGCTCACGCTTCTCCGCCTGATACTGCTTGATTTTAAGCGCGCTTCCGATCTCGTCAAAGAGGTAATCATTCTCCTCCGCCTCAACCTTAAACTGCAGTCTGCCATCCGGCATAAACTCCAGCAAAATAATACCGCCGATGTCCTCTGTGTACATGACACACATGATCTGCAATTCCTGCTTAATTGACTCCGGCAGCCCCGAAAACTGCTCATTCAGATAATATTTTTCCACATACGAATTCGCACCGCAGAGTACGGTGGAGTCCCCATCTGTATTGGGATTCTGCATTTCTGCCATTTTCTTGCACCTCCATCTGTTTCATTTTCCATTGCCCACAAACAGGGCTGACGCACGAACGGAGAGCAGGCTCTCCCTTTATCCCTGAGAAGCCTGTTCTCCGTTCATATGCCAGCCCATCTCACAAGCAGCCATCAAATTCCTTAACGAATCAGCAGCTTACTAATCTCATACTGATCTTCCGGAATATCCTTCTTCATATTCAGCGCCTCCTGAATATCAAAATCCAGAAACTCGCCGTGCTTATACGCTACCACGCGGTTGGTCTTTCCTTCTTCCAGCAGCTCCACCGCCTTGGCGCCCATGATGGACGCATAGACGCGGTCTTTACAGGTCGGCGCGCCGCCTCGCTGCATATAACCAAGGATCGTCGCACGTGTCTCGATGCCGGTTGCCGCCTCGATTCGCTTCGCCATCGACGCGGAATGTCCGATGCCCTCGGCATTAATGATAATATGATGTCTCTTGCCGCGTTTCCGGTTATCGATGATGCGGTTGATCAGCATCTGCTCATTGCCATCGTACCGCTCCGGAAGCAGAATATCCTCGGCGCCGTTAGCGATACCGCACCACAGGGCGATATATCCCGCGTGGCGTCCCATAACCTCGATGATACTGCAGCGCTCATGGGAGGTGGAAGTATCTCTTACCTTATCGATCGCCTCCATCGCCGTGTTGATCGCGGTATCAAACCCGATTGTATAATCGGTGCAGGCAATATCCAGATCGATCGTGCCCGGAAGACCTACCGTATTGATTCCCAGCGCGGATAACTTTCCGGCGCCGCGGTAGGAACCATCGCCGCCGATGACGACCAGACCGTCAATGTTGTGCTTGCGGCAGATTTCTGCGCCGCGCTTCTGACCTTCCTCGGTCATAAATTCCGGACAGCGGGCTGTGTATAAGATCGTACCGCCACGGCCAATCGTATCTGCCACGCTGGTTCCGTCCATGTCCACAATCTCTTCCTGCAAAAGTCCAGCGTAACCACGCATGATACCTTTTACCTTCATGCCCTTGTTGATCGCAGTCCGGACCACCGCACGGATCGCTGCATTCATACCCGGCGCATCGCCGCCGCTTGTCAGTACACCAATCGTTTTAACCTCTTTTGCCATCGCTTATTCCTCCGTCCTAAGGCTTTCCGCTTCACATCCCCAACCGTGAACCAGCCGTTTTATTTTCGAATCTTTTGACCCTTCTGATACCAAATTGTTCTGCACTGCGTGCTACCACAATTTTCAAACAATTTTATTGTAATTCATTTTATAGGTCATTTCAAGATTTTTTATGATATTTTTTTAACATGTCGCCAAAGCGTGTTACTGTTCACACATACGTGCCCAGTTACCAAAGCTTTCAATGTCCAATGCAAATTTTAACACTTATGAAGAAATCTTCCCCAGCGGCTTCTCCACCACCTTGACGTTCTTCTCGCCCAGCATCTCGCTGAGCGTCGTCACCAGCGCCTCGCCTGCCCGCACATTCCAGTTGCGCGGCAGAATCTTTTTCGCGCGCTCACGTCCCAGGTAAATGATCACGGTGTCATTTCCATCACTTGTTTTCAGGAGGTCGAGAAGTTCTTTCTCTCCCGCCAGATACGCTTCCTTGTCCGCATACTGAATCCACAGCTCGCGCGGCACCTGCGAAAATGGGATAATCTGCTCGCAGATCAGTTTTCCGACCGGCTCATCGCCGACCGATGCGCGCCCGCGGATAAAGACTTTTTCATCCTTTATCAGCATATCGCGCCGTTTTTCATAATCCTTCGGGAATACCAGCACTTCCACACTTCCCGCCAGATCTTCCACCGTCAGGAACGCCATCATTTTGTTATTCCGGGTCGTCTTAACCGTTTTCTCGGTGATCATTCCGCCGATCGTCACATACGCGCCGTCGTGAATCACCGCCGAACCGGTCTCCTCATCCACAACAAAATCGGAGCTCTTCGCCGTCACATTTTTCTCCCAGGTGCCGATATATTCCTCCAGCGGATGCCCGCTGACGTAGACGCCCAGCATTTCTTTCTCGTATGCCAGATATTCTTCCCTCGAATACTCTCCGACATTCGGAAATGTGATCTGAAAACTCTTCTTGTCCTCTTCCGCTGCAAAATCAAAGAGCGACATCTGCCCTTCCATCGTATTTTTCTTCTCTTTATTCTTCTGATCGACCATCGAACCGCAGACCATACATTTCTGCTTGCGGGTTCCCGGCAGCCCGTCCATCGCACCGGATTTAATAAAGCTTTCCAATGTGCGTTTGTTGACCTCCCTGCCCGACATCCGGTCAATGAAATCTTCCAGCGAGCGGAATTTTCCATGTTCGGTCCGCTCCCGCACAATCTCATCCACCACCGACTGACCGATACTCTTGATCGCCGATAAACCATAGCGGATCGCGCCGTCCGAAACAGAGAAGCCGCCCTCGCCCTCATTGATATCCGGCGGCATGATCTTCATACCCATCTGACGGCAGCTCATGATATATTCCGATACCTTCGTAACATTATCCTTGACCGAGGTCATCAGCGCCGCCATGAATTCGACCGGATGGTAATATTTCAGATATGCCGTCTGGTAGGAGACAACCGCATACGCCGCCGCGTGCGACTTGTTGAAGGCGTATTTCGCAAAATCGATCATCTCATCGTAAATATGGTTCGCCGTCTTCTCGTCGATCCCATTCGCAATACAGCCCTTTACGCCCTCTTGTGCATTGCCGTAGACGAAATTCTGGCGTTCTTTCTCCATGACTGCCGCTTTTTTCTTTGCCATCGCACGGCGCACCAGGTCGCTTCGTCCCCAGGTATAGCCAGCCAGATCGCGCACGATCTGCATAACCTGCTCCTGATAGACGATACAGCCATAGGTCGGCGCCAGAATCGGTTCTAACTGCGGGCACTCATAGGCAATCGAAGCCTTGTCATTTTTGCCTTTCAGATAACGTGGAATGAAATCCATCGGACCCGGACGATACAGGGAAATACCGGCGATCAGATCCTCCAGGTTTTCCGGCTTTAACTCTTTCATGAATCCTTTCATGCCGGTACTCTCCAGCTGGAACACACCGTCATTTTTGCCGGTTCCAATCGAATCCAGCACCTTTTTATCGTTGTAATCGATCTTATCTATATCAAGCGGTTTTCCGGTCGTTTTCTCCACCAGGCGAACCGCATTCTGGATAACCGTCAGGGTTCTAAGACCCAGGAAATCCATTTTCAGAAGTCCCAGCTCTTCCAGCGTCGTCATCGTAAACTGGGTCGTGATCGAACCGTCAGATGCCCTGGACAACGGCACATACTCATCGACCGCCGCACGGCTGATGACAACGCCCGCCGCATGCATGGAGGTATGTCTCGGCAGCCCCTCCAGACGTTTACTCATGTCGATCAGATATTTGACCGAATCATCCGACTCATACGCCTCACGCAGATCCGGACTGGCTTTGAGCGCCTTGTCTAGCGTCATGCCGAGATCACCCGGAATCATTTTTGCGATCGCATCACACTGTGCATACGGCATATCGAGCGCGCGCCCCACGTCGCGGACGACACCCTTTGCCGCCAGCGTACCGAAGGTAACAATCTGCACGACGCGGTCTTTTCCGTATTTCCGCACGACATAGTCGATCACCTCCTGACGCCGTTCGAAACAGAAATCGACGTCGATATCAGGCATGGAAACTCGTTCCGGATTCAGGAAACGCTCGAAAATCAGCTGATAGCGGATCGGGTCGATGTCCGTGATCTCCAGACTGTACGCGACGATACTGCCCGCTGCCGAACCACGTCCCGGACCGACCATGATACCGTTTGATTTTGCAAAATGGATAAAATCCCACACAATCAGGAAATAATCGACATATCCCATCGAATGGATAACGTCCAGCTCATACCTCAGGCGCTCCCGCAGCGTCCCATCGTCGTTCGGGTAGCGCTTGTGAAAGCCCTCCCCGCAGAGCTTCTGCAGATATTCCCAGGACGTATATCCGTCCGGGACATCATACTGCGGCAGCTTCGTCACGCCAAACTCGATCTCGACATTGCATCTCTCGGCGATCTTGTGCGTGTTGTCAAGTGCTTCCTGGGCATACGGAAACAGCGCACGCATCTCCTCCTCGGATTTGACATAGAACTGCCCGCCCTCATAGCGCATCCGGTTCTCGTCCGTGACTTTTTTGCCCGTCTGGATACAGAGCAAAATATCGTGCGATTCCACATCTTCTTTATAAATATAGTGGCAGTCGTTCGTCGCCACCAGCGGAATCTGCAGTTCCTGGCTCATCCGCATCAAGCCCTGGTTGACCGTCCGCTGCGCCGGGATGCCATGATCCTGCAATTCCAGAAAGAAATTGTCCGGTCCAAAGATATCGCGGTATTTCTGCGCCGACTTGCACGCTTCCTCATACATGCCTCTCGACAAATACCTCGGGATCTCGCCCGCCAGACACGCGCTGAGTGCAATAATGCCTTCATGGTAGGTTCTCAGCACCTCGTCATCCACACGCGGTTTATAATAAAATCCCTCGACAAAGCCCTTGGAGACGATCTTCATCAGATTCTGATAGCCGGTATTATTTTCCGCCAGCAGAATCATATGATAATAGCGATCCTCGCCGCTTCCCGCCTCCCGGTCAAAACGCGATCCGGGCGCCACATAGATCTCGCAGCCGATAATCGGCTTGATCCCATTTTCCCTGGCTGCCCGGTAAAAATCGATCACGCCGTACATGACGCCGTGGTCGGTAATCGCCAGACTGTCCATCCCCAGTTCCTTCGCCCGGGCGGTCAGTTCTTTTATTTTACTCGATGCGTCAAGCAGACTGTACTCTGTATGCACATGCAGATGTGTAAATGCCACCTTTTTCCTCCCATTCAGATCTTTTAAGGGACTGCCATTTCCCGCGAAACGACACCCCCTCGTCTATCAAAGCTCTTGTTTAACTGTTGCGTCCCCTGTCTCTTTCCGAAAAACGGTCAGAAATCTGGATTTCTACTGATTGCTCAGATATTTCTCAATTCCCTCGATCGCACTCTCCTCGTCGCTGCCATCAGCCGTTACCTTTACGTGCGCGCCCTCTGCCAGTCCCAGCGTCATCATGCCCATGATGCTCTTTGCATTGACGCGTTTTTCTTCACTTTCCACATAGATGCTGCTCTCATACTGGCTTGCCACCTGCACCAGCATCGCCGCAGGACGTGCCTCCAGACCTGAACTCAAACCAATTCTGATTTCCTTACTTGTCATAATATCCTCCTCATCGAGCCCCGCTCGAAAAAAACGGCAAAATCCGCTGTCACTACTGTATCGCACGGAATTTTCCATCCGGGAAATTCCTGCCTGTGGACAATAACCTAACTTTACTCGCCCCGCTCTTCGCGGAGGCTTTCAGCTACTGCACTTATCTTTCTGAGCCTGTGATTGACTCCCGATTTTCCAACCGGATGGCTCAGATTCTCCCCCAATTCCTTCAAGGTCGCATCCGGCATCTCCAGACGAACCTGTGCTACCTCTGAAAGAAGCTCCGGCAAGTAATCCAGCCCGACCGTATCACGGATGTATGTGATGTCCGCAAGCTGCTTGACTGCCGCCGAAACAGTCTTATTAATATTGGCAGTCTCGCAGTTGACCTGACGGTTGACGCTGTTTCGCATTTCTTTCAGGATCCGGATATTTTCCAGCTCCATCAATGCCACATGCGCTTCCATCAGTCCCAGAAGTTCCACAATCTGACTGCCTTCTTTTATATATACCACATAATACTTCTTTCTGACAACTATTTTCGCATCGATGTCGAATGTCAGAATCACATTCTGAAGCTGCACCGCCTTTTCAAGCGACGCGCATACGATCTCAAAATGGTAAAATTTCTCCGGATCGCTTAAGGATCCGGCTGCCAGAAAAGCGCCCCTGATAAATGCCTTCTTGCAGCACGCATTCTGAATCACCAGATTCCGCACCACCGAAAGATTTTCCCCGACATTTCCCTGCGCATCCACCATCTTGACCGCCTCCAGCACCCGGAGTGCGTTTTCGTGATCGCGCACCAGAAGCGTATAAGAACGGCTCTTTTTTAAAAATGCATTGCGCCGGATCGAAATGTCCGCCTTAATATTAAATGTATTTTTCAATAATGTAAAGTATTTTCGTGCAACCGCTACGTTTTCCGTGTGGATCCGTATGCTGAAATGATCCTCTTCATCGATATGAATCTTGCCGCAAAGGCTCAAAATCGCCGCCAGCTCTGCAATCTGGCAGTGCCTCGCCTTGCTCAGCTGATGCGACAGCTCTTCCTTTACCCGGGCTGAAAATGACAAAGTCCTCTACCTCCGTTTACCCTTTTGTCCGGTTATCCATCTCTATGTCCCGATGTTCCAGTTTAAGCCCTATTTCCGAGTGCTCCTTGAGGCGCTCATAGAGCCGGTTCGCCACCGTAACTGAACGGTGCTTTCCACCGGTACATCCTACGGCTATGACAAGCTGATTCTTTCCTTCTTTTACATAGTACGGAAACAGGAAGTCAATCATGTCATAGAGTTTATCCAAAAATACGTCTGCCGTCCCGCCGCGGCGCACAAAGTCCTGCACCGCCTTCTCATTGCCGGTATGGCTTCTTAAATTCTCATCATAATAAGGATTCGGCAGAAAACGGACGTCAAACACGAGATCCGCGTCCGACGGAATCCCATATTTAAAGCCAAAGCTTAAGATCGTCACAAAGAGGCTGGAAAAGCGCTCGCGCCCCATGAAAATCCGTTCCAGTTCCGCCTTGAGCTCCCGCGTCAGAAGCGTGCTGGTGTCCAGAATATAGTCCGCCCGCTTTTTCAGGAAATCGAGTTTCAGGCGCTCTTTCGCAATACCGCGGTCCAGCCGCTCTTTTCCTGCCAGCGGATGGGAACGGCGCGTTTCCTTATATCGCTTGATCAGCACCTCATCGCTGGCATCCAGAAACAGGATCTCATACGGAAACTGGATGTTATTCCAATCATTCAGTGTTCCCTCCAGCTGTGCCAGCTCGTCGCCGCTGCGAACATCAATTCCCAACGCTGCACAGCTTACCTCCCCGCTGCTGCTCTGCACCAGCTCCGCAAATTTTCCCACCAGCGGGATCGGGAGATTGTCAACACAGTAAAATCCCATGTCCTCCAGCATTTTCAGTGCCGCCGTCTTTCCGGCTCCCGACATACCGGTTACGATCACAAGCCGCATATTGTTCCTCCCTTTTCCATACTCTATATATCTATATCTTAAAAGCCCAGCATCTTTACTTCCGTCTCCAGTTTCACCCCAAACTGCTCATACACGCGCTTCTGCACCGTCCCACACAGCCCCGCGATGTCCGAAGCCGTCGCATGGTCGCGGTTGATAACGAAACCACAGTGTTTCTCCGACACCTGTGCGCCGCCCTCCTGATAGCCGCGAAGTCCGGCATCTTCGATCAATTTTCCGGCGAAATAGCCCTCAGGGCGCTTAAAGGTGCTTCCGGCACTCGGATATTCCAGCGGCTGTTTTTCCCGCCGTTTGGCTGCCAGTTCATCCATCCGCACCCGGATCGCTTCCGGATCACCTTTCTCCAGACGGATCCGCGCCGATAAAACGATATATCCGCGCTCCGGGATGCAGCTGTGGCGGTAACCCAGATCCAGTTCTTCCGTTTTAAGCTCTTTTACCTCGCAGTCCGGCGTCATCACGCGCACAGATTCCAGCACATCCTTTAATTCTCCGCCGTAAGCGCCCGCATTCATGACCGCCGCGCCGCCCACGGTTCCAGGAATCCCGGCTGCAAACTCAAATCCGGTCATTCCATCCTTCTGCGCCTCCCTGGCGGCACGCGAAAGCAGCACACCGGCGCCCAGCTCATAGACGCCCGCTTCGCCCTCCGGACAGACCACCTCTGTAAACTGGCTTCCCAGAAGGATCATCACGCCCGGATAGCCCGCATCACTGACAAGCAGATTGCTTCCATTTCCTAATATGTAATACGCTTTCTCTGCCTCCCGGCACGCCGCCAGCACTGCCGCCAGCTCTTTTTCGCCCTCCGGGGTCACAAAATAGCGGGCTGGTCCACCAGCCCGAAAGGTCGTATGTGCGCTCATCGGCTCCTGCTCCCGCACGGAAGCAGCGCCGATGGCATCACAAAGTTTCTGATAAAAATTAGACATATCTATTTTCCTTTATTCATTTCATAACGGCTCCATCCCTTGCAAGTCGGGATTTCCGCACTAAATCACACGAATCAGACTGCGTGAAGCGTTCCATTAATCTCTTCTTGCCAGGTTCGCCTGTACCCGCTTGTACAGTTCTTTCGCCGCATTATATCCCATCTTCTTGGTACGATAGTTGACTGCCGCCGACTCTACGATGATTGCCAGGTTACGTCCCGGACGGATCGGGATTGAATGGCATACAATCTTGTTGCCAAGGAACTCGGTATACTGATCTTCCATGCCAAGGCGGTCATACTCCTTGTCCTTATCCCACTCTTCCAGCTTGATTACCATGTCAATCGACTGTGTATCCTTTACGCTCTCTACACCGAACAGCGTCTTGACATCGATAATGCCGATACCGCGAAGCTCGATGAAATGACGGGTAATATCCGGTGCCGAACCGATCAGGGTTTCATCGCTGACGCGGCGGATCTCGACCACATCATCGCTGACGAGACGGTGACCGCGCTTAATCAGTTCCAGCGCTGCCTCACTCTTGCCGATACCGCTCTCGCCCATAATCAGGACACCCTCGCCAAATACATCGACCAGTACGCCGTGAATGCTGATCATCGGCGCCATCTTGACGTTCAGCCAGCGGATGATCTCCGCCATCAGATCCGAAGTCGTCTTCTCCGATACCATGCACGGAACCCCATAATGGTTACACAGCTCCAGCACTTCCTCCTCCGGTGCCATGCCGCGGCTATATACCAGACATGGTATACCCGAAGACAGCAGTTTGTCAAACATTTCCCGGCGGCGCTGCGGAGTCAGGGTCGAGATGTACGCATTTTCCACATAACCGATGATCTGCACACGGTCCTTGTCAAAATGGTCGAAAAATCCAGTCAGCTGCAATGCCGGACGGTTCACATCCGCATGCACCAGCATAACATTGTCCGTCTCCAGCTCCGGCGTCATATTGCGAAGCCCCATCTTATCGATCAGTTCTGTTATCGTCACTCCACCCATACTTTTGTCTCCTTTTATTTTTACTATTGTCTACATCCTATCACATCTTCCCCTGCTTGTCATCACGGAAAAATATATAGACTGCCTCGGCGGCTGCCCGGTTCATCTGTGGCGCAGCTTCCAGCTCCTCCACGCTCGCCTCCCGGACTGCTTCGATTGTCTTGAACGTCCGCATCAGAGACTTACGGCGCGCTGGTCCGATGCCCTTGATATCATCCAGCACGGAGCGCACCTGCTCCTTGCCCCGGAGACTCCGGTGGTACTCGATCGCAAACCGGTGCGCCTCGTCCTGAATCCGGGTGATCAGCTGAAATCCTTCCGAATGGCGATCGATTGGAATTTCCACATTCTGATAATACAATCCCCTCGTCCGGTGGTTATCATCCTTTACCATGCCACAGACCGGGATTTCCAGCTGAAGCTCTCTTAATACCTCCAGCGCGATATTAACCTGTCCGCGTCCGCCATCCATCATCAGCAGATCTGGAAAACGCGTAAAACTTCCCATCGCCAGATCGCCGCCCTCGGCTTGCATTTTCTTCGTCTCCTCCAGACCATGGGAAAACCGCCGCAGCAGCACCTCGCGCATCGAAGCGTAATCGTTCGGTCCCTGAACCGTCCGGATACGGAATTTGCGATAATCATTGCGTTTCGGACGTCCATTTTCGTAGACAATCATCGAACCGACCGACTCAAAACCGCTGATATTGGAAATATCGTAGGCTTCTACCCGCTTGATTCCCGAAAGCCCGATCCACGAGCCAATCTGATTCATCGCCCCGATCGTCCGGAGCTCCTCGCGCTTGATCTTCTCCTTATCCTGGGAGAGCACCATCTTCGCATTCTTCTCCGCCAGTTCGACCAGCCGCTCTTTCTCGCCCATCTTTGGCACGACAAAGCGCACCTTCTGTCCCCGGCGCGCCGTCAGGAAGCTGGCGATAACCTCCGCGTCCTCTAACTCCTCCTGCACCCAGATCTCATGCGGCACAAACGGCGTTCCCGCGTAAAACTGTTTGACGAAGCTGTTTAAGATTTCTGCCTTGCTCTCCGAGCCGGTCAGATTCATATGGAAATGTTCCCGCCCAATAAGCTTGCCATCGCGCACGAAGAACACCTGCACAACCGCATCGCGCTCATCCTTCGCCATCGCGATAATATCCCGATCTTCCATGCTCTGGCTCGTAATCTTCTGCTTCTGCGCCACCTTTCTGACACTGTCAAGCAGATCCCGGTACTCAATCGCCTTCTCAAACTCCATCGTCTCGGACGCCGTCCTCATCTTTTCTTCCAGATATTTCATGACCGGCTCATACTGTCCATTTAAAAACGCGACCGCCTGCTTCACCGATTCCTGATAATCTGCCTGTGAAATATACCCCTGACATGGCGCGTCGCACTGGTGAATATGGTAATAGAGGCACGGACGGTCCTTTCCCATATCCTGCGGCAGCTTCCGGCTGCACGCCCGGATCCGGTATATCTTCCGAATCAGCTCGATTGTGTCTTTGACTGCTCCCGCGCTCGTAAAAGGACCAAAATACTTATTTTTATCCTTTTTCATCTGGCGTGAAAACAAGATCCGCGGGTACTCCTCCGAAGCCGTCACCTTGATGTACGGGTACGTCTTGTCATCCTTGAGCATCGTATTGTAGCGTGGGCGGTGCTCTTTGATCAGGTTGCACTCCAGCACCAGCGCTTCCAGCTCCGAATCCGTCACGATATACTCAAAGCGGGCTATCTTCGAGACCATCTGCCTGATCTTCGCCGTCTTATCCCGGCTGCTCTGGAAATATTGGCGGACACGGTTTTTCAGGCTGATCGCCTTGCCGACATAGATGATCGCGTCCTTCGCATCGTGCATAATATAAACGCCCGGCTGCCCCGGCAGTTTTTTCAGTTCTTCTTCTATTTGAAACATCTCAAACCATCCTGTTTTCTAATCTGCTGCCACCACGTTTTCTTACGGCACTTTCGGTTCCAAAAGTGCCTACCCGTGAACAGTTACCCAGACTCTTCTGCCAGACAGCCGCTCACTTTCCATACCGCAGGCGCGGTGCATCGTACCTCTGCTGCATCCGGATACACTGACGGATCGCGTCCAGCTCTTCCTCCACGCTTCCACCGACCGGATTCATATCCAGACAGAAGCAGAGACTGTCGAGATCCCGCTTGTCCACCTTGCCGCTCATTCTCTGGAGCACTTCCAGCCTGCCCTCGGTCGTTTCCTGATCCAGAAATTCTGCCACAAGCGGATGCAGCTCCGGTTCCTCCTGCGGTATGTCCCAGGAATGAGTGGCTGCGTCAGACATTTTCGAACGGCGAACACCTTCATTTACGACATGAGCCGTTCTGGCTGTCCTTATTTCCTGCTGTTTCGAATTTTCCCACGGACCTGCCGCAATCCGCTCAAATCGGTACTGCTGCGCTGCCTCCGGATATTTTACCCGATCTACCTCTTCCATAAACATAGAAAGCGGTCTTACCCAGATGCCATATTCTCCATAGAGCGCCTGATAGACAACCATCCTTTCCCCCGTTTCCGAGTGAGTCGCCACCGCCAGAATCTGATATTCTTTATTTTTAAAATGCCGGTACCGCTCGCCCGGCTTTGGAATTTCCCGCATGAATGCTGATACCTCCTTAAAACATCTCGCTAAGTATTCACATTATATCATAAGAACGTATTCTCACCCGTCCACTCACGAACCCGCGCTATCGCGCTCCACCGCCCTGCTTCGCATGGCTGTTCGTTCGTTAATGGCGCAAGAAAAGAATATGTCTGCTTCGCAGCCGCATTCTTTTCTTCTGCGCTCATTATATCACATTTTGTATGCCCTTTTCTGTTTTTTATCAATTTACATCCAGATTTTCTTTCCTCCATCCCCATCGCCTGTACACAAAAATTTTCGCCAGAAAATATTACATTTCCGAAAACCAAATCCGTCATTTTTCCGATTTTAAATTTTTTTTATTTTCCCTCTACTCAAATAGACTTTTTTGTAGGATAATAGAACTAATTGTGATTCTTTGCGGTCTGCTGTGCTGCGTTCATTTCACACAAAGAGCATCGACATAAACAACTGCGAATGGCAGTCTGTGCCGGACATGGACTGTGACCTGGCGGCGCAATCATCCATACAAACATATGATTTTCATCCCACCAGATGGAAACCGGCATCTGCCCCCACCGCGATACCGGTATTCTGTGCGGGACGAAACTAAGAACGGAGGATTAGATGAAAATCGGTTTTGACAACAACAAATACCTGAAAATGCAGTCGGAACATATCCGTGAGCGTATCAACCAGTTCGGTGATAAGCTCTACCTCGAATTTGGCGGAAAACTGTTCGATGACTACCACGCATCCCGGGTTCTTCCGGGCTTTGCACCTGACAGCAAGCTGCGGATGCTTCTGCAGTTAGCGGATCAGGCGGAGATCGTCATCGTCATCAGTGCTGCGGATATCGAGAAAAACAAAGTACGTTCCGACCTCGGCATTACTTACGACGTAGACGTACTCCGTCTGATTCAGTCCTTTACCGACAAGGGACTCTATGTTGGAAGCGTTGTAATCACCCACTATTCCGGGCAGAACACTGCGGATGTCTTCAAACACAAGCTCGAATCCATGGGCATCAAGGTTTACCGCCACTACACCATCGACGGTTATCCGGGCAATGTTCCGCTGATCGTCAGCGATGAAGGTTATGGTAAAAATGATTACATTGAAACCAAACGTCCACTCGTTGTTGTCACCGCGCCGGGACCGGGAAGCGGAAAAATGGCAACCTGCCTTTCCCAGCTCTACCACGAGAACAAACGCGGCGTCAAGGCTGGATATGCCAAATTTGAGACCTTCCCGATCTGGAATATCCCGTTAAAGCACCCGGTCAACCTGGCATACGAGGCAGCGACCGCTGACTTAAACGATGTCAACATGATCGATCCGTTCCATCTGGAGGCTTATGGTGTAACAACGGTCAACTACAACCGTGACATCGAGATTTTCCCGGTTCTGAGCGCTATTTTCGAGGGAATCTACGGCGAGAACCCGTACAAATCCCCGACTGATATGGGCGTCAACATGGCAGGAAACTGCATCATTGACGACGAAGCCTGCTGCGAAGCATCCCGTCAGGAAATCCTGCGCCGCTACTATCAGGCATTAAACCGCGTTGTCAAAGAGGATGTCGGCAAAGAGGAAGTTTATAAGATCGAACTTCTGATGAAGCAGGCAAAACTGACCACCGATATGCGCAAGGTTGTTCCGGCTGCCCTGAAACGCGCCGAAGAAACCGGTGCTCCGGCTGCTGCCATCGAACTTCCGGACGGAACCATCGCTACCGGAAAGACAACCAACCTGCTCGGCGCTTCCGCTGCCCTGCTTCTGAATGCTGTCAAGGTACTTGGCAATATTCCGCACGATGAGCACCTGATCTCCCCGATCGCGATCGAGCCGATCCAGAAGCTGAAAGTCGAGTACCTCGGAAGCCGCAACCCGCGTCTCCACACCGATGAAGTTCTGATCGCGCTGTCCATGTGCGCCGCTACCAACAAACACGCACAGATCGCCCTGGAACAGCTCGAAAAACTGCGCGGCTGCCAGGTTCACACCTCCGTCATGCTGTCGGAGGTTGATATCAAGACCTTCAAACGTCTCGGCATCGAACTGACCTCCGAGCCAGTATATGAGCACAACCGCCTGTACCAGTAATTGATATAATCCTATATAAATAACGGCTGTATCTCAGCAAAACAGAACTCATAGATTTTTCAATATATGGATTCACATTGCTGAAATACAGCCGTTCTATTTACTGTATAAATATTTCTTTTATGCTATACATCACTTTTATTTCCGGTCGAACGAGCTTCCACCGCGCATCTCATCCTCATTTGGACTCTCTGATGCTACAGCTTCTGCCGATTCCGGTGTTTCGTCTGCCGGTGCTTCATCCGCCGGTTTTCCTTCCAGCTTCTGCTGGTTCTGTGAGTTTTCCGCGTTCGTTTCCTCCGCAGTCTTTACCGGCTGCACCTCATCGCCTGTCTTCTCAGCCTCCGGCATCTCAATCCGGTCCTCGCCTTCCTGTTTCTTTTCCTCCAGCTCCGGAATTCCCTTTACCTCATGGAAAATCTTCATGAACTCTTTACCGGTGATCGTCTCTTTCTCAATCAGGAACGCCGCAATCTTATCAAGCGCCTCGCGGTTTTCACTCAGCAGGCGTTTTGCCTCCTCATAAGAAACCTTCAGAATATGCATGACTTCCTTGTCAATCTCTGCCGCTGTCATATCACTGCAATTCAGGACGGTTCTCCCGTTCAGGTACTGATTTTCCTGGCTTTCCAGTCCCATCAGACCGAACTTCTTGGACATACCGTACTGGGTTACCATCGCACGCGCGATCCGGGTTGCTTTTTCAATATCATTTGACGCACCTGTCGTTACCGTATCAAAAACGATCTCCTCAGCCGCACGTCCGCCTAAAAATCCGACCAGCATCGCGCGGATTTCCTTCTCAGTATTTAAGTACTTCTCTTCCTCCGGCACCTGCATGACATAGCCGAGCGCACCCATGGTACGCGGCACAATCGTGATCTTCTGTACCGGCTCCGAATCCTTCTGCAGGGCGCTGACCAGCGCATGACCAACCTCATGATACGAAACAATCCGGCGCTCTTCCTGGCTCAGGATGCGGTCTTTCTTCTCTTTGCCAACCAGAACCAGCTCAACTGCCTCAAATAAATCCTTCTGGGAAACGGCTTTCCTGCCATTCTTAACGGCTGTGATCGCCGCCTCGTTCATCATATTGGCAAGATCCGCACCTACAGCGCCAGATGTAGCCAGCGCGATCTCCTCGAAATCAACCGTCTCATCCAGTTTTACATCCTTGGAATGTACCTTTAAAATCTGCACACGCCCCTTTAAATCCGGCTTATCCACGATAATTCGGCGGTCAAAACGTCCCGGACGAAGCAGCGCCGGATCCAGAATCTCCGGGCGGTTCGTCGCCGCCATGACTAAAAGACCCTTGGAGGAATCAAATCCATCCATCTCCGAAAGGAGCTGGTTTAACGTCTGCTCACGTTCATCGTTGCCGCCCAGACGGGAATCACGGCTTTTACCGATCGCATCCACCTCATCGATGAAAATGATACACGGAGCCGACTGCTGCGCCTGCTTGAACAGGTCACGCACACGGGATGCGCCGACGCCGACAAACATTTCCACAAAATCTGAACCGGACAGAGAGAAAAACGGAACCTTCGCCTCTCCAGCTACTGCCTTGGCAAGAAGTGTTTTACCGGTTCCTGGCGGTCCGACTAACAACGCACCCTTCGGCAGTTTCGCACCAATCTTCGTATATTTTCCCGGGTTATGCAGGAAATCAACAATCTCCGTCAGAGACTCCTTCGCCTCATCCTCGCCTGCCACATCCTTGAACGTAACGCCGGTCTCTTTCTGTACATATACTTTGGCATTGCTCTTGCCGACACCCATTATGCCGCCTCCGCCGCCCATGCGCTTCATCATCATATTGAAAATGACGAACATCGCTGCAATCGGAAGCACCCACTCGAGCAGAAGCATGATAATACTGCCTGTCGCGTCCACTTCTGCCTGTTCATAGGTCGTAACACCAGCTTCATCCAGCTTCTTTTCCAAATCCGGATCGTTGATCGGAATCGTGTAGTACTCCATTCCTACCAGATTTCCGTATTTTCCCTGGCTGCCGCCATATTTCTTCGAATCTTCCTTCGGCGTGATCTGAATCTTTCCATTGCCAATCACAACCGATTCTACCTCGTGATCCTTAAGCATCTGATTAAACTCGCTGTATGGCATCTTGTGCGTGCGACTGCCCTGCCAGAGGTTGTGCATCATCGCCACGCAGAGAAGCGTAAACAGCATCGTCATGATCAGCACTGCATAATTCTGACCGCGGGGATTTTTTCCATTTTTATTCTGGTTTCCCTTATTATCCATACACTTTCTCCATTCTGTGTCACTGTACATCCGGAATCTGCCACATCAGGTTACTAAAAAGCCCTCTAAATCTGCCGCATCTGCTTCTCATCCGGCTTCATGCCCGCTTTTCTTCCCCGTCAGCGCGCAAATTTCTGCGTACTCTTATCCATTATAGTGGCAGATTGCCTATAAATCAAGAAGTGAAAATATTAAAAACTTGTGAACTCCTTATAAAATATAGGTGTTTTCTCTGCATATATGAAATGCCATCAAAACTATCCGCTGTGTATCTCTTCCCGATACAGTTACCTCGTCACAGTTATTCGAAAAATTGCTTTTTAAAAAGTCCCTATTTACATTTGTGTGTCTGATGTATCAACAGTATAATGATACATTTCACGAATTGCGTAAGCAATTAGAAAATCAAGTAGTCCAAATTCC
>ENA-UERM01000716-UERM01000716.1-human-gut-metagenome-genome-assembly--contig:-NODE-716-length-23758-cov-42.006714_pt1 | contig 23758 bp, 15 predicted proteins | sample MGYA00242983_ERZ507983 | MGnify/ENA primary metagenome ERZ507983 (study PRJEB26167, sample SAMN06115432) | human gut metagenome | host: Homo sapiens | place: China:Shanxi | collected 2015-04-29...
AGGACAAGGTCTTCATGGACTTTGCCTTCCTAGCCATTGCCTTCAATATAAAAAAGATGTGTGCAAAACTGACAAAAGAAGGTATGAACTGGCTGATTAGACTGTTTTATAAGCTTACAACTGCTGTTTTTAGATGCTGGGAACACATAAATCAAAGAAATCTTCAAAAGATCGCAGCTTAAAGAAAATGAACAGATTTGTATAGTGATGAACAAAAAAGAGGTGCATCGTGCATTACGACACACCTTCTATTAAATTGAATTAGCTTAATATTTTATTTAATAATTGGAACAGAACTCGGCTTTCAGGAGATGAATATTCTTTTTTACTGGTCAGATTTTCTAACAGAATATATTGTTTTAGTACATATAGATAATAGAAATCATGTAATGCTATTATAGTGGCATTGGTTAATGTGTTTTTAATGTGTTGGATGACAGTTGATTTTCCACAGTAATTACTATTTTAATATCAACACATGTTTCATAAACAGGCCTCGCAATTGTTTTGCATATAATAAAATTGTTCGTTAGATGAATTCCTAAAAAGAAAGCGAAGAAAGAATTACTCCGTTGCCGGAAGCATCATTTGTATATTTTGCAAATATACCTTCTGTTTGGAGCAGCAAGAATTGTGATATAATTTATCTTGAGTATAGAAATACCGGGAGGATTATTGTTACATAGCCTGAAAGATATAAATCTTTCATACCAATCATAAATCAGGCTCAAAACATGGATGATCATCTGTTCATTCGCAGGTGGAAATGCTGAGATTATCTTCATTTTAAATGCCTCAGCGATAAAATCCGGTTGTTCCTTTTCTCCTTTCATCTATCGCTGAAACTCCCTGCCCATAGGCGTTCCGGCTATGAAGGGGCTCCTGTCATTGCTCTGTCAGCCTCCTTTCAGCCTGCTCTTTCACATTTTTTGTGAAGGAATAAAACGATACGGGCTGAAATGGAAGTGAGGGGAAATGGTTTCAGATTTAACCGGCTGATTTTCTGTGCATATTACATAAGATGACAGGATGAGGGGAAAAGGGAGCGTATCGGATTAGTGGGGGAGTAATACACGGAACAGACTAGGTCTGTAAGCTGAACAGGCTAAGTCTGTGCACTGAACAAGCTGGCGTGTTTTAAAAACGTATAGTTGTTTTTTAAAAGCCTGAAGATGTTTTCTTAAAAGTTGAAGACGTATTTTTTAAAGCTCAAGGTGTATTTTAAAAACATAAAGGCGTATTCAACAATAACATTAGTAACGTATAAGCCCCAACATTAGTAACGTGTCAGCTCGTATGTTAGTAACGTGTAAGCCCACACGTACATAAGCATCGGGTCACACATACGCAAGCATCGGCCTACACATACGTATGTATTGCGCCCTGTATCCATTGAATTTTGCACCAAGTTCCATTAAATCTTGCACCAAGTTTCATCGAATCCTGCACCAAGATCTGCCATATTTCCGCCCCCTCTTGACAAACGCCTTTTTATGTTGTATATTTGTAGTTTGCCAAACTTAAAAAAGTAACTCATGAATGTATTCGCTACTCTCAAAACAGTCTTCTTCGGAAGCAAATTCCTGTCAAGCCCTGTTCCTATTGACGGAACACCGCGTCGTGATCTCGTATCCGCTCTCAACGGGCTGATGCCGCTTTGCCGGACTATACCCGGCGTGCGTCTGGCGCTGGATATCCGCGAGGGCCAAGTAGTTCTGGCATTGAACTGGACTCCGCGCACCGACGGGAATGCTCCCACGGGCAGTTACCACTACATCGTGTCGGACGAAGACGGAGTAAGAGAGATGGCCGACTCACAGGTTCTTCTCACTGAAAACGGTAAGGATAACCTGCCGGGGAGTATGGACGATTCTCGGACACATCCGACAGTCTCAACTGAAAAGACAGAGAAGGATTCCGCTCACTTGAAAAAAGATGTTCAGAAAAAAGCGGAACCAATCTCCTCAGAAGATACTGGCAAGAAAGCGAAATCACATACCCTGATGCAGGAAGTGACCGCTTTCCTCACCTCCCGCTACCGCTTCCGGTTCAATGTGCTTACTGAAGAAACTGAAGTGGCAAGTGTAGAAAACAACATTCCCGATACTCATCTGCGTTACGCCAAAGTGGACGAACGATGGATGAACTCACTAAGTCTGGAGGCTATTGAAACGGGCATAGACTGTTGGGACAGGGACATTCAACGCTTTGTGCGCTCACGCCGCATCAGTGAATACCATCCCTTTACTGCCTATTTTGAACAGCTTCCCGAATGGGACGGCACGGACCGGGTGTCCGCGTTGGCACGCAGGGTGTCCGACGACCCGGTATGGGTGAACGGTTTCCACCGTTGGATGCTGGGACTCTCTGCCCAATGGATGCAGCTCAATCCGGATAACAACCGCGCCAACAGTGTGGCTCCCCTGCTGGTGAGCAGTCGCCAGGGATTGGGGAAAAGTACGTTCTGCCGTCTGCTGATGCCCGATAGGCTGAAATCCTACTACACGGAAAGTTACGACCTAAGCTCCCCGGCATCCGCCGAAGCCAAGCTGGCTGCCTACGGATTAATCAACCTGGATGAATTCGACAAACTAGGTGCGTCCAAAATGCCTTTGCTGAAGAACCTGATGCAAGCCTCCGCACTGAATATCCGCAAGGCTTACAAACACAGCGCTTCATCGCTTCCCCGTATTGCCTCGTTCATCGGCACCAGCAACCGGGAGGATTTGCTGGTAGACCGCACCGGCTCACGCCGCTTTCTTTGCGTCAGTCTGAAGCATGCCATAGACTGCACCACGTCCGTAGAGCATAAGCAATTGTACGCCCAGCTTAAAACAGAACTTCTATCCGGTGAACGAAGCTGGTTCAATAAAGAAGAGGAACAGACTATACAGCAACATAATGCCCTATTCTACAAGCATGTACCCGAAGAAGAGGTGTTCCGCCTTTGCTTTCGCTTTGCTACAGAAGAGGACAATCCGCAGGAAGTGCTTAGCCTCTCCGCCACCCAACTGTTTGAACGTATGAAGGCCGCCCATCCTTCGATCATGAGAGGGATGACCGCCTACAGCCTGAGCCGTATCCTGCCCCAGCTGGGCGAACGGGTACATACCACCAAGGGAAATGTATACCGGGTGGTAGAATGTTAACTTTCAATTAATTGAGAATTTATCTATGGAAATGAGATTCCCGGTATGGAAGTCGATTAGACGCATTCACACTCTCAAGCATATATTGTCAAGAAGTGTGAATGCCCTTTTCTAGTATATGAATGGGTCATCCGGCATCATAATGAGCGCTGCATACCAAACGTATTTTGTATTTCACCGTACTCCCTGCCTGTAAAAATTTGGATGAGGTTTTAAATCCGAATGCATATATGCTCCCGTTATGATCATATACATACCGTTTCTCAATATCCAATAACGGGTCTCCGTTTCTTAATCCCTCTATGGTTTCATTCAGTTCATCCAGTGATGATCCGCTGAACGTCTTATGCAATATTTTGCCTCCTCTTCAGTCGGAAGATGCCATCCGTCTGCTTCCTCCTGTATGATATTCCGCACATCGGAAGCGAATCCACTCCACTCATCCAGACTCATCAACAAAATATCCGCCCCTGTGGAACTTGCATTCTCTATGCCAGCTACAATACCGCCGTTCCAGATACCGCCAATTTCGGGTAGCCCGGAAAGATCCGGATTAATGGGAGGCGGCTCACTACCGCCATTACCTTCATCAGCACCGCCAAAATTGAATTTGATGTCTACCGGAGCCTTCCATTCACCTGATATCAAACTGCCCCCTACCGTGACATCACCCGAATAGCTACCCCCGATATTCAATGGTACGTTCGCTTCCGGCTTTCCTTTGAAAGTGTATCCAAACGTCTTTGTCTGACTATTATCTTCCAAGGTTATGGAAAAAACGGTCTGAGAGCCGCTCCCCGGAAAAATATAAAAAGGCTTTGCACTCCAAATTCCACCCGGCTCAAACTCACAAATAATTTCCGTACTCTTGTCTTTGCCGGAATACTCCCTTGTAAACGACAGGGAAGAATATAAAGGCGAAATCTGCAAACTCACCTTTTTAACGTTTGCCGGTATATCTTCCAAACTGATATTGACTAAAGATACAGCATAATAGAGGGTTACAGAAACAGATATATTTTTCTTATTGGCAATTGTCACAGTTGAAGTGCCCATCATTAGCGCGCGTGAGCTTCTGTTATTTTCTTTCATAACAATTACATCATCAAGGCTAGGATCTTTCGGAACGATATATTCTTCTCCCAAACCGGCTATTGCAACAATAGTATATCGGGCAGGAGGTAACTTCATTTCAATCTGGGCGTTATCTGTCATTTTCAGACTGGCAGAACAGCTGCCGTCCTCTGCAAACGCATAGATATAGGCCGGATAATTAATCTGGGATTCTCCGCTAGACCTGGCAGATATCTTTAAAGGAAGATTTGTTTGCGAGACTCCGTCTTCATCGTCTTCTTCATCATACATCGGGCGTTGGCAAGAAACAGCAGACAGTAGCAATAGAAACAGAAGCACCTTTAATTCGGTTAATCTATAATTCATAACATATTATTTGTTTGTGGGTTTATTTCTTCTCCATTTATAACTATATCCTCTTCTTCATTTCCCGGAGTCCAACCCGAAATACTTCCTCCCGTTATAATTACATTTCCGTCTTTTACTACAATATTGTATTTATGAATACATCCGGACAATAAGCCCGGAGACAGGTCGTCTCGTCGTGTTATGTAATATTTGTTGTTACGGGTATATTCAATGGTGAGATTAACAGAATGGTTTTTCACGGCTTTCGGATCAATGTTTCCGTCATTCTCGCCCCCGTTCAGGATAAAATAAAAAGAAACATCCTGATTGTTCATGGTGTGTGACGGAGTAATCTGGAAGGTTTCCTTGGGAGTTTCGCTGATGGTGATGCTGTTCGTTTCAAAGGAGTAGTATCCTTGGGTCGTCAACCCATTTCCTTCAAGTCTGATTTTGTCAATAACGGCCTGTGCCATATCTCCTTCACCCTTTATGTTTATCTTTAATAGTGACAAAACGTGCTTAAATGAATAATCGCCCGAAAAGGCCACATTGCCAAGGTCGGTATCGTAGGAAAGCTTCCTGGATGCTACTAGAAAGTCATATTGGTCAATATTTTCCCAAGTCCCGTTCTGGCTGTCGAGAGAAGGCATTTTTATATTTTCCTTACTTTCGGCTTTAGAACCGGAGTGGGGATAATATGCGTAAAAAGTATGTTCCTGGTTTTTATCTTTCCAAAAGACACTCTTTTCTGTAGTCCAGGAAGTTCCATCGAATATCCAGCGGACGGCACTGTCATTGTCCATAAAAACACCTATATCATCGGTTTTACTAAAACTAGCGATGGCATTTTCATGATCTTGCAAGTAGCGTGCCCCGGAAACTGTTTTCCCGATTCTTGCCATAATGGATACCGTGTACTCTTTTTCTTGTGATTGCTCTAGTTCCTCACTACCTTGGCAGGCAGAGAAGTACATGATCGTCAATAGCGATACATACAGTGATCTTTTCATTCTTTTATTTTATAATAGTGAGGGACAAAACATCAGCTTATCCGTTAAAATTAAAATGAGGACAAGTTGAATTGGTTGAGGATTAAAGCATGTCTGCTTATTGTCGGTAAGAAATTAAACTTGTGTTCGGCTGCGAAAATAATTCATTCTTTGCAAAAAGAAAAGCAAAATGATAAAAAGATGAAAATTAAATGAGTTATGCCGGAAACAGCATGAACATTCTTACCGGTATATTCCCATAAAAAATGATGGAAGATAACCTGTAGTTTAACGCTTCAGGCTGACTATGACTAAATCTTATTTGTAAATTATCTCCTTCCATTCTTCCACAGTACGTGTAAGGGAAGAAAAATTCACCCCGATACAGACTATTTTACGGTTATCGGTCAAATAAGATCGGGCATAGCCTTTCTCTGCTATTTGCTGTAAAGCCTCCTCTGCTGTTCCGTCCATCTTGAATTCGAAAATGTAAACATATTCGTCCATTTCCAATATGCAGTCCACTCGTCCGAAGCTCTGGCGATTCTCACAATGGATTGCACGGCAATAAACTCCTATCAAACGGAGAATCAGATAAAAAGTGTATTGGAAATGTTTCTCAGTCATATCCAATTCCTTCAAGGAAGCGTGAGAGTCATACGGGATGCTTGCAAGAAAGGCGGTCAGAGAATCACAAAAAGCGGAGGTGTTCCCTTGCTCAAGGCAAGTAACAGCATCGATAATCCAACTGTTGACCTCTCCACCTCCGGGTTTCAAATAATGTGCTGCCAATACGGACAAGAACCCTTTACGCACCTCATTATTGGGAAAATCGAGCAGATAAGTTCCCATACGTCTATTATATTCTTTAATAGTGAGATATCCGCTCTGATAAATCATGGGTAGAGGCTGTTCCACATCAGCCTTATAATCCACAAACAAAGAGGGAACATAATAACGTCCGGCAAGTTCGTTTATCTGCTCGCGGCTGTGTTGCAGCAGACGAACCAAATAGGTGGGAGTACCTGTAGAGAACCAGTAATCACGAATTGCCATACTGTCAAAAGCATTAAGAATGCTGAACGGATTGTAAATGTCGGTCATCCTCTCTCCAAAATGATATCCGTCATATTGCCGTCTGAGAAGTTCCTTCATTTCTTTCACTGTGTACTGATATTTAGCAGCCAACTGTATGGTGGGTTCTTCGAAAAATGCTTCCAGCTCATTCTGGGTGATACCGCACAAGGCTTCGTACCGTTCATCCATACTGATATCCTTAGGCTGGTTAAATCCACTGAAAACACTTACTTGGGAAAACTTTGTTACTCCGGTCAACAATACGAATCTCAAGTATTGATCGGCTCCTTTAAAGGTAGAATAAAAGGATTTCAATATTTCCCGGTTATGGTTCTCCAACAGAACTTGCTTTCCATAATCATCATAAAAACAAGCTTCCGTATCTAATACATCCAAAATAGGTTTGTCATATTCATCAATCAGAACCACCGCACGCCGCCCTGTCTGTTCATAAGCTCGGCGAAGTATTTCAATGAAACGGGTTCCTATGGTTGTATAATTGGGATTCTTGCCATAAATATCTTCCCAGTTCCCTAAATAGCCTTCAATGGTAGCCTCCAGAATTCCGGGTTGTGTATACAGTCCTCCATTAAAGTCTATACGGAAGATAGGATACTCATACCAGTCCTTTTCCAATCCGTCGATTTCCAGTCCGGCAAACAAATCTTTGCGTCCCTGGAAATAACAGGCAAGGGTACTTACCAGCAGGCTTTTGCCAAAACGGCGTGGACGGCTCAAGAAATAAGTCTTGCCTTGTGTTACCAAGTTGTAAATCAAACCGGTCTTATCCACATATACATAGCCATCTTCACGGATTTGGTCAAAACTCTGTATTCCAATAGGGTATTTCATATTTTGTTGCGGTTCTAGAATGAATGATAAAACAAAGATATTAGTAAATGACAAACAAAGCAAATAAAGGATTTGTTTTTTCTGCTTATGACAAGTTTTTCCGTTTCCTATTAATGGATAATCACCTGTTTCTGTCCATATATATTGGCATTCTGTCCTTTAAAGGATACTTTGAAAAGTATTTAGAATCTATCTATTCTGCAATAAGATATACTTCTTCTGAATTTGCTATATCATTGTTTATCAGTGTTATACATATTCTCTAATGTGTATTAATATCTTTATACCATTGTAGTTTTGTATATTCTTCATTCAAGTCATTAAGTTCTCTCTGCATGATAAAAGTGGTCATACCTGAAAAGGCGGTGATAGGGAATGTTCCTTCTTCCGTAGCATAAAAAGGAGTATTTCTTTTGTAAACCACACATTGGCTGATACATTCTTGAAGTGCATTGTATGTATTTTCATCTGATAATGATTGATAATATTGAGCGAAATCAAAAAAATAGAATGGGGCTTTTAAAACTCCATCATAATTTTGAAGGTTACCGACCGGGAGAAAAGAGCCGGATGTTTCTGTATTGATCTGTCGTATCAAATTCGCTAAATTTGATAATCCGGCAGTTTTTATTATGCTAATGGTAGCAGAACGTTTATCGCCTTCCATCAAATTCCAATAATGAAAATAATTTTCTGCAAATCTTTGCAAATCAGCATTTTCTTCAAGCAGACAGGAAATACTGCCGGCATAGATAGGAGTAAATCCCGGAGATACTACTGGGGCAGAGGAAGCCATGATATATGCTGCTTTATTTCTTAATTCATAAGCCACCTCAATACCTGCCATATTACATGCTTCAAAGATTATGAATTCAAATAAATGGTCCGGGAGGGCCATGGCAAAATCTGTTATTTCCATTTCATTGTCATTATCGATGATGATAGACCGCGAGCCATTAACCAATGTATGTGGAGGAAGCCAGCCACTGCCATGGGAAAACACGATTAGACCGTAGCTTTTAGCAGGATAAAGCCGAGTTACGTCGTTTATAACTCGTTTAAGCACTTGGGGGGAGGCTGAGTTTTCTTGGTCATAGGTATGTATGGTAATATAGCCTTTCTCACTTTTTCCATCAATTTCCATCAATCGTGGAGAGTCCTTAAATGGTGTATCCTGATACACTATTATATTTCCATCTGTCCCGTCTTCCCATCCATTTTTAATTTGAACAAGTTTGTCATAGGTTTCGGCATCAAGATTATTATCTCCTCCCAGATAAACCAATAGTGTCCGTGCAGGTAAAACAACAGGGGTGTCATTTTCTTTATGACAGCCACATACTAATAACAGAAAACAGACAGCATATATATACTTCATACACAATATAATTGGATAAACGATTATAAAAACTAAAAGAGGGGAACATTTTGCCCCCCTCTTTTTTTATAAACAATGAGCGTATTAATTACTTGTCATTGTGCTTCTTAACTTGGATTTGGATAGTTCCAACAGAATGTCCACGATCATTCTTCCAAGTATGGTCGCAGATACCGCCCCACTTGTGATTTACACAAACTTCTACATCAATAGTAAATGGTTGAGCAATATCTTCACCATTGTTGATCCATGTGATAGTCTGCTTAGCATTATCAAGTTTGATCTTATTCATGTTTTCAGCATCCAGTTCACTTCCGTCAGCAAAGTATGCCTTAGAAACCTTGAAGTTAACAGTTGTATTAACATCGAATACATTACGGTCAACTACCAGTTTCTTTGACCAACCAGCTTGATCACCTGTCTGAACCAAAGTATTATTCTTAGCCATATCTTTGTGATCATAGATAACATGGTTGTTATTGAATTGTGCCTGAGCACCTTCAGACCACAGATAATCTGACAAGAAGAATGCATCCTTCAATGATACTGTATTTTCAGCTTCCTGGTACTTGTCATACAAAGGACCTGCTTCGTAAGCGTGGAATACCATCGGAGTTACAAATGCAACTTCAAATTCATCGATAACCACTGTAGAACGTCCATTTTCAGGAGCAGGAGCACCAGTATAAGTAGTAGTATGATCTTTAGCCCAAGGAGTATTGTTTACCATATTGATAGTATCGCAAGAGAAGTTATTGTAATCTTCTTTAGCATACTTGTTATGAGCATTGGCTTCCTTGTTGCAAGTACCATACAATCCGTCAACATCTTCATTGAAGCTTACTACAGCACGCATTTTGATCTTCTTCAAATCCTTAGCGTCAGCAGCATTGATCCAAGCACGTCCTGCGTCTGTCGGATCCAAAGCGATATACCACTTGTTGTCTTCACCTTGATACAAACGGATACCGGAATCGTGACCGTCAACTATCTTAGATGCGTTATTATGCTGGTCAACCAATTCGAATGACAAGGTAGCTCTAGCCCAATCCTTATCATGAGTCTGACCCTTATAAGGATTATAGTTGATCAAATCGAATTCGTCATTCAATACTGCAACCATTTCATAAGTTGTAGGAGTATCAAAGTTATCGTATCTACCGTGAGCAATGAAGTAAGAATCATCTACCCAGTTCAACTTAGTCTTTTCAGGAGCAACTACATTCGGATACTTCACATTGATAGTATAAGTAACATGGATGTCAGGTAATCCCTTATGATCAGCATTTGGCGTGTATGTACCCTTAACAGTGTAAACGTCGTGATCGTCATGACGAGAGAATGCTGTATTCTTCACTGTAACGAACAGCTGATTGTATTCTTTAGTTTCAAAGTTCGGATCTAATGAATAGTCTTTATTATCTTTTCCATCCCATGCATATACAGCGTGTTGTTTAGCCTCATCTGCTGTTGCAAATTCAGGAACGAAAACATAAGTCTTACGGAATTCGTCTTTACTCAATTGTACCTCTTCATGGTTGAATATCTTATCCATATCCATGTCAAGAACTTGATTGATATGTTTCAGAGTAACATCTTTTGTTTCTGTAATATTAATTTCAGGAACAACTGTCTTGCGTACAATGTGAATCTTGATGATTGCTGTTTTAACTACATTACCATTGTCTTCACCCGGTGCTACCAGTTTCACACGAACAATAGGAGTTCTGTCTATAGCAGCTGTGTGGTTGGCATCTGTTTCTGCGCCCCAAATCGGGTCCGGAGTTTGTTTTACTGTAGCAACACCATCTTTGGTAACATCCAAATAACGTTTTGTCTGGTTAACGCCATCATAATAGAAGTCAACCGGTTCAAACACCAATGAATAGTCATCAAAACCATTCTCCATCAGAGGATACTGAGCGTCTTGGGCTCTACCCATACGTTTGTCAAAGAATGAAGTTACGATGTCCTTCAAATTTTTTGAATGTCCATCACCTGTATAGTTCAATTCTACAACAATACGTTCTGCATCATCTTTAGATTCAGCATCTCCTTTATATAACTGGTTTTCAGCATTGGCTTCGAACTTAGCTTTATCTGCTTGATAAGCCTTCAATTTAGCCTCTTCAGTACCGGTCGGATTCAAGGTGTTAAGATAATATTCATCTTTGATGAATTCTCTATAATTTACCTTGTTAGGAGCAATTGCATTTTTAATCTGAGCAGGAGCGTTAGTTTGGTCAAATGCATCAGCTACTTTAACCAAATGTACGTTTTTCTGCAAAATTACTTCATGCTTGGCGGGAACAAAATCAGAATGAACGATTTGGTCATTGTTCTTAATTCTCAATGAATATACTGTTCTTTCGTCCAGATTAGATTGTTCAGCAAAAGCCCAGTCCTTTACACGGAAGTTTAACATACCATGTCCTTCTTTATAAGATTCAACGGTAATTTTTCCATCAGTGTACAGTTTTTGTCCAGCGTTGAACAATTCCCAATTCTTGTTATTCGTATTGTAGTTCCATATTTCAGCAGTATCACGAACAAATCCTACCACTTCCATATCTTTGAATGATACGCTGTTAGGATTTACCTGATACTTCACGTCTGCCTTACCTGAGTAAACGATTTTAAATGTGCTAAAGTTATTTGTACCCCAATCTGCACCTGTAATCTCTGTTTTACCTGCCACACTATCAGTAACGATGGTAGGGAAATGGATTCTGGCAGCTTCACCTTCAGAAAGGAAAGTAGGGATAAACTTAACTCCGCTAACTACAGAAGTAGCTTTAGGCATACTGATAGTCTTTTTAGTGCCATCAGCATAAGTAATAACTAATTCATAAGCTGATTCACCTTCTTCTACTGATACTACATAATCATCAGCAGAAGTACCTGGAGTACCCGGAGTACCTGGTTTGCCCGGTTCACCTTGTTCTCCTTTTGCACCATTGTATAATTTAATGGTCTCTCCATCACTGAATTTGATTTCATAACCACCATTACCATCAGTGAACGGAGTACAGCTTTCGACATATTTGCCTGAGCCTACTTTGTCTTCAAGGGCCTTGATTGCATCTTTCACATTGGATATTTCTTGATCCAAGCGGTCGATGTCGTCATCGTAATCCTTACAAGATACAAATGTTCCTGTTGAAGTGACCATAAGGGCTCCAAACAGGATTGCACTTAAAAATTTTTTGTTCATAATAGAAAAACTTTAAATTTATAAATTTAAAAACTCAAAATGTTATTGTTATAAAAGGACTTTAAATCTTTTTCTGTGTCCGGATGGTGCTTTATATAGGAACTGCAAGGGAGATGCGCCTACAATTTTATGAAATGCGGCATAAAAAACGCTTTGGGATGCAAAACCACACTTCCTAAAAAGAGAACTGGCTGAATACGTACCCTCTAGTAATAAGGACTTTGCATACTCAACACGATACTTGTTAAGGAGCTGCTTGAAATTGCATCCGAAGTAGTTGTTCACCGCATTACTCAGGTAGGTCGTATTCGTGCCGGATACTATACAGTAATACTAATTGTTTGAACACCAGTTATATGTGTGACAACTTTAATGATGTAAGGGCCGTTTCAGGTCCTTTTTTATTTATAATTGACAATAATATCCGGTAAACTATCTACTGCTTTTTGTTTGAGTTCATCTATGATATGAACATATTTTTCAGTGTGCCGGGTAGTAGAATGTCCTGCAAGGCTGGCGGCGGTCTTGATATTAGCTCCATTTGCCATAATGTTGGTGATAAATGAGTGCCGGGCACAGTGGAAGGTGATGTGCTTGTGTATATTAGCCCTTTTGACCCATTTGTTTAAAATTCTTAGTGTGTAAGAATAGGAGGGGAGCCCGAATACCAACTCCTCGTTAATGCCTTTATGTCTTTGCAGGAGCTTGATGGCAGTGTGGTTTAAGTTTAGATGCAAGATTGCGTTTTTGGAGTGTGACTGTACTTTCTGTTGTAGAATAGTAAGGCGGTTTGATGAGAAATCTATGTCTTTATATTGCAGTTGGTGCACATCACACCAGCGCAGCCCACAATAGCAAGAGAACAAGAATGCCCTTTTTACTTCGTTGTTGGGGCATGGAGTGATAGCAAGTTTCTGAATCTCTTTTAAGCTGAGGATTGCTTTGGTTACCTCATCAAACTGCATCAGGCGGATACCATCTGTAGGGTTAGAGGTCATTAACTTTTTTTCTATACATTTATTGATGCACATTCTGAATTTCTTGAAATATCCGATGGGAGTATTACCTCGGAGATGATCCCTGAGATACTCAAGAAAATTTATACAAAAATCTTTTGTGAGAAGGGTTACAGGTAAGCTTTTCTTTCTTGTAAACAGTCGCAGGTGGGTGATACATGCCCTGACCATTTTCTTGTCCTTTTTGTGATAGGTATCCAGGTATTGTCCTATCAGAATATAGAAATCGGGAACATTGCTTTTATCTGTTGGAAGTATATCATCGAATGTATTTTCTATATCGTTCAGATGATATTCAACAGATAAGAATTCTAGTTCCTTCTTTGCTCTTATCTGCCTGGCAATTAGTACCTTGTTTCTGTTTTCCGCTCTTCGCTCTGCACTGGTAGGAGCGTCCAGGATGATGCCCAAATACTCTTTGCGGCGTTTCCCGTTATAACTGTAATTCAAATAAAGCGAAACTCTTCCTTTGTTCAATTGTTTCTTTCCTAATGTAATTCCCATAATGAATAATAATTAATACAATAATAATGTTGAAAAGAAGGACCAGAGAGGGACTGAAAATGAATTCCTCCATCTTTCTTTCTATAATAATAATATCTTTTGTACCTTTGTGTCATAAACAAAAAAATGGAAGAAAATTTTGATATACGCGAGCAACAGCTCACAACTAAAGAACGCGATTTTGAGAATGCCTTACGTCCGCTGAATTTTGAAGATTTCAGCGGGCAGGATAAGGTAGTGGATAATCTGCGCATCTTTGTCAAGGCGGCGCGTCTGCGGGCCGAGGCGTTAGACCATGTTCTTTTGCACGGACCTCCCGGCTTGGGCAAGACGACCTTAAGTAATATCATTGCCAATGAACTGGGAGTAGGTTTTAAAGTGACCTCAGGACCGGTGCTGGATAAACCGGGTGATTTGGCGGGAGTACTGACCAGCCTGGAACCCAATGATGTGCTTTTTATTGATGAAATACATCGGTTGAGCCCTGTGGTAGAAGAATATCTGTATTCTGCCATGGAGGATTATCGTATCGATATAATGATAGACAAGGGACCTTCGGCGCGTAGTATCCAGTTGGAGTTGAGCCCGTTTACTTTGGTTGGAGCCACTACCCGAAGTGGGTTGCTGACTGCGCCTTTGCGTGCCCGTTTTGGAATTAATCTTCATTTGGAGTATTATGACGATGATGTATTGACAAGCATTATCCGTCGTTCAGCTACTATATTGAATGTGCCTTGTGACGTGAAAGCGGCGGGTGAGATTGCTTCGCGCAGCCGTGGAACGCCCCGTATTGCAAATGCGCTGTTGAGGCGTGTCCGTGATTTTGCCCAGGTGAAAGGTTCCGGAAGGATTGATGTGGAAATTGCCCGGTTTGCTTTAGAAGCCTTGAACATTGACAGGTATGGACTGGATGAGATAGATAACAAGATTTTATGTACTATTATAGATAAGTTTAAGGGAGGCCCTGTGGGGCTGACTACTATTGCAACCGCTTTGGGTGAAGACGCCGGAACAATAGAGGAGGTTTATGAACCTTTTTTGATTAAAGAAGGTTTCTTAAAACGTACTCCGCGTGGACGTGAGGTCACGGAACTGGCCTATATGCACTTGGGACGGAGCATTTATAATAGTCAGAAGACATTATTTGATGATTAAAAGATGGCAGGATTAAAAGCATTAGCCAAGGAAACAGCCATATATGGGATGAGTAGTATCATCGGGCGGTTCCTGAATTATTTGTTAGTACCGATATATACCAACGCTTTGCCTGTGGAATCGGGGGGCTATGGTATCATTACCAATATGTATGCTATAACTGCCTTGCTGATGGTGCTTTTAACATATGGTATGGAAACCGGATTTTTCCGGTTTGCCAATAAGGGGGTGGATGATCCGATGCGCGTCTATTCCACTACTTTGCTTTCGGTAGGGGCGACTGCGCTCTTGTTTTTAATCGTTTGTCTTTCTTTTCTGCATCCCATAGCAGGTTTCTTGGGATATGGAGAGCATCCGTGGTATATGGGGATGATGCTGATTGTAGTCGCAATGGACGCTTTCCAAGCTATTCCTTTTGCTTATTTGCGATATAAGAAACGCCCTGTTAAGTTCGCTGCATTGAAATTGTTGTTCATTTTTGCCAGCATTGCCTTGAATATCGCTTATTTTGTAGGTATGAAAGGAGAGAATGTCGGAGTGGCTTTTGCTATAAATCTGGCTTGTACTTCTTTGGTGATGCTGTGTATGTGGAAAGAATTGGTGGGCTTCAGGTATGTGCTGGACAGGGAGTTGTTGCGGCGTATGCTGCATTATTCTTTCCCGATATTGATTCTGGGTATTGCCGGAATCTTAAATCAGGTAGCCGATAAAATTATTTTTCCGTTTGTTTATCCTGATAAGGCGGAGGCGACCATCCAGTTGGGTATTTATGGGGCTGCCAGTAAAATAGCTATGATAATGGCCATGCTGACACAGGCTTTCCGGTTTGCATACGAGCCGTTTGTTTTTAGTAAGAGTAAAGAAAAGGATAGTCGGGAAATGTATGCCAAAGCGATGAAGTTTTTCATTATCTTCACTTTGCTGGCCTTTTTGGCTGTTATGTTTTACCTTGATATATTGCGTTATATTTTAGGACGTGATTATTGGGTAGGGCTTAAAGTTGTACCTATTGTCATGGCTGCCGAAATGTTTATGGGTATTTATTTCAATCTTTCTTTTTGGTATAAGCTGATTGATGAAACAAAATGGGGAGCTTATTTTTCATTGGTGGGATGCAGTATCATTATCCTGATAAATATTTTCCTTATTCCGGTGTTTGGCTATATGGCGTGTGCGTGGGCAGGTTTTGCCGGATATGGAGTAGCTATGCTTCTCTCTTATTTTGTAGGGCAGAAAAAATATCCTATTAATTATGATTTGAAAGCGATAGGTAACTATGTGGCGTTAGCGCTGGTACTTTACATTGTTTCAGTTTATCTTCCTATTCAAAATATATTCTTGTTGTTGGGTGTTCGTACATTACTGTTGTTATTGTTTGTGGCATATATTGTGAAAACGGACTTCCCCTTGCAGCAGATACCTGTTATAAACCGATACATAAAGAAATAGCTATGAGTGACCTGAAGAATGATTTGAAGAATGTGCCTTATATAAAGCAGTTCTTTGGTGAATATCTTGATTTGCGCAAGGATAAGGATAATGAAGCCTTGATTGTAGAAAGTATTCGTAACGGTGTTGAGTTCAAAGGAACTAATTTGTGGATTCTTATATTTGCAATTTTTATTGCTTCATTGGGCTTGAATGTGAATTCTACGGCAGTGATTATCGGTGCTATGTTGATATCTCCGCTGATGGGGCCGATTATGGGAGTGGGGCTGGCTATCGGACAGAATGATTTTGAACTGTTGAAACGTTCTCTGAAAAGTTATTTGGTGGCGACTGTATTTAGTGTGATTACATCCACGATTTATTTTTCGCTGACTCCGTTGGATGAAGTACAATCGGAGTTGCTGGCACGTACTTCTCCTACTATATATGATGTGCTTATAGCTTTATGCGGTGGCTTGGCCGGTATTATCGCCTTGTCTACAAAGGAGAAGGGGAATGTTATTCCGGGGGTAGCTATTGCTACGGCTTTGATGCCGCCTTTGTGTACTGCCGGATTCGGGCTTGCTACCGGAAATTTACTTTATTTTTTAGGTGCGTTCTATTTGTATTTTATCAATTCAGTATTTATCAGTCTGGCTACTTTTATCGGGGTGCGTGTCATGCATTTCCAACGTAAGGAGTTTGTGGATAAGGAGCGTGAGAAATTGGTAAAGAAATATATTATTTTTATTACTTTGGCTACGATGTGTCCTGCTGTTTATCTGACTTATGGCATTGTAAAAAGTACTATTTATGAAGCTTCTGCCAACAACTTTATCAACGAGGAGCTGAATTTTAATAATACCCAAGTAATAGACCGGAAGATTTCTTTCGAGAAGAAGGAAATACGTGTTGTGCTAATAGGCAATGAGGTTTCGGAAACAGAAATAGCAACCGCAAGGGATAACTTGAAACTTTTTAATCTGGCAGGAACCAAACTGGTTGTTCTTCAAGGAATGAATAATGATGCGATGGATATTGGCAGTATAAAGGCGCAAGTGATGGAGGACTTTTATAAGAATAGTGAGAAACGTTTGCTGGAGCAGCAGGAAAAGATTAAGTCTTTGGAAAACGAACTTAATGTATATGCCGCATACAATACCGTAGATAAAAAGATAATTCCCGAACTTAAAGTACTTTATCCTGCAGCAGAAGCTATAGCCATGGCGAAGACTGTGGAATTGCAGGTAGACTCAACCCAAACGGACACATTGACAATAGTCTTGATGAAATTCAGTAAAAAACCTGTAGGAAAAGAACAGGAAAAGATTTCCGAATGGTTGAAGGCACGTGTCGGGGCGAAAAAACTTAAATTAATTGTAGAATAAAACCATGAAAAAACTACTATTGCTGCTGTCTTTCCTGCCTTTATGTATATGGGGTAATGAGGGAATGTGGCTTCCTTGTTGCCTTAGCAAACAAACTCAACAAGTGATGAAAGAAATGGGATTGGAACTTTCATCTGAACAATTGTATAATCCCGGAGGAAAAGCATTGGCTAATGCTGTTGTTAGTTTTGGAGGTTTTTGCTCGGGGGTTGTTGTATCTCCGGATGGCTTGGTTTTTACTAACCACCATTGTGGGTATGATGCCATTCAGCAGCATAGTTCTGTGGAGCATGATTATTTGCGAGATGGTTTTGTAGCCGACTCCTTAAGTAAGGAGCTTCCTAATCCGGATTTATTTGTCAGTTTCCTGATACGCACAGAGGATGTGACGGAGCGTGTGTTGCAAGCTATTCCAGTCGGGACAAAGGAAAATGACCGTGCGCTGATTGTGGATTCTATTTCCACATTGCTTGCTCAGGAAGCTGTGGCGAATGATACGTTGCTGCGTGCTGAGATAACTCCTTTTTATGGTGGTAATGAGTTTTATCTGTCTGTGTATAAAGATTATTATGATGTTCGTCTGGTGTTTGCTCCTCCCTCTTCTGTAGGCAAGTTTGGCGGGGATACAGATAATTGGGTATGGCCCCGCCATACCGGGGATTTCTCTGTTTTCCGTATTTATGCTGATCAGAATAATCAACCGGCAGCTTATTCTCCGGAGAATGTGCCTTATCATCCGGATTATTTTGCTCCTGTTTCTTTGGGCGGGTATGAACAAGGTTCATTTTGCATGACTATGGGATATCCCGGTTCTACCAGCAGGTATTTGTCTTCATTTGGGATAGACGAAAGGATTAATACGGATAATGCCGCTATGATTAATGTCCGTACCATCAAGCAGGCTATCTGGAAAAATGCAATGGAAAAAAGTGATGATATCCGCATTAAATATGCTTCCAAGTATGCACAAAGCTCTAACTATTGGAAGAATAGTATAGGCATGAATCAAGCGGTAAAAGAGTTGAAAGTGATAGAGAAAAAACAAGCTTTGGAGCGCCAGTTGCAAGAATGGATCCGTCGGGAACCTGATAAGCGAAGCAAATATGCAAGGGTTCTGACTGAACTGGAGCTGAATTATCGTAATCGTAGAAATGCGGCGCGGGCTATGGCATATTTTGGGGAAACATTTGCTAATGGACCGGAGTTGATTACGGCAGCCTTGGCTGTACTGAATTTTGATTTTGAGGCAGAGGAGAGTGATTTGGAGCGTAATATGCGGCAATTGTTGGAGATTTATGCCAATATGGATATAAGTGTGGATAAACAAGTCTTTGTGGCTATGTTGAAAGAATATGCGGCTGAGGTAGGCAAGGAGTTTTTACCTGATGTTTATCCATTGATAGAGAAAGATTTTAAAGGTGATTACCAAGCTTATGTAGATGATTTGTATGCTCGTTCCTCTTTAAAGACACCGCATGGGTTTGAACAGGTGGTGAAGGGAGATACCACTTATGTCTTGTTTGATGACCCTGCGGCTTCTTTTGCTATTGATATGTTGGTGAAATTTTATGAATTCAATCAGTCGGTGGAAGAAGCTAGTATGAATATTGAGAAAAATGAACGTTTGTTGAATGAAGCAATGCGTGAGATGGAGGCAGATAGGGTGTTTTATCCGGATGCTAATTCTACTATGCGTCTGAGTTTTGGCATGGTGGGTGGTTACTCACCGAAAGATGCTATTGAATATTCTTATTTTACGACAACAAAAGGTCTTTTTGACAAGATAAGGCAGTATAAGGGAGATAGTGATTTCGATGTGCTTCCTTCTGTAGTCGAATGCTTGAGAAGGAAGGATTTCGGACGTTATGCTACCGGAGATGGTAATATGAATGTTTGCTTTATTTCGGATAATGATATTACGGGAGGGAATTCCGGTAGTGGAATGTTTAATGGAAAAGGGGAATTAATAGGTCTTGCTTTTGACGGGAATTGGGAAGCAATGAGTGGAGATATTGTTTTTGAACCTAATTTGCAGCGTTGTATCGGGGTGGATATCCGCTATGTTCTTTACATGATTGAAAAATATGGGAAAGCTTCCCGTTTGGTCGATGAACTGAAATTGACAGACTAAAAGAAAAGTATGAAATGACAGGAAGCTTGGGTATGTCAAAGTTCCGATAGTTTGTCATATAATCTTTCATCCGGAAAGATGGCAAAAAAACTGTTAATATTAATTCGATGTAAACAAGGATATTCGGCAAATCTTTTTTTGAATAATACGATAAATCCAACTGATTCATTATGAGTCAGTTGGATTTATCGTATTATTTGCGGAATGTCCTTGAAATGACAGGTTGTTTCAATTCTGCCTGCTCCGCTATTATTCGAGAGAAGTGGATGTTATTTGCATATTTCTACTATGCTCAATTCTCTTTCATGAAGTTGGCTTCCTCATTTCTTGGATTTCTTTTTCTTATTGTTATCGCTGTTAAAGAATTGTTTCCAGTCGTCTTTCGTTTTGGGACCGCGTTCTTCAATGTAGCCACGTTCCGCACGGCTGGGTCTTCCTTCTTTTGAGGTCGTTTTTTTATTGGACCTGTCACTTTTTTTGCCGAATGAAGCATTCCTTGCTGCACTGCTTCTGCGTTCGCCATTGTCGTTTTTGCCATTATTGTCACCGGCAACTTCTACTACAATTTTCCGGCCGCCATTCAGATTAACCTTGTTCAATGCTTTAATCACGTCCTGTGCCTGATTTTCTGCTACTTCGAAGAAAGAGAAATTCTGCATCAGGTCTATTCGTCCGATGGTAGTACGTTGCTTCTTCATGTTGCGGTTAATCAGTTCTATGATTTGGTTGGCATAGAAACCGTCTGTCTTTCCTACATTCAGGAATAGACGGGTGTATCCTTTTTCTGCTTTACGCTCTGTCTTTTCACGAGCACTGCCATGATCCTTGCGTTCTTTGGAGCCACGTTCGCTGCGACGGTCATTTGTGCTGGGAATTTCTATTTCCGGAGCGTTACTATAGTATTCCAAGAAGCGGTTAAATTCCATTGACACCACGCGCTTTATCAGATCTTCCTTTGAAAGCCATTCCAGTTTACGATAGATTCCGGGTAGGAAGGATTCAATTTCTTCATCGTTTACTTTTACCTTTTCTATGTCATCTATCAATTTAATCAATTGCTGCTCGCAAATTTGTTTACCACTGGGCATCTCACCCATGATAAATTTTTTGTTGATGATTCGTTCTATCTCACGCATCTTTCCTTTTTCGCGCAGGTTGATGATGGCAATAGAAATACCTGTTTTTCCGGCACGTCCTGTACGACCACTACGATGAGTATAGCTTTCTATATCATCGGGCAAGCCATAATTAATGACATGAGTAAGGTCATTTACATCTAGGCCACGGGCTGCTACGTCGGTAGCAACTAAAAGCTGTAAATGGCGTTGGCGGAATTTTTGCATCACTAAGTCGCGCTGGGCTTGTGAGAGCTCACCGTGCAAAGAGTCTGCGTTATAACCGTCTTGTATTAATTTATCTGCAATTTCCTGAGTTTCTTTACGGGTACGACAGAAAATGATGCCATAAATCTGTGGATAATAATCCGCGATACGTTTCAATGCGGCATATTTGTCTTTAGCGTGTACTAAATAGGCTATGTGATTGACGTTTTTACTGCCCTCATTTTTGGTACCGATAGTGATTTCTTTTGCGTCATGCAGATATTTTTTGGCGATGCGTGAGATTTCCGGACTCATGGTAGCCGAGAACATCAAGGTATTCCGATCTTCAGGAACTTTTTCAAGGATAGCATTTATGCTATCAGTAAATCCCATATTCAGCATTTCATCGGCTTCGTCCATTACTACATCTGTAATCGTTTCTAGTTTGGCAACCTTTCTTTCTATTAGATCAATCAGTCGTCCGGGAGTAGCCACAATAATATGTACGCCTGTTTTCAACATGCGTATTTGGCTTTCGATGGATGAACCACCATATACGGGAAGGATTTTCAGCCCGTCAATGTACTTGGAGTAATCGTTCAGATCGCCTGCAATCTGCAAGCACAATTCGCGTGTGGGGCATAAAATTAGTGCTTGAGGTGCACGGTGTTTTACGTCAACTTTTTGGATAAGCGGCAGACCAAATGCGGCTGTTTTTCCAGTCCCTGTTTGTGCTAGGGCTACTACATCGTTGCCGTTTCCCAATAAATACGGTATTACTTCTTCTTGTACCGGCATGGGATTCTCATATCCCATTTCTTTAATCGCTTTTAGTATTTCCGGGGAAACGCCTAACTCTTCAAATGTCTTCATTTATTTTCAAATATCTAATTCGCTGCAAAGATACGGATAATCATGGGATTATATGGCGCTTATGCAATATTTGTTTTTATCAGTAGTGTATTTTTAGGGAATATTGGCTAAAGCGTGTCGGGAAGTGATAAGAAAATTTTAGGTATAAGGTGAAAATACTCTGCCGGTATGGCAATTGAAATGCTTTATCGGTCAGAGTATCCGGATTAAAGATATGAGAATTTTATGGTGTCAGAGTGTTTGTATATGTGGCTGTTTATATTATTCATCTTCTTCTCTATATTCTAAAATATCTCCGGGCTGGCAATCTAGTTCCCTGCAAATAGCCTCAAGGGTAGAGAAACGGATGGCTTTCGCTTTCCCGGTTTTCAATATGGAAAGGTTAGCAGGAGTCAGGTCTATCTTCTCGGCTAAATCTCCCAGCGAAATTTTTCGTTTCGCCATCATTACGTCTAAATTTACTATAATTGGCATAGATCAATTCATTTTGGGTTTATTCGGGTTCTCATCTACTGCGCGCCACCAAAGGGTGTGGCGTTGCGTCAGTTTCTTAAAGGCATACAGACAGAAGCAAGTCCATCCAATGTTGATCGATATCCTCACTATTTTGTTGTCCAACAATGGATGTAACACAAGGAAATAGATGAATGAACTTACAAACAGAGTAGCTATCAGGCAAAGTATCAAATAAAAGATGCTTTTTCTTTTTGAGGGGAAAGTATTTTTTTCTTTCATGGCATTTTTCTTAAATGGTTAAATCCTGTTCTTCTTTCATTTTTGCCCCGATAGCAAATATCTCGGCAAAAAGAATGGGAATTATCACAGCTACCCAGTCGGGAGAATAACCGGCGTAGCTGATGATTTTGTAGCCCGGCAGACTGATTTGCTCAACTGCTGCGTTTCCTACAATCCATTCGTCAACAGCTATGAGGATTTCCAAGCTTGCACTGGTGTATGCAAACCAACGGAGGCGCCGTACATTGGCAGATGTAAATACTTCGCGGCGTGAGATGGAAATGAGCAACCGGATCAATGAGCAGAAACCGATGAGAAAAAGGAATATTCCGGGTATGGCAAGTCCCATGACAAGGATGTGCCAGGCCGATGGCTTGGCATACGTTTCTATTTCAGTCACTGTGTAGGGGAGTGTCCAGTCCACGCGGTTGTTGCTCAGTGAATCGACAGTAGTTTCAGGTAACGGCTCTACATTCAGTTTGACTGAGGTTGCATGATGGGGTATAATGTGGCGTCCAGGCTCATATATTTCCATTGTACTGTTATGTCCATCTTCAAATCCTTTCTTGAAATCTCTCCAATTTTCATCCAATCCTCCAAAGAAGTTTGCAATGATGGCTATAATGGCTATGACACCTAATATTCTGAACTTGTTCATAGTCTGCTCTGTTTTTTTAAATGGTTAAATCTTGTTCTTCTTTCATCTTCAGTCCGATGGCAAATACTTCGGCTACCAGCAATGAAATGAATCCCAGAATGAGAGTCGCATCGGAAAAAGCAAAGGTATAGGAGAACTCGCATCCGTTGAGTTGCAACACTTGCGAAGCTTCATAATTTCCAATCACGATGGTAGCCAGCGTGCAGATAAACAAAAGTATCAATGCCCATCCTAACTTGCGCAGAAACTTCACATTCTTCCAGCTGAAGATATCACCGCGATTGATATTTCTGATCAAATAAAAGAACTGCAACAGGCAGAAAATTCCCGCTATCACCGAAATGAATGAGGCAATCCTGTTTAGTGCATGGAAGGTATCATTTTCTTTCGTTGGCGCCTCTACCATGCTTATAATCGGTATGATAGATGCCTGTTCTCCTGTCCTGACATTGGTTACACTTCCTGTC
>ENA-UERM01000729-UERM01000729.1-human-gut-metagenome-genome-assembly--contig:-NODE-729-length-23511-cov-4.612785_pt1 | contig 23511 bp, 36 predicted proteins | sample MGYA00242983_ERZ507983 | MGnify/ENA primary metagenome ERZ507983 (study PRJEB26167, sample SAMN06115432) | human gut metagenome | host: Homo sapiens | place: China:Shanxi | collected 2015-04-29...
GTATCCGATTAAATGAAGCTATAAAGCTTGAATCTTTAGAAACCTTGCAACAAACAAAAACTAAGAGGTTGCTCCTTACCAAAACTAAGAGCACGATACCCGAAAGGGAAAGTTTGAAAAGTGAATGGGATTCAAACACCGAATAGTTTTTTAAAAATAAAAAGGAAAAGCGGCGAACCTTTTCAGAGCCGCAAACGTTTATATCATATAACAATTTAAAAACAAAAGATTATGAAAAAGTTAGTAGTATTAGCAGTGTTAATTCTTACAAGTGTATCAATGTTTAGCCAAATCACATCGCAAGGTAAGCCGGACGTATTGAAGTCCTTCCGTATGGGCGTTTGCAAATTGGTTGATACTAACGGGGAAATAACCATCGAGGCGCAAACGCGCGAGTCCGTAGGGTATATTATGAAAGTCTATTTAGGTACACCCGAGGAAGCGGCGGTAACGCTTGCAAGCCTTGCGGAATACAAGCCCGGTAAGGGCGAGACGGTCAACCTAAACAACCCGAGCAACAACGAAGCGTATTTCCAAAAACTTACTGGCTCCTGGATAATCACAGAGCAGTTAACGGAGCTTTTCAGTATTGCGGTTAGTCGCGGAGAGCTTAGGAAAATGGTCGAAGTGTTGGAAAAATAAAGAAGTGTTTTTATTATATACAAATTTAAAAAGAAAAGATCATGAAAAGTGGAAACTTTATCGAACTGACGTTCGTAGTTAAGGGTGAATTGCAAGTAGAGTATATCAACGTTGAACACGTATCGCGTATTATGTACGTAGATGGCAAGCCATTCATCGGTATGCTGGGACAGACCTACACGCGCCAACTCACAGAAACGAGCATGCAAGAACTAATAGAATGTATTAACTTAGAGAACAATTAAATTAAAATGGTTACTATCATAAAAGTTATCGCAGTAAACGAAGGGGAGCGTACCTCCTATTATCCCACCCCCGGAGATGGGGTATTCCCAACCGTGAAGGAAGCACGGGAGTTTTATAAAAATGAGTTTCAAACAAATAAAATAATATTGTGTTATGTCAACAAGTGAAAATGTACTGAGTTACAACGTAGGCAAGTCCGATTATTCAAAGCACGCTATCCAGCCGTGGCAAATTTGGAAAGAGTATAACCTTAACCCCTGGGACGCGGATATAGTGAAGCGCGTGCTACGCAGCAAGGAAGGCGAGGCGCGGACGCTCGATTATGAAAAGATTATCCACATATGCAAATATCGCATTGCGGAGCTATCTAAGGAAGTTTTAAAGGAAACCAAGGTAGTTGCACCAGCCGAGGCAGAAAAGCCCGTAGAGGACGAGGAAAGCGATGATACGACGGTATTTTGCCTGGACGAGACATTAAAGCCTGCAATGTTCTATATTGAGGGTGAGGAGTGGAACGGTAAGTACATAGGCTACTCGGTGTTCATGGCAGGTAACGTACCCTACATGTATTTGGGTGTCGATGCCGATGGTTGCCACTTGTATGCAGACCTTTCGACGCACAAGCTTTGGGGCTACGTACACGAGACGCACCTACCGCCCCGGACGGTCAAGCTAAGGAATAACCTCTTTTATGACGAGCACAGAAGCTCGCTAAAGATAGGGTACGAAGGTAAGAACTACGAGAAGCACGATTATATCGTAACGTCTGAGGGTCGTTTGCTCCGCTACTTCGGTATGAAGGGGGATAAGTTTTCCTATCGTAATATGTCGGCAAAGGGTGCGGATGGTACATACCCCGAATATACAAGCAATTACAAGTTAGAAAACAAAGCAATTCAATTCACGTTATGATAAGCAACCAGGAATACGCGTACGGTATCGGAGACGAAATAGTACATAACGGAGAGGTTTTAAAGTATAGGGGCTATTATAACGGGCACCTCTATACAACTACAGTAGACCACGAGGCTGGGGAATTCGCCGAGACGGTGGTGTTTGAAAATAAATTGAGGAATGAAGGATATAATAAGTGAAAAAGATTTAGAGCGTACATTCTCTGAAAAGCTTAACCGAACAAAAAAGGTGTGGGTAATAAAACTATTATCCACATTTATAAAAGGTTTGCCGGATAGAATGATACTTTGCCAGGGTGGGTATGTAGGCTTCGCCGAGATAAAGACCACGGGTAAGAAACCAACCAAGATACAATTGCTGATACATAGCAAGTTAGAGGCTTTAGGCTTCAAAGTATTTGTTATCGATGATTTGGAAAGCAGGGACGCTGCGATAAGTTTTTTCTTAAGAAATGTTAAGGAAATAAACAACGTACCAGGAAAAGGGTTATCTTTGTAGTATCAAATTAAAAAACAGAAATCATGAAAAAGAGAAGTTTAAAAGAAGAAATCGAATACCGTTTGGGTATGTACTTTGGTATCAAGTCCGGCGCGCTTTATGTGCGTGATGAAAAGTTCGGTAATACCGAGGAAATACTAAAGCAGTTGCAACACGGTATTATTGTAGACGTTAATTTCCTATCGCGTAAAACGCTGGGATACGTATCGGATGAGCAGGATTTCAAAAGCATTTGTGTATTTTACAAAACTAAATTAATGAAGTAATAAAGCTATGGTAAACTATATAGATTTAAAGTTAAAATGTATCGCAGGATACGTCGAAATAGTAATCAACGGTCAGCGCATCAAGTGCGCTGCCGATTACGACAGAGTATTGGGGCACGTAACGCCGGCAGCCCTTCACGAGTTCAGCTCACAGTTATCAATAATTAAAGCAATGTTATGTTAGAACTTAGATACGAAGAAGTAGCGAGGCTATTTACATACGACCGGGACTCGGGCGTACTGTATTGGAGAATTAGAGACCGTAACACTATCCGGCATAAATATGTTGCAGGCTCTTATAGAGGAGCTAAAGCCGGGTATAGGCAGGTGGGTATCAAAGGAAATGTTTACCTGGAACACCGCATTATAATGATGCTTTGCTTTGGGCGCATCCCGGAGAACGCCGAGATAGACCACATCAACCACGTGCGGGACGATAACAGATTGTGCAATCTTCGTTTCGTTACAAGGTCAGAGAATAGGAAAAATCAGTCGGTAAGCAGCAAAAGCACTACGGGCGTTACCGGGGTCTACTTTTGTAAGAGATTGCAAAAGTATAGAGCCCAAATTAAGGTGAACCGCCAAGTACACTGTTTAGGGTGCTACGATACGTTAGAAGAAGCCGCCGCCGCACGGGCGGAAGCCAATTTAAAATTTAAGTTTAATGATAACCACGGAAAAGGGAGGGCAGAATATGTTAGAAAGAAAGCAATTACATGAATACCAAGTAAAGGGGGTGCAGCATATTATCGACAACGAGTTTTGCGCGTTGTTCCTCGATATGGGTCTTGGCAAGACAGTAACAACCTTAACAGCCATCAAAGACCTTTTGGACAATTGCATTATATCTAATTGCCTGGTAATTGCCCCGAAGAAGGTGACGCAAGTTACATGGCGCGACGAGATTAAAGCATGGGCGCACCTTAAGGACTTGACAATATCCATTATTGACGGTACGGTTAAGCAGCGCCGGGAAGCCTATGAGAAGCAGGCGGACATATACGCGATTAGCCGCGATAACATTGTTTGGCTCGTAATGGAGTACGGAGGTATCAAGCTTCCCTATGATATGGTAGTTATCGACGAATTGAGCAGTTTTAAGAACCACGCCTCTAAGCGTTTTAAAGCCCTTAGAAAGGTGCGGAAGTTTATTCCCCGGGTAGTAGGCTTGACGGGTACACCATCGCCCAACGGACTGATAGACCTATTCGCGCAAATGTATTTGATAGACCAAGGGCAAAGGCTCGGTAAATCAATCACAGCGTACAGAGATAGGTTTTTCAGACCCGACAAGCGGAACGGTGATATAGTGTACAGTTATACACTGAAAAGCCCGCAGGAGGGGACAGAGAAGCAAATAAGCGACCTTATAAGTGATATAACAATTTCGATGACCGCCGAGGATTATTTGAAGATGCCGGACCGCATCAACATATACGACCGTGTGGAGTTGTCCCCGAAAGTGCTGGCACAGTATAAGGAGTTCGAGAAGGAACAAGTATTAGAGCTTATCAACTCGGACGAGCCTATAAGCGCAGCAAGTGCAGCAGCGTTATCCAATAAGCTACAGCAATTCGCAAACGGCGCGATATATGACGCCGACCGAAAGGTTATCGAGTTGCACGACGAGAAGCTGGAGAAGCTTGAGGAGCTTGTGGAGGCTGCAAACGGTTCGCCCGTATTGGTTGCATACTCTTATAAGCACGACCTTGACCGTATAATGAAGAAACTAAAGGCTTATAAGCCCGTCAAACTGGAAAAGCCAGAGCAGATAGTCGAGTGGAACGCCGGTGAGATTAAAGTGCTTGTAACGCACCCGGCGAGTAGCGGACATGGTATCAATCTTCAGAAGGGTGGGCATACACTCATATGGTTTGGTAACACATGGAGCCTGGAACTATACATGCAGTTCAACGCCCGGTTGTATCGCCAAGGGCAAACGTACCCCGTAACCGTTCATCACATCCTAACCACTGGAACGGTAGACGAGAAGATAATAAAAGCCCTGGAAGGCAAGAAGCAGACGCAAGACGGGCTTATGCAGAGTATTAAAGAACTTATGGAATTTTACAGTAAGAAATGAAAAAGTTAATAGCAGTTATCGCGGTCCTACTCCTATTGGTAGGCTGCACCGTAGTACAGAACGCAGCGGACAGTATACAACGTAATTTCAAGCTACAGCAATTAGAGTACGGGCTATCACTGAAGGATAGTTTAATACTTAAATGATGTTAACGAAAGAACCAACATAACGGGAAAAGCGTTATATTTGTATCAACGATTTAAAAACAGAAGATTATGGAAAAGTTTGAAAAAAGAGAAGCCCACCCTATGGAAAAGTACATAGGGCGGTTGGTTAACTTCTATGGTACGGAATTGGAAGTAGTGGGGTATAGCCGCAATGAATTGACAGGCGAACCCTTGCTGATAGTAGAAGCCTTGCCGTTTGGGGGCTGGTCGGCGCTGGAGCCTTCCGACGTGGTATTTAAAAAGTGCGAAAGTTATTGGTATGCCGGTATAACGATTTAATAGATTAGAATATTATGATTAGAAACAAAGATTTTGCAATGCTGTACGCAGGGCGTGCAGTATTCAACAAGAACGGTGAGTATGCCGGTGTAGTAGTTGGTTGGAACGACATGCTTGGCGTTATACTGGGCGTTGACCACGGGGACAGCTGGCAGACCTGGAGCCTTACCGACATAGGAGTGTCCGAGGACGAGTTTATGTCCTATGAATACCGCAACGCCGGAACGCTTGTGGAGCCAGACGCGCCGGCAGAAGAGGAAGCCCCGAAGCATAAGACGATAGGCGAGCTTATCAAGGAGCACGAAGGCGTGCAGGGCATCCAATTCTCTACGGACGAGCGCGGCAATGTACAAGCCGCCTATATCCGTGGTAAGAACGGAGGCATGAAGCTGGTAAGCATGGGAGACGGTTTAGAAAATGTATCATCAAAAATATGGGAGGAAAAAGTATGGAAGCATTAATGTGTTTATTTGGGATAGCGATAGGTGCCGGTTTGGTAACTGGTTTGTGGCTCGTAGCCAAGTTTGCAGCCCGATATATAGATGGAGGGTATGACGAGTAATGGAAGAAGCAAAAATGGTATTGTTAGAAGTGGTAATATACATAGGGGTAGCCGCGGCACTCTTTACGGGTTTAGACGTATTTTTAGCGTTGAAAACTGCACGCGGTAGGAAGCCCAAGTATTTCAATATCGGGTATAAGCCGGAACATGGCACCGAGTTTTGCCGGGCGCATCTTGTGGGTAAGGCACACCGACTTGATAATAGAGCGCTGTATTTGATTGAAATACACCCCGAGGACGCAGCCAAAGCGCGTGCGTGGACTGTCCCGGAGGCAGAGCTACGTGGAGTGTATTTATTGGAGAAAGGAAAATATTATAAATTGGCATTTAAAGAAGAATTATATGACTAAAGAACCAAAGCTTCCCTATAGGCTTAAATGGGGCGATAGGACAGCCGCAAGGGTTGACGAAGTGGAATACCTTATCGGTATTAGGATAGTGGGCTACACGAGCCTAAAAGACGTGATTATAGCCGAAGTGCATGAGAGTGTGGCATACGAGGTGGGTGCGTGGGGCATTCCGCCCGAAGACTTAAGGAGCGTAAGCAGTGGCGATGTATTCATGAAGAAGCCGCGCGCCGGGGCGTATTACAGGTATATAAAACTTAAAAACATCGTACATGAGGAAAGTTAGTTTTATGGATATGGCGGTATGCCTCAACTGCCATGTGTTCATCATATGGGAGTTCATACGAAGGTACGGGTATACCGCTGGGGTAACAAAAGACAAGTACGGGCGCGGTTATGTGGAAGCGGAACTTTGCAACGGGTGGGTTGATAAGCTGGCAAAGTATGTAGCAGCCCAGGATTTCACCTATAAACAGCCTATCAATAAAAGGCAATATCTCATCAGAGACGAAGCCCGGTTAGCCGAGGAGAAAAGAAACGAGCAGGACATATCGAGAACCTACGGGATAGACCCGGAAGGGAGGATAAAAAGGGTATCAACGTTCAAGAATGGAACGGTCCAGACGTGGTATTGGCATCGGTCTTCGCTCGGGTGGAAATTGACATAATGAAAGCGGTTCGCCTATAGGAGTTAGCAGTATGATAGCACCCTCTACGAAAGCCTATAGGCAAACCAAATGATAGCGATTAGCCCAAATCTGATTACAAAATGTCAGATTTGGGCTTTTGTTTATATTCAGAAAAAAGAGGCTCAGAAATTAACATATTTTAAGCCCACCGGCACAGTAAAAAATCGCTACTGTGTCGTTTTCTGGTCACTCTAACTCTCTCTATTATAATATATTATATGTAAAACACAGTAGACACAGTAAAAAGGGGGTAAAACATTATTTTGGAGAATAGTGTATTTTGAGGGGTATAAAATATACTATATCCTATATTAAAGTTTACGAAAACAGGTGTGTGTCTGTGTCGTGCCGGATAATGCTCTTTGTGATAGGTAGTTAGCGCGTTCGCGTTTTTACCGTGTAAACATAATTCATTTGTAAACTTTATTTGTAAAAAAGGGCTAACTGCCCGTAGGTTGGTCTGGTGCGATTTGTTGCCTACCTTTGTGCCAGGATTGAAAGCGACGTGAATAGTCCGATTAGCCCGAACCGTCCCGATACCTGGATGGTCCGAATACTGGTCTACTACTCGTGCATCTCTTTAAGAGACTGCGAGCACACACGCGCGATACCTTATTTATATAACAAACAAACTATGGCAGGAAGAGCAAAGAAGGAAGCCGCCCCGGATACAAAAGCGGCAATTACCAAGGGACAAGCGACGGGCAAAGCCCCGGCACCTAAAACAGATTTGAAGAAGTGCAAGGAACTTTATGAGGTCGTGCAGACGCGCGGTTGCAAAGGCGCCACGTTGACTACCGTCGAGGAGTGCGTAGATTACGTAGCCGAGTACATGAACTTTTGCGAGCGGAACCCGTTCATCACGTTTGAAGTCCTAAAGGGCGGGAACGCGGCAGGGCAAAAGATACCCATAGAGAAGAAGCGCGCGCCATCGCTCGGGGGCTTCTGCCTTTTCATCGGGTGGACTATGCAAGCGTTCAAGAAGAACGGCGCACGGCTCGAGAAGCTGGCGGACGATGGGAACGAAGACGCGGCTAACTTATTGACGGGGTACGCCCTTATCGCCGAACTCATCGCAACCGATATGGACGAGAGCGCGCTTGCCGGTGTGGTTGATGCTAACTACATGGCGAAGCTAAGAGGACTACGAGACCTTAAAGACGTTACAAGCAACGGCAAGGAAGCAGGCACGAAGGCTATGCAGGTTAACGTGCTTTCAGAGGACGCGGTTAAGAACCTACAGAAGTTAGGGGGAATTTAGAGCATGAACGTTACATTTACTTTTGAAAAGATACTGGCGGCTTTCGTGGACCCGAAGATACGCGGCGTAGCCTCTAAAGGCGGTACACGTAGCGGCAAGACATGGGCAACCCTACAGATGCTGCACATACTTGCATTGAACAACCCCCAACCGCTCGTTATCTCGTGCGTAGCGGCTACGTTCCCAATGGTTAAGCGCGGTATGCTCCGAGACTTCAAAGCCATGGTGGCTGCCGAGGGGTATTGGGACGAGAAACGATTTAATAAAACGGAAAGTACATACGAATACCCGAACGGCACGATAGTAGAGTTCTTCTCATGTGATAACGCCGGCAAGGTGCACGGTCCGGCACGTGATATCCTATTCGTAAACGAGGCGCAAGGCATACCCCGGGAAATCTTTAGGCAGCTTGACATCCGTACACGTAAAAAGGTCATCATCGACTACAACCCCGTACGGAAGTTTTGGGGCGAAACCGAGTTCGTAGGTGACCGATACGTTACGATACATTCGACGTACAAGGATAACCCGTACTTGACCCCCGAACAAGTGGCAGCCATCGAGAAGAACAAGGGCGATGCTAACTGGTGGCGCGTGTATGGTGAGGGCTTGACGGGCGGCGTAGAGGGTAACGTTTACCCCGAATATGAAGTTATTGACGATATGCCCGAGACGTTTACGGGGCGGTGCCTGGGGCTTGACTTCGGTTTCGTTAATGACCCCACCGCGATTGTCGACATACGCATGGAAGGTTGGGACTTATACGTAGACTTGCTTTGTTATGAACAAGGTTTGCTAAATAGCCATATAGCGGACTACTTGAACGCCAACGCGCTTAACCGCGTGATAACGGTGTGCGACAGTGCGGAGCAAAAGAGTATCGTCGAGCTACAGCAAAAGCGTATCAAGGCGATACCGTGCGTTAAGGGGCGCGGCTCCGTAGCGGCAGGCATTGCACAGGTGAAGCAATTCAAGTTGCACGTAACAAAGCGCTCCGTTAAGCTACTTGATGAGCTGGATAACTACAAATGGATTAAGGACGAAGTATCGGACACATACACCAACGAGGCGATAGACGCGTGGAACCACGCACTCGATGCGCTCCGTTACGGTGTGGACTTTTTGATACGTAAATACAGACCTAAATAATGAAAAAGTTTATATTGAAATGGATTTATCGCATAACAGCGATTAACAACCGAAAGGTTTTATTAAGAGTTGCTAACCTACCGGCAAACGGAACTGTCCGAATAACCAAGGACGAGGAGAAGTTGCTAAAGGATATGATTAAGTATTGCCGCCCCTCACAAGTCGCTACGCGCAATGGGAAAGCCGTGTACAGACTTAGGGACGTTGAGGGTATAACTCTATGGTCTATGCTTGAAACGCGCCGTGCGGAGGACGCAAACGAGCGTATCAAGGCGTGGACTGATGACAACTACGAAGCCGAGACGATTCTCGATGCCGCGAAGCTTGATAAGTTCATAGTGTCACAGATGGAAATCGCGGACGGTCTCGAACAAATCGTGTTCCAGAACATGAAGCAGACGGGCGAAAGCGCGTTGACGGGTGACGAGACGATTAAACAAGCAAAGAACCTACTCGGACTTGTGCAGATTACAGCCGAGCTTTTCCACTGTAGCTTTGAGGACGCGAAGCAAATCAACTATTCGGACGCTATGCTGGCTATCGCCAAACGTAACGACGAGATAGAGAAGGAGAAGCGAGAAATGAAGAAACAACAAATGAAAAACAGATAGTTATGACTTTTGAAACAATAATTAACACAGCGAACGCCCGGGCTACAGCCTTGGGCAAAACGCTGATATTCGGAGATACCGCAGTACAGAACGTAGCAGCCAACGAATTGAGCGAGGACTTTTTTACGCTTGACGTAACGACTGGAAGCTATACGGACACCAACGTACCTAACAGCAGCGCCTACACGGTAGTCATCCGCTGCATGGGTACATCGGCTTATATGCGAGACGATGCCGTAGAGATAGCGACGCTGATACGCACAGACCTACTGTTGCATGAAATGCTTAAGAGCTTCATATGCGGCTACGAGATTGGCTCGCTCCGTATCGCCAAAGTGCAGAACCAGTACGACACCATAAAATCGGGTTGGGAAGCAACGTTTGACGCTTACAAGTACGGGGCGTGAACTTGATACAGTTTGTTTTCTGATGGTTTACTTCGTACTTTTGTGCACTGTTTAAAACAAAAGAACATGAAAATCATCAGAAACAACATTATCCCGGTTAAAGGCTTCAAAGCTATTAACCTATTCGGCATTCTCTTCGTACGTGGTAACGCGGTAATTAGTGAAAAGACGTTAAGACACGAACACATCCACACGATGCAGATGCGCGAGATGCTGTACGTGCCGTTTTACTTGTGGTATGGTATTGAATACATCATTCGCTTTTTCGGTTGGAGCTTCGAGAAGAAGCCGTGCGACCCGAACGACAAGCCATACGACCGTATGAGCTTTGAGAAGGAGGCATACGGCAACGAGCACGATGTAGACTACCCGAAGACGAGGAAACATTACAGTTGGTTTAAATACATTTAACTATGAACAAGGAAGTTACCCAATTAGTTAGGCAGATACGCGACGAGATAGTAGCTAACTACTATCGCATGAGGCTTAACGCTTCGGGTCGCTTCGATAGAGAAACAGAAGTGATAGAATATGCAGGCGGCGTGAAGATAGAAAGCCCGGCGTACATCTATCAGATGGAAGACGGGAGGGCGGCTGGTAGCTTCCCACCCGTTTCTGCCATCAAGCAGTGGATTAAAGACAAGAACGCGAACGCCGGTACGGACATACCCGAAGAAGCGGCATACGCGATAGCATACGTTATCAAGCGCGACGGTATTAAAGTACCCAACGAGCACAACGAGGGCGGCGTAGCAAGTAAGATACTAACCCCCGAGATGGTGCAGCGTATCACAGTAGAGGTGTCCCGGATAGTAAGGGCGGAAATATTAACCATTTTAACTAAAAAGCAATGAGAATAAGAAACCTATTAGATAACGTTACCGCCACGGCGGCAGAGTCGTTGACTATCGGCGGCATCGGTGCAGGCATCTACCGCCCTATACGTTTGGAGCAGGTAGGCTCGGTTACGAGTATAGCACTTATCTTTTCACGCAACGGAGCACAGAAGGCAACTGCTACCGTTACCCCATACGAGGGCGCGGTTTTGGATATGTCGATGATGGCAGCAGCCACGCCGAGCATAACGGAGAGCATTAACGCGGGCTTAGGGTTTACCGATTTTGTGGATAACGTTCAGATATTATACACCGAGGGCACGCAGAAGTCTATCGGTCTCCGAGTTATACACTCGCCCGCAGCGGACGCCCGGTATGCTACTGTCCCAAGCACGCGCAACCTATCCGACTACGGTAACGGGCTATTTAACCAATTGGACTTTAGCTGTGGTTCGTTCCTTAACAGCCCGTTGACGGGTGCGCCGTTTAACTTTGCCTTGCGATACGGGCAGTTTGCAGCGAATTCGGACGGTAGACTACGGGTTAGGGTCAACGGTACTGGTACATCCTCCCGGTGGGCAAACACCGACCGATTAGATGGAGCAAATCTGCCCAATAGAGAGTTCAGAACCGCAAACGACGCGTCTACCTGGGGGTGGGCACGTTTTGAACGTAAATACCCGTATTGCCCCGACCCAAATAAAAGGGTAACGCTTCGATGGCTTAACAGCAAAGGGGCGTATGATACGATGTATTTCGACCAATACCGTATTGTGCCTACTTACTTGGTTAACTTCTCGGGCGGCAACCGCGTGTTGTCCTACGACGTTACGATAAATGTAGTAGTAACGGACGATAATCAAAACGCGTTGTACTGGCTTTCACGTTCGGGCGAGGTTGCCGGGGTATTCCCTTTGGCTACCAACCAGTGGGCACGCGTTACGATACAGAACCCTAACGCGCTGAACATACAAGGCGGCGCGACAGGACGAGTAGCGGCGTTTAAATGCAAATTTGAAATTATAGAACCTTAACAATATGGATTTAACAATACGAATTGATGGTGAAGTGGTAGACGGTGTAACCGCTAACTCGGTGAAACTGACAATCAACAACCCCGACCCTTTGAAATTCACGGAGCAAACGGTCAGTTACTCCGGGACAATCAACATACCCCGGTCAGAAGTAAATGACCGGGTGTTCCGTTCCGAGCGTTTCCCGGGGGCGTTCGCAAGGACATCCCCGTACCGTGCAGAATTGTATTTCGGAGGCTTCAATATCCCGTTCGGCAGCGGTTTGTTCCGTGTACGTGTAACGGCAGACGAGGACGGATATAGCCTTGAACTGATAGAAAACATATCGAAGCTTTCGTCGTTACGTGCCCCGGTGGTTGCAATACCTAAACTCGAAACACCGGCATATCAGTTTTCGACGTATATAGATAGCCTTAATTACGCGTACCCGAACGACGTTACCATACCTACGATATATGCGGCGAACGGGTCAACGCCCGTGCTTATGTCCTATATTGCAGACCGAGTCACAAAAAAGGCGGGTGATTACAAGGACGCTGAAAGCCAGTTAGTTTTTAAAGGCGCGCATGATGGGTTGGACGGCTCTGTGTATTCGGCTAACTACATGATAGCGGAAAACAACGAGGTTGCCACGTGTTTTACATACATGACCGGCTCCGAGTTCAATTTAAAGTTTACGGACGATTCGTTTATAGTCCTTCCGCCTTCCGCGCCATCTACCGTTTACCTTAGAAGCAACGGCGGCACATTTGCTTTGCCATTTAAGCGCGGCGCGGTAAGACCCGACGGCAACCACCCATATTACCCGGTAAGCCCTGGTAGTACATCATGCTTGGTTACCCCGAGGTCTTCACGCGATTTGAACTTCGGCTTTACGACATCCGCCTCATCGGGGGTGTATTCGGGCACACCGATTACCACCGTACCGAATACGGAAGCCTATTTTATATCATTCAAAATTGATTCGGTTACAGCCCCGGAGTATGCCTGGGACTTGGTGGAAACAATGGGTATCGATACGCCTTTCGGTATTGTGCAGGCATTCTGCAAAGCGTTTTGCTGGACGTACGAGTTTAAGTCCAACCCGTTTGCGTTGACGCTCAAACCGTTTATCAACCCGTCTACGAGTTCTACGTATCGTGTAGACTTGACCGGGAAAATAGACACATCGAGTATTAAGGTTGCAGAAGCCGCCGGCGCTGCAAGAACATACGCGGTGCAGGTGGGTTCGCTTAAACAGACGGTAGGCGGTTACGGTGGAGCTATATCTACGCAGGAGACAGTAGGCGAGAGCGCATTCCCGGTAAACCCAGGTGCGCAAAGACCGTACGCCTCTATGATTAGGTTAGCCGGGTCATACGTGCCCGATAACTATTTCAACCGTGCGAGCGGTTACCGCTCTACGATAGCAGGGCATTACTACCGCTTCTCCCCCGGGTGGCAGGTGACGGCTAAAATGAACCTATCGTATTTTGATATACAGAAAATGAAGTCCGACGCGCTTTATTTCGTAGGTGAGCTTAACTACTGGTTTTACCTCCGAACGATAAGCAATTGGGACCCATCAACAGGAAATGCAAACGTTACGTTAATTGCAGTTAAAAATTAATAATTTGGATTATGGCAACAGAAAAAGTCACTCTATTAGACCTTTCGTTTGATACGTCATCAGCCCTTGACGGGTTGGACGCTCTTATAGCAAAGTCCGTCGAACTGGCAGAAACAAAGAGCCAGCTAATGGCAGCGCTTAAGGACGAGAAGAAGCAGTTGGACGAGGCAGGCAAGGCGTACAAGGCTGGGACGCTCGGTCAAGACGAGTATAAAAAAGCAGTAGGCGATGCGGCGAAAGCGCAAATCGAATTGAAAAAGCAGTTGTTAGATGTCAACGCCTCAATCTCCGATAACAACCGCGAGATAAAGACGAACACGACACTCTTAAACAGCCAAGAGGATAGCGTAGACGCGCTTCGTGCGCAGCTCGCAAAGAACACTAAGGAGCTAAACTCGATGAGTGCAGCGACGCGCAACAACTCCGAGGAGGGGCAAAAGCTTGTCACCGAAACAAAGGAAATAAGCGACAAGCTTAAGGACATGGAAAAGGCTGTAGGCGATAACCGCAGGAACGTAGGTAACTATGCGGAAAGCATCCAAGAAGCCATGAGCAGCACACAAGGACTTTCCGGGGCTACAGCGGCTATGGCTACATCCCTATCCGGGGGCGTGAACATCCTAAAGGTGTTTAACGCTACGTTGAAAGCCAACCCGATATTGGCGGTTGTGTCGGTTATCCTTGTTCTCGTGTCAACGGTTGAAAAACTGATGAAACGCAATAGTGAGATGGCAGCAAACCTAAAGGCGGCATTCGCTCCGTTTGAAGTTATCTTCTCGCGCATACTGGACGGCGTTACAGAGCTTCTCGGGGGTGTGGCAAAGGCTTTTGAATGGATAACGGAGAAGGTTGTTAACTTGCTTTCGTCTATCGGTCTCATCACCGAGGAGACCACGAAGGCAGCGAACGCAGCCAAAGCACTCACCAAGCAAGAGTTAGCGATATACGAGGCGGAAACAAACAACCTTGTAACGCTGTCGGCGATGCGCAGAGAACTGGAAGCGCAACGTACCATTGTAGGAGACCAGCTAAAGACCGCAGAGGAACGAAACGCGGCAGCCCAAAAGGCTATCGCGATTTCCAAGCAGATGGAGAAAGCCGAGATAGACGTGCTACAGCAGAAGTACAATCAAATCAAGGCGCAAAACGAACTTAGTTATACCAGCAAGGAAGACAGACGCGCCGAGATGCAAGCACTTGCAGACCTACAGGCACGCCAAGCCGACTATATCGGGCAGCGTAAGGAGTTGGAGAACCAAGCAAGCGGTATTGTAAAGACGCAGATAGCAGCCAACGCAGCAGCCTACAAGGCAGCCGAGGCAGCAAAGGCACAAGCCGCAATAAAGGCAGCGAAGGAAGCGGAGAACCAAAAGCGCGCTTTACAGGAAGCTACAATCAAGCAAATGGAAACAGCGTTAACGGCTCTTGACCTTTCGATGAAAGCTAAGGAACTGGAAAACGATACCATAGGAACGAAGATAGAAAACGAAAAGGCATACGTAGAGGAAAGTCTAAAGCTTGAAAAGTACAGGCTCGAGCAGGGTCTCATATCGAAGCAGGAATATGCCAACAAGGAAGCCGAATTTAATTTAGGCGTACAGCAATTGGAGGCGCAGCGTCAAAAAGAGCAAGACGAGTTAGCGAAAGAACGAAAAGCGATGGACGCGAAGAACTTGCTGGACTTGAAAATGGCATATGCCACGTCGCAGTTTGATGCGAGACAAATACAGTTAGATGCAGAGTACGCGCAGGAGATTGCCGCCGCCGAGAAGATAGGCGCGGACACCGCGTTGATACAGTCCAAATACGAGAAGGCGAAGGAGCAGAACACGAGGGCACGCGTTAATGCAGAACTGACAATGACGGCAGGACTTGCAGGACAAATGTCAACACTGTTAGGAGAGCAAAGTGCTATAGGTAAGGCATTTGCGGTTGTTCAAGCGACAATAAATACTTACTTAGGCGCAACAAAAGCGCTGGCAAGTGGTGGTATTTTCGGTATTGCACAAGCCGCTATCGTGATTGCTTTCGGTATGAAACAAGTCGCTACGATTGCGAAGCAGAAAGACCCCGATACGAAAATTAACACATCGGTCAAGAAGTATGCAAGGGGTGGTCAGATATACGGGCGTTCCCATGCACAAGGAGGCGTGACGTTCCGGGGCGATAATGGGCAAGTGTTCGAGGCTGAAGGCGGTGAGAACGTTTATATCATGAAGAAGACAGCGAGCGCCGAGATTAACGCGCTGTCTGCACTCAACGAAGCGCATGGCGGCAATTCGTTCGGTACGTCGGGGCTTTACAAGTTTGCCGATGGCGGTATGGTTGCCGGACTTTCCGAAGCTAACCGAGTAGTCAAGCAAGCGGAGAGCATGAGGTTATCGAGTGAAAGCATTAACCAGCTCGCCGGGGTCGTGATTGACGCAGTTATGAGCATGCCTAACCCGGTTGTATCGGTGCAGGATATCAACAGAGGACAGAACGACGTTTCGGTAGTCCAGGGGCTGGCAACATTTTAAACCATTAACTCGTACAGAGATGGCAGTTTACTATATACTGCCTATCTTTGCACGTGTTACAACAAAGACAAATTATATGAAATTTAGAAAACTTAGAATTATTCAAGCCGGGGTTACTACCAATTTTGGGGCATACGAAGGCAAGGAATTTCCGTTAGTCATTACGGAGACCGCAGTTCAAAGCGTTGTAACGCTCGGCAACCTTAAGCCTATCCATTGCAGGCGCACCCATAACGGTGCGGATATGCTGGACGGGTATTTGGGAAAATTCACTAACTTCGTCTTCGAGGACGGTGTAGCTTATGCCGATTTGGAATTATCCGAAGCCTTACAAGCCGCATACCCATCGGAGGCAAAATTCATCTCCGAGATGATAAAGAACGAACCCGATATGCTGGGCGTTTCGGTGGTGGGCATAAACAATCAGACATTAAACGGTGATGTGCTGGACGTTACCGAATTTTTTGAGTTATACTCATGCGATTTGGTAGGTCTTCCAGCAGCCACCACAAGTTTATTTAATAATCAAAACGAAAAGAAGATGAACAAATTTTTTAGTTCTTTCGCTTCTCTATTCAAGAAGTCGAGCTTTGCAACTGAGACGGTAGAAACTGTAGACGGTGCAAGTATCACTATTGAAGCAGAAGGCGAAATGGCGGCTATCGGCGACAAGGTGTACGATAGCGAGGGCAACACTCACCCGGACGGGTCTGTAGAGGTTGCTGTAGATGACGGTGTATTGGTTATCACCATTGCAAACGGCGTTATTGAAAGCGTAGAACCTAAGGCAGAAGAAGAGGAAAAAGAGGAAGAGGTTGAAGTTGAAACCCAGGTTACCGCAGATGTACCCGAAGAGTTTGCAAACCGCATGGCAGCTTTGGAAGCTTCAGTTACTGCACTTACCGCATCACTGGAAGCTATGACGGCTCAATTTAACAGAGCGACCGCGAAACCCGGCGTACCTCCCGTTAACATGCCGAAGAAGAAAGAAACAAAATTGTCTAAAGAGGCTGTATCGGAAGCAGCTAAAAAATTTTACAACAAATAACTAAAAACAAAAGATTATGGCTTTTACATTTACAGACCTTAACAAATTAAACCTCAACGCATTAAACGAGGTTATTTCTTTGACCGTCGGACTGGCTGGTGAAATCTCACAAGGCATTACAGTTATGAACGGTATCCCTAATGGTACACCCGTTGTTTCCCTTACAGCAGCCGACAAGGCATTGCGTAAATCAGCAGGATGTAACGGTGAATACTTTTATAATAGCGTAGCTGACAAGGTTAAGTATTACCAACACGCACCTATCGAATTGCCTATTGAGATTTGCTTGCAAAGCTTGTGGGGTAAGATGGTTGCAAAGGGTATTAACCTTGATGACAACTTCTCTGAAACCGAATTGGCTGGTTTTATTCAGTCCGAGGTATTGAAGGTATTGGAAGCTGACTTGCTTCGTTTGGCTTGGTTGGACGGTAACGTAGAGGCAGAAGCAACTGGTTACGGTATCTTCACTAACGGCGGTATCATCAAGCAGTACAAGAACAGCGCAATGACTGAAAAAGTATTGGTTCTCACCACTGACGGCGTTCTCGCTGCATTGCGTGGTGCTATTGACGCACAGCGCCCCGATACACTGGATAACTCGGAATTCTTCGTTACGTCTAACGTTATGCGCTTGTACAAGAACTTGTTGCAGACACGTGATAACAGTGTAGCACAGTCCGACATCGTTGACGGACGCCCGGTGTATTACTTCGAGGGTTACAAGATTAACGAATTGAGACACGTTTCTAATGCTGCAACGGTTGACGGCTTGGACACCGCGTTTATCGCGTTCACTCCGAAAGACAACATTCAGATTGCACTGGAAAGCGCCGGTACGGTTATCGCTCCTTTCATCCAGGACGCCAAGAGCCGCAATTATTACTCACAGACTTTGTTCGCGGCTGATGCTATGTTGGTAGCGCCCGAGAAGATGCAATTGTGGTTAACTGCAAGAGCATAAATAAAATCATTTACTAATTAAAGGGGTTGGGATATTAACCCAGCCCCTTTTTTATTACAAATAATATGGCAAGAAGTTGTTTAAATAAACTGGCTGGAAATATCACCGTAGGGTGTACTATCCCGTCGGTGGGTGTGAAAAACATCTATCTGATGCACGCGGAGGACACTACATGTAGATTTGTTAATAATCCCCGGCGTGTTTCGGGTGTTGTGTTCGCTTCCGGAGCGAAGTCGTACCTTGTAGAAGGGTACAAGCAAAACATCCAAGCTACCGGTTCGTTAAAGTCATTGGGTGCCTCAGCTTCTATGGATGTTTCGGTTACTTTCAAAATTCCTATAAGTGCGAGCAATATAGACTTTGTGGACACAATAACTACGGGGGGATTCCGTGTGCTTGTTATATACAACAGCGGCAACGCGGCAATTTTAGGTTCTGTTGTACCACTCGAATGTTCGGCGGCTGATTTTGATTCTAACGCTAACGCCGGTATGGTTACGCTAACACTATCCACCCCCGAGGGCGCAGCAGGTAGCCCATTTATAACGCCCCTTAAGGCGGCAGTAGACACAATAATTTCTAAATCAGTTTAGTTATGGCATGTATTTCAAAATTAGCAAGGGCAATTTCACATAATTGCGACACTGGCGCGACGGGTTTAGTTAGCGCGTTGATTATTAATAAGGCAGATATAGCGAGTTTTTCAGTAGACAGCGCTTCCTTTACCGTGTCGGGGTTCACTTTGGCAGCCGGGGCGAAAGCCTACAAAATAGACACGATTAAGCGGACACTTGTTTTGTCTACCGCGCTAAAAGTTAACGACGGCGCACCCAATGCAATCGCGCATTCTGCGTCGATTATATACACCGATACGGTAGACGATGTATGGCGGCGAGTTATGCAGTCTTTTACTAACGGTTCGTTTGTGATTATCGCGTACCCCGTCGATGGGATGTCTCCGCGCATCTACGGACTGTATTACGGGCTATCCGCTACGGCGATGGATAACAACTCGCACGAAAACGGCAACTTTACTACGGTCACTTTGGAAACGCCCGAAAACGTTATCGGGGAAGACCCCGTAGCTATGTCAGTGGAAGACTACGACGCCCTTTATGCGGCATCGGTATAATAGTAATTAACTAAAAAAGAAAGGAAAAATAATATGGCATGTATAGGAAAAATATCGAGAAGCTTGGCTATGCCGTGCGGAGCACCAGCGCGGGCAGATATGGGCAGTCCCGTATCGGCAAAGATTTTAAACGCGGCGGATATTGCGAGCTTTACAATATCCGACGGTCCGGGAGAGGCGACCATTACAAGGGTGCCCACATCGTTAGGTCATAGCGTTACCGCAATTAACAACTCTTTGGTTGTGACAGTCGGTTTGAAGTCGCAGGACATTACGCCGGGAGCCTATGACGTATCAATTACGTTCAAAACGTTTTCCGGGAATCACGCGTTAGCAAGTAACTTCGCACCTATGGGCGTTGTCGGAGACCTATCGCGCGCGGAACTCGTTATCGCGGTAGACCACGGCGACGCGGTACGCGTTTATGGTTTGGGCGCGCCCTTGGTTTGTACCGAGATATCGGGCGATTCGGGCGCAAGCGCATATGTAACATACACCTATGGCGTTGAGGACTGGCAAGTAGGTACTACTATTCATTATTTGAGTAGAGCGGATTATGACGCGTTGTCTACACCGGCACCAGAAAAGTAATAAATCAAAAGGAAAATGGCAGAAAAATTAACTAATACCACGGGGCAGGGCGAGAGCACTGCTCCCGTTGTTGTTGAACCGAAGGTTGCAACATTACAAGAGAAGTTAGACGCGTATTTCGCAATGACTGGTCTAAAACTTGACCCGAATTGTCACATGGATATGGAATATTTATCTTTGTGGTATGAAACGAAGTATTTAACTAAGGTAGTTTACAGATGGGCAATGAAGCCCGGGGCGCGTATCGTGCATTACGTTGATGGTGTTGTGTATAAGAGCGCGAACATGACCGACGCAATCGCGGAACGCCTCATGACTGAAAACCCGGCTTATGCTGAATGCTTCGTAGAAATCAATAAAGAGGAGAATTAATTATGATAGGTTACAGACGTTTCGCGCTTGTTGTCGAAAAGGCGCTTAAGTTGTCCGCGAACACGGGCGATAAGATTATTAACTACGGGGACGGCAACTTATATCCGCAGGAGATAGCAGAACTTATATACGCTTCCAAGACAGCTACGGCAGCAGTTGAGAAAATGACCGAAAACATTATTTGCGAAGGGTTCAAAAACGAAGATTTCGCGGCAATAACAAACGGGAACGGCTGTAACATGGACGATGTTTTAGAGGCTACGGCAAACGATGTCGCACGTTTTAGGGGCTGGGCTTGGATAGTACAATACGGTTTGACACCCGAAGGCTACAAGCCCCGAAACGTGTACAACGTTCCGTTTGAGTATGTCCGCGCCGAGATGAACGACAACTATTTGAAAGACCCCACCATAAAGAGATGGCGCGTTTTCAATAATTGGGACAGACAGAACGTCAAGGCAACGAGCAGCGCGCAGAATTCCACGGTATATCCTACCTTTGACCCGGAAAATTTTGCATCGGAGGTCGAAGAGTGCGGCGGTATCGAGAACCATAAAGGGCAGCTATTATACGTGAACCTCGGTACAACGCGCCCGTATCCCCTTAGTACGTTCCACTCGGTACGAAACGAGATGGGCGCGGAGGACAAGAACGGTAAATACGTTAACCGTACTTTGGGCAGGGGCTTCCACATGTGTAGTATCGTGTCGCACGGCGATTTCGAGACCGAGACAGCACAGCAGGAGTTCAGAGATACGTTAGCTGATATGATGGGCAGCGAGAACGCCGGTTCAGTGCTTACAGTAAGAGACGAGAACGTAGCCACGGACAAACCTTTTATCAAGGTTGACCAGTTAGGCAGCCCGATAGATAGGGAGCTGTACAAGGCATATGTAGAGCCGCTCCGTAAAGACATTGCTATATCGGCATATAACATTCCGTTACCCCTTATTGACAGTTCGCTAATGACCTATTCTAACGCTTCGGGCGAGGTTATTAAAGAGCTGCAAAAGGTTTATCGCAATAGCTTGCAAAAGATACGCCAGCGCATTTCGCGCGAGTTATACCAAGTGTTCGGGGTTGACCCGTCAGTTACAGAAATTAATAATAAATTTGAAGAAGATGGAAAACCCGAAAGCATACCCGGTAGCACAGTTCCGCCAGTTGTTTGAAATAGCGACGGACGTTAAAGGCAACAAGATAGAAAAGGCGTTCTTCGAGGCAGACCTACTCGACATATTACCCCAGGTTGGCAGCATGTATGATGCTGTCCCCGAGAAATATATCTCGGACGGGTCTAACTTCGCAGGACTTGAAAAGGTTATTTGCTACTACGCGTTTGCGCGGTATTTGCAGATAGCAGACCAAAACAGTACGAGCACGGGTATGAAGATTCAGACCTACGGCGGCTCGGTAGTCGTTCCAGATACAAGCAAGGTTAAAAGGTTTGAAGCCGAACGGGGCAAGGCTGACCTTTTTATAGAGCCGTTAATACGCCAAATGAAGGCGGACGGGTTTATAAAGTCATGTACAGTATTGAATACCCGTATAGGGTTAATCAAGTGATAGAACAATTTGAGACCTATTTCCGCACGTTTTTTGCTGTTACCGTTCTAACAGTAGTTACGGATATACGGGACTTTATATTTTTAGTAGTTATAGTTACCGCGTTGAACTGGTTGGTAGGTTATTTGGCAGACCGGGCGAAAGGAAAGCCCTACAAGCACAAAAAGACTATGCAGGCGGTTAAAGAGTTGTTTTTAACGAACGCAATTCTATTCTTTGTAGCACTAACATGTAATATGTTGGAGCCTGGGATAGATTATCAGCTTTTAGTTAAGGCGCTCACGGGTATATTCCTTATTATATACGCGCGTAACATAACAAGAAACCTTAGGGTAGTACAGCCGGGAAATGAATTCGTGAAGGTGCTAAACAGCATAGCGAATAGCAAGTATTTCCAACTTAAGAAAAAGATTAAGGATGGCGAATTTGACATACCCTTAGAAGAAAAGGAGAAAGAAGATGGCGAACAGCAGTAAATTAATACCGTTCATCCTTCAGTGGGAAGGCGGTTTCGTTAACGACCCCGATGACCTCGGGGGCGCAACGAACAAAGGTATCACTATAGGCACATTCACTGAATACAAGAAGCGGAAGGGGCAAAAAGCCCCTACCGTTGACGACTTAACAAACATATCTGATGCCGAATGGCACGATGTTTTCAAGTCCTTGTATTGGGATAGGTGGAAAGCCGATGAGATTAAAAACCAGTCGGTAGCAAATATCTTAGTTGATTGGGTATGGGCTTCCGGTTCTCACGGTATAAAGCGCCCACAGCGTCTTTTGGGTGTCAAGGCGGACGGTATTGTAGGTAAACAGACCATTGCAGCCCTTAACGCTATGGACGCGGCTACGCTCTTTAAAATGATTAAAGGTGATAGGGCAAAGTTCATCGATGAGATTTGCAAGGCGAGACCCAAAAACGAGAAATACCGTAAAGGATGGATGAACCGTATTAATGCGATACGCTATGAATAAACTACAAAAGATAATTATAGGCTTTGCAGTCCTTATGGTGCTGTTTGGTGCGGTAACCAAGATGGTAGACACCATAAGGAAGCAAAGAGCCGAAATAGGACGTTTAGAACGTAACGTTGAGGCGATGAACGATGATCAGATAGAGTACAAAACAAAGCTCGGGGATGCGGCAGTGAAGCGTAAAGCTTTAGAGATGTCGCACAAGGAGCTAAAGAAGACGAATGCAGACTTATATAAAGAGGTGGACGCGCTTAATGTCCGGGTGAAGGACGCTTTATCCGCAACCCGTACCGTTACCAAGACCGTAATAAAAGAGGTTGTACGTACCGATACGGTAGCCGGGGAGTTGATAGCGGAATACCGGGACGCATGGAGCACAATACAAGCGAGGGTTAAACGGGATAGCACGGAATTAAGCTACCAAGGTAGGGACACAATAACGGGAGTTATCACAGTCCGGAAGAAAAAGTTCTTGTTTTTCAGATGGGGTGTTAAGGCTGTAGAACATGACATATCGAACAAAAACCCCAAAACAAAGATGGATATAGACATAGCTGTAAAGCTAAAATAATTAGAGAATGGAGGGCTGTTAACAGTTCTCCATTTTTTGTTAACATTCTTTAGACACAGATGGCACAGTAAAAAATCGCTACTGTGTCGTTTTTTGTGCACTCTAACTCTCTCTATTATAATATATTATATGTAAAACACAGTAGACACAGTAAAAAGGGGGTAAAACATTATTT
>ENA-UERM01000738-UERM01000738.1-human-gut-metagenome-genome-assembly--contig:-NODE-738-length-23373-cov-9.473257_pt1 | contig 23373 bp, 20 predicted proteins | sample MGYA00242983_ERZ507983 | MGnify/ENA primary metagenome ERZ507983 (study PRJEB26167, sample SAMN06115432) | human gut metagenome | host: Homo sapiens | place: China:Shanxi | collected 2015-04-29...
CGTCGATGCGGCCGGCAATGGACGTATCGCCTTCGCGATGCCCCGGAAGGGCCAGTCGGACGGGGAGTTCCCGCACTTTCTGTAAACTTTCGAGATAGCGCTGCAGGGAATGTTTCATATGATACCAGACCTGGATGTTCGGCGTAATGTCGAAGAGGATGTGGTCGCTGGTAAAGAAAACCTGCTCTTTCGCCAGGTACAGGCAGCACAGGCCCGGCGTATGGCCCGGCGTGTGAATGACCTGTAAATCGCAGCCGGCCAGGTGGAGGCAGTCGCCGTCATGGACAGGGTTCACCGGGAAATGCGGGTCTGGCGAAAAGGTCCGGGCCTGGTTGGAGAACTGCGTCTTGATTTCGGCCGGCGGCATGCCTTCGCGCATGAAGTTATCTTCAGCCGCTTTCCACGTCGAGCCGTCTTCGGAATCGACGAGGTACTGATAATCGACGGAATGCATGTAAATAGGACAGCCGGCAGCGGCAAAAAGGCCGACGAGACCGCTGTGGTCAGCGTGGAGATGAGTGATGAACAGGGACGTATCAGATTGTAAACGAATGTCCAGTTCTTGTAAACCCTGGCACAAGGCGCGTTTACATTCAGGACGGTTAAAGCCCGTGTCGATGACCAAATTGCCAGACGGCCCCTTGATGACATAGGCGTTGAGATACTGCAGGGGATTGTCGGGCAAATCGACGCGGATACGGTATATATCGGGATAAGAATGAACTTGTTGGATCATGGGACCTCCTTTTAAAGGAATCAGGCGGGCCGCCCTCTGGGACGGCCCTACGAATAAAGGCCTTTAAATTTAAAACCATTCACTAAAAACTACAAACTTACTACTCAAAAAGAGGCTGTCAGATGACAGCCTCTTTTCTCATTTCTTCTTTTTAGGATTATAGCGGTTCATGCCTTTGTCGACGCCCAGGCTCAGGCAGCCTTCGATAGCTGTCGCTGCGTCTTCAATGCCCTGCTGGTAGGCTTCACGGAGTTCTTCCGGGAAAGGAGTCAGGACGTGGTCGACGACGTCATGGTGCGGCAAGGGCCGGCCGATGCCGACGCGGAAACGGGTGAAATCGGTACAGCCGTTGGCAAACAGGCTCTTGATGCCGTTATGTCCGCCATCGCTGCCGCTCTTGCGGATGCGCAGACGGCCGACGGCCAAGTCCATATCGTCATAGGCGACGTAGACATCGGGCTGATCGATTTTATACCAGCGCATGAGCGGGCCGACGGCGCGGCCGCTTTCATTCATGTACGTCTGCGGCTTGACCAGGATGATCTTTTCGCCGTTCACCGTGGTCTGGGCCACGAGGGCGTCCATCTTATCCTGCCACAAGGTCACGTTCCAGCGCTTGGCTAATTCATCGACGACACGGAAACCCGTGTTGTGTTTCGATTCTTCATATTGGCGGCCCGGATTGCCCAGGCCTACGATCATATGCACGACAGGTCCCTTATTTGTCGAAGAGACGGCTTACGGAAACGTCGTGGAAGATGCGCATGATAGCTTCGCCGAGGAGCGGTGCGACCGAAAGGACTTTGATCTTGTCGATCTGTTTTTCCTGCGGCAAAGGAATGGTATTGGTGATGATCAGTTCGGAAATGACTGATTTCTGGATGCGTTCGACAGCCGGGTCGGTGAGGACAGCGTGAGCGCAGGCAGCGAAGACACGGGAAGCACCCATTTCTTTCAGGGCTTTCGCGCCACCGCACAAGGAACCAGCCGTATCAACGATATCGTCGACGAGGATGCAGGTCTTGCCTTTGATGTCGCCGATGATGTTCATGACTTCAGCAACGCCCGGACGGGGACGGCGTTTTTCGATGATGGCGATAGGTGCATTGACGCGGTCAGCCAGATCGCGGGCACGCGTTACGCCACCGAGGTCAGGAGATACGACGACGATGTCGCCCATATCCGTTTCTTCTTTTTTCTGATTGATGTATTTGGCAATGATGGAAGCCGAGCCGAGGTGATCGACAGGGATATCGAAGAAGCCCTGGATCTGGCCGGCATGCAAGTCCATAGTAACGACGCGGGTAATGCCGGCTGTCGTCATCAAATCAGCAACCAGTTTGGATGTAATCGGTTCACGGCCGCGGGTCTTGCGGTCCTGACGTGCATAACCATAATACGGAACAACGGCGGTAATGTGTTTAGCCGAAGCGCGTTTGAGGGCATCTGCCATGATGAGCAGTTCCATCAGGGTGTCATTGGCCGGCTGGCAAGTCGGCTGGATGACGAATACGTCCTTACCGCGGACACTTTCGTCGATCATGACCTGGATTTCACCATTGTTGAATTTGCCAACAAAGGCTTTGCCCAGTTCCAAACCGAGGTAATCGGCAATTTCCTTGGCCAATTCCGGATTGGCATTCCCCGTAAAAATCTTCAGCTTTTTCCCGTCTTCGTAACTCATAGTGAGCCTCCCTGTGTAAGTAGTGATTAATTGTTATTTTTTATATGTATCTTCCTTGACCCAGCCTTCAATGTTGCGCTGCCGTGCCCGGGCAACGGATAAGGCTTTGGCCGGAATATCTTTGGTAATCGTCGAACCGGCGCCGACATAGGCATAGTCGCCGACTTTGACCGGTGCGACGAGGTTGCTGTTGCAGCCTACGAAGGCATGGTCGCCAATGGTCGTGCGGTGTTTGATCTTGCCGTCGTAATTGACAGTGATTGTTCCGCAGCCGATATTGACACCACTGCCGACATCGCTGTCGCCGATGTAGCTGAGGTGCGGCAGTTTCGTGCCATCGCCGACGGTGGAGTTCTTGACTTCCATATAGTTGCCGACTTTGACCTGATTGCCGATGACCGTATTGGGCCGGAAATGGACGAATGGGCCGATTTCACAGCCGTTCTTGATTTCGCAGTCATGAGCATACATGAACTGGACATGGTCGTCATCGCCCATCTTGACGTTAGTCATGCGGACGTACGGGCCGACCTGGCAGCCTTCGCCGATGACCGTATCGCCTTCGAGGATCGTCCCCGGATAAAGGACGGTGTCGCGGCCGACGGTGACCGTCGTGTCTACATAGGTGTTATTCGGATCGATGATGGAAACGCCATCGGTCATGAGTTCATCCAGTTTACGCTGGCGCAGGACCCGTTCGGCTTCGGCCATCTGCTGACGCGAGTTTACACCGAGTGTTTCCGCATAGGACGGCGCAGCAAAGGCACTGACGACTTTGCCTGCCGATACGAGCATGCCGATGATATCGGTCAGATAGTATTCACCTTGCGCGTTGTCATTGGTGACGTTGTGAAGCATATCCCACAAGAGAGACATATCAAAGCAGTAAATGCCAGCGTTTACTTCGTCGACTGCCAGTTCTTCCGGCGTGCCGTCTTTCTGTTCGACGATTTTGACGACCTGCCCTTTTTCATCGCGGATGACGCGGCCGTAACCGGTCGGATCCGGCATATGTGCCGTCAGGACCGTCGCTGCAGCGCCGCTCTGTTCATGGCAGTCGATAAGGGCTGTAAACGTTTCCTTCGTGACCAGCGGCGTATCGCCACAGGTTACGAGGAGGGTGCCAGCTTCCCCCTGGAGCAGCGGTTCTGCCTGCAGGACAGCATGGCCTGTGCCGAGCTGTTCTTTCTGCATGACAGTTTCGGCCTGATCACCGAGGTAATCCCGGACCGTTTCACCGCCAAACCCGACGACGACGACCTGGCGCTGCGTCCCGGCTGCTTTGACAGCCCGCAGTACCTGTTCGACCATCGGGACGCCGCCGACTTTGTGCAAAACCTTGGGGAACTTCGACTTCATACGCGTCCCCTTGCCGGCAGCGAGGATAAGTGCAATAGTATTTTTCATCCAGTTATAGCCTCCCTGAATTCCATAACTATATAATGTCCATTTAAGGATAACACAAAACGGGGCGAAAAAAAAGAGGCTGTCACATAAAGACGCCTCTTTTATCAAACAAGCTCGTATTAACCTAATACATAGACAACGACATCACGACGGCCGAAGTCGAGGGCTTCGCTGGTCGAATCCATGGCCAGGTCGATGCGGTCACCGACGATAGCTCCGCCCGTATCGGCAGCTACGGCATAGCCATAGCCTTCAATGTAGAGCTGCGAGCCGAGGGGAATGACATCGGGGTCGACGGCAACCATGCCGCGCTGGAGATACTGTCCCGTTGCCGTGTAGCCATCACCGCCGCCATCTTCAGCGGTGTAAGCCGTAGCTTCCATGACAAGACGACGCTGATAGCCTTCCGTCGAAGACGATTCTTCAGGAATCGGACGGCCGCTGGCTTCCGACAGGGCTTCCATGGTCTGGGAGCCGACGACGCCGTCTGCCGTGAGGCCGTGGTCAGCCTGGAAATGTTCGACAGCAGCTTCTGTCGAGGGACCAAAATCACCATCAGCACTACCGGACAGATAGCCCGTATCCTGAAGCATATATTGAACGCTCTGTACGACAGAGCCACTCATACCCATTTGAACGCTGGCACAAGCCAGGGATGTAAACGCGAACATGCAGATTGTTGTCATTAATATCAGTATACGATTTCTCAAAAAACCACCTCTTTGAACGAACACAATATCAAGTACGTCCTGAATTATAACAAACTTCCCACTATAAGTCAAAAAAATTAATAATTATAATCTGTTTTTGACGTATTTATTCTTCATTCTGCACGCCGTTTAAACATCGTATGTCCGTTAATGCTCAACTTTAAGATGTATTTTTTAGTACCTGGTACTAGTTTTTTATAATTATTATGCATTTTTACCTATTTTAGCTCTTCATCTTCTCCACAATATTTCTTATGGATTCAGCCCCTTCTATGGAATCGGTGAGGACGTAAATGAAGTCTCCTGCCCGCAGACACGTATCGTCATCAGGGATGATATCTCCACTGCCGCGTTTGATGTCGACGATGACCGTATGGGCCGGCCAGGCAATGCGGCCGACATATTTCCCATCGGCCTGACTGCCGCTGGATACGGTCAGTTCCAGGAGATTACGTCGTTCTTCCGACGATAAGACGGGCTTATTCTTGGCCAGGTTCCGCTGCAATAAAGCTTCATAAATCGGTTCGCCCTGGCAGAGCTGAGCTACGACCAGTGCGACCAATGACGCTGTACAGAGGACAAGCAGGTGCTCATAAGAGCTGGTCATTTCCATGATGAGAATGGTTCCCGTCACCGGTGACTGAACAGAGGCCGCAAAAAAGGCGGCCATGGAGATGACGACGATGTTGGACAAGTAATACGAAGAAATGAGTCCCAAGTGGACAAAGACGATGCCCGTAATGCCGCCTGTCAGCGCGCCCAGGACCAGCATGGGCAGGAAAAAGCCGCCAGGGACGCCGCAGCCATAGCTGACCAGGGTGAAGAGGAACTTCCCGATGAGCAGGCCGGCAAAGAGTTTCAGCGATAAGGGCAGTGTATAGAGGCTGTTGACCAGGTCGTTGCCGCCGCCCAGGACTTCCGGGAAGACATAGCCCAAGATGCCGGCCATGCACAAGGCAAAGGCAATGCGCATATAATTATTGCGAAAAACAGGTAAATCATAGAAATAATGAATATTCAGCAAGCCCTTGTTGAAGACGACGCCGGCCAAGCCAATAATGATTCCCAGAATGACCACGAGCCACATGTAGCGTAGGGGAAACGGCGGCAGCATGCCGAAATGGAAGACCGGCGCCCGGCCGAAGACGTAGCGGCTGACCATGGTCGCCAGCAGGGCCGCTGCCATGGACGGCGCCAGGACGACGCCAGAAAAATTGCGGTGCAGTTCTTCCAGGGCGAACATGACGCCGGCCAAGGGCGCATTAAAGGCCGCCGCCAGACCGGCACTGGCACCGGCCGTGATGAGGTAGCGTTCTTCCATGCGCGTCCGCCCCAAGGCCCGGCTCAGGCCCTGGGCCGTCACGGCGCCGATCTGGATGGACGGCCCTTCGCGGCCCAGGGACAGGCCCAGGCCGATGCCGACGATGCCACCGACGAGCTTGACCCAGAGGATGCGCAGCCAGCGCATGCGGATGGCCCCCAAGATGACGCCTTTTACCTGGGGGATGCCGCTGCCGCCGGCATTGGGTTCATAAATCCCCAGGCGCCATAAGAGCAGGGCCGCCGCCAATAAGATGCCGAACCAGGACAGGTTCAGGAGTACGCCGCCGCTGGCCAGGACGTTGGCATAGATCCATTGGCGCCAGACCGTCCCCATTTCCAGGCCCCAGCGAAAAAAGCTGATAACCGTTCCTGATAATATCCCGACGACGATGCCTTCAAAAAAAAGGCGCAGGCGGAACCGAGGCCAATGGTCGAGGGCCCGCAGAGCCGCTTCTAACTGTGTATCGACATGCATATCTTTCACAATCCTTTCTATTCATATGTCCAAATTATATCATAGTCCCGTAACTTTCGCAGGTTCCTGATGGTATCCCCTATTATAGTATTATAGAGAAGGCGAAATATAAGTTTTCATAAATTTTTCGCAAGCATTTCCTAAAAATCGTTTCTATTTAAAGAATGACTCATTATGATAGAAACAACACATCGATAGGAGTCCTGTCCATGAATCAGCCATCTTTCCATTTCCCAAAAAGCCCGCGGGCCAAGGCCATCGCCTTTGGCCTCATCTTTCTCCTGGCTTGTACAGCCATTTACCTCTATAGCCATTCCAGTACCGTCCAAAAAGTAAAAGGCACGGCTCAGAACGTGTCGGTCACAGCCTATACCGTGACCCGCCAGGATATGAAGCGCAAAATTTCCCTGTCCGGCCAGACCGTTCCCGTCGCCCAGGTCGACATTTCCACGAAATATGCCGGTAAAATCGCCGATGTTGCCGTCAATCTCGGCGATGTCGTCGCGCCGGGCCAGGTCCTGCTCATCCAGGATACGGCCGACACGAACCTGACCCTCAATCAGGATAAAGCCGCCCTGGAACAGGCCGTCGCCGATTCCAAAGCTGCAGAATCGCAATTCGGGTCAGACCTGCAAAAAGCAGAAGTCGAATACGACACGGCCAAGATGAATTACAACCGCTATGCCGTCCTGAAAAACGAAGGTGCCATTTCCCAGCAGGAACTGGATACAGCCTATCAGGCCCTGATTGTCGCCAAATCGGCCCTGGACAACTTGGAATCGCAGAACGTCGGCGACGTACCGGCCAGTGTGGCCAGTAAATATGCCGCCCAGGCCAAGGCAGGCTATACCGTCGACAGCCTGACCCAGCAGCTCGACGACATGACCCTGCGTGCCCCGCGGGCCGGCGTCGTCACCTACCGCAACGCCGAAGTCGGCGCCATGGCCGCGGCCAACACGAAAGTCCTGACTATTACCGATACGAGCGGCATGTACATCGACTGTTCCCTGTCCGAAGCTGACGTCGCCGCCATCCAGCAGGGGATGCCCGTCAGCGTATCCATCGAGTCCCTGGCCCAGGACTACGACGGCTACATTACCTACGTCAGCCCGGCCATGGACGATACGACCAAGACCTACGTCGTCCGCATCACCCTGGCCCAGCCGGACACGAAGCTGCGCGGCGGCATGTTCGCCCAGTCGTCCATCGACGTCCTGCAGAAACCGGATACCCTGTTCATCCCCAAAGACGCCTTGACGGAACAGGATGGGAAGGCTCAGGTCTGCGTCATCAGGCCTGACGATACGATTGAACTCCGCACGGTCACGACGGGCCTGCGCAACGACGATTATATCGAAATCACGGACGGCCTCGATGACGGTGACGTCATCGCCACAACCAATTTGGCCCGCCTCAAAGACGGTACGACCGTATCCATCGAAGAAAGGCAGTGACCGTCATGAATTTGACTAAGTTTTCTATCGACCGCCCTATCGGCATCACTATGGTCATCGCCTTCTTCGTCGTCCTCGGCCTGTTCAGTTTCTACCGCATCGGCGTTGAACTGCTGCCGGCCTTGAACACACCGTACGTCACCGTGTCCATTTCCTACCCCGGTGCCAATGCCGATTCCGTCGAACAGCAGGTCGTCAAGCCTGCCGAAGACGCTCTGTCTTCTGTGTCTAATTTAAAACATATGACGTCGACGGCATCGTACGGCCAGGCCCGGATTACGCTGGAGCTTGATTTTTCGGCCAATGCCGATGCGGCAGCCATTGATGCTACGAAAAAAATCAATGCCATCCGCGGCAGCCTGCCTGACGATATCGACGAGCCAGTCGTCATCAAGCGCGACGTCAACGCGACGCCGATCATGTACGTCGCCGTCCAATCTTCCCACTCCCTGGACGATATCTACAGCAAGACAGAAAATGATTTCCAAGATGTCCTCCAGCAGGCCGATGGCATCTCGGAAATCGAGCTCAACGGCGGCCGTGATAAGGAAATCGCCGTCGAAATCGACAAGGACAAGCTCATCCACTACGATATGACCCTGGCAGAAGTCGTCAAAGCCTTGAAAGCGGAAAACGTCCTCATGCCGTCGGGGACGATTTATTCGTCAGGCACGACGACGGACGTCCGCGTCAAAGCCCAGTACGCCGATGAAAGCGAACTGTCCCAGATTCAGGTCACCAATGCCAAGGGCGCCAAGATTCCCATTACGGCTGTCGCCTCCATCAAGCGCCAGGACCAGCGGGTCACGCGTTATGCCCGCGTCAACGGCGACGATGCTGTCGTCATGGCCATTTACAAGAACAGCGACGCCAACGTCGTCAACACAGTCGACAATGTGACCAAAAAGCTGGACGAACTGCGCCAGGACAATCCGGACTATACCTTTACCATTACCAATGAATCGGCTTCGTATATCCGCAACTCCCTGCACAATACCCTGCAGACCCTCATCGAAGGCCTGTGCACGACAGGGCTGGTCCTGTTCTTCTTCCTCCGGGGCTGGCGATCGACGCTGGCCGTCATGATTGCCATTCCGACATCCCTGATTTCTACTTTTTTTGCCATGTACCTGGCCGGCTTCACCTTTAACATGATGTCCCTCATGGGCATGGCCCTGTGCATCGGCATTCTCGTCGACGACTCGATTGTCGTATTGGAAAACATCCACCGCCACCTCATGCAGGGCGAAGCACCAAAATCAGCAGCCCTTCACGGCCGGTCGGAAATTGGCATGGCTGCTGTCGCCATCACCCTCTGCGATGTCGTCGTTTTCCTGCCTATTGCCTTCATGACGGGCATGGTTGGCCAGTATTTCAAACAGTTCGGCCTGACCATCGTCTTTGCCACACTCTTTTCCCTCTTCGTTTCCTTTACGCTGACGCCGATGCTGGCATCGCGCCTGTTCCGCCTGGGCCTGAAAATCCCGGACAAACCGATTTGGCATAAAATGGACGCCATCGAAGAAAGCGCCCGCAACCGCTATACGTCTATCCTGACCTGGAGCCTGGATCACGCCAAAAAGCTGGTCATCCCCGTCCTGGTCCTGTTCATCGCTGCAGCGGCCCTGATTCCAACGGGCCTGGTCGGTTCGGAATTCATGCCCCAGACTGACGAAAGCAGTTTCCGCATCACCGTCGAACTGCCGACCAATGCCAATCTGACGCGGACGGATAAAGTAGCGCGACAGCTCGAAGATTACTTGAAGACGGTCCCGGAAGTCACGTACTATACGTCGATGATCGGCGGCAAGAGCCTGAACCAGGCCAATATCCAGGTAACGCTGAAAGACCGGCGCGACCGGTCGCGGACGATATGGCAAGTCACCAACGACGTGCGCCGCTTTGCTGCGGACCACATCTATGACGGCCGGGGCGGAAACGCGGGCCAGTATGGCCGTCGTCGTCATCGGCGGCCTGCTGACATCGACAGTCTTCACACTGGTCATCATCCCGATTCTTTTCGTCTTCATGGAAAAGCACAGCCTGTTCCGACGAAAGAGTGCCTAAAAAAAGTCCTGCCCTGGTGGCAGGATTTTTTGTTTTATTATAGAATAATATATACATATATAGAAAATGCATCGGGCTCAATGAAGGAGGACTGACCTATGAACGATAGATACACACCGACATTTAATATTCACGAAGCCGTGCGCAAGACTTTACCTTATATGATGGAAATGCGCGAATATTTCCATGCCCATCCGGAATTGAGTGAAAAAGAATTCGATACGTGCAAGACGATATTCCAGGAACTGTCCCTCATGGGCATCGAAGACGTTAAAATCATCGCCGGTACAGGCGTCACCGGCCTGATCCACGGCGCCCTGCCCGGTCCGGTCATCCTCTTGCGGGCCGATATCGACGCCCTGCCGCTGACGGAAAAATTCGACTGCCCTTATTCGTCCCTCGTCGACGGCGTCATGCACGCCTGCGGCCATGACGGCCATGCAGCCAATCTCCTGGGCGTCGCCAAAATCCTCAACAAGCACAAAGACTGCCTGCGCGGCACGATCCGCCTGGCCTTCCAGCCGGCAGAAGAAGGCAACGGCGGCGCCGCCCGCATGATCGACGCCGGCATCCTCAACACCCCCCGCGTCGACTATGCCCTGGGCCTGCACGTCGCCGGCAGCCTGCCCAAGGGGTACGTCGGCATCGGCCGCGGTGAGATTTCGGCGTCCTGTGACGACTTCACCATCACCCTCCACGGCCGCGGCGGCCACGGCTCCCAGCCGTCCCTGTGCATCAGCCCCATCCAGATGGGCATCGACATCATCCAGTCCATCCAGAACTTCGTCTACAACTGCCATGCCGACGGCGACGGCGTCGTCCTCACCTTCGGCCAGTTCCAGGCCGGCCACAACCCGAACGTCATCCCGGAAACGGCCGAACTGAAAGGGACCCTGCGGACATATAACGAAGAAAAGCGGAAACGCATCCTCGACGCCATCCAGGCCATCCTGAAAAATGTCACTACCACTTACGGCGGCACCTTCGACCTGGACGTCGTCCCCTTCTCGCCAGTCTGCGTCAATGACGACGGCGTCACCGACCGGGTCGTCCACATCCTCCAGGACCACTGTTCCCACCGCGTCGACCTGGTCCCCTTGAAGCGCGGCTCCGGCTCGGAAGACTTCGCTTATTTCAGCGCCGCCGTACCCAGTTCGTTCTACTACGTCGGCGTCTACAGCGACGCACCGGTCATCGGCCATTCGCCGGAATTCCATTGGGACAGCAACGCCTTGAAGTACATGTGCGAAACGATGCTCACCATCGTCTATTACTTTGAAAGTTATGCCTGAGCTTCCCAGTTGTCTAATTCCATATTGAGCGTATAATGAGGGGTATCCATCTTGAAAAAGGAGTGATACCCCTCATGGTATTCTGGTTCATCATCGAACACACGATGCTTCCCATTTTCTTTCTCGTCGTCCTCGGTTATTTCCTCGATAAGAAATTCCACCTCGACGTAAAGACCTTATCGAAGCTCATGTTTTTCCTGGTCATCCCCAGTTTCATCTTTACCAATATCTATACGACGCAATTCCCGGCGACGAGCATCAACATCATCGCGGCCATCGCCATCTTCATGGTCATCTGCTTCGTCATCGCCAACATCGTCGGCCGCATCCGCCACTACGATGCAGCCATGCTGGAATCGTGCCGCAATGCCTTCATGTTCAACAACACGGGGAACCTCGGCGTCGCCCTGATTATCCTCGTCTTTTCCCACGACCCCTTCGTCGTCAACGGCCAGACACCGTATCTGGCCGAAGCCATGGTCGTACAGATCATCATCTTCATGATCCAGAGCATCTCCCTCAACACGCTCGGCCTCTATCAGGCCGGCCGGGGCCGCCTGACGGCCAGAGATACGCTGTCTGTCATGTTCCACATGCCCCTGCTCTATGTCCTGGCTGCGGCCCTCATCGCCCGCTACGTCGGCTGGGACGCCAAGGACTTCTTCCTGTGGCCTATCATGGACATGGCCAGCAAGGCCCTCCTGCCCCTGGCCATGGTCAGCATCGGTGCCCAGTTGTCGCAGACGAAAATCCAATGGCTCGACAAGGACGTCTGGATTGTCAGCATTCTCAAGATGACGGCCCTGCCCCTCATCGGCCTGGCCATGATCTACCTGGCCAATGCCTTCCGGCCCGGCACGTTCACGGCCGTCAGTGCCACAGTCTTCCTCATCTACTGTGCCATCCCGACAGCCGTCAATACGTCCCTGTTCGCCATCGAGTTCGACAACAACCCCGATTACGCCACGCAGGTCGTCATGAACACGACAGCCCTCAGTGCCGTATCCCTGACGTTCTATATTTTCCTGGGGCACATTCTTTTCGTCTGAATGATATACTTTTTATCTGTTCGCTACTAAAATCAATATATCCTAACTTTTATTGAAAGAATTTCAAAAAAAGTTATTGACATGACGCGTTTTTGCTTATATAATAATTTCATCAACAGAATAGCAGCGGCAAAGGAGCCTGGAAAGAGAGAGCATAAACTATCTTTCCAGGCTTTTCGTATATTCTGGCGATAATAAAATATGACAGTAGACAATGATGTCTTTTCCCCGATGGTTCCATCAGGAAAGGCATCTTTTTTATTTGTCAGGAGGTTGGGAATTATGAAAAAATTATGGTCACGTTTAGGAGTGCTGCTCCCGTGTCTGCTCATGGCAGCGCCGGCAGCCTTCGCTTCCGATCCGGGGACGATCGATACAGGCGATACGGCCTGGGTCCTCATCAGCGCAGCCCTGGTATTCATCATGACGCCAGGCCTTGGCTTCTTCTACGGCGGCATGGTCCGCAACAAGAACGTCTTGACGACGATTATGCAGAGCTTCTTCATCGTCGCCATGATTTCCGTAGAATGGATCCTCATCGGCTATGCCATGACTTTCGGTACGGATATTAATGGTTTCATCGGTTCTCTTGATAAAGTCGGTCTTACCGGCGTCGGCATGGCTGTCCTGGAAAACGGGACGATTCCGGAAATGGCTTTCGTCGCCTTCCAGTGCATGTTCGCCGTCATCACACCGGCCCTGATCACCGGCGCTTTCGCCGAACGCATGAAGTTCCACGCTTTCGTCGTCTTCATCCTGCTCTGGGCTATCTTCATCTACAACCCCATGGCACACTGGGTCTGGGGCGGCGGCTTCCTGGCTAAACTCGGTGCCCTCGACTTCGCCGGCGGCCTGGTCATCCACATCCTCTCCGGTGTTTCGGGCCTGACCCTCTGCGTCCTCCTGGGCAAACGCTATGGCTATGGGAAAATCCCCATGGTTCCGCATAACCTGCCTATGACCGTCCTCGGCGCAGCCCTCCTCTGGTTCGGCTGGTTCGGTTTCAACGCCGGCAGTGCTCTCGGCGCCAACGCACTGGCTGCCAGCGCGTTCATCGCTTCTCAGGCCGCTGCCGCTGCAGCTACGGTCACCTGGGTCGCTGTCGAATGGATTGTCCAGGGTAAACCGACCATCCTCGGTGCCGCTTCGGGCTGCATCGCCGGCCTGGTTGCCATCACACCGGCAGCTGGCTTCGTCGCTCCCCTGCCGGCCTTGATTATCGGCGCTGTCGGCGGTGTCATCTGCTACTTCGCCGTCGCCGTCGTCAAAGCTAAACTCGGTTACGACGATTCCCTCGACGCCTTCGGTATCCACGGTATCGGCGGTACATGGGGCTCCATCGCCACCGGCATCTGGGCTACGACGGAAGTCAACCCGGCCGGGGCTAACGGCCTCTTCTACGGCAGCTCGGATTTGCTCGTCGCTCAGATTATTTCCACTGTCGTCGCTTACGCCCTGGCCATTGTCGGCACGTTCATCATCTTCAAGATCATCAGCCTCTTCATGACGGTCCGCACCGATAAGAATGAAGAAATCACAGGCCTGGACATTGGCGAACACGGCGAACGGGGTTATAATTATGCTATCATGTCCGGCAGCCCCTTCGGCGAAACGCCGGCGACGCCGCTCGGCAATGCATCCTTGGACAATGCCGCCGTCAACACCGCAGGCATTAACGGTCGTAACTTATAGAGGTGATACGAATGGAAGAACATCCGATTACAAAAGTAGAAATCATCACTCGTCCGAGTAAATTGGAAGAGCTCAAAGAAGCCCTGAACAACATCGGTGTCATGGGCATGACTGTCAGCCAGGTCTTCGGCTGCGGCCTCCAGAAAGGCTACGTCGAAGTCTACCGCGGCCAGCGGTACAACATCAACCTCCTGCCAGGCATTAAAGTCGAAACGGTCGTCTGTGAAGTACCGGTCGACAAAGTCGTCGAAGTCGCCCAGAAAGTCTGCAAGACAGGCAAACCGGGCGACGGCAAGATCTTCATCTACCGCCTGAACGATGCCGTCCGCATCCGGACAGGCGAACGAGGACCTATCGCCATCATGGACGAAAAGTGAGTGTACAAAAGGGGCTGTCGCATAGGCGACAGCCCCTTTCAAGTTGTTAGTGGCTAGTTGTTAGTTGTTAGCGGATGGGTTTAAATTTAAAGGTCTTTTCTACAAACTATAAAGCACAAGGTGTTTCGCATGATGATATAAATCTTCGTATGACGGCCCCGCTTTTTGTTATTAGGGGCTAACAACTTATCATTTTTGCGCTATAATAGCGTCATGAAAGAAAAATCCACTGCAACTACTCACAAGAGGAGGAATTCAACGTATGATCAAAATCGGCAATGTTGCCCTCGACAATGGCATGCCTAAAATCTGTGTCCCCCTTGTCGGTCATTCTACGAACGAACTCGTCCAGGAATGCCGCTATCTCCAGGATAAAATCTACGACGTCGTCGAACTGCGCATCGACTTCTTGAAAGACGTCACGTCCCTCGACGCTGTCGGCGAAGCTTTGGCCGCTGTCCGCCAGGAATTGCCAAACGGCGCTATCCTGTTCACGTTCCGTACTAAAGAAGAAGGCGGCGAAACGGAAGTTCCTGAAAGCTACTATTTCGACCTCATCGGCTACGCTATTAAAAGCGGTAAAGTCGATGCCGTCGACGTCGAATACTTCCGCGACCGCGCCAGCATCGAAAAAATCCTGGCCGTTGCGAAAGAACACGGCGTAACGGTCATCATGAGCAACCACGACTTCGACAAGACGCCGTCTTTCGATGAAATCACCGGCCGCCTCATGGGCATGAAGAAACTCGGCGCCGATGTGGCCAAACTGGCCTGCATGCCGAACTCGGCTAAAGACGTCCTGACCCTCTTGTCGGCAACAGAAGCCGTCAAATCCCAGTACCCCGATGAACCGATCATCACCATGTCCATGGGCAAACTCGGCGCCATCAGCCGCATCAGCGGGGAAATCTTCGGCTCTGCCCTGACCTTCGGTTCGGCTAAAAAAGCCTCTGCACCGGGCCAGCTGGAAGTCACGACATTGCAACAAATCCTGCGGGCCCTTCACTGAGGCCTTCATATATTTCTGATTAGTGCTTCAAGGGCATAGAGTACTTCTTCCATGCTTTTATCATTGACAATGCAATAATCAGCCGCTTCACGGTAAAGTGTGATGCGTTCTTCGTAGAGCCGGTAGACTTTCTGCCGGCCCTCTTTTAATAAGGGGCGGACAGCTACATCTACATCGGAGACGATATCATCTGGTGAACGGTCGATGAAAAATACTTTGCCCGTCTTTTTTAAAATAGCCATATTTTCCGGACGTTTGATGACGCCGCCGCCACAGGCAATGATAACGCCCTGCTTGGCAGCCAGCGTACGACTGGCTCGGACTTCGGCATCGCGGAAGCAGTCTTCACTGACGGCAAAGAGTTCCGGGATGGTTTTACCTTCCTGTTCTACGATGACGTCGTCGGCGTCGTAGAAATCACGTCCTAAGCGTTTCGCCAAAGCTTTCCCTAAAGTACTCTTACCGCATCCAGGCATGCCGATGAGGACAATATTGACCTTATCATTCATAATAAGATTCCATCTCCTTGGCAATTTGTTCAATCACAGACGAATCGATAGTCCGGCCCATCCAGATTTCTTCCGAACCGATGGCCTGAGCGACGAGCATGTACATGCCGTTCAGGGTCTTGGCGCCGTGGCGACGGGCGGCCTGCAAAATCTGCGTGTCTTTCGGATTATAGACGATATCGACGACAGCCGGAAAGGCGGCGATGATACGTTCCGATGCAGGGCAGCCGTTGACGTCAGGGAACATGCCGACTGGCGTGCAGTTGACCAGGACGTCGCCGCCCTGAGAATATTCAAAGTCCTGATAATCGATGGTATCGGCACCGATTTTTTTGGTGAACGCATCGAATTCCGTCTTCGAGTGAGGATGGCGGGATACGACGGTAATCGACTTGGCTCCGCTGTCGGACAAATACTGGATGATGGCCCGGGCAGCGCCACCAGAACCGAGGACGACGCAGTCCTTCTTTTGGATGCCGATACCGGCATGTTCCAGGGAGCGACCAAAGCCGCTGTAGTCTGTATTATAGCCAAAAATCCCGTTATCTGTAAAATGGAGCGTGTTGACAGCTCCGATGATGCGGGCTTCGCGGGAAATATCCGTCAAGTACGGCATGACGTCGAGTTTGTAGGGAATGGTGACATTGGCCCCCGTATACCCTTCGTCGCGCAGGCGCTGAAGTTCATTCGGGATATCGCTGCGGTCCATTTCCAGGACGCCGTACTGATGCTGCCCTTCGACCTGTAAAATCCTGAATAATTTTTCGTGGATAGCCGGGGAAGCCGTATGACCTAACTTAGCCCCGATGACGCCTAATTTCATCTACATTTCCTCCTTGGTCGGATACGTAATTCCCTAAGATTTTAAAATAATTGCAGTGTTCTGCCAAATTGCGCAGGACCCGGGATGTCGCCGGATTGCGCAGGTTGCCCATGACGTCGATGTGGAAAAAGTATTCAAAGGGCCGGCCCTTGAGGGGCCGCGATTCCAGATGAGTCATGTTCATGCCGTTATAGAAGAAGTAGCCCAGGACGTGATACAAGGCGCCTGGCCGGTGCTGTGTCGTCAGGACCAGGGTGATCTTGTCGGCCTCTGGGGACTGTTCCATATCGGCGGCGATGATGAAGAACCGCGTATAATTCATGGTATTGTCATTAATATGTTCCACCAGGACATCGAGGCCGTACATATCAGCTGCCGTCTTGTTGGCAATGGCAGCGATATGGGGGTCCCCCATTTTTTGAACCTGTTCGGCACTCTGAGAGGTACTGAAATAGGGGTGGAGCTGCCATTCGCCGTGGTGTTTGAGGTAACTACGGCACTGGTTGAGTCCCTGCGGATGAGAATAGACTTCGCGGATGTCTTCGAGTTTCGTCCCTGGCAGGGTCAAGAGGCAATGCTCTACTTTGACATATTTTTCTCCGACGACGCAGCAGTCGTAACGATGGATGAGGTCATATACGTCGGTGATGCCGCCAGTCGACGAATTCTCGATGGGCAGGACGCCGTAACGGGCCTGACGGGTAGCGACGGCCTGAACGACGTCTTCAAAGTGAGAGCCATAAGCAGGCGAAATATTCTTGCCGGCAAAATAGGACTTCATGGCTTCATACGTATAAGAACCTGGCTGGCCGAAACAGGCGATGTTCAAGGGCATATCTTCAGACGCATCCATTACCAGCACCGCCCTTTCTCCGACAGGCAGACGTCGAGGATGGCCCAGGCAGCGGCCGCTTCGACGACGGGAATGGCGCGCTGGACGATGCAGGGATCGTGGCGGCCCTTGATGACGAGGTCGCAGTTTTCCTTCGTGTCCGTGTCGATGGTTTCCTGTTTCTGGCTGATTGACGCCGTCGGCTTGACGGCCAGGCGGAAGACGACAGGCATGCCGTTGGTGATGCCGCCGTTGATGCCGCCGTTGTGGTTGGTCCGGGTCTTGACGACATCGCCATCGTAATAAAAGGCGTCGTTGGCCTGGGAGCCGCGGAGGTCAGCCAGGGCGAAGCCGTCGCCGAATTCGATGCCCTTGACGGCCGGTACAGAGAACATCATGTGACTGAGCTGGCTTTCGACAGAGTCGAAGAACGGGTCGCCGATGCCGGCAGGAAGGCCTGTCACCATACATTCGATGACGCCGCCGACCGAATCGAGGTCGTTCTTGGCCTCCAGGATTTTTTCTTCCATCGGGCCGGCCTGGGCCTTATCGAGGACGGGCAGTGTTTCCTTTTTCAGCGCCTGCAGGGTTTCTGCTGTTTCCCCGGCAGCATCAAAGGGCTTGTCGGCGATGCCGGCCAGGCGCAGGATATGGGAGCCTACAGTGATGCCGTGGCGGGCCAGTATCTGCGAAGCGACGGCACCGGCAAAGACCAGGGGCGCCGTCAGACGGCCTGAGAAGTGGCCGCCGCCGCGGTAATCGTTGAAGCCGCCATAGCGTATCTTGCCGGAATAATCGGCATGGCCAGGCCGCATGATGTGGCGCAGCTGGTCGTAATCCCGCGAGTGCTGGTCACTGTTGCGGATGATAGCGCACAGCGGCGTCCCCGTCGTATGGCCGTTGAAAAAGCCGCTTTGCACTTCAAAGGCATCTTTTTCCGAGCGGGCCGTAGACATTTTATTCTTCCCCGGCGCGCGGCGGGCCATTTCGGTCCGGACGGCGTCCCAGTCGATGGCCTCGCCCGACGGCAGGCCGTCGAGGACGGCGCCGATAGAAAGGCCGTGAGATTCACCGAAAATCGTAAGGCCGATCGTTTTTCCAAAGGTATTCATTTTACTCCCCCTCCTTTTGGATGATGCCGCCTAAGGCCTGGAAATCCTGCCAGAATTCCGGATACGATTTGCGGACACACTCAGCGCCTTCGATGCGCAGCGGCTGGCTGCAGCGCTGGGATGCGACGGCCAGGGCCATGGCGATGCGATGGTCGTTCCAGCCGCTGACCGTACCGCCTGTAAAGCGGCCGACACCGTGGATGATGAGGCCTTCGTCTTCTTCTTCGATATCGCCGCCGATTTTGTTGAGCTCTGTGGCCATGGCGTGCAGACGGTCACATTCTTTCAAGCGGACCCGGCCGGCATGAATGATGCGGGTAATGCCCTTGGCACAGGACGCCAGGACAGTCAGGACCGGGACCAGGTCCGGGCAGTCTTCGACGTCGATGACTCGTCCAGTCAGTTCTGACGGGCAGGCCGTCAATTCCGTCTTGCCTTCGACCTGGCCGCCCATGTCGCGGATGAGGGAGACGATGACTTCGTCGCCCTGGGACGATTTCGACCGCAGACCTGTGCAGCAGATAGCCCGGCCCAGGCTGCCGGCAGAGAGCCAGAAAGCGGCCTGGGAATAATCGCCTTCGACGACGTAGGTTCCTGGCCGATAGTGCTGGTTGCCGGGAATCCGGTAGGAGCCGTCCCATTCTTTATCGATGACGATGCCGTGCTGGCGCAGGCAGTCGATGGTCATGTCGACGTAGCTGGCCGATTCCAGCGGTGTCGTACTGCGCAGGACCGAGTCGCCGTCGAGAAGGGGCAAGGTCATGAGCAGGCCCGTGAAGAACTGGGAACTGACATCGCCGGCCAGGGAATACGTCCCGGGCTGCAAGGTCCCCGATACGGTCAGGGGCAGGGCGCCTTCCGTCGTTTCATAAGTGATGCCCTTTTCATCAAAGAGTTCATAATACGGCGTCAACGGCCGTGTGGCCAGGCGCCCTTTGCCGGAAAAAGTAACCTTATTGCCGCTGAGAATGGCGACGGGAATGAGGAAGCGCAAGGTCGATCCCGATTCATTGGCATCGACGGCCAGCGGCTGACCCTGAGGCTTCAAGCCGCCTTGGACGCGATAGGCAGCCCGGCCGGAATGAGCTGAAACGGCAGGTGTAATGTCGGCCCCTAAAGCCTGCAGGATATCACACGTCGCTTCAATATCCTGGGATAAGGAGATGTTGTCGACCAGGCTTTCCCCTTCGGCCAGGGCCGCGCAGATGAGGTCGCGGTGGCCGATACTTTTAGAAGAAGGCGCTTCTACCGTCCCTTGTAAGGTATGTGGTGTAATGATGACATTCATTGGGCGTCCTTCTTTCGGATGTATTTCGGCAGGTCTTCCGCAGCCAGCGGCAGCAGGCGGGCCTTGCCGATTCCTTCGATAATGACCAGGGTAATATGGTTGCCGCGCATCTTCTTATCATTGCTGATGTAAGGGATGAGTTCTTCAGCCGATGCATCGACATCAGTGGGCAGACCATACTGTTCGAGGACCTTGCGCAGCCGCGCCGTCGTCCCGGCTTTCGTCAGCCCCATGGCTTCGGTGACACCGGTCAGCATGGACATGCCGGCAGCGACGCCTTCACCGTGGGTGTAGTGGCCGAAACCATAACAGCCTTCGATAGCATGGCCGATAGTATGACCAAAGTTCAACATCATACGTTCGCCCATATCAAAGACATCGTGTTCAACGATATCGGCCTTGCTCTGGCAACAGCGTTCGATGATTTCTTCCCAATGCTCGAAAACAGACTGGTCATCGAGCTTTTCCAGGAGTTCAAAGAGGGCCAAGTCGCGGATGCAGCCGTATTTGATGACTTCTCCCATACCGTCGTGGATGAAGCGCTTGGGCAGCGTCGATAGCAGTGCCGGATCGATGAGGACGCCTTTGGGCTGGTAAAAATTGCCGGCCTGATTCTTGCCGCTGGGCAGGTCGATGGCAACTTTTCCTCCAACGCTGCTGTCGACTTGGGAAATAATCGTCGTCGGAATCTGGATGAAGGGAACGCCGCGCAGGAAGGTCGCTGCCGCGAAGCCGCCGAGGTCGCCGGTAACGCCGCCACCGAAAGTCAGGATACAATCGCTGCGGGTAATGCCAGCATCAGAGAGCTGCTGATAGAGGTCTAGGAGGGTCGCTGCGCATTTGTGTTCTTCCCCGGCCGGAAAGACCAGGCGGTGAACGCGGAAGCCAGCCTTTGTTAGAACCGTTTCCAATCGCTGACCGTAGAGGGCATCGACGTTCGAATCACTAATGACAGCCAGGTTCTGCGATTTCGTCAGATTGCGGATATAATCGCCAGCCCGGTCGAGAAGGCCATTTTCAATATGGATATCATAAGAGTCTTTTCCTAAATCAACGTGAATGTGTTTCATGAACTAATTCCCTTCTCCGCATAGCGGCTTGCTGTAAAAAACGGGTCATCCCTTGGGCATCTTCTTCGGCCAGCATGGTCGAGAAAGATTGCAGGGCTGCGCTGAAGCGGTTGATTTCATACAAGAGGTTGTCTTTATTGGATAAGAACAGCTTGGTCCACAGCGGCGCATTGATGTCGGCAACCCGCGTCCCATCGCGGAAACTACCGGCTACAAAATACTTGGTCAGCGTATTCATGGATTCGCTGTTGACCAGGGCCGTCGCCAGGACATGGGGCAGGCTGCTGGTATAAGCGATGAAGCGGTCGTGGTCTTCCGGCGTCACGCGGACGACGTGGGAACAGCCCAGGGCCATGGCCATATCCTTCACAGCCCGGATATGGTCTTCGTCGTTGCCCGCCATGGGGACGAGTATATAATTGGCACCGTTGAAGATATCGGCACTGGCCATGGCATACCCCCGGCCTTCACGGCCTGCCATGGGGTGACCGGGCACGAAATCGACGCCTTCCGGGAGAAGAGCGGCAATAGCCGTCGCCGTATCCCCTTTGATACCGGCTACGTCCGTCAAGACCGCCCCCGGTGCAAAGAAGGCTTTATTTTCTGCCAGGAATCGTATCATCACATCAGCGGCCGTACAAAAGATGACCAGATCCGCCTGCTTCAATGCCTTACTGCCAGCCGTATAGATTTCATCGACCATGCCTTCCTGCTTAGCCTGCTGGAGGGCTTTTTCATCGGGATCGATGGCGATGATATGTCCGACGCCGATGCGCCGCAGGCCGCGGGCATAGGAACCGCCGATGAGGCCCAGGCCGACGATGGCCACAGTCTGTTTCGTATTAAAACCACTAGCTTCCTTATCCATGATTGTCTCCCCCTGTATCCCTTATATTTCCCGGCCGACGACGGGTGCCAGTTTGCGGAGCGAATCCATTAGGTCGGCGAACATGGCCGGCGTAATCGACTGAGCGCCATCGCACCAAGCCCTGTCCGGGTCGTTGTGGACTTCGATCATCAGGCCGTCAGCACCGGCAGCGACGGCGGCTTTGGCCAGGTCGGCTACCATCCAGCGCTTGCCCGTCGCATGGCTCGGGTCGACGACGATGGGCAGGTGGCTCTGGCGTTTGACGGCCAGGACGGCACTCAAGTCGAGGGTGTTGCGGGTGTACGTTTCAAACGTCCGGATCCCCCGTTCGCAGAGGATGACGTTGTGGTTGCCTTCGGCCATGATGTATTCAGCCGACATGAGCCATTCTTCGATGGTCGCGCTCAGGCCCCGCTTGAGCAGGACCGGCTTGCGCGTCTTACCGACGGCTTTGAGGAGGTCGAAGTTCTGCATGTTCCGGGCCCCGATCTGGATGATGTCGACGCCATCTTCGAGGAAGACCGGCAGTTTGTCGGCCGACATGATTTCCGTAATGACCGGCAGTTTCGCCTTGCGGCCGGCGTCTCGGAGCATGTCGAGGCCCTTGTTGCCTAAACCCTGGAAGGAGTACGGCGAAGTACGCGGCTTGAAAGCACCGCCGCGAAGGATGTTGGCACCGGCCTTGGCGACGTCGCAGGCGACGCCTTCGATCTGGTCCGGCGTCTCAATGGAGCAGGGACCGGCGATGACGGCCAGTTTCTTGCCGCCAATGGTCACGCCGCTGTTACCGACGGGAATGACCGAATCCTGGGGATGGAACGCCCGGCTGGCCCGTTTGTACGGGACTTCGACGCGCATGACCTTGTCGACACATTCATAGCTCTGTATCTGTTCGACATCGACGACTTCCGTATTGCCGACGAGGCCCATGACAGTCTGGCGGGCGCCTTTACTGATATCGACCTGCAGGCCCTTGGCCTTGATGGCATCGACTAATTTTTTCGCTTCTTCTTTCGGTGTGTTTGCTTTCAATACAATGATCATAACTTTTTTTCCTCCATTCCAGCAACAAAAAAAGCAGACTCACATGAGCCTGCTTCTAAGATTCTCGTTTATCGCCTTTTCCTCGCGTCTTGCTTAGGCAGCCATAGCTGGCTGGCACGGAAAAGGTGGAAGTCTTCTCATGCTTACATCGGTTTTATTGAATTCGTCGTAGCAAAAATAACCAGCGCTAAAATACAGGTAGCCCCAGCTAAAATAAGTAAAGACGTATTCAATTACCTGATGTAAGAATGACGTGTTCATAGGAATCTCCTTGTGCAACATTTAAAAATTCGTTGTCGTCATTGTATACCCCGGGGAAATAATTGTCAAGGTAAAAAAACAGGGATTCTCTGTATAGATATGAGAATCCCCGTGGACAATCGTTTTACTGGCGGATATATTGTATACTATTTTCGCATATCATATATGCTTTTACCAAGAAGGCGGAATGGCTGTCGTGACGACGCGGAACGTATAGCCCTGCCCTTTCAGGAGATGGATGATGTCCGGCAGGGCGTCGACGGTCGCACCGTGGCCATAGGCATCGTGCAT
>ENA-UERM01000760-UERM01000760.1-human-gut-metagenome-genome-assembly--contig:-NODE-760-length-22963-cov-4.472778_pt1 | contig 22963 bp, 16 predicted proteins | sample MGYA00242983_ERZ507983 | MGnify/ENA primary metagenome ERZ507983 (study PRJEB26167, sample SAMN06115432) | human gut metagenome | host: Homo sapiens | place: China:Shanxi | collected 2015-04-29...
CATCGCAAGCGCCCGTAAACGCAAGAGCATGAAAACGTTTTTTATTATTGATTAAGGTCCATTATCTCTATTTCTACGTTCTTTTGAAGCGACATGCAAGTGAAAAAGTACGCTCTTTCATGAATGTGCAGTGCGCATTCTTAGAAAAAAGCGCGACTATGGCAATGGATTTTAGACTGTTCACCCATAATGAGGAGGTCTTCATGAACATCCGGCAAAGCTTCAACCGGGCCCTTTTAGGGGCGGTTTGCGGAGCGCTGCTTCTGGTTTCCCCTGCCAGTGCGGCCGAGAAAAAAATCGTCATGCGCTACAGCCACAGCTCCAGCGCGATGGTCAAGGAACCGCATCACGCGGCGGCCCTCGACTTCAAGAACTATGTGGAAAAGGCCACCAACGGGAAGGTGGACGTCCAGATTTACCCCGGCAGCCAGCTTGGCGGCGAGGAGCGGAGTTTTCAGGACATCCAGCAGGGGGTCATTCAGATCGCGTCTCTCGCGGTCAACAACGTGACGGTGTTCAGCCCCTCAATGGGCGTGTTCGACCTGCCGTACATGTTCACCAACTATGAAGATTGCTACAAGCTCATCGACCAGAACTGGGACGAGATCAACAAGCGCATGATCGCCGAGAGCGGCAACATGGCCGTGGGCTGGCTCGTGCAGGGCTTCCGCGTGCTCAGCAACAGCAAGCGTCCTATCAATACCATTGAAGACCTCAAGGGCCTCAAAATCCGCGTGCCCAACAACCCGATCATGATCGCCACCTTCCGCGCGTGGGGCGGCGAACCCGCGCCCATGGCGTGGGACGAGACGTTCAACGCCCTCCAGCAGAAGGTCGTCGACGGACAGGAAAACCCCTACCCCGTGTTCGCTTCCAACAAGTTCGAGGAAGTGCAGAAGTACATCACAGATATCCACTATATGCTGTGGGTGGCTCCCATTCTTGTGAGCGAGCGCTGGTTTGCCAAGCTGGACCCTGATACTCGGGAGCTTTTTGTTCGCGCAGCCAGGGAAGCTGCTGAGTATGAATGGAAGTGGTCTGAAGAAGAGGATGCCAAGGCGCTTCAGCAATGCATCGACGGCGGTATGGTCATAGGCACCGTGTCCGATGAGGACAAGTGGGCGGAAAAGGCTCGCAGCGTATGGCCCAAGTTTTATGATACGGTCGGCGGTAAGCAGTTTGTCGATCAAGCACTTGAAGCCATGAAGTAGCCCTCTTTTTTCGGCGGCCTCCTTGTGCCTTCAGGAGGCCGTCGGCATTTCCGCCGTCTTTACTCAGGAGGTCGCCTACCCCATGCTCCGGACAATATATGCTAATTTTGAAGAGTATTTGTGTGTAACTTTGTGCGCTGGTATGATACTCTGTCTGGCTCTGCAAGTCAGCATCCGTATGATTTGGGGATCAGCCCTTGCATGGACGGAAGAGCTGAGTAGGTATTGTTTTATTTGGACTGTGTATATCGGTATGAGCCTGGCGACCAAACGCCTTGCTCAGGTGCGTATTACGGCACAGTTCCTGAAAATGCCGCTGAAGATGCGGTTGTTTTTCCGTATCCTATCCGACATGATTTGTGTTGCTTTCAATGTGATGATTGCATGGTACGCTTGGGAGGTTATCCGCGAGAACTATGAATTCCCTGAAATCTCACCGACGCTTGGTATTGTCAAAGCCCACGTTGAAATGATCATTCCTTGTACCTTTCTTCTGACGAGCTGGCGAATCATAGAGATCTATTTACGGAGGATAAAGGAAGGGACGCTGTATTCATTGGTGAAGAACGTCGGGGAGGAGGACACGGATGGATACGCTTAGCAAATTCAAGAGATCACGAAAGCGATCAACGGTTTGAACAATGAGTTGAAGGTTCCATTCTCTATGTTTTTGAGCGGCTATAAGTACAATGAGATCGCTGATAAACTGGATGTTCCTCTGGGGACGGTTAAGAGCCGTATTTTTTTCGCTCGACAAGAATTACAAAAAGTTTTAAAAGATTTTCGTCAAGGATAAAATTTACTTTATATAAAAGAAGCCGTCTTTAACAAAAGACGGCTTTCTTTTTATTCGGCCGGTTGGTATAAATATCTCTTGATGCTTCTTTTGGGTGTTTTCTCGAATTCTTCTTGATACAGCTTGAAACAGGTGATTTTACTGTAATTCGGCATCTCCTCGTTTACTTGGTCAATGTTGGTCTGCATCAACTTCTCGATTTCGGAATGTTGTATACCTGCCTTATCTACTTGCTCCCAATCGGGATAGATGAGGGCGACTAGTTTACCTCCTTGGGAGATGATGAGCGATTCCGCTACATATAGCATATTATTCAAGCGATCCTCGATCTCTTCCGGATAGATATTTTGTCCGCTGGGGCCTAGAATCATGGTTTTACTACGGCCGCGGATATATAAAAATCCATCTTTATCGAGGGTTCCCAGATCGCCGGTACGCATCCATCCGTCAGGCATCATAACGGCTTTCGTAGCCTCCGGATTCTTGTAATAACCGAGCATCACGTTCATACCCTTCACCAATATTTCTCCCACCTTGTTTTCCGGGTCCTCTGAATCGATGCGGACTTCCATACGGTCGACGATACGTCCTACGGAACCGGGCTTAAACTCATCCCATTGCGCATAGGAGACTAGCGGGCCACATTCGGTCATCCCGTAGCCTACGGTATAGCGGAAATGGATGGAATGAAGGAACGTTTCCACTTCTTTATTGATAGCGGCTCCTCCGATAACGATCTCCCCGAAGTTCCCTCCGAAAGACGCCGTTAACTTGGCGGAAATGGTATCCAGCACTTTCTGGTCTATATAGGGGACTTTCAAGAGCAATTTAATCAAAGGCTTCTCCAGTTCGGGGAATACCTTGTTTTTGATGATTTTCTCGATAATCAGAGGTACGGCTAGGATCAGCGCCGGCTTGATCGTCGTGAAAGCTTCCGCTATGATTTTCGGGCTGGGGGTACGTGTGAGGAAGTGTACATGGCAGCCTTTATTCACGGAATTCAATACCTCGAATGCCAATCCGTACATATGGGCCATCGGAAGCATACATACGATATTATCACCCGGATGGATGAACGGTAAATTGTCGTAAGCGAATTGCGTATTACTCCATAAGCTCCGATAGGGGATCATAACCCCTTTCGAGAAACTGGTGGTTCCGGAAGTATAATTAAGTACCGCTAATTCTTCCGGCTTTTCCACGTGATACCGAACATCGTTCGACGTGAATGAACGAGGGTACTTTTTACCGAAATATTCATTAATCCGATCTCTTACTACCCGGACTTCTTTGCTTTTACTGTGAATGATCGAGAAGTTATCCAGCATCATGAACAGTTTCACGTCAGGCATCATGCGTTCATTCATATTCTCCCAGTTGCTGGAAGCGGCAAGGACTGCCTTTGCCTCGGAATGATTTACGATATGATGTATATTATCCGGTTTGAATTCATGTAGGATAGGCACGGCTACGGCTCCATAAGCCAAGATCCCGAAGAAACAGATCGCCCAGTTGGAGGAGTTCCGTCCAACTAAAGCCACCTTATCCCCCTTTTTAATGCCGGCATGCTCTAGGATAATATGAAATTTCTCAATTCGACGAGCTACATCTTTATAATGGAAGGTATGTCCATTATAATCGGAGAACGCCGGGAGATCCCAATGCTCCTTGATGCTATTCTCTATGAGTCCTAAAAAACGATTCTCCATACTAATTTATTTATCAAATAACCATATGACAGGGTGGAAAGTTGTCAAAAGCCAAAGATAGTGCCTTTTCTGTAAATTATGAGTTTCAGTCTGCCGGAAACTGAAATATTCTTTACCTTTGCCTCTCCAAATAGAAGAATATGGTAGCACCTCTGGTAAAACGGATATGGATCTGGTGCAGGAATCTGTTGATCTTCCTGTTTGTATCCAGTATATTGGCGGTAATGGTATATAAATTTGTACCCGTATATTATACGCCATTGATGTTTATTCGTATGTATGAGCAGCATCAGGATGGGAAGAAAATGAAACTCGATCATACGTGGGTTCCTATATCCAAGATCGCCCAGCCTTTGGTTCAAGCGGTCATAGCGTCGGAGGATAACCTGTTCATGGAGCATAATGGCTTTGATGTGGAACAAATCCAGAAGGCACGGGCCGAGGCCGAGAAAGGTAAAAGGGTAAGAGGTGCCAGCACGATTTCCCAGCAGACCGCTAAGAATGTATTTCTTTGGCCGGGGAAAAGTTATTTACGGAAAGGTATCGAGGTCTATTTTACCTTCTTGATCGAATGGATATGGGGAAAGGAACGTATTATGGAAGTCTATCTGAACTCGATAGAGATGGGGGAGGGCATCTATGGCGCGGAGGCGGTAGCGGAGGCTCATTTCGGTAAGCATGCCTACCAATTGACCAAAAGCGAGGCAGCCTTGATAGCGGCCACACTTCCAAATCCCCGGAAGTTTAATTCTGCTAAACCGTCACCTTATATGCTGAAACGACAAGCGAAAATAATTTCCTTAATGGGAAAACTGATAAAAGTAGAAATGGGATATGGTGCCGGGCAAGTTGATCCCGGTACCGGAAAGGTTAAAAAAAGAAAGAAATGGAGAGCTTCCGTTATCATGACTTGGGACGAATCGCTTATGCCGATGCGTTAGAATATCAGACAGCTGCTTTCGAGGTCTTATTGGATGCGAAGGCAACGGGAAAGAAAGAGGATAATCAATTATTCTTTTGTGAGCATTTACCGGTCTTGACGATCGGTAAAAGTGGCAAGGACTCTAATTTGCTTATTCCCGAGGAAACTTTACGGGAACGAGGGGTCTCGTTTTACCATATAAACAGAGGGGGGGATATAACGTATCACGGGCCGGGACAGATTACCGGTTATCCGGTATTTGATCTGGAATATTGGAATCTGGGATTGAAACAATACATCCATATGCTGGAAGAGACGATCATCCGTTTCCTATCGCTTTACGACTTGAAAGGGGAACGTTTGGAAGGGGCGACGGGTGTATGGCTAGACCCTGAAGTACCGGGGCGTGCCCGTAAGATCTGTGCGATTGGCGTGAAAAGCAGCCGGTTCGTTACGATGCATGGCTTTGCTTTGAATATAAATACGGATCTGAGTTACTTTTCATTGATCAACCCTTGTGGTTTTACGGATAAAGGCGTTACCTCCTTGGCTATGGAGTTGGGGGTACCCCAAGACTTTGAGTTGGCAAAAAGTCAATTGAGATCGATTTTCATGGAAATCTTCGCTTGATATGGCAGTCATTCATTTCGCTCCTTTGCAAGGATATACGGATTCGGTTTATAGAGAGGCGCATACCCGAGTATTCGGGGGCGTAGATACCTATTATACTCCTTTCGTAAGGATAGAGAAAGGTGGTTTCCGGAATAAGGACTTGAAGGATATCGCTTGCGATAGAAATAGGCAGGTACATGTCGTACCGCAATTGATCGCTTCCACACCAGACGAGTTTCGGCCGATCGTGCGTTTATTCCAAGAGAATGGATACAAGGAAGCGGATATTAATTTAGGATGCCCTTTCCCTATGCAGGTCCGTGCGCATAGAGGCTCGGGACTTTTGCGGTACAAGGAAGAGGCCGAGTCTTTATTACGTACGATTGAGGAGTTCCCGGATATTTCTTTTTCTATGAAAATGCGTTTGGGGTGGGAGTGTACCGACGAGTCATTCGTGCTTCTTTCCTTATTAAATAAGTTACCTTTGAAGCATATAACCTTGCATCCCCGGTTAGGGATACAGCAATATAAAGGAGCTATCGATTGGGATGGATTCTCTCGTTTTTATGATGAATGTGAACTTCCCTTATATTATAATGGAGATTTAGTGGGGCTGGAAGATATCCGAGGAATAAAGGAGCGTTTTCCGGGGCTTGCCGGGATCATGCTGGGACGAGGGTTATTGGCCTCTCCTTGGCTGGCCACTGAGTTTGTGTCCGGACAGGTCTTGACCGTGAATGAGAGGCGGGATAAACTAGTCATGTTCCATGAGTCGTTGATGGATGAATATGCTGCCCGGTTGGAAGGTGGCGAGCATCAGGTATTATCTAAAATGAAGACAATCTGGGATTATCTTTTGCCGGAGGCCGATAAAAGGCTTCGCAAGAAAGTATTGAAAAGTACTTCCCTTACTTCTTATCAGTCGGCAGTGAAAGATTTGTTGAGTCTTTGACTACGGGAGGGACATTCGTAGAGTCTTTGGGGATCAAGGGTAAAAGAGGCCTCTTTCTTCTCCTGAAAATCTCAGAGAAGTTCGTGAAGTCTTTCCGGTACATGATACCTACACCTTGTATGGTTAATGCTTGCTTCAGGCCGAAATACATATCTCTGGCATGGTTATAAGCCTTTAGCCGGATCTCACCGGAGGGGGTCAACTTATATTCTAGGTCGAACTCTCCGATAAAAGTGTTATTTTTGCCTGTAGTGACCGTATTTCTCATACCGAAATTACCATTGATCAATAAGCGGTTGTTTAGCAACTGGCTGGATAATATCATCTCATATTCCGTGTCTTCCTTGAAACCGTCCTGTCCCGCTCGTATGTTTGTCCCTATTTGTACTTTATCCGTGAAACTACCTAATAGATTGGATAATTGCGCTGAGATAGCGGATGAAGCCACGGCGTTTAACTCGCTAGACTTATAACTCGTTTGGGCATATTCTGGTGTGTAGAATTTATTTAACACCAGCAAATAAACAATTTGCCGAGTCATCATATCCTCTGTGTCTATAAACGCTTTGACTTGACGCTCTAATTCCTCGTTAGAGTTCGGAAATTCTAAGTCGAAGGAAATAGACGGGCTGCGCAATGCGCCTTTAAGGTTTAAGACGCAATTGACGGGTATGTTTGTTCGAGAACTTTCTTGTAAGAGACTCTGATCCAAGTCTCCGATATTTGCGGTCAGATTGTAGATCGCATTGATATCCATATGGGCATTAAAGGGATCGCCACGGAAATTGATCGTGCTACCGTCTCTGATCTTAAAGTCTTTATGGATGATTTGCTGTAAGCTGAAATTATAGTTTCCTTGTACGATATTCACGTCGCCATACATACGAAGATCACTTCTTGTTCCATATTGTATTTGTAAACTTCCACTGGCGTTTCCTTTGATACGGTCTCCCGCTATCGGGTCCATGATTAGCTCTATATCGGCATCGGGTGTGATATCAAGGAGGAAGTTCATTCGTAGCTCGGCTCCCTCGTCTGTCTCGTGTACGATATTCAATGGGTGTGTGGACGTGGAATCTACGTTAGCGGCCAACTTGCTTTTATCGACGAACGTGATAAAATCATAGTCCGTAGCCGAGTTCTTATTCATGAAGTCCAGATAAATAGCGGTCTTAGGTTCGCTTTTCATATTAATATCAAAGTCGATCAACTTACCGTTACCCTTGATCTGCGCCGTTCCACTGGCGAATACAGTTCCGTAAATCAGCGGATTCTTTTTCTGGTTGGCGTTATACATCAACATATTATTGCCTTGCACGTTTACGAGGAAGCTATAATCCCGGAAATGCAAATGGTTGAACTTGAGGCTGACTTTCCCTAGGTTGCCGAATTGATCCTTGACCGTGATATTCCGTAAATTGACGGATGTAGAGTCAAGGTGGACGGAATCGGAGAAGGTATAATACGTATCCAAGAAATCAACGCCTACCCCTCCATCCATGACATAGGCATCTCCCTCGACATTCAGCTCCTTAAAGGGGCCGTGCAAATGTATACTTCCGAATCCCCGGCCTTGCAAGTTCTTTACGACCGTATCGACAAAGGGCTGCAAGAAAGCTAGATTGATATCATTGGCATCGAAATATAAGGATAGCCCCGCATTGGGTCCGACCGGGAATACATAGCCGTTTACATCCGTCCAAGTGCTGTCGTTCTTGTAGATGCTTCCCAGCATAAGGATACCTTTCTGTGCGTTGTCCCATTCGCTGAAGAGATTGAGGCGACCCAAGGGGGTTTGGTTGAATGAGAAATTCTTTACTTCCAGATCCGTGTTTAGCATACGGCTATTGAATAAATCATTCACGTAGAACTTACCGGTAGCCTCACCTCCGAATTGCAAGACTGGGATATTCAATACGTCGAAGACATAACTCAGCTCTATTTGCTTCAAGTCTACCAATAAAGTATCTGCCGGATCTTTTGAGATCGTCCCTTCCATAGATAAATACTGGGTCTCATGATCTACCCGGAAATGCTCAATACCGATCTTGCCCTCACGAATCGTTATATTCGCCGGATTGATGGTCCAGAGCGTGTCTTTAATAATGAGGGGGCTTTTATTCAACGTGACTTCCGTACGTAACTTGGCCGGCCCTTTCTCGCTTTCCTCTTCGACAAAAAGGGTAGAGGCGGAGATGTCGGCCTTAAATAACCGCTCTTTATTATTCGCCCAGCCAATCAGGGTGTTCACCAGATTATCTTTAGCGTCTGCTTTGATATCAAGGTAGTTACGCAGTCCCTTGTCGTTATAATTAATCGTTTTTAATTGGAGGTTTACCTTATCGTTCGGATTGTCGCAGACCAAGTAACCGGATTCGAACATGGATTTCCCGAGATTGAACTTCGGAAGCCACGCCTCGATACGGAACTTATTATAAATATTATTATAATGTCCCGTGATCCGTCCGGGTTGCACCATCGTGAACGGTAGTTTTAATGTCGTAGAAAGCGCTTCCGTATTCTCGATCGTTAATAGGAGGGCGAAGTTATTCTCTTTCACGATTTGTTTTTTCTGGGTCGTGTTGATCAAGGCTGGCACATATCCCTTGAACGTATTCATAAGGCTGGGGATTAGCGTGTTGAATGAGTAAGACCCGGTGACCTCTCCATTCAAGATATCGGACGTTATGGTTAATTGCCGGTCGAGACTATGCCCCGAGGCAACTACTTCGAATTTCTTAAGGAAGAAGCTGCTGGGAGTGGTCTCGAAAGAAAGACTGTCCAACGTGATGCTACCTTCCAGATTATCGATATTATCTCCGGTGAAATCCGCATTTAAAGCCAAGGAGATATTCGGCGCCTCATATTTGTCTGTCAGGTTCAATCGGTCCGGCCGGAAATGATCGAGGCGGGCGGTGAAATTAAACAAGGAGTTTTGCCCTTGGTGCTGGAAGATGCCTTGGGCGTGTAACTCGCCATTGGGATCGTTTACATGGATAGTCCCATCGAAACTACTCTTCCTGAAATTACCGGAAAGATTTATATCCTTGTATTTATAAGCTTTATAATCGAACTCCTTGACTTGTGCTTGGATATTTCCGGAGAAATTTCCGCCAACAGGTCTACGGGTATCGATATTGATGTCGAAGCGAGCCTCCCCGAAAGGATTATTCTCACCAAATAACTCATGGAGCCGCAAGTTGCTGGAGGCGATGCGTCCCCGTAGGTAAGCGGCTATATTCTTATCCTTGTTGCTACCGAATATCAAGTCTGTCTGTATGGAGCCGATGGAAGACGATAATTTTCCGAAAGCGACTAGGTTATCAAAAAAGCCTGATATCTCGCCCGTGAAATTGATCGTCCCCAATTTGACGACCGGGGCCGGGAGACTCTTCGGACGCTCATTGAAGTTATTGGCCAGACTGGAGATGCCGTCTGTCGTGATATACATCTTATTCACCTTCCCTAAAAGATACGTTTCCTCAGGATGGGTGATGTTTTTCAGTTCCATCTGGCCGATAAACAGCATCTTATCGCTATACTTCAAGGTGAGGCGCTTCAAGTTAAAATTATTGATGTAGCCGTTTGCCTCGGCCGATAACTCAATCGTGTCGGCGAAGTTCTTGAACGCCGGGACGAAAGGGGATAAGTCTTTCAGGCAGATTTGCGAAGGTGTTATATTCAAATCGATCGGAGCGTTGTTCAAGAGAGCGGGAAGGCTATCGATCTCGCTTAAATCGATCCGGGCACGCCCGATCTTCAAGTCTGTCTGCGGCAAGCGTACCTCGAAGTCCTGCACGAAAGCGCTATCCCGGTTCCCGACCACGTTCAGCGATAACTTATTCAAGGAGAAACCGGATGCCTCATCGAAACTCATCTTCTTGATATGGGCGTTCACGCTGTCCTTGTTAAAAGCCTTGAGGGATATCTTGGCACTCAGGTTCTTGATATCGATATGCTTGGCGTTGAACTTTCCCGGGGTCTCTTTCTCGCTATCCACGTTATAGCTGAAATTACCTCTTCGGATCATGATGGAGTTGAAACGGAGATCGATATTCTTCTCTTTCTTTATCGAATCCTTGCTGGCGAAAGCGTCGATGACGAATTGCAGGTTCAAGGGGCTTTCGGGCGTATGTTTTCGTAGGTTGAAGGAGAAACCGAACAAACGTACCGTCGTGAAGACGAACTTCCCTTCCAGTAACGGCATGATCTCGAATCCCGCCGCCACATGGTTCGCCTCGAACATGACTTTCCCGTCTTGGTCTTCCAGATAAAGCCCTTCCAGTACTAGGCGATTGAACCATTCGATATCCACGTTACCGATCTTTACGGGCACACCGAGGTGGCCGGATAACTGGGTCGTGGCTACTTCTGATACTTTGTTTTGAATATAAGGAATTCTCAGTAAGATGCCCGGCAACGCATAGAATATCCAGAATAATGTAAGCAGGGTAATGATTATGTATTTAAGTCCTCTGATATCTTTTCTATTTATTTAGCGCAAATCTACAACAATATCGCGATAGATTTCGTTAATTCGCGGAAAAAAGAATGAAGATATGAGTATAACGATATTAGGAATCGAGTCTTCTTGCGATGACACTTCCTCTTCGGTGATCCGTGACGGCGTGATGCTGTCCAACGTAATAGCCAGTCAAGCCGTTCATGAGGCCTATGGCGGGGTTGTCCCCGAGTTGGCTTCCCGTGCCCATCAGCAGAATATTATTCCGGTAGTAGCCGAGGCCATCAAGCGTGCCGGCATTGATAAGTCCGAGTTGAGTGCCGTGGCGTTTACTCGTGGACCGGGTTTGATGGGTTCTTTATTGGTCGGGACCTCGTTCACCAAGGGTTTGGCCGCTTCCTTGGATATCCCGATGATCGAGGTCAATCACTTACAGGCTCACGTGTTGGCTCATTTTATCAAGGAGACTCCGGACGATGACCATGCTCCCTCGTTTCCTTTCCTTTGCTTGTTGGTTTCGGGCGGTAACTCGCAAATCATAAAGGTGAACGCTTATAATGATATGGAGGTGATCGGCCAGACGATCGACGACGCCGCAGGAGAGGCTTTCGACAAATGCGCCAAGGTGATGGGACTGGGTTATCCCGGTGGCCCAGTCGTGAATCGTTTGGCGAACGAGGGTAATCCGAATGCCTTTACGTTCAGCAAGCCGCATATCCCCGGATATGATTATAGCTTCAGTGGCCTGAAGACCTCCTTCTTATATACCTTGCGTGATCATTTGAAAGATGATCCGGATTTTATTGAGAAGAACAAGCGAGACCTATGCGCTTCCTTGCAAGCTACGGTAATCGATATTTTGATGAGTAAATTGCGTAAGGCGGCGAAGGATTTGTATATAAAGGAAGTAGCTGTCGCCGGAGGTGTATCGGCCAATTCCGGTTTGCGTGAGGCATTCTTGGATCACGCAAAACGTTATGGCTGGAAAGTGCATATCCCGAAGTTCTCGTTCACCACGGATAACGCCGCTATGGTAGCTATCACGGGATATTATAAGTATATGGATAAGGAGTTCTGTCCGATGGATGCCGCTCCTTTTTCTAGGGTTGTCTTATAGGAAAATAGTTTTACTATAGAGAAACAAAAGTTTCTTCTAGGGAAAACAAAAGTTTCTTCCTAATGAAACTATTGTTTTCCCATAATGAAACTCCTAGTATCATTATAACAATGGAAGTAGATGATTTACCAATAGAGTTAGAGGTAGCGGACGCACTCAAATCAGGACACCTGATGATGGGTACGGCAGAGAGTTGTACAGGCGGAAAGATTGCCAGCATGATAACCTCCATGGCGGGCAGCTCGGAATACTTCACCGGGGGCGTGGTAGCCTATTGCAACGAGGTGAAGCATCATGTGCTCGGTGTCTCCGAGGCGGACTTGAACACTTTCGGGGCCGTAAGCCAGCCGGTCGTGGAGCAGATGGCCCGTGGGACTATGCGGGTATTGGGATGTGATTGTGCCGTCGCTACCTCCGGGATCGCCGGGCCGGGAGGCGGGACTCCCTCGAAACCGGTGGGAACGGTATGGATTGCCGCCGCTTATAAGGAGAGGATTCTCTCCGAGTGCTATCATTTCGGGGAGAATCCTCGTATGGAGAACATTCGCTTGTCGGCAGAGGCGGCGTTGCGTATGTTGCTCGGATTGATTCGTGAGTAAAGGGACTATCGCTTAATGGGCGATCTCGTCCACGATTCGTTTATAGCCTTCCTCGTTCGGGTGTAATCCGTCTGAGAATAAGGATTCGTTTATCTTGCCGTCTTCCTGAAGCAACTTCGTACCCGGGTTCTTGAACGTGTACCATCCGGTCTCGGCTATTTGACGGATGCGGAGATTGAGATTCCTTACCCGTTCTTCTTGGTTACGGCGGGGCAAGATGCCGATTACCTTGATCTTGGCCTCCGGCTGCCGTTGCCTGATGGCGGAAAGCAAGAAACGAATGCCTTCCACGATCTCGTTGTCATTGTTGATTCCGATGTTATTCGTGCCGATCATCAATACTACTTCCTCAGCCTTGTATCCATCCAATTCACCATGATAGACTCTCCAAAGTACGTTCTCGATACGGTCGAAACCATATCCGAGATTGTGGAATCCAGCCGGACGCATGATTTTCTCCCATGTTTCCATACCTCGCACGGACGGTCCTTTGGGCTCTCCTCCCCAGAAATGCGTGATGGAATTACCTAGGATCACCCGTCGAGGCGGGTTGCTTTGATTCAGCGAGAGAATATCCCGGTGACGTTTTTGCCATTCGTAATTATTGGGTTCCCGGCGCTGGGTGACAGGCATTGTGGTAGAGAGGTCTCCTTTGGGGATGCGTAATATCTCCCGTACTTTCCGCTCTACGGCGTTCGCTTGTGTTTCCATGCCCCAGTCGGAAGGATGGACGTAATCTACCCAAGCATCCGGGTGCAGTCCCAGCTCTTCTCGTGTAAGGTAGTAGATATCTTTTATCCCTTGTGCCTGCAATTCCTCGAATGCTTTTTTAGCTCCTTCGTTCATGCGCACATAATCTTGTAGCTTCGTATCGTCGGCGAGTGCGTTGCTATATCCGGCATGCTCCACCAATAAGATCGGAGAGGAGTGGGTGGCACGTATTTGCTTGACTGCGTCCGATACGAGTTGCGTGATCTCATCTTTGCTCTTTGGCGTGAGGTTGGGCAGGCAGTCAAGGATATAAAGGCGTGCGTCTATCTCACAAATAAAATCCAATACCTCTTTCTCTAAACGTCCGTTACCGGAGAAGCCTAGGTTGATAAGCGGATATCCCAGTGAACGCTGCAAGATCGTGCCCCAAGTCATGCCCGGACGGGAGGCGCATGCGCCTTGGGCGATCGAGGTTCCGTATAAAAGAATCGGTTTCTCGGGCGATACGGGGATAAACGTAAGCTCATCGTTTTCGGGCACGCCGATTTCCAACCACTTTATCGTATTATAAGGAGGCAGGTAGAGGCGGAACTCATAGCCCCTGTCATGATACAGATCTTTGCCTATGTTCGTATAATGATATTGAAGCGTATCTCCGGAAGGATAACCGCCGAAATAAAATCTCCATTGGCCATCGCTATCGATACTATATAGATCTACGCCGGATACGCCTGTCGTGGGCATATGTGGCATATTCAGCGGTCCGCTTACTTGATAGCGTACTTTTAGTTCAGGGGCGTTGCTGAAAAAATGAATCGCCAACCCGGCGGAGTTGCGCGATAAATCCCAGACGGGTTTACGTACCTTGCCTTCGGCTCTTTGGGGAAGCCGGACGTAGCTGTCTCCGATCTCTTCGGTCCATCCTTGGTTTTGTATGACAGGGAATCCATATTCGAGCGGGTTGAGCCATTTCCATTGTGCGTGGGCGGATAGAGCCGTGAGGCATACGAGCGTTAAGAAGATTTTGTGAAGTCTCATCATTCCGGTATTATTTGTTTTTTGTTATGAATATGACAAAGATAATATATATTTGTATTCATAAACAAACTTAAATCAATAAACCATGAGTAAAAACATTCTATTTGCTTTTCTCTTTTTAATGGGCGCTATCCCGTCGATCGCCCAGAAGAATTACCAAGTCCAGTCTCCAAACCGGGATATAAAGGTGGAGGTTACGGTAGCCGATAAAGTCACTTTCGCTATCGTACAGGATCATTCGGAGGTGATGAATTCTGCCGTATCTATGACTTTACAAGGAGGTGAGGTACTTGGCGCTAACCCGAAAGTCTTGAAAGTGACGAAGACCTCGGTAGACAAGGAGATACCCTCTCCGTTCTATAAGAAGGACGTAGTAAAGGATATCTATAATGAGATGCAAATCTCGTTCCGGGGAAACTACGGGCTGGTTTTTAGGGTGTATAACGATGGAGTCGCTTACCGTTTCACGACGAAAAGAAAGGAACCGATCGTTATTGCCGATGAGGAGGCCGTCTATAATTTTCCCTCGGATTATAAGACATTCACCGCTTACGTGAATAGTACGAAGCCGACGTTCGAGGAGCAATTTTTCAATTCCTTCGAGCAGCCCTACGCAAACGAGACGATCACTGGCCTGAATGATAAACGCCTGAAGATCCTGCCTCTTTTGGTGGATCTGGGAGATGGTCGCAAGATCTGTATCACGGAAGCCGATCTGGAGGATTTCCCCGGGATGTTCTTGAATAACGAGACGGGAAAACCTTCCTTGAAAGCGGTTCATGCGCCTTATCCGAAAGTGAAGGAGCAAGGTGGCCATAATCAGTTACAGATGTTGGTGAAAGAGCGTGAGAACTATATCGCCAAAACATCCGGAACCCGTTCTTTCCCTTGGCGTGCGTTTATAATCTCCCGGAATGATAAGGAGTTGGCCGATTGCGATATGGTCTACCGTCTGGCTTCTCCCTCCCGGGTAAACGATATCTCTTGGATCAAGCCGGGTAAGGTGGCTTGGGATTGGTGGAACGACTGGAATCTATACGGTGTGGATTTCCGTGCCGGAATCAATAATCCCACCTATAAATATTATATCGACTTCGCCGCCGAGCATGGCATCGAGTACGTAATCTTGGATGAGGGCTGGGCCGTGAACCTGCAAGCGGACATGATGCAAGTAATACCGGAGATCGATCTTCAAGAATTGGAGGATTACGGTAAGTCCAAGAATGTCGGAATTATCCTTTGGGCGGGTTATTGGGCTTTCGCCCGTGATATGGAGAATGTCGTGAAGCATTATTCGGATATGGGCGTGAAAGGCTTCAAGGTGGATTTCTTGGATCGTGACGATCAGGAAATGGTGAACTTTGTTTATAAAGCCTCCGAGGTATGCGCTAAATATAAGATGCTAGTGGATTTCCATGGCGTATTCAAGCCGACAGGTCTTCAACGGACCTATCCGAACGTGTTGAACTATGAGGGTGTGAATGGTTTGGAGCAAATGAAGTGGTCTTCCGAGAAGGAGTTCGATATGGTGACGTATGATGTCACGATCCCATTTATCCGTATGATCGCCGGCCCGATGGATTATACGCAAGGTGCTATGCGTAACGCCGCCAGAGGTAATCATCGGTCGGTAAACTCGGAGCCGATGAGCCAAGGAACCCGTTGCCGCCAGTTGGCTACTTACGTGATCTTCGAGTCTCCTTTCAATATGCTGTGCGATGCCCCGTCTAATTATAGGAGGGAAAAGGAATGTACGGAGTTTATCTCTAACATTCCGACCATCTGGGATGAGACGGTCTCATTGGCTGGAAAGGTCTCCGAGTATGTAGCGATCGCCCGCCGTCATGGTAATGATTGGTATATCGGGGCGTTGACCAACTGGACGCCGAGGGAGCTGGATTTAGACCTGTCTTTCTTGGGCGAAGGTGATTATACTTTGGAATTATTCAAGGATGGCATAAATGCCGATCGTGCCGCCCGTGATTATAAGAAAGAGGTAATCCCAGTCCCGACAGATCGCAAATTAAAGATCCATATGGCTCCCGGTGGAGGCTATGCGGCTCGTATCCAGAAACGATAATTCTTTTTTCGTCTAAAGCGACCCTGCCTTTCGTCGAATAAACGCTTGCGTTCATAGGCGCAGGCGTTAGATTCGTTTACTTTTATAAAAAACGGTATTATGAAACTCACGAGGCAAGATTATATATTGGCGGGAGGACAGGCTTTATTGTGGATCACCTTATGGCTGATTCCTCCTGCGATCGATTTTTTCATACGCTTTAATCCGAGCTCGGCTTTCGAGGTGTGGAAGATTAATACGGGGTTCATTACTCCGTTGGCTATTGTTTTCACCGCTAATTTCTATGTATTGGTTCCCTATTTGCTTTATCGGGATCGGAAGATGCTCTTTGGTTTGATGAATTTGCTATTGATCACGGGGGCTAACCTATGGATATTTTCTCCTAAGGCGGATTTCCCGGACGAATGGCGTTCGGGAATGTATATGGTCGCTTTCGGAGCGTTCTTCTTACATTTGCTAGTGGTTGGATGTGCCGTGGGATTCCGTTATATCGTACGCTGGGGCGATATGCAGATGCGTTTGAAAGAGGAACGGCAGAAAAACGCCGAGGCGGAACTGGCTTGGCTGAAGAACCAGTTGAATCCGCATTTTCTCTTTAATACCTTGAATAATATATCCAGCTTGGTCCAGATAGACCAAGATACGGCGCAAGAAAGTATCGGGCAATTGAGCGATTTGCTGCGGTATACGCTCTATGAGTCGAACCATGAGCTGGTACCGGTGGAAGGCGAGATCGAGTTCATGAATAATTACATCGAGCTGATGAGATTGCGCTGCAATGAGTTGGCTACCGTGGAAGTAGATTTGCAGATTCCGATTAAACCGATGAGGATCGTTCCGCTCTTGTTTATTTCTTTGATAGAGAATGCATTCAAGCATGGCGTGAATAGCCGTAAGTCGTCGTTCGTACGTATTCGTTTCAAGGCGGAAGGAGATGACCTTGTTTTTACCTGCGAGAATAGCGACCATCCGAAACCGGATGTGAACCGTAGCGGATCGGGGATCGGGTTGGAAAACCTGAGGCGTAGGCTGGATCTGGCTTATCCCGGTCGTTACCGATATGATCAGGAGCTCCGGGAAAATAGTTACTTTGTTCAAATAACACTTCGAGACTGCTTATGAAAACACTGACTTGCATGATCGTAGACGATGAGCCCTTGGCGGTGAAGATGCTGGAGGACTTCGTAAGCCGTACGCCTTATCTGAGGCTGGCGGCTTCCTTCAATGATCCGGTGCTGGCACTCTCCACGTTGCGTGAGTCTTCGGTGGACGTGCTTTTGTTGGATATCCAGATGCCGGATCTGGACGGGCTGAACCTCTCCCGCATGGTGCCCCCCGGTACGAGGGTGATCTTCACGACCGCCTTTAAGGAGTATGCCTTTGATAGCTATGAGGTGAATGCCCTCGATTTCCTGCTGAAGCCCATCCGATACCATAAGTTTCTCGGAGCTGCGGAGAAGGCCCGCCAATGGTTTGAGATGAGTAGCGTGAAGGAGGAGAGAGGCAGCCTTTTCGTGCGGGTGGATAGCCAGTTGCGGCAGGTGGAAATCTCCCGGATATTATACGTGACGGGTTTGAAGGATTACGTGATGATCTATCTGGAAGGGGAGGCCCGTCCGCTTATCACCCACGTGACGATGAAGGCCATGGAAGAGATGTTGCCTTCCGGTCGCTTTATGCGGGTCCATCGTTCTTATATCGTGGCGTTGGATAAGATCCGCTCCGTCGACCGGAATAATTGCGTTTATATCGGGAAGGAGATCATCCACGTGACGGATGCCTACAAAGAGGCGTTCAACGCTTATCTGAAAGCTGCTCAACCTTCTTGAACTTGGATGCCCATTCAAAGCTCCTTACGATGGGCATTCTAACGACCTTACAATGCCCATTGTAGGAACCTTATAATGGGCATTCTAAACTTTATGTGTATATTCGTGCCTTAATTAAGAGAAAACGATATGAAGAATAGCATTCCTTTAGGGTTTATCCGGATCTTTATCCTGCTTATATGTCTGACCTCGTGCGGTAGCAAAAAACAACAAAAAGTAGCTTTGCCCGCCGATTTCAAGGGACCGAAGGAGTTGGCTCGCTTATATGGGGTACGTATCACACCGGAAGATAATATATTCTTGTACAACGAGGGGGCCCGTTGGTTGGGTGTACGTCATAAATTGGGAGGGAGCACGAAACGGGGCGTGGATTGCTCCGGTTTCGTATCGATCGTTTATCGGGAGGTATACGGAAAGCAGCTGGCTCGTTCCTCGGCGGATATGCTGAAGTATAATTGCAAGAAAGTGAGTCGTGCCAAATTGCAGGAAGGAGATCTGGTATTTTTCAAGACGGGTCGTGGCGGGAAGCGTGGCGTTCCGAATCACGTGGGGATTTACTTGAAAAATGGGCGCTTCATCCATACCAGTACTTCTAGCGGCGTGATGGTAAGTAGCCTTAGCGAACCTTATTATACAAGAACTTGGTTAACGGGTGGTAGGGTAAAATAAAATTACTAAATTCGCGTCTTAGAAAAACTATTAAACATAAATAGAATATGTTGACAATCAAATTAATCACTGAAAACACGGATGCCGTAATCCGTGGACTGGAAAAGAAACATTTTAAGGGTGCGAAAGAAAGCATCGATAAAGTGTTGGAATTGAATGATAAAAGACGTATCGCACAAAATCAATTAGATAAGAACCTAGCGGAGGTAAACGCAACCTCGAAGTCGATCGGACAATTAATGAAAGAGGGCAAGAAGGAAGAGGCGGAGGCCGCTAAGAAACATGTTTCCGAGATCAAGGAGGTGAGCAAGGCTTTGCAGGTTGAGATGGATCAGGCTGCCGAGGAGCTGCAGAACTTACTTTATACGATCCCGAACGTACCTTATGATGAGGTGCCCGAGGGTACCTCTGCGGAGGACAATGTGGTAGAGAAAATGGGAGGTATGGAAACGGAACTCCCAAAGAACGCTCTTCCGCACTGGGAATTGGCGAAGAAATATGATTTGATTGATTTCGATCTGGGTGTTAAGATCACGGGAGCAGGTTTCCCGGTCTATAAAGGACAGGGCGCTCGTTTGCAACGTGCGTTGATCAACTTCTTCTTGGATGAGGCCCGTGACGCCGGTTACTTGGAGATCATGCCGCCTACGGTGGTGAACTCGGCTTCCGGTTATGGTACGGGACAGCTTCCGGATAAGGAGGGACAGATGTATCATTGCGAGGTAGACGACCTATATTTGATCCCGACGGCGGAGGTGCCCGTGACAAATATTTACCGGGATGTCATTCTGGATGAGAAGCAGTTACCGATCAAGAATTGCGCTTATACACAATGCTTCCGTCGTGAGGCCGGATCTTATGGCAAGGATGTACGCGGTTTGAATCGTTTGCACGAATTTTCTAAGGTGGAGTTGGTTCGGATCGATAAACCGGAGCACTCTAAGCAATCTCACCAAGAGATGTTGAATCATGTGGAGGGATTACTTCAGAAGTTGGAGTTGCCGTATCGCATCCTTCGTCTTTGTGGGGGTGATATGAGTTTCACGGCTGCCCTTTGCTTTGACTTCGAGGTGTATTCCGAGGCACAACAACGCTGGTTGGAAGTTAGCTCCGTGTCCAACTTCGATACGTATCAAGCCAACCGCTTGAAATGCCGCTATCGTGACGAGAATAAGAAAACGCAACTTTGCCATACCTTGAATGGTAGTGCCTTGGCTTTACCTCGCATCGTAGCCGCCTTATTGGAAAACAACCAAACCCCCGAGGGCATCCGCATCCCGAAAGCGTTGATCCCTTACACTGGGTTTGATATGATTAAATAAGCATCAGATCATTTATATAAAATATCCCAGCATTGTCCTTATTGTGGATATGCTGGGATATTTTTTTTGAATGAATTAGATGAATAAGTTTACGTTCGCGTCTTCCGCACGTTCCAGATAGGTGGCTACGCCTCCTAGGACAACGTTATCCATCAGTTCTTCTTTTTTGACGCCCATTACGTCCATGCTCATCGTGCAGGCGATCATCTCGATACCATTCTCTACGGCTTGTGCCATAAGGCTTTCCAAGCTGTCGATCCGTTTCTTCTTCATGATAAGGCGCATCATCCAACTGCCGGCTCCACCCATATTCATTTTAGATAGTTTCAGCTTTTCGCTATTTGCCGGAAGCATCCAGCCAAACATCTTGCCGAAGATATCTTTAGATACGGCAGGTTTTTCCCGTTTCTTAATCACGTTAAGTCCCCAGAAAGTAAAGAACATAGTCACCTTCTTTCCGGTGGAGGCAGCCCCGTTCGCTATGACGAATGAGGCCAACGCCTTATCGAGGTCATCGCTGAAAACGATCAATGTCTTGTTGTCGGCACTATTACCACCTGTCGCTATTTTGCATTCAGCTTTTTTTTTTCGTACCGTGGCGGCGATCGTGCCTCCCTTATTTTCCAGAGAGACTAACTCTGCCCCGGTTATCTTGCACCATGAAGAGACATCTTTTCCGAAAGCCTGATCTGTTGCGGTGATTTCCAATGACTCATTTTCCCGCAAGTTCTCATAGTTCTTTTTCAACTGCATGATCGGTCCCGGACACATTAATCCGCAAGCGTCTACCTTAATCGCCGTAGCTGCCGGAGTCGATTTGCAAGAGCTACTTTTACCAGATGCCTTATCAGAAACAGCTTCGGACGAACAAGGTGCGCAGGCCGGCTCATTCTTGATCTTTGCTGTCGCTACACTCCAAGTCTTGTAACCACCGGATAGGTTCCGGACATTCGTGAAGCCATTTTGAGTCAGGATGCGATAAGCCAAATAGCCCCTTAATCCAACGGCGCAAGTCACTACGATCGGTTTATCCTTGGGCAGTTCCGCCAAATGTTCTCTTAACTCATCAACCGGGATATTGATGAAGCCGGGGATTGTCCCTAAGCTGTACTCGTCACGGGTACGGACATCGATACGTACGGTATCTGGCGATAAGTTCTGGATTTCTCTCCACTGGATCGCTTTCGCTTTTCCCGTAAGCAGGTTCTCCGCTACGAAACCGGCCATATTTACAGGATCTTTAGCGGCTGAATAAGGAGGAGCATACGCATGTTCTAACTCAGTCAGGTCATAGACCGTACCTTTCCGCTGGATCACTTGCGCTAACATCTCGATCCGTTTGTCTACGCCTCCGAAACCTACGACTTGCGCCCCTAACAGTCGTCCGTCTTCCGGTGCGAACAATATCTTGATCGATAAAGGCACGGCTCCCGGGTAATATCCCGCATGCGAGGCTCCATGCGTATAGGAGGATTGATAAGCGATTCCTTCCCGTTTCAACAGCTTAGCGTTAGCTCCCGCCGTGGCGACCGTCAAGTCGAATACCTTGGCGATAGAGGTTCCCATCGTCCCGTCATAAGTTTCCTTATTGCCGGATACGATATTATCGGCTACGATACGTCCTTGCTTATTCGCCGGACCCGCCAATGGGATCAAGGCTGGTTTGCCTGTCACGAGGTGGCGTACTTCCACGGCATCTCCCAACGCATAAATATCCGGGTTCGAGGTCTGCATATATTCATTGACAGCGATACCGCCGAGTGCTCCGATCGTAAGTCCCGCTTCTTTGGCCAATCGGGTTTCCGGACGGACACCGATACTCAATAAAACCATATCCGCCGGGATCTGCTTCCCACTTTTCAAATGAACGGTCACGCCTCCGGAAGTCTCCTCGAAACGAGATACGCCATCTTCCAGCATCAAGCCTACCTGCTTGCCGATCAATTGCTGATGTACGATAGCGGCCATGGAATAGTCGAGGGGTGCCATCACTTGGTTAGCCATTTCCACGACAGTGACGTGGATACCCAGCTCATGCAAATTCTCCGCCATCTCCAAGCCGATGAAACCACCCCCTACAACAACGGCGGTACGGGGCTTTTCTGTGTTCACGTAATTCTTGATCGTGTCCGTATCCGGCACGTTACGTAACGTGAATATCTTTTTACTCTCGATTCCTTCGATGCGTGGACGCAAAGGCTCCGCACCGGGAGAGAGCACTAGTTTATCGTAAGTCTCCGTGTAGGTTTCTCCTGTGCCGAGTTTCTTTACCTCCACTTGCTTGGATTCGGGAAGGATTCGGGTCACTTCCTGCTCCGTACGTATATCGATGCGGAATCGATCCGTGAAGCCTTTCACGGTTTGTACGAATAATTTATTCCGGTCGTTGATCGTGTCTCCTATATAATAAGGTAATCCACAGTTTGCGTAAGAAACATATTTTCCACGTTCGAAAAGGATGATTTCCGCTTTCTCGTCCATTCTACGCAGCCGGGCTGCTACGGTAGCTCCACCGGCTACACCTCCAATAATCAAATACTTCATATCTATTTTTATTTAATTTGTATTATACATATTTGTTAGTAGACAATAATTAGTTAAAAAAAGGGATTCATCCCTTTTGTATGTATTCTTTGAGTTGATTGAACAGGCTGTCCATGTTTAGCTCGGCCTGCATCATCTGTTGTATTTTCTCTTTCCCTTTTGGGGTGAGCGAGAAAAACATTTGCCGCTTATCCTCTTTATTGATGTTCCTGCGGATAAACCCCTTGTTCTCGACAGAGGTGATCACCTTTGAGACCCGGGAGTTTGAAAGACCGATATAATCGCAAATCATTCCCGCCGACTTTGCCTCATTATCCTTTAAGCAACAAAGCAACATGGCCTCGTTGATGGTGATAGCATGTACTTCCGAGAAATTTTTCTAGAACTCGT
>ENA-UERM01000766-UERM01000766.1-human-gut-metagenome-genome-assembly--contig:-NODE-766-length-22904-cov-8.171376_pt1 | contig 22904 bp, 17 predicted proteins | sample MGYA00242983_ERZ507983 | MGnify/ENA primary metagenome ERZ507983 (study PRJEB26167, sample SAMN06115432) | human gut metagenome | host: Homo sapiens | place: China:Shanxi | collected 2015-04-29...
GCACCCGTGAAGGGTGCGACAGTCTTTTGGACGAAGACATTAAAGCAAGTATCAGTAATTTCAATCCACGCACCCGTAAAGGGTGCGACACTTATTAAGTCTTTTTGAAAAGAACATCTACCGATATTTCAATCCACGCACCCGTGAAGGGTGCGACTTACAAGCAGTAAAAAAGATGGTACACTTTTAGTATTTCAATCCACGCACCCGTGAAGGGTGCGACTAAAAGCGGCCATGTCCAAATTGGACAAGGAAAAAATTTCAATCCACGCACCCGTGAAGGGTGCGACAACTGGCCAGCTCGACGCTTTTGACGAATTGGGAATTTCAATCCACGCACCCGTGAAGGGTGCGACAAGCGCGACGGCGACGCTATGGCTTATCTGACTTTATTTCAATCCACGCACCCGTGAAGGGTGCGACATGAACCCAGCGGTAGAAGCGCTATTGTTGATGCGCATTTCAATCCACGCACCCGTGAAGGGTGCGACCACCCGGAAATCTCCAGCAAGCTTGATAAATTACACATTTCAATCCACGCACCCGTGAAGGGTGCGACCTGACCACCCCGCCACCCATGGCAATGTAGGTTAAGATTTCACTCCACGCACCCGTGAAGGGTGCGACGCCTGGCGGATTTCCTGGGACTGTACCATTTCGTTATTTCAATCCACGCACCCGTGAAGGGTGCGACTGTGGGAGCAGAGCAAAGCCGGTGAAGCAGCGCTTGCATTTCAATCCACGCACCCGTGAAGGGTGCGACTCATACAAATCCATATTCCCCGGCATGAGCGACAATTTCAATCCACGCACCCGTGAAGGGTGCGACTGACACGCCCGTATTGAGTTCGTTGTTCTACGACGTATTTCAATCCACGCACCCGTGAAGGGTGCGACCGTGAGGGAGATAGTACGGGGAGTCTGTAGCTTTATTTTAATCCACGCACCCGTGAAGGGTGCGACTGGGCTTGCTGTGCCTGCATCTGCTGAGCTTCCTGCATTTCAATCCACGCACCCGTGAAGGGTGCGACTCCGGCGTCGGCGACGGGACAGACTGGGCCGAAGATACATTTCAATCCACGCACCCGTGAAGGGTGCGACCGTCTGTTCCATGTACGTGCCTGTATTGAGATAGCGATTTCAATCCACGCACCCGTGAAGGGTGCGACTTTGCTGTTCATCCATGTCGGATAGTCCATATGGTATTTCAATCCACGCACCCGTGAAGGGTGCGACGGCATCCACGACGAAAAACACGGCAAGCGGACTGATATTTCAATCCACGCACCCGTGAAGGGTGCGACAAGCACCTCGACACTAAATATGCTGGATTCGGGAGATTTCAATCCACGCACCCGTGAAGGGTGCGACGATGATCTGACCATCAAGAAGCTGGACACGAAAAAATTTCAATCCACGCACCCGTGAAGGGTGCGACGAAAAGCTAATATATGTTTATAATTTGCTACAAGGATTTCAATCCACGCACCCGTGAAGGGTGCGACGGAACAGACCATCGGGGCCATGCCGGGCATCATCATTTCAATCCACGCACCCGTGAAGGGTGCGACAGTCTTTTGGACGAAGACATTAAAGCAAGTATCAGTAATTTCAATCCACGCACCCGTGAAGGGTGCGACTATCAGTAGAACGACTTTTACCCGTGGAGTAAAAATTTCAATCCACGCACCCGTGAAGGGTGCGACAAAACTTGATTAAACCCATTTTAAAGAGTATAATATTTCAATCCACGCACCCGTGAAGGGTGCGACGAGGTCGGGATTTCCCGTACACGTTTGATGCCAAAATTTCAATCCACGCACCCGTGAAGGGTGCGACAGCCTTCGCGATTTCATCCTTGTAATTCGTCTTAATATTTCAATCCACGCACCCGTGAAGGGTGCGACCCGCCGCCAAACCCGAACCAACGGAACCAGCAGAAACATTTCAATCCACGCACCCGTGAAGGGTGCGACGCGGAAGACCTCAAATTCTTCCTTGACGACTGGCTATTTCAATCCACGCACCCGTGAAGGGTGCGACGAAGACCGTACGCGTTACAAGCTCATGTTCGACGTATTTCAATCCACGCACCCGTGAAGGGTGCGACTTTGTGCCTGCAATCGGGCCGTTGACAGGCTCGCCTTATTTCAATCCACGCACCCGTGAAGGGTGCGACACATTTGAGGAGGTGTAGTAAACCATGCTCACTTGGATTTCAATCCACGCACCCGTGAAGGGTGCGACGGGAAATTGTAAACTAGGAGGAGAACACTATGAGTATTTCAATCCACGCACCCGTGAAGGGTGCGACGCACAGTAGATTTACAAATTGCCGATACGGTACTGCATTTCAATCCACGCACCCGTGAAGGGTGCGACTATATAAGCAGGTGACAAGCGGCACATGGGGTAATGATTTCAATCCACGCACCCGTGAAGGGTGCGACTGCCCAGATGTACTTTTTATCTTTTACGCCTTCCTGATTTCAATCCACGCACCCGTGAAGGGTGCGACGTCCATAGCCTCGGCCGCTTCGCTGGCGGTAATCGGATTTCAATCCACGCACCCGTGAAGGGTGCGACGGCCTTCAAATTGGCTCAGTCACTATCTGCTCTCTCATCAATCATATTGCGAACTGATTGAAAGGCAGTTCAATTTTTGGGCCAATTATCCGGGTATTGCTTATTTTTATAGAAATCAAGACAGGTGCGAAGCTCTGATATATTTTATGTGTGATTCTGCTTCGCACCGCTTTTTTCGCTTGGTTAAATCATCCGGGTACACGTAACATGTTCCGGGATTTTACTTTCATCTACAGTGATATCGTAGTCCGTATAGTTTCTGGGAGCAATGACGCCATCTTTTTTCTGGACATGAATAGTGTCAAAAAGTTTATAGGCCGGGGCATTCCCCAGTTCACTATCATGCTTGAAAACGATGAGTTCGCGGACGGCCATATTCCCTCTGGCAGCGGAATGGTCATATTCAAACATATTAATGATGGCCTTCCATAAATACTGCAAATCATCTTCGCTGAAACCGGTCACTTTCCGGGCCAGGTTAGCCGATACGTAGCCATCTACACGATATAACGCATAGGGAATGATGTACTTTCTGCCAATTTCGGTATTTTTGTTTTCAGCATCTTTTTCCGTCGTGATGGCGACACGGGTAATGGTGACTTCCTGTGGCATGATGGGATCAATGCTGCGGGCAAAACCCAACTGAACAGGACCGCGAACTTGGCCACAATTGAGGGCACTCTTGACAAAGGTCGTCATAACGGCGCCAAAGGTACGTATGTCAAAGAAATTCTGGCACATGAAATCACAGATTTTACGGTCCAGTTCCGGATCGCTCGTCTTCATCTTTTTGATGTCCTTTTCTTCTTTGACCCCTACATATTCCAAGGCTTCTTTATCACTGCGCTGCAAAGGAACGCCTTCTTTAACGTAAATACGATAGCCGGGTTTATCTTCGCAAATCGTTTCAATGCAATTGCGTATCTTACGCTTCAAGCAGACATCGGTAACCAGGCCATACCCCGTTTCCGGATCCACACGCGGCATATTACCGGCATCGGGATCTCCATTGGGATTACCATTTTCTACGTCAAACAGGATGGTAAATTCATAGCGATTCTTAATGGGTTCTGACATTTTATTTTTCCTCCTTCTTCGCATACCGTTTCTGGGTTTGATGGTAATAGCCTAAAATAAATAAGCCTTGATCCGTCAAATTCATCCGCGCAGGAATAGGCTGGCCATTCATCTCGATTTTCCCTTCCAACTCTGTAACCATTTTTTCCAGTTCAATTTTCAATCCCTTTCTGTCATTCAATTTGCGTAAATGGTGATTGGCCATTTTCAACAAAATCGGAAATACCCATCCTGGGGTCGCAGCCGCACTATTAAAAAATCGATCCTTAATCGTGCTATTTATTCCTTTCCGATTCTTTTCTGAGTCGGGAACCTTACCGCGTCCATTATCTTTTTCATGGGCTTTTTCCTGAATTTGTTCTAATACAGAGAACAGTCTGCCTAATACATAGGCCGTATTCGTACTTTCTTCATTCAACGCCACAGTTATCGTCTCTCCTTTCGGGAAATTCTTCAATAAACAAGCCTTGATGATAGCGGCTTTTTCAGCAGTAATTTTATAGATATGCTTATCTTTATCATCTTGATCTGCTTTAACTCTCAGCATGACGTGGTTGTATAAAGCCTGCGGGTAAGGCGTATCCGAGAGGATGCTCCGCATCACGGCGCCTGCCAAAAGTGGGGATGCAGTTTTATCTTTACTTTTTTTATTCACCGTTTCCCCCAGCAATCTCCATAATGGCAAGTAAGCCCGATGCTGCTGAGGCATAACGATTTCCAGTCTTTCATAATGTTTGCGCACGTGGTCAATAAAATGACCGAACGTATCCTGTAAGAAAAAACGGACTGAGAGTCTGGCTGCATTTGGCGATAACCCTAAGATATAAAAAGGCGTATCAGGATGGATGGGAACTCCTTGAAAATCAAAGGGCATTCCTTTTTGGATGTGAGAAAACAAGGCATCAAGTGTCTTATCATCAACAGTGTCATCATCTTCAAAAACGGCGCTATGAAGCAAATCCTGATAGGCTTCTTCCCCATTGGCTGCCCAATAGACGACAGTCGTATTGCCAATGACTTTGCAATGCTTTTCATCGGCGATGAGTTGATTCAATGCCGTCGTATAGGCGAAAGCGGCATGTTCACTGACAGGAGCATTATAGCACTGTCCCTTTGAATGACCATATGATTCAAAAGCCTCTGCGTTAAAAGATACTAAGGAAGCTCCCGAAGACTGGGCACCGCGGACGCCTTTGATATTAGGATGGATGCGGGCAATGGGGCCTATTTTTCCTGTGACCAAACACTGCCCTTTGACAGCATCACCAGATGGTTGATTATAATGGGCATCCCAGGCGTTCCTGATGGTTTCATCATCTTGGACAAAGACACCTTCAACAGCATACATTACATTGGCTGTTAATAGGTTGGTGGTCAGGTACGGTTTCAATACGGGATGATTTTCTGCTGTTTCCGGATTCCACGTCGTAAAAAAGCGCTTCAAAGCCGCTGCTGACGACGTGTGGACAGCTTCTAGGATATCTAAATGATATTGTTTCATCGTTTCAAAACAAGCTATACTCCGCTTTTTATTCTTTTCCCATTTTGTTGCCGCATCTCCCGTCATATCCGCCGTCTTATTTTCCTTGGGCAGGCCCAGGCAATATGCGGCATTAGCCCATAAGAACTGAGGCCGGATGCCCGATGCTTTTTTCACGCCTTCCGGCAGCATATGGGTGGTAGGCACAGATACCTTCTTTTTTCCCCGCATCACTTCTTTTTCCAAAGACAGGATGCCGATGACTTCGCCCTGTTGATTCAGATTCACAGCATAAGAAATCTTATAGTTTCCCCATCCTGGTTTGGCAATAGCACCCTGTCGGGCTAAGGTTTCATAGTAATCTACCAATGATTGTAAAATCATGAGTGCACCTCACAATCCCGCAAATCCAGGACCCCGTTATGTAAGGTCGCCTTGAAGAACATAGGCCGTATGTGCTGTAAGTCGGAATAATCCATGTCATACAGCATATACCCTAATTCCTTATCTTCCCCGGCATAAGCTGTCGGCACACTGTCAAATTCATATTCCCGGAAATTGACAGGAAATTCCCGGCAGCCAAAATAAGGCGTATGATAGCATTGCCCCCGCTTCAGGCGGCGGCGGATGATATCCTGGAACTTTCCTGCATTGTCAGAAGCATTGGCCTTATCAGTCAATTCAAAATGCGCTTCGATGACATAATGCACCTTGCACAGTACCATGGAAGCCCGTTGCTGTATTTCTTCTTTCGTACTCAAATACAACGCCACATTTTTCTTAGTCATCGCCTGCTTGGCCGCTCTGGCACTGGCCTTTGCCTTAACTTCATTACGGCGTATATTGGTAAATTGGATAGGACTGAGGACATAGATTTTATCAATAATCCATCTGAGTCCGGGATGCCAATAAATGGCCTCAATGATGCCTCGTGCTGCAGACGGTGTCATGACATCATAACTGACACGTTCCGTTTTCATTTCCGGCCGGGAGAACAAGGCATAATCTCCCCAAACCTCTACGCGTATTGCCATATCATCATCTCCTCAATTTATAAAAAGATGCCTATTCCATCTTCCATATTGACGACGAGCCCCGTATCCGGGTCATATCCCATCGGATCTTTTAGTACGTACAATCCTAAATCCAATGCCTCCAGCTTATTCGTTTCCCAGAGTTTCTCGAACTGGTTCTCATAGACGCTGACCATATATTGATTAGCCTTACGGAGTATGGACCGGTTACAAACACCGGCTCTCAATTGTGTCAGGATTTTCTGATTATCTAGGTCATCATCTATGGGAATAAAAACGGGTCTGCTATCTTCTTCTATCAGTTTAAAATCTTTTGCAATCGCTGTAAAGGCCGGGTTATTTACTTCTAATCGTTTTAAAATATTTTTGCTGTCCAGCTGGTCTTCGCCAAGCGTGTAATGGAGCTGGTCGAAATACGCCTTAATGCTCTCTGCACTGGCTATGTCGGCATGGTGCTTCGCCACCATCTGGGTTATTTCAATAGGGCGCCGCACGAAAGCAGGGATCCGGTTCATAGGCTTATGCAAATCATAAATATATACGGTACTGTCTTCAGTCCGCTGTTTCCCTTCCCGATTGCAGCGGCCGCCTGTCTGGATAATACTATCCAGGCCGGCAATTTCACGATAAACAACAGGGAAATCGACATCGACGCCAGCCTGAATCAAGCTGGTTGAAATGACCCGGCAGGGCAAACCATCCTTAAGGCGTTGACGGATAATTGCTAAGACGCGGCGCCGATGAGCCGGATACATGAAGGTCGACAAATGATAACATCCATCGCCCGCCATCATCTGATACAAGTCCCGAGCGTCCTTCTTGGAATTAGTGACACACAGGACCTGCTCATGCTCTTTCAGCTGCGCTGCCAAGGATTCCAAAGAATCTACATCCATGAATCGATAAGTGACGCGCCTGAAGAATTCATACAGTCCTTGTGTATCCGGGCAGATTTCCCGCATTTTCAGGCCTTCTCCAATCTGGGAAAAATACGTTTCCAAACTCGGCTGCGTTGCCGTACACAATACAGCTGTGCAGCGATAATTGGCCACCAATTCGCCTATACTGCGGATACAAGGCCGCAAATAAGGCTCAGGGAGCATCTGCGCTTCATCAAAGATGAGGACACTATTGGCAATATTATGTACCTTGCGGCACCGGCTGGTCTTGGCCGCAAAGAGGGATTCAAAAAACTGCACATTCGTCGTCACAATGACGGGCGCATCCCAGTTTTCAGTCGCCAGCTTTTTGCGGTTCAAGCCATCATCTTCCTTTTTGTCATTATCCTCTTTATTGTCATCTTTATCGTAATCGACATTCATATGGTGTTCGATGACGTTACCATCTCCCAGGATATTGCGGAAAATATCAGCAGTCTGCTCAATAATCGACGTATAAGGGATGATATAAATAATCCGCTGTTTCTTATACTTTACAGCGTGTTTCAAGGCAAAAGCCAAGGAAGACAAGGTCTTACCGCCGCCGGTCGGAACGGTCAGGCTAAACATACCGGGTTCCTTTTCAGCTGCATCCAGACATTGCTGATAAATTTCCTGCCGTTTTTGATTGATAGGCGTAGTGGGTTCCCCAAATGTTGCATAATAAGCAAAAAATAAATCGTGAAGTTCCTGCATCGTCGCGAATCCGCCGCGTTGCACCTTGCCAGCGTTCACGAATTGTTCCGTATCCAAGAAATCGGCATCGACTAAGCAGGAAAAAAGCATACGGATGAAGAAAGAGTAATAAAACTGGTCTTTTCCGTATAAAAAGGCCGGTGCCTTGCGAATCGGCAGCGGTTCAGGCAATTCCTGCCGATAAGCCGAATAGTCCAGCTTGCCTTTCAATTCTTTTTTCAGCCGCCCCTTCAAGGTACCGTCATCGGCTTTCGATAATTTCGTTCCTATATTGAGGAGGCCGCTGTGATGGCTGGCAATACAGAGAGCCAAAGGACCATTCTTTATTTTCTTCATCAGCAAGGCACCAGCCGTAGAATGATCGACCCGCGGTCCCTCTTCCAGGATCCGTTGCTGGAAAGCCGCGCTATATTTCCCGATGTCATGATATAACCCGGCCATCTTCCCCCATTCGGCCGCATCAAATATACTGGCAAATCGTTCTGCCAAAAGGCTGGTCCCTTTCAAATGGTCTATCAGCAGCTGCTGTCGTCCCTCTTCGCTAGTATGCCCAATATATGTCCCCATCTCTGTTCTCCTTTCTCTACCATTTTGTGAATTCTATAATTCGTTTTTGATACACTCAGTATACTCCGTTCCACACCACTAGTCAATATATATTTTCTGTAATATTGAATAGTAAAATTTATTTATAGAAAAAACCTGCCGTATGAATATCATACGACAGGCCACTCAATAACTTACTACTCAATATTACAATTTCAATCCACACGCTCATGGAATCCATCAGCGAGACGGCTATATTATAGCATAAAAAAAGGCTTGTCGCACGTGCGACAAGCCCTGGCGGTGTCAACATATTGTGAGAATTTTTTGAATAACAAGATAAAGTTTCCCCATAATTATTTTACACCATTCATCTTATGCAGGAAAATCCAGCTCCCCAGGCTGAAGAAAATAACGCCCATGACCGTCAGGGCCGTCAGGTTATGGCTCAGCGTGGCCAGATGGCCGGACAGGAAGAGTTCGCGGACGGCGTTGGACATCCAGGCCATGGGAAAGGCCTGGGCGACGACCTGGGTCACTGGGTCCATGGCTTCCAGGGGCCACGTATAGCCGCCGAAGATGAAGGCCGGCACGGTGTACATGATGGACGCCCGGACGAACTGCAATTCGTTGTGGAAAATGGATGACGCGAAGAGGCCCAGGGAAATGGCAGCAAAAGAGAAGGCCCCGGCCAAAAGGCCCAGCGACTGGATGGAAGCCTGGTCAGGGATGCCCAGCAGGCGGGCCAGGACGCAGACCAGGCCAAAGGATAAAATGGACAGGACCCAGTACACGCCGACTTTGGCGACCAGCAGCTTGTCCTTCGACGTCCCTTTCAGCTCAGGATTGCGGAAATCGCACTGGACGGCAGCTCCGATGGCCAGGAAAAAGCCCTGCTGCATGGCCGCCATGGCCAGGCCGGTGACGAAGAACATCATGTAACTCTGGGTCGGGTTATTGAGGACGCGCAGCGTCGTCTCAACCGGTGAGATGCGCTTCTTCAGCATCTGTTCATCACCACTGGTCCGCAGGGCTGCCTGTCGGGCGGCAAAGCGCGTATTGAAGGCATTGACGATGTCGTTGCCAGCCGTCGTGGCGATATTGGTCGTAATGATATTGGCCCCGTTGAGCATGAACAGGACTTTAGCGCTGCGGCCGTTGAGGATATCGTGAGAAAAATCGGCCGGAATGATGACGGCGGCGTAGACCTCTTTCCGGCGCAGCATGTCCCGTGCCTCCCCTTCATCGGCGACGACGCGGACCAGCCCCAGCCGTTCGTCATCATCGACCTGGCGGGTCAAAAGGCGGCTGTAGGCCGTATGTTCCTCATCGCAGACGACCGTCGGTATTTCCTTGACGACGCCGGGGTAATAGAGGATGCCGAAGAGGATCAGATAGGCCGTCGCAGCACCGAAGAGAAAGATGGCCCGCCGGGCATCGTGGAGAAAGGCGTTGGCCAGTTCCCGGCGTATCAATGCAATAAATCCCATTATGACCGCGCTCCTTTCCGCTTACGCGCAATAGCCCCTGCCGCTATTTCCAGGAACGTCTTCATGCCGTAGCGGCGGCGCAGGGCAAAGATGGCCGTTCCCAGAGCAAAGGCCCCGGCCCCCATGAGCAGCAGCTGCAGGGACTGGGAAACCAGCGCCGGCGCATAACCGGCCAATAAGATGTCGCGAACGCTGTCGGCGGCATGGCGCATGGGGAAAATCTGGGCAATGGCGGCAGCGACGTCGCTCATGTAGAAATCAGGCCAGCTCAGGCCGCTGTACAAGAGGCCCGGCATGATATAGAGCAAGGGCATTTCGATGGACATGACCGCATCCGGACTGAGCACGGCAAAGAGGACCATAATGCCGGCGACGGCCAGGCAGAAAGCCGTTATCATGACGGCCAGGGCAGCCAGGGAACCCTGTACGGGGACGGCGAAGCTGTAGTATAAAAATCCCAGGGAGAGGAAAAAAGAAGGAACCGCCATGACCAGTACACCGAGCACCTTGGCGCCCAGGATCAGCCACGACGGGATGGATTTTTCATAGCCATGGTGCTGGAACTCCCTGGCAATGAGGGGACATAAGACGAGCATAATGGCAATCTGCAGGCCATTCATGGTCAGGCCGGCCAGCATGAACGGCGTGTAACCGGCCGTCGGATTGTTGACGATGCGGATGCCCAGGCGAACGGGATAAGCCATATTCATGGCCGCTGCCGGCAGCTGGTTGCCCGCTTCCAGGAGTTTGGCCGCAATGCCGACGGACAAGGTCTTGTTGATTTCACTGGCTGCCGTCAGGGCGGCGTTGCCGAACATGTTATTGGCCGAGTTGACCGCCAGCATGAGCGGCACGGGATTGCCCAGCTTGACCTGTTTGGACAAATCCTCCGGGATGTACAGGCCGACCAGGGCCTTGCCGCGGTTCAAATCGTCGACCATATCTTCCGACCGCGTCACCTGGTCGACGATCTGGAACTTTTCAGCATCGCTGTAAGCCTGGACGATGATCCGGCTGACGACGGACTGCTCTTCGTCGCAGATGACCAGGGGGATCCGTTCGACCGAGTTCTGATAGTAAATGATACCAAAGGCCAAGGTAAAGGCCAGGGGCAGCAGGAAGAGGATCGCCGCGACGGGAAAGTGCCCCTGCCAGAGCCAGTGCCATTCCTGCTTCAAGACGTGCCATACTTTCATGTCAGTCACCTGCCATATACTGGAAACGCATGCCCGGCCGCAGGGCATCGCTGTTGACCTGGACCTTGACGTTGAAACTGATGATATCCGTATCGTTGCCGCGTTCGCTCGTCGCCCGCTGGGTGGCGAATTCCGACTTCTGGCTGATATCGGTGATGGTCCCCTGGACGCGGGTGACGCCGTCGCGGGCCTGCATGGTCAGGACCTGGCCGAGGTGGAAGTCTTTGAGCTTCGTTTCCGGGATCTTGAAGTCGACCCAGTTGTCGTTCGGGTCCTGCAGGGCGACCAGCGGCGTCCCCAGGGAAATCATGGAACCTTCTTCGATGTATTTAGCCGTAATGATGCCGTCGAAAGGGGCCTTGATTTCCGTTTCATCCAGGGATACTTCCATCTGCTGCAGCTGGGCCTGAGCCGCTTCCAGTTTCTTCTGGGCCGCATCGGTAGCCGCTAAGTTGGCATCGGTCTGCAAGAGGCCAGCCTGGGCCGACGATACGCCGGACTGGGCCTGGCTGTACGCCGACTGAGCGACTTCGTACTTGGTCTTATAGGCATCGAAGACGGATTTGGAAATAGCCCCTTGGGCATAGAGTTCCTGGTAGCGGTTGAAATCCTTTTCTGCCAGGTCCAGATTGGACTGGGCCGAATCGAGGCCAGCCGAAGCCGTATCGACTTGGGACTTGGACGTACTGTCCTGGAGGTCCGTGACGACGCCGGACTGGCGCACCTGGGCCTGGAGGGCCTTGATATTGGCTTCGGCCTGGGCCTTCTGGGCCAGGAGGTCGCGCTGGTCGATGTAGGCGATGATATCACCCTGTTTGACCGTATCCCCTTCCTTGACGCGGAGCTGGACGACACGGCCGGCGACTTTGGAGTTGATGTCGATTTCCTTGGCATCGGCCCGGCCCCATAATTCATCTGACGCTACTTCCTTCTGCAAACTGCAGCCGCTGGCCAGGCAGACAACGGCCAGGGCCAGGAGCAGGCCGGCAGCCCATTTCTTTTTTTCTATGAACATGATGAGTTCCCCCTTTTGTTTGTTGAACATGTTCAAATCTTGAGCAAAAAAGGCTGCCCCATGAAACCAAAATGGCCTCATGCGGCAATCCTTTACAGGAAGCCGTCCTATCGCCGGTGGATCATCTCATCGGCAATGGCTTCGATTTCCGGCAGGCGCTGTTCGAGCTGAGCCAGGACGTCATGGCTCTCAGCGGCCGAAATGCCCAGCAGCTGCAAAGCCGTATCTAGGACCAGGGCGGCGTACTTTTGCCTGTCCATGGGCTGGCTGAAGTCGAACTGGACGATGTAGCTGCGCATGGCCCCTTTGATGAGCAGGGAGCGCAGGAAAATGTCCTCCTTCGATAATCCCAGGGAATCGCCGAAGATACGGCCCGTCATATCGGCCAGATGGTCCGTGATCTTTTCAAACGTCAAGGGCGCCGTATAGCCTTCATAATAGGTTTCACGGACGAGCTGGTTCATGGCCACGGCTTCAAATTCGACGAGGCACAGGGCAGCGTAGCGGAAGGCCGGCGACTCCTGCCTGAAATGGGCTGCAATCAAATCGGTGCACTGCCGCAGCAGCTCCATGACCAGGGACTGGAAGATATCTTCTTTATTCTTGAAGAAATAATAGATGCTCCCTGTGAGGACACCCGATTTCTCGACAATCTGACGAATCGTCGTCTTTTTATACCCCTGCTGGACAAAGAGCTCCTTCGCCGCAGCCAGGATGCGCTGACGGACTTCGTCTTTATCTTTTTCCATAAAAACACCTTCTTGAACATGTTCAACTATTTTATCTTTAGTGTACCTGTTCTCGAAATCCTTGTCAAGACTACAGCATCACGTTATATATCCATTAATCGCATAAACGATTTACTTCCATGCAGAATATCCATTTGTCAGAGAAGGATTCATCCTTTATAATGTAAAGGTATGAGTTTTTTTAGATTTTATTTATCAATTCAATGAAAAAAGGTTGTGATTTTGCATGGAAGAAACTCAACAGCAGCAGGGACTGCGCCGCAGCCTGAAAGCCCGCCACATGAACATGATCGCCATCGGCGGCGCTATCGGCACGGGCCTGTTCGTCGCCGGCGGTGAAACGGTCAGCTCTGCCGGTCCGGGCGGTGCCCTCGTCGCCTATGCCCTCATCGGTATCATGGTTTATTTCCTCATGACAGGCCTCGGCGAAATGGCGTCGTACCTGCCGGTCAGCGGTTCTTTTGAAACCTACGCCAACCGCTACGTCGATAAATCCCTGGGCTTTGCCCTGGGCTGGAACTACTGGTTCAACTGGGCCATCACGGTAGCGGCCGAACTCGTCGCCGGCGCCCTGATCATGAAATACTGGTTCCCTGACGTACCGGCTGCCATCTGGAGCGGCCTGTTCCTCATTATCCTCTTCGTCCTCAACTACTTGTCGACCCGGTCCTACGGCGAAAGCGAATTCATTTTCGCCGGCATCAAGGTCCTGACGGTCCTGGTCTTCCTCTTTGCCGGGACATTGCTCATCCTGGGCCTCGGGCCGGAACCGTCGCCGGGCTTTACCAACTGGACCATCGGCGATGCGCCCTTCGTCGGCGGCTTCACGGCCATGCTGGGCATCTTCATGGTCGCCGGCTTCTCCTTCCAGGGGACGGAAATGATCGGCATCGCCGCCGGTGAAAGTGAAGATCCGGAAAAGAACGTGCCCCGCGCCGTCCACTCCATCTTCTGGCGTATCCTCATCTTCTATTTAGGCGCCTTTACGGTCATCGGCTTCCTCATCCCCTACACGGACCCGAATCTGCTCAACACGAACATCGAAAATATCTCCATCAGCCCGTTCACGCTGGTCTTTGAACGCTTCGGCCTGGCCGCAGCCGCTTCCATCATGAACGCCGTCATTTTGACCGCCGTCCTGTCGGCAGGCAACTCGGGCCTCTACGTCTCGACGCGTATGCTCTACGCCATGGCCGAAACAGGGCAGGCACCGAAATGCTTCCTCAAGCTGAACAAGCGCGGCGTCCCGTCGTATGCCCTGTTCGCAACGGTCGTCTTCGGCCTGGCTGCCTTCCTGACGTCCCTCATCGGCGAAGGCAAAGCCTATGACTGGCTGGTCAACATCAGCGGCATGGCCGGTTTCATCACCTGGATCGGCATCGCCATCTGCCACTTCCGCTTCCGCCGGGCCTATATCGCCCAGGGCAAAGACCTGAAAGACCTGCCCTATAAGGCAACGTGGTTCCCCTTCGGCCCCCTCCTGGCCCTGATCATGTGCATCATCGTCACGGCAGGCCAGAACTACTCGGCCTTCACAGGTGCAGATATCGACTGGTACGGTGCCAGCGTCGCCTACATCGGCATCCCCGTCTTCCTGGCCGTCTTCTTCTATCACAAACTCAAACATAAGACCCACCTCATTCCCTTGAAAGAGGTCGACCTTTCCCGCGATAAGTAGGAAAAAGGCGCTGTCCCATGAAGACAGCGCCTTTTTCGTGGTTCGTGGCTAGTGGTTCGTAGGGGCTATCACGCGAAGGTTTCTACCATCATGCGCGGCCCTTTTCTCTTTAATGTTTGAAGCAAAAGTGGCTATCGCATTATACGTTTTTTGCTTAATACGACAACGCCTTTTCTGTAGAGGCGCCACGCGGGGCGCCCGCTCCAGGATATGTACGATTTACCGACCAAGTTGATAAAAGAATCATCCATATCCCCAACGGGTCGCCCACGTGCGACCCCTACGAGCTCCGAATCGTATTTTCGCAGTTAAACCTTAAACTTAAACGTTTAGTGTATTTATTCCAAAAAATATTATGTTTCATCCTTGACTTTATTAAGTGATGATGCTATCATAGCACCATCAACTGATAAACGTCATAAACGCGACGACGCAAAATAGTACGTCTGAGTCTATCGTTTCCAGAGAGCTGCCGGCTGGTGTGAGGCAGCAGCGATGCCGGACCGAACTCATTGCCGAGCGGAGAGGCTGAATAGAGTAGGCCGATACGGGAACTCCCGTTATAGAGCGTGGATATCGCCATGAGCCGTATCCGAGAGTGCATCCGCAAGGATGAAACAGAGTGGTACCGCGGAAGGATCATACAACGCCTTTCGTCTCTTCAATGCTTCGAGCAGAGAGACGAAAGGCGTTTTCGTTTCTCTCCATGGTTCTTAAAAGGAGGAAAATCTTATGGCTAATATTTCATCGATCAAAGCCGCTTCACTGAGCATGTGTTTTTCCGTCGGTGCCGTCTTATTCAGTTCCCACGCCGGCGGCGGTTTCGCTACGGGCAACCAGGAAAATGTCTACTTCGTCAGCCTCGGCTGGCTCGGTCCGATTACGGCTATCATCACCATGCTGCTGTTCACGCTGACCATCAAGGAAGCTATGAACATGTACAATTCCCGTCATCTCACCAGTTACCGTCAGTTATTCCAGAACTTATACAGCCCCTTCAAGGGCATCGAATACCTGTTTGAAGCCTTCTTCTACATCATGGTCTTAATGGCCGTATCGGCTACGATTTCCGGTGCCGCCTCAGCCATCAACGCCCAGACGGGCCTCAACTATTACACCGGCATCGGCGTCGTCGGCGCCATCATCTTCTTCCTGACCATCTTCGGCGCCGGCCTGGTACGCCGGGCGACGACCTACATGGGTATCGCCATCCTGGCCATGGTCATCATGATTTTCTCCGTCGGCATCTATATGGGCGGCTCCATCGAAGGGACGCAGTTCTTCACGGCCGCCATGGCCCAGGACTTTGCCGCCAACGGCTTCAGCAAACTGCCGACGGCCATCCTCCACGCCTTCACCTATTCCGGTTTCCAGTGCGTCGTCATCCCGACGATGATCGTCGTCGGCACGCCGCTGGTCACCCGTAAGAACTGCGCTACGTCCATGTGGTTCTCCTTCGCCATGAATGCCATCGCCCTGACCTTAGCCGTCTGCATGCTCTTAGGCTGGACCGGCATCTACGGCAAATCGCCCTTACCGACCCTGACCAGCTGCAAAGCCATGGGCATGTCCTGGCTGACCATCGCCTACAGCGCCTTCTTACTGCTGTGCCTCATCTCGACAGGCGTCACGACAGTCTTCGGCTTCACAGCCCGCTTCTCGGAAACGAAATGCCTGAAGAAAGTAAGCCATAGCGCTGTCACCCGTTCGGCCATCGTCACCCTGTTCATCATCATCGCCTCCATGACCGTCTCCGTCGCCGGCCTGACCAACATCATCAAATACGGCTACGGCTATTGCGGTTACTTAGCCATCGCCATCATCATCGTCCCCTTCCTGACCATCGGCTATTACAAAAACAAACGCTACGCTTCGGATAGCGAATACCGCGCCCGCATCGACGCCATGAACGAAAACCCCGAAGCTGCCCAGGCATTCCAGCCCACAGCCGAAGTCGCAGGACATTAGGAAAAAGGCGCTGTCCCATGAAGACAGCGCCTTTTTAAGTGGCTAGTGGCTAGTGACTAGGGGCTAGCCGTTAACGGATGGTTTTAACCTGATTCTGCAAGAGTCCCCTGCCTCTATAGGCGGGAGTACGTTCACTCAATGTTGATTTCGAATCGAGCGGTCCGCACAAATCCGTAGTGTCTGTGCCTCATCTTTTGCAACATGATAATCGGTATAAGGAATGACTTTCTGCTGGATAAATTCATCCGTTTGCTTCAATAAGGTTTCAGGCTGCAACTTTGAGACCAGTTCTTCCAAACCGGGATAGGCAGCACCTGTATTCCAGTCATGAAGACGATTATAGGGACAGGCATCCTGACAACTATCACAACCACAAATCCAGGTGCCGCAAGCGGAATCAGCCATACCGGCTGGCAGTTGGCCTTTCGCAAATGTCGTAATAAATGAAACACATTCCAAGGGGCTCATAGTGAACGGCCCTTTCAAGGCTTTGCTAGGACAATTCTGCTGACAAAGATGACAGGTATCCGCACAGGGACGTAACGCAGGCGTATGCTGCATCAGACATTCCTTGTCGATGACATAACCAACGAGTTCAACAAAAGAGCCTTGTTCGGTATAAAGAAAATTATTTTTCCGGATGATCCCTAATCCAGCCATCATGGCCGCATATTGCAAGGGCCCAATACTAATCTGACTGAATTGATTTCCGCCTTCGGCATGGATTCCGCGATTAGCAAACCAGGCTTCTAATTGCTGACATTTTTTCTGCATGTCCATACAGCAAGAATTACTTGGGGACAAGAAAAAACTTTTGGCATATTTCCCCTGCAACGATTGGGGATATCGGTATTTCCCTAACCAATAGGTACAGATAACGACGGCTTTCGCCCAGGGGAACCGTTGTCTTACATGACCGAAGTTCAAAGATTCATAAAAGCCGGCACTGGAAGGAACCTGTTCTTCTCGCTCTTTCAACCGCGTTAAAAAGCCATCCATTTTATCAATCGGAATAATGCCACATGAATCAAAACCTGCGGCTACCGCTTCATCATAAATCTGTTTTCCTAATTGTGTATACTCCATCCAGAACCCTCTCCTTATATAGTGTATATACACGTTAAGTGTAAATAAATAATTACTCTATGATCCGTAATAGTAAGTTTTCCAACTGTGCCATGCCGTCTTTACCCAGCCGTTGCTCCAACTCATGTTGTGCTGCCTGCCAAGCAGTTTGTGCCTGAAGAAATAATTTTTCTCCCTGATCCGTCAACTGCACTACATGTTTTCTTCCCGTCGAAGGGACGTTTTCCACGAATCCCCGCCGCTCCAGCAAGGTAATATTGCGTGATAACGTTGTCCGATCCAGGTTCATCTCCAGGGACAATGAAGTAATTGATAAGGGGCCCAGCTCTTTGATGTGCCAAAGGACAGAATACTGCTGCACCGTTACTCCCGCTTCATGTAAATACTTATCATATAAAGCAGTGACTGCCAGATTTGCCTGGCGTAGATTAAAGGCATGACAAGGCCGTAAATGAATTCTTTTTTTCACCGTTTCATCACGTTCCATTATATCCTCCCTGTTTCCCCTTTTTCGTGTATCTACACTATAAGTATACCAGCTGCACCATTTTCTTGTCAAATACGATTCGTTTCCATTCCCCCCTGGCCAGAATGGGCGCGCCCTCTACGGCGGTCCGTTGCAGCAATTATCTTGCCATTTCTTGCCGTCATGACCTGACGGGTTAAAAAGACACAGTGCGCCCTTACAGCAGAAAGCCGTGATTCGTAGGGGCGCCACGTGGGGCGCCCGCTCCAGTCTATGTACGATTGCCAGCCCAGTTTGCCCGGGGAATCATCCAAATGCCTAACGGAGCACCCAAGAAAACTGGATTATGGACACGCTAAGCTCATCCTTTCAACATATCACCAACTTAGTCGTTATCTTAGTCGCTTTTCTTAGTCGGTCAGCGACTAAGTTATTTTTTCCTGAATCTTACATAGGCTACCGGCTTTCAATATATGTCAAGAGGAATGTGGCGGCTCCTCCCCTGATAATCACGCCCGTAATCAGCTCCCCGGTATATCAACTCCGAAATGATTTGCCACAATCTGGTTTAACTGCCTCGAAATCTCTGAAAAATCCTGATTCAAATCCAATGTCTTCACCGATATCTGGTTACCGCTCATCTGGTACACATTGTCCGGCACGAGATTTTCATCGGTTTTCGCATAGAGAAGCATTCCAGAAACACAGTGTTCGGTTCCTTTTAGTTCTGCCTCTTTGTTCTTCACGTAGGTAAAAATTTGGTACAAATTTCCCGAATGAATCGTCCGTACGTTGAAGTTTGTCTGCAACGTACGCTGATAGTACTTAGCATCAATGACGAGCGTCTGTGTCCCATATGTAAGTGTAATGTCTGTCTGCATAACTGGCAACAGGGCATCGTTGCCGTCATCCAGCTGCCAGTGAATCTGCCGTGCTCTTGACGAAAATCCCTTGATCCGCTGTCCGAATTCCTGTGCGTAGTACTCCAGGATAAATTTTTCATACAATCGGCTCATTCGCTGCTCGTCGACGAAACTGGCTAAGCGATAATCACCTTTTTCCGTGGTCATGAGTGAACCTTCGATCAGTAGCTGGCAAATGGCGAGCAACAGCTGGTATGTCCGGTTATTTCTCTGCAAACGAATCTCCGACCAGCGTATCTGGGATAGCTCTATTTCATTTACTTCAGAAAAATAGAGCATTTCTTTTTTCAGTTCTGCCTTGTATTTTTCGCCTACATCCTTTTGCCTAAGGAGCAGCAAAGCGGTTGATTTCAGAATCTGGTTCAAAAGGGTATTCTCGGACAGCTCATCATAACCACAGGTCACGGCCAGCCGGGCCTGGAGCCTGTTCCGGATGGTCCCGGGCATATCGATTTTCCCCCGGACGACGGTCAAATCTTCGACACAGTTGATGTATTCCCGATATAACCCCTGTTTCAGCTGAAGACCGATTCCTTTTGCCAGAATCGCCGCAAACAGATTATGGATATTGTCGAAAGGCTCCTTCTCAATATTCTCATAGACAGATTGCTTCAAGGTGGTAAAGGCATAAGACAACATATAGTAGATGTTCTTTATGAAAATGCGCTTATACTTCGTCATTGAAATACTCCTTGAAAGTTGTTGCTCCATTCATCTACTTTGCTATCGTTATCAAACCAGTATTCAGAAAGCATCGGCAGAATGTCATAATCTACGACAGATTTCATCCATTCATCGGTGCAATTCTCCTTGGTTCTTCCGCAAAAGTAACTGTGCCCGATACGGAAGCCTTTTCCCAATGATTTATCCTGGCTGATTTCTTCATTCAGCTTAATGACCTGTTTCACAAGTTTATTGAACGTATCGTTTTCCAGCGTATCACGATACCTTTTAAATCCTGTTGATTCAAATTCCGGTTCCATCTCAAAGAAACTGAACCGGCGGCGCAAGGCATAATCTATCATGGCCAGGCTGCGGTCAGCCGTATTCATCATGCCAATAAGATAAAGATTTTTCGGGACCGTAAACGGCATGCCATTGTAAGCCAGTGTTAACTTTGTCCCACGGTAGTCTTTTTCAATCAACATCAGGAGCTCACCGAAAATCTTGCTCAGGTTTCCCCGGTTGATTTCATCAATGATGAAAAAGAATTTTTTATCCGGCTCATTGGCCGCTTTCTGGCAGAAACGGTAGAACACACCATACCTCAATTCAAAACCATTTCCAGACGGTTTGTATCCCATCATGAAGTCTTCATAAGAATAATTCTGATGGAACTGCACGAATTCAATCCGGTTGTCGTCTTTCTCTCCCATCATAGAATAAGCCAGCCTCTTGGCGGCAAAGGTCTTACCTACGCCCGGTGCGCCTTGCAGAATGATATTCATCTTGTTGCTGAGCACGCCCACCAGTCGGTCGTACATTTCGTCAGTCATATAGACTTCAGACAAGAAATCTTGCTTCGTATACGATGGAATCTTCTCCTCATGAGAGTTCCGCGGATTTTCATCGCGGATGATGTCCATGATGAACTCATATTCTTTCCTGGTCAATTTGAAAAAACTGCCGTTCGGATTTTTGAAGAACTCCATCTTCGCCAATTCCGGACATTCCTTTAATGTCTGATAATCAATCGGGTTTTCCAGGGACTCCGTTTTTTCAAAACATATTTTCTGACCGTCATTCGCCGCGCTGACTTTTACAAGCGCTACAACCTGCTTGACCGGATTAGATTCATAGCCAATGACAAGATCACCCGTCTTAGCATCTATGAAGTTCTGGAAAATGCGCCGCTTATTGCCGTTTGCATTATAAAGTGTATAGTCTTGTACTTCACCGACTTGCAGGTCAGAAAAACTCCATATCTTTGGTTTGGCGTTCAGCCACCAATACTTGGGTTCCCCATCACCTTTTGATTTGGCATAAAGAGCTACGCCGCTCAAATCCACCTGATTCAAGGCAGCGGCTAATTCACGGCGCAACTTCCACACGTAACTTCCCTTCTCATCTTTGGCTGCATATCTGCCGATATAGAGAATGGGCCACCATCGAGAATTGTCAACATTCTTCGGCATAATAGGGCATCCGGTCTTTTCTACTATGCGCTTTGCCAGCCCAACGGATCCGGCATTATAAAAGTTCTTGCTTTCTCCATACTTTGCAGCAAGCTGAGTACACGTAGCAGCTCCGCCATAGTCCTGCATTCTTTTCATGATTTCAAGGCTGCTCTGTGTAAAAACACTTTTATCTTCAAGCAGATCAATCCACTCGGCTGTTGTGATTCCCGGAGCATATTCTTCTATCGAGGGATACCACTCAACATCAGAAGATTCTGCTTCACTACGCTTTGAATAATCACGGGAAATATAAAAACCTACATCAAAGGTCAGTGTTTTCAGGCATGGATCCGGATAGCAGTCATCTGTCAGCTGGCTCTTGAATAAGGTCACGAGTTCGTCGTCCTGTTTTAGATGCTCACAGATTTCATTATACAAAAAGTAAAAATTCCTGAGATTATCTGCATACGCGCCTTTCTTGAATATATAGTCACTACTCAATTCATCTGACACAGCCTTTACTTCGCTGTATTTATATATGTAATACTTATCTGGATAACGCAGCCACAAATAGGTCGTAATAGCATTCTCAGATTGATAATGCTGTCCCGCTCCCTTTCCATATTTTTCGAGAAGAAGGTCCGATTGCAGTTTAAAGGTATTGATTCGCTCATATATATCCTTGCTCTCATCAAACAAATCGATGTACATCGAGCGTACGTCCTCTGGAGCGGTCTCAGCAAAACCAGTAATCATCTTGGCCGGGAAATTATTCATCGATGCCAGCAGATTATAGGTTTGGGAAAACGAACGGTTGAGCATATCCGCAAAATCCGTTGCGTTAATATTCCAATTGTCTTGAAACCATTTGAGTGCTTCCCATTTATACTTTTCATCCAGCCAATGTTTCGGCACAAAATCTTTTTTATACTGTACTAAAACATCTTTCAAGCGCTCTCCATCAATCATAGCCGTACCCTTCCCTTTCATATTTTTAGACCAGGCTTCCCTCCATTACAGCAGGATATAGGCTTCCTGTCCAATAACCTGTTTACACAAACTATTTTACCCTTTCTATGTTATCATAAAAAGCACTTGTATTCATCCTATTGAATAGGGTAAAACATAGATAGAGGTACTAAATTGGAAATTAAAAGAACATTGATTCAGACACGCCCTTTTACACGTTCTTGGGCAGCGTTAGGTTTCAATGATGAAGATTTACGGCGATTGGAGAATCAATTATTGCAAAATCCTAAAATAGGTGCTGTAATTCGGGGAACAGGAAAAATGAGAAAAATGCGCTTTGCCTTTGAAGGCCGTGGTAAAAGTGGAAGTACAAGGGTTTGTTATGTCGATTTTGAAATCAAGGAAACTATTTATTAGTTGTTTTCGCAAAAAATGAATTAGAAAATTTAACGAAAGAAGAACGAAATCATTTGAAAAAGCAAATTGATATCTTGGAATCGAATTTATAAGCGAGGTGTTTCTCCATGAGCAAAGCATTTGATTTGTTATCTGAATCGCTGAATGACGCTATTTTAGATACCCAGACCAAGCATCTTCCTAGACATAAAAGAAAAATTGACATTGAGCCAATAACTACATATTCAAGTGACGAAATAAGAGACATACGAAATCAGTTAGGGTTGACACAAAAATTATTTGCACAATACTTTGGTGTTTCAAAAAAGACAATAGAAGCTTAGGAATCCGGAAAAAATAAACCTTCTGATCCATCTCGCAGACTGCTAGGACTAATTGCAAACAAAAAAATCTCTATTTGAACCTCTCCCGCTTATAGAAGCGGGAGATTCTTGAGAAGGTTGCTGTTTAAGTTTCCTCCTGAAATCAGGATA
>ENA-UERM01000790-UERM01000790.1-human-gut-metagenome-genome-assembly--contig:-NODE-790-length-22287-cov-38.002611_pt1 | contig 22287 bp, 14 predicted proteins | sample MGYA00242983_ERZ507983 | MGnify/ENA primary metagenome ERZ507983 (study PRJEB26167, sample SAMN06115432) | human gut metagenome | host: Homo sapiens | place: China:Shanxi | collected 2015-04-29...
AAATGAAAAGAATGAGAACATTATGCTTGACAGGTCTTTTATGGATGATGACCTGTATTCTTTATGCACAAAACCAGTTGATAACTTATACGGTTCCTAGTGACGGGGTGGAGTTGAAAGACGATTTTACAGTTCGGGTGAGGCAATCTGGCAGTGGATGGAAAGAAGTAGTTACTTATCCGATGAAAGTAGATGAAGTACGCCAGACGAAGCATCATGTTGAACTAGCCTCAATGGGATATTTTGACTTTTCCGGTCAGGTGGAAGTTTCCGTTACCTATAATAAAGGAGAAGTAAAGAGTGGCAGGGTGCGTCCGTTGTCGTATGGTATCACTCCGCAGATTAGCGGCAGTACGATGACTTTTACGCTAGACCGTCCGCGTAATCTGTCCATTGAGGTAAATGGAGACATATTCCATAATCTTCATCTTTTTGCGAATCCGATAGATGAAAATCGCCCGAAGAAATTGAAAGATAAGAATCTGATTTATTTTGCTCCGGGAATACATCAGTTACCCGGCGATACACTTAATGTTCCTTCGGGAAAGACGGTCTATGTGGCAGGTGGGGCCATTGTGCGTGGATGTATCCGTGCGGTCAATGCCCGTGATGTGAAAATTCTGGGACGGGGTGAGGTGCATCCCGAAGGTCGTGGGGCAGGCATCAGCATTATTAATTCACGAAATATATATGTGGAAGGTCTCATCACAACCCAATGCCCCACTGGAGGTTCGGACAGTGTGACAATCCGCAATGTAAAGGCTGTCAGTTCATATGGGTGGGGGGACGGTATGAATGTATTTGCCAGCAACAACGTCTTGTTTGATGGAGTATTTTGCCGTAACTCCGATGATTGCACTACCGTGTATGCTACACGTATGGGGTTTCATGGCGGATGCCGTAATGTGACAATGCAGAATTCTACCTTGTGGGCAGATGTGGCGCACCCTATTTTTATCGGGTTACACGGAGATGTGGATAGGAATGAAGTGATGGAGAATCTGACTTACCGGAACATTGATATTTTGGATCATCGGGAAATGCAAGTGGATTATCAAGGCTGTCTGGCTATCAATGCAGGTGATAATAATCTGGTCCGGAATGTACGGTTCGAGAATATCCGCATCGAGAATTTCCGGCAAGGACAATTGGTGAATCTGCGTATATTTTACAATAAGAAGTATTGCAAGGCTCCGGGCAGGGGCATTGAGAATGTGCTTTTTAAAGATATTACCTATAATGGCGATCATGCCGAATTCTCACATATCGTTGGCTACGACGAGGAACGGATGGTGAAGAATATTCGTTTTGAGAATCTGAAGATAAACGGTAAAGTTATATCGGATGATATGACCGGTAAGCCTGCATGGTATAAAACGTCGGACATGGCGCGTTTCTTTGTTGGGGAACATGTAGGTGATATTGTATTTGTAAAATGAAAAAAGGTAGTTTCAAGCAAGAGCTTCAAGAAGATTTAAAACTCTGTGGTCGGTGTTTTTTAGAGAGAGCATATAAAAGAAATCATCTTTGCGAAATAAAAAGAAAAGGTAATTATTTAGGTAGGATAATTTTTAAAGAATGATCCTTTTTGCTATCTTTGTCCATTGAAAATGAATAAATTATATTCTTATGGAATTACAAGATAAATATATCCGCTTTGATTGGGCTGTTAAGCGTCTGCTGCGTCATAAAGCTAATTTTGGTGTGCTCGAAGGATTCCTTACGGTACTGATAGGTGATGAAATTCATATAGTGGAGATTTTGGAAAGCGAGGGTAACCAGCAAACGGAGAATGATAAGTTCAATCGGGTTGATATCAAAGCTCTCAATAGTAAAAATGAGATTGTTATCATCGAGATTCAAAATACGCGTGAGCTGTATTATTTGGAGCGTATCCTGTATGGAGTGGCTAAAGCCATTACAGAACATATCTCATTGGGCGAGACTTATTATAAAGTTAAAAAGATATATTCTATCAGCATTCTTTATTTCGATATTGGTCATGGAACTGATTATCTTTATCATGGGCAGAATATATTTAAAGGAGTGCATACAGGAGACTTTCTTCAAGTGAGTACTCGGGAAAAGGATGCCATTGTGCCCCGTATGCCTTCCGAAATTTATCCGGAGTATTTTCTGATCCGTGTGAATGAGTTTAACAAGGTGGCGGTGACCCCTTTAGAGGAATGGATAGAATATTTGAAGACGGGTATTATCCGTCCTGACACGACTGCTCCCGGATTGGGTGAGGCACGTGAAAAATTGAAATATTATTCAATGACGCCTCAGGAACGCCATGCCTATGATGAACATCTTAGCGCTTTGATGATCCAGAATGATGTTCTTGATTCTGCTAAGTTGGAGGGAAAGATAGAGGGAAAGATAGAGGGAAAGATAGAGGGACGATTAGAAGGACGTGCGGAGGGTCGTGAAGAAGGTCGTGAAGAGGGCATTAAAGAAGGTGTTCTTCGAAATGCCCGGAGAATGAAAGAAAAAGGATTCTCTACAGAAGATATTATGGAAATTACAAGATTGACATTCGAAGAGGTTAGTCAGTTGTAATCCCATGTTTGGTTAAATAAATCCACAGGTGGCTTCTTAAGGTATTTTATTTTACGCAAAGGTTTACGTGCTTTTTGTTAAGCTGACTTATATTTAGGTCAGCTTAATCTTTTTATTTTTGAGCACATAAATAAACGATTTGTTAACGTGTAATGAATGACACAATGAAAAAACTCTTCTTTTTAATAGCGGCAAGCTTCTTTTTAACTTCAGTAGATGCGCAGATAACCGAGCGTGAACGTCCTGCCGAATGGCAGCATTTAGTAAAAGGCGCACGTTTTATGGACCGTTTCCTTCCTATGCCGGACGGCATTCAGATTAAGGGGATTTGGGGTACGGACAGTGTACTGAATCGTTATGTGGATAATGGAATAGAACTTCCCGGAGTTTCTTTTTGGGGAGGAAATATATTGCAGGATACGGATGGTAAATACCATTTGTTTGTGTGTGGCTGGCCTGAGGATTCTCCGAAAGGGCACATGTTTTGGTCGAATTCTACTGTTTTCCATGCAGTAAGTGATCGGTTGGAAGGACCTTTTAAAATTCAAAATTCTGTGGGAAAAGGACATAATCCGGAAGCGTTCCAGTTAAAGGATGGCCGTGTCGTGGTCTATGTGATTGACGGTTACTATATAGCAGACGGGGTGGACAGCAAGGTGTGGACGTATGGTAAATTCAGTTTTGATTCTCGTGACCGAAAAATCATAGAGGGGCTTTCCAATTTGACTTTTGCCCGCCGTCAGGATGATTCTTACTTGATGGTATGTCGGGGTGGAGGTGTCTGGATCAGTAAAGACGGACTTTCACCTTATATGCAGTTGACTGACAAACGAGTTTATCCGGATGTGGAAGGCAGATTCGAAGATCCCGTGGTATGGCGGGATGAGTTGCAATATCACTTGATCGTGAATGACTGGTTGGGCAGAATTGCTTTCTATCAGCGTTCCAAGGACGGAGTGCATTGGGTGACAGAACAAGGGGAAGCATACGTGCCGGGTGTATCATTCCATAAGGATGGAGCGGTGGAACATTGGTTTAAATATGAGCGCCCTAAAGTTTTTCAGGATGAGAAGGGGCGTGCTGTCCAAATGAATTTTGCCGTGATTGATACCATTAAATGGAACGATCTGCCTAACGATAAACATAGTTCCAAAAATATAAGTATTCCTCTGAATAAAGGAATGCTATTGTCTGTTTTGAATGAAGAAGAGATCACTCCGTCTACTCGTACTATTGAGGTAAAGATTGCTGCCGAATCAGGTTTTAATCCGCAGACAGATGTGGATGTAAAGTCGTTGCGATTCGGTTCATTTACCGAAGTGAATTTTGGACGTGGTTGCAAGCCTGTGAAGACCAAGGTGTCGGGCAAAGATTTGATTGTGGTCTTTAAAGCGAAGGGCAGTGGCATCACTTCGGATGAATTTGCTCCTAAAATGATAGGTAAAGATAAAAAAGGGAATATGTTGTATGGTTATGCCCGTTTGCCATACGTGAATTATCGGCCGGCTCTGCTCTCCGCCCGTCGCCCTCTGTTTGATAAAGAAAAAGGTGGGTTGAAGGTAGAGATACAGAACTTTGGTTTGTCTGCATCGGAACCGACGGAAGTTGAGGTGATATGCAACGGTTCCAGCCAAAGAAGGATTGCTTTGAAAACATTGCAACCTTATGAGATTGAGTGTCTGATGTTTGATTCGGATATGTTACTATCAGATGATAACGCATCGTATGAAGTGGTATTCTTTCAGGAAGGAAAAGAGGTGGAACGGAATAAATTCTAGAAGATAAGATCATTGTTGATGAGAAAATGGTTAATAGGCTTTTATTTTTGAGTGGAAAATGCTTATCAAACGTATTTAAAAAGAAAAGCATAAAAATGAAAAAGTTATTAGCCTTTTGTTTTATGGTGTGTTGTGCGGTTGCACAGGCTCAGTTGGTGACTTATCCCGAAGGATTGAAAACAGGTATGCCTCATAATGATGATTATACAGTCCGTGTCCGTGTTCCGGGGGGTGAATGGAAAGACCTGTTTGAATATAATGTGCAGGTGGATATGGATAGGGTACAAGATGCTTCGATGGTACAGTTTGATATGGGCAGTCTTGTGGAGGTAATGGTAAAAAAGAATAATGGAACGATTCATGAGGTAGATATTCGTCCGCAGGTAAATGATATACGCTATGTACAATATAAGAATGTGATTACATTTATGCTTGATAAACCCCGATATCTTTCTGTGGAGTTTAATGGGGATAGGTTGCATAACCTTCATGTGTTTGCCAATCCGATGGAAACGGAGACTTACTCGAAAGAAGAGAAAGGAGTGATGTATTTTGGGCCGGGAGTGCATCGACCTAAAGATTTGCCAAACAATCAGATAAGGATACCAAGTAATACGACGGTTTATTTGGCTCCGGGAGCAGTTGTGAAAGCAAAACTATGGGTGGATAAAGCCGAAAATGTACGTATTGTGGGTAGAGGTATCTTGGATCATCCTATTCGTGGCATTGAAATAACAGATTCTAAAAATGTAGTGGTGGATGGCATAACGGTGATCAATCCGGATCATTACACGGTATTCGGAGGAGGTTCTGTAGGGGTGACAATCAGAAATTTGAAATCTTTTAGTTGCAAAGGTTGGAGTGATGGCATTGACATGATGTGCTGTCACGATGTATTGATAGACAATGTGTTTATGCGTAATAGTGATGACTGCATTGCTTTATATAATCATCGTTGGAACTGGTGGGGCGGTTCGGATAATATCACTGTACAGAATTCCATTCTTTGGGCGGATATTGCTCATCCTATCAATGTAGGTGGTCATGGTGATCCGGAGTCCTTGATAGGTGAGACCATTGAAAATTTGATTTTTCGGAATATTGATATTTTGGAACATGATGAAGATGATGTGCCTTATCAGGGATGTATGGCTATAGATGCCGGTGATAGAAACAGGGTGAAGAATATTTTATTTGAGGATATTCGGGTGGAAAGTATTCAAGAAGGAAAATTGTTCCATATCAACATTCGTTTCAATCCTAAATATGACAAACAGCCCGGACAGAGCATTGATGGAGTAACTTTCCGTAATATTACTTATAACGGAGTAGGCGAGAATCCTTCGTTGATAAAAGGGCTGGATAAAGAAAGGATGGTGCGGAATATTACGTTTGAAAATGTGGTGGTTAATGGAGAGAAGATAAAGGATTTAAAGGGTTTTATCACGAATGAATATATCGAAGGAATAAAGATAAAGTAGATAAAAAACTGTTTTATAGTTGGACCTATTTATGAAAAGAGAGAAAAGCATTGAGTGTTTTTCTCTCTTTTATCGTATTATGTAGCAAGTTTGAATGTCGATTGAGGAACTAATTAGAAAAAGACAATGAAGAAGAAAATTTTAGTTGTAGCCGGGTTATTGGCTATGTCGGGTGCTTTGACGGCCCAGTCTGTTTATCCCGGCCAACATGCCGGAAAGTTGAAGAGAGAAACCGTGGCTCCGATGAAAGTCAAGAGTTTTGATTTGAAAGATGTTCGTTTGCTTCCAAGCCGTTTTCGTGAAAATATGATGCGTGATTCTATGTGGATGGCTTCTATAGAGGTGAACAGGCTGTTGCATAGTTTTCGTACCAATGCTGGCGTGTTTGCAGGTCGTGAAGGTGGTTATATGACAGTAAAGAAGTTAGGTGGATGGGAGTCCTTGGACTGTGAATTGCGTGGACACACCACAGGGCACTTGCTTTCTGCCTACGGCTTGATGTATGCGGCAACCGGCAGTGAACAGTTCAAACAAAAAGGGGATAGTCTGGTGAATGGCCTGGCGGAGGTACAAACCGCATTGGGTAACGGCTATCTGAGTGCTTATCCTGAAGAATTGATCAATCGGAATATCCGTGGTACCAGTGTATGGGCACCGTGGTACACGCTTCATAAGCTTTTCTCTGGATTGATAGACCAGTATCTTTACAGTGACAATCAGAAAGCTTTGGAGGTTGTTATCCGTATGGCCGACTGGGCATATCATAAACTCAAACCTTTGGATGAGACTACACGTCAAAAAATGATACGGAATGAATTTGGTGGAGTGAATGAGTCCTTTTATAATTTGTATGCGATAACCGGGGACGAACGTCATCGGTGGCTGGCTCAATTCTTTTACCATAATGAAGTGATTGATCCGTTAAAGGAACTACGTGATGATTTGGGTACTAAACATACCAATACATTCATTCCGAAAGTGATAGCCGAAGCTCGCAATTATGAATTGACAGAGGATGAGAACAGCAGAAAGTTATCCGATTTCTTTTGGCATACTATGATAGACCATCATACATTTGCCCCTGGATGCAGTAGTGACAAGGAACATTATTTTGACCCGGCCCGGTTCTCCAAGCATGTGTCAGGTTATACTGGGGAAACGTGTTGTACCTATAATATGTTGAAACTGTCCCGTCATTTGTTCTGCTGGACAGCCGATGCTGCCATTGCGGATTATTATGAACGGGCCCTTTACAACCATATTTTGGGACAGCAAGATCCTCAGACCGGTATGGTAACATATTTCCTGCCCTTGCTTTCAGGCTCGCATAAGGTGTATAGTACGAAAGAAAATTCTTTCTGGTGTTGTGTGGGAAGCGGTTTTGAGAACCATGCTAAATATGGAGAAGCTATTTATTATCACAATGACAAAGGCATTTATGTGAATCTTTTTATCCCCTCGGTGGTTAATTGGCGCGAGAAAGGATTGACTCTCCGGCAGGAAACGGATTTTCCGGCAGAGGAGACCACTGTTCTGACCATAAGAGCCCAAAATCCTGTAGAGACTACGGTTTATCTTCGTTATCCTTCATGGAGCAAGGGAGTGAAAGTGTTTGTGAATGGCAAAAAGATAGCGGTGAAACAGAAGCCAGGTTCATATATTGCCATTACTCGTCTATGGAAAGACGGTGACCGTATTACGGCTGATTATCCTATGTGTCTCCGTGTGGAAACGACCCCGGATAATCCTCAAAAAGGAGCGTTGGTTTATGGTCCGGTAGTGTTGGCCGGTAAGCGGGGAACAGAAGGAATGCAGGCACCTGCGCCCGATTCCAATCCTGCTTTGTACAATGATTATTATACGTATGATTATCATATCCCTGCAGGACTTCGCACTACGTTAAAACTCGATGTCAAGCATCCTGAACGCAGTGTACAGCGTGTCGGTACGGAATTAAAGTTTACGACTTCGCAAGGAGATGTGATAGAACCGTTGTACAATATTCATCGGCAGCGTTATGTGGTATATTGGGATTTGGAGAAAGAATAAATTTCATTATTAGATGAGTAAATGAATCCTTTGATTCGTATTTATATATGGTTTGACTAATCAAATGATATAGGAATATGAATAGAGGATTCGTTTTTATTTTGATATTGGCTGTTGGCTTGGTTGTGACTTCTTGTTTACGGCAAGGTAAACAGAATGTAACTTATGATTTTACCCCTTTGGATTCCATAATCAGTACCTGGATGGATAAGGGATACTATCCGGGGGGAGCAATATGTGTGATAAAGAATGATTCAGTGTTGTTTGAAAAGACGTATGGCTCTTTCACCGGAGATACAAAAGTGTATGTCGCTTCTGCCGGCAAGTGGGTGGCTGCTGCCGTAATTGGTGCGGTAGTGGACCGGACGGATTTGAGTTGGGATGATCCTGTAGAGAAGTGGTTACCGCAGTTCAGGGGCGATGCGAAAGGCGATATCCTTTTGCGTCAATTACTCTCTCATACTTCCGGTGTACGTCCTTACCTGCCTGCTCCCCGGGTGGACAATTACAATCATTTGGATTCGGCTGTCACAGAGATATTGCCTTTGGATACTGTTTTTGCACCGGGAATTCGATTTGAATATGGAGGATTGGCCATGCAAATAGCCGGACGTATGGCCGAAGTAGCTATGGGGGAAGAGTTTGAATTTTTATTTCAGAAATTAATTGCCGTTCCTTTGGAAATGACTGGCTCTCATTTTACTCCGGTTAATACTGACGGGGGACATGCTCCTATGTTGGGAGGTGGATTGTGTACCACGCTGAATGATTATATCCGTTTCTTGAAAATGATTTATCATAACGGACGTTTCGGGAACAAAGAGATATTGAAACCGGAAACAGTTCAAACTATGCAGGTAGATCAGGTACGGAATGCTGTTGTTGCTCCTGGTGAGTATGTTGAGAAAGCGTTAGGACAGCACCACACTGGTATCTATGGATTAGGTGAATGGCGTGAACTGGTTGATGAGACTACAGGAGAAGCTTATCAGATTAGTTCTCCCGGATGGGCTGGTGCTTACCCGTGGATAAATAAACGTGATAGCGTGTATGGTTTCTTTATAGCTCACGTACAGGGAGGAGCTAATAAAAAAGACGGCTTCTCTTCTTTTTATGGCAGTCCTGTCCTGTCTGAAACGGTAACCAAGATAGTAAATCAATAAATGAGTATGAAAAATATTTTAGTAACCTTTATTTTATGGATAGGGTGTATGTCGGCTGTTCAGGCGCAGCAACACCCTTGTGTATATGTTTCTCCGGCGGATAGAGCGTCTGTTCTGCAAAAAGTGAAAAATGAGCCTTGGGCTGGGGAAGCCTTTGCAGCTATCCGCTCCAAAGTGGAAAAATATGTGGATCGTCATCAGACTGATCCCGAATGGATAACTTTCCGGCTGGCCATGTATTGGAAAGATGGAGAGCGCTATACTCAATGTTATTTGAAAAAACAGAATTGGGACTATGGAGAGGGGAATGCTCCTGTTCCCACTGTAAGAATGCCGGGAATGCGTACTTGGAATAAGTATGTCAATGTTCCGTTGGAGGACCGCACTTCTTATAATGAAACAGGTGATATGTGGGGAATTAATAAATTAAATCCTTCGGAGCCTTCGGTCAAAGTGCCTTATAAGGAAAGCGGGCACATGATACGGGGGAATAATGTCGAGATCTTGACATTAGCAGAAAATGCCGCTTTTGTTTATTGGGTGACAGGAGAAGAGAAGTTTGCCCGTTTTGCCACAGATATATTTAATGTGTGGTTGGTAGGGACGTATTATATGAATCCTATTTTGGACCCTGAAAAGTCGTGTGGCAGTGTCGGTGGTTGGGAACCGGGAGGTATTTGCGGCTATTATGATTACGAACAGATACATGATGATTTGGTAATGCATGCGGCAATGGCGTATGATTTTGCTTTCGATTATTTGATACGGCATCCTCATGCTCATCTGAAAGCAATTGGGAAAGATACAAAAACGGTAGCTGCCGAAGTCTTTAAGCGTTTTATCAATATAGGGCTGGTACGCGGTGGCAAATCGGGTAACTGGAATGTGAACGGGTGGAATATAATGCTGCGTCCTATGTTGGTGCTCGATCATAATGAGGCTTATGCTGACGGTAAAGGAAAAGAGTATTATTTGAATCTGCTGGTGAACGAATCTACTCCCTATCATGATGCCATTCCCGATATATTGAAAACTTACGATCGGGTGACAGGGCTGTGGCCGGAATCTCCCGGTTATTCATTCGGTACAGTGCAGTCATTGCTTGATTGGGCGGCTCCCTTGAAACGTGCCGGGATAGATATCATAGCCGGTAACCCCATTTTGCAGAAAGCTGCAATGGCTGTATTTCCTTGGATGGACGATGCAGCCAATATGGTGGTGTTCGGTGATTCACGTGGGGGAAGTGCTAATTTTCAGACGTTTGAAAATCTGCTGACTTATTATACCGGAACAGATAATAAGGAGGGGGTGGAAAAAGTGGCAAGTGCCTTGAACAAAGGGATTTCTCAAAAGAAATACTCCAGAAATAATGCCGGTTGGACAGGGCTTTGTACCTATACAGCTACCATCCCGTCTGTACGTGCAGAGAGTAATGAGCGTGCGTCTTATTCTCCCCATCATCGTTTTATTACAATGAAGAACTGGGAGGGAGATTATAAAATGATGTTCACTCTGTATGGTGGTAAAAAAGGATACCATCTCACTCCGAACGGGTTGGCTTTACAATTCTATGCGTATGGTTATGCGTTGGCTCCGGATGCAGCGGCTTATGAGTCCTATTGGAGCAAAGATCATGGATACCATCAGTCTCCTACAGGTTCTAATACGGTTTTACCCGGATATACGGAAGGAGATATCACTATTCATGCTATGGAACCTATGGTGAAGGAGGGAGAATTCGTAAATGATAGAGAATTAACTCCTTACCTCAACTTTGCCGATGTGTCTGCCGGTGAGAAAAGAAGAATGGTCGCTATGGTCCGTACTTCGGGGAATAGTGGTTATTATGTGGATATTTTCCGGTCGGACAGGGCGGATAATGATTATTTGTTCCATCATGTAGGTACTTCGATGGAAATCACTGATTCGGAAGGGAACAAGCTTCCCGGTGAGGCTTTGGAGAAGTTTGACAAAACGTGGCATGAAGGATATCATTGGTTTTCCAATCTGCATAAATCCGATTATAACCAGAATTTCATCGCTTCATGGAGTATGCCCGAAGATATAACGGCGCGTTTATGGATGACAGGAGGTGAGGGACGTGAAATTTATCAGGTGGATGCTCCCCCGACTACAATGAATAAAGGGTTGACTCCCGGCGATATTTGTATGCCTCCTATGCCGACTCCTGCTTTGATTGTCCGTCAGGAAGGTAATAATGCTCATACTCATCCTTTTGTTTCTGTTTATGAAGCGTATAAAAAGAGTGGTCCGAATGTGCTCGGTGTAGAAGCCTTGCAGGGAGATGATGGCTGTACCGGGGTGAAGGTGAATACGGCGGACGGATATGCGGATTATCTGTTCAGTGCGACGGACATGCAGGCTCATCATCCTTCCAAACGTGTTTCATTCTGTGGCGGGTTAGGATTGATAAGAGAAAAAGAAGGTCAGATTCAACTGATGTATCTTGGCTGTGGCCGTTCACTAAAGAAAGGTAACTTTGTTTTAGAATCGGATCATGACGTATATGCTGCAATCTATATGCAGCATGGTGTTTGGTACTATTCAGCAACCGGTCCTGTACGGGTGAAAATAGGAAAAGAAACCAAAGAACTGAATGAAGGTTACAATCAAAAATTATAATTTTTTTGTGCATCCTTATTCACCGCAGGGACTAATGCTGAAGGTCTCTGCGGTGAATTGTTTTATCCTATAGATTTTATTTTTCTTTTCGTTGAGTGAGTTTTCCGATTCATCCGTACTACTAATTAAAAAGTAATCATTATGAAAAAAATAATACTCATAGCATATGCGTTGACCTGTACGGCTTCGCTTTATGCAGGTCATTCTAAAGAATTGAAATTGACGTCCCCGGAGGGAGTTCATGAAGTTATGTTCAGGCAGGAGAAAATTTCTTCTTCAGTAAATGAAATAGTATATCAGGTAAAGTATAGAGGCAGAGAGGTTATCGGAAACTCCCGTGCCGGTCTTCAGCTGGATAACCGTACTTGGGAACTGGCGCTTGCCCGTAAAATAAATCAGGTAAAATGTTGGATGGATAATTTGGAGGTGGATAGTGTGATCTATCAGCCTGCTGTTAACAAGTCTTGGCATCCTCTGTATGGAGAACGTAGTACGGTTCGCGAGGCGTATAATGAGGCAACCATGTATCTTTCCAAAAAAGATGGTTCCAATTATCGTTTGAATATTGAAGTGCGCGCGTACGATGAAGGCATCGCTTTCCGTTATTTTTTTCCTGAACATCCACAGGCCATTTTTCATAAAGTGGTGGGGGATCTGACTGAATATACATTTTCCCCCGGTGCGATGGCGTGGGCGGAGCAATGGGCGCAAGCGCCTTTTGAGCACCTTGCCATTAACGATATTAAACAGCCGGTGGAACGGGCTTTGACTGTGGAACTTTCCAACGGGCTGTGGGTGGCTTTGACTGATGCCGATGTAGATGACTGGTGTCTTACTAAATTGGTAGCTTCTCCGACTAAACAGAATACACTGACTTCGGTCATGTACAGTCCTGTGGATATTGTCACTTATTACGCTACCCCATGGAAAGTTATCATGGCAGCCGATAAACCGGGAGAATTGCTGGAACACAATGATATCATCCAGAATCTGAATCCTCCTTGTGAGATAACCGATACGGACTGGATCAGGCCCGGAAAGATTATGCGTGAAACGACTATTACCACTGAAGGGGCCATAGCCACAATTGATTTCTGTGCCACCCATCATATTCCTTATATGTTGTTTGACTGGCAATGGTATATGCCTTGTACTTCTCATGATGGAGATGCCACAAAGGTGGTTTCCAAACTGGATATGCCGCGTGTCATTGCATACGGCAAAGAAAAAGGGGTAGGCGTATGGGTGTATGTCAATCAGCATGCCCTGATGAAACAGATGCGTGAGCTTTTTCCATTGCTGCATAAGTGGGGAGTCGTAGGTGTGAAATCCGGCTTCGTACAGTATGCCAGTCATCGTTGGGCTACTTGGCTGCATGATATGGTTCGTCTGGCTGCCGAAAACAAATTGTTGATTAATATTCATGATGAGTTCCGTCCATCCGGTTTCAGCCGTACTTATCCTAACCTGCTCACTCAGGAAGGGATACGGGGGAATGAGGAATTTCCCGACGCTACGCATAATACGATTCTGCCTTTTACCCGTATGATTAATGGAGCGGCGGATTATACCATCTGTTATTTCGACAAACGTCTGAAGAACACCCATGCTCATCAGTTGGCGGCTTCATTGATTTTTTACAGTCCTTTACAAACTATCTTCTGGTATGACCGCCCCTCATTCTATCAAGGGGAGCCCGAAATAGAATGGTTCGAGAATCTGCAAACCGTATTTGATGATACAAAAGTATTGGAAGGTGCTCCGGGTAAGCATATAACTATGGCGCGTCGCAAGGGTAATGAGTGGTTTGTAGGAGCTTTGACTAATAATGAAGGTTCTGCTCAATCGGTAAATCTTTCATTTTTAGATAAGGGAAAGACCTATCTGGCCCGTATTTATACGGATGGGGGAGATAAGATAAAGACCCGTACTCAGGTGAAATGTACCCGTCTGTTGGTGGATTCCTCTCAAATCATGCAGTTTGCATTGAAGCCAGGAGGCGGTGCGGCCATGCAACTCGTGCCAGTGACGGATCAGGAAATAAAAGAATATAAAAAGTATAAAGGACAAGTATTATAAAAATAACCACTTTCGTTGAGTGTATTGGTTTTCTTGTCCGTATTATAGACAGATTAGGTTAACAAATGAAGGTTAGGTGATTTTTTAAGTTTAAAGGGGTATGTTTTTTAAGGTAAGAATGATTGTTTCAGGGCATTTTTATAATAGGTAAGAATGAAAAAAATAGTGATTATAGTGGCTTTAGTATGCGGTGCATGGCAACAGGCAGATGCTCAGTATGTATCGAAGGTATGGGTGTCCGATCAGAAGGACGGTACGTATATTAATCCGATTATTCATGCGGATTACTCTGACCCGGATGTTTGTGCCGTAGGTGATGATTTTTATATGACCGCTTCCAGTTTTGGCTGCACCCCGGGATTGCCCATTCTTCATTCAAAGGATTTGGTGAACTGGCGTTTGGCAAACTATGCCTTGAAGGAGATAGAGCCGACCATTTTCTTTAACGCTCCTCAACATGGAAAAGGGGTATGGGCTCCTTCTATCCGTTACCACAACGGTGAGTTTTTTATCTATTGGGGAGATCCCGACTGGGGTATTTTCATGGTAAAGACCAAAGATCCGCTGGGTGAATGGGAAAAACCGGTCTTGGTAAAGGCTGGGAAAGGAATGATAGATCCTACTCCGTTGTGGGATGAGGATGGAAAAGTGTATTTGGTACATGCGTGGGCGGGCAGTCGCGCCGCATTCAATAGTGTGATTACGGTTTGTGAGATGAATGCGGAAGGTACAAAAGTTATTAGTGAACCTGTATTGGTTTTTGATGGCAATGATGGTGTAAATCATACTATAGAGGGACCTAAGTTTTATAAACGCAACGGATATTATTACATCCTGGCGCCAGCCGGAGGGGTGGTGACAGGTTGGCAATTGGCACTTCGCTCTCGCAATGTGTATGGCCCATACGAGTCAAAAATTGTTATGGCCCAAGGAGATACGGACATAAATGGCCCTCATCAGGGGGGATGGGTGGAAACCTGTACAGGCGAGTCTTGGTTTATCAATTTTCAAGATAAAGCCATGTATGGCAGAGTCTTGCACTTGAATCCTGTGAAGTGGGAAAATGATTGGCCCGTAATTGGGGAGGACAAGGACGGTGATGGATGCGGCGAACCTGTAAAACGCTATAAAAAACCGGATGTAGGCAGGATTTATCCTATAGAGACACCGATTGAGAGTGATGAATTCAACACAAGGCAATTGGGCTTGCAATGGGAATGGCATGCCAATTATCAGGATACGTTTGGCTTTACCTCTGATTTGGGTTACATTCGTATATATGGACATATTTTGTCCAAGGATTTTGTAAATTTTTGGGAGGTGCCGAATCTCTTGTTACAAAAATTCCCTGCCGAAGAATTTACGGCGACTGCCAAACTGAAAGTTTCTGCGAAAGCGGACGGACAGCAGTCCGGACTGATAGTGATGGGGTGGGATTATGGCTATCTGGGTGTAGTAAAAGAAGGTGATAAGTTTATATTGAATCAAGTGGTCTGCAAGGATGCGGAGCAACGGTCTCCTGAAACAGTGACCCATCTTGCGGAATTACCTGTAAGCCGCCGGTTCGGAGCCGGGCTCTATCCCAATTATGAGCGTGATATTTATTTGCAGGTGAAAGTAACTGGGGGAGGTATCTGTTATTTCAGCTACAGTCTGGACGGCAGGAAATATACATTGGCCGGTGTGCCTTTTACTGCTCGTCAAGGTAAGTGGATAGGAGCGAAAGTAGGATTATTCAGCACAGCTCCTTATGGCAAGGAAAGAGGTTGGGTAGATGCCGACTGGTTTCGTATCGATAAGTAAAAAAAGAAAGGATAATTATGAATACAAAAAATCTATTAGTAGGTATAGGGTTATGTCTGCTTTCAGCCTGTACTGAAGTAGACAACAAACTGGAGGTGAACAGGGCTTTGGAATATTGTGATCGCCAGGTACATCGTACTTTGGAGGTTATGCATGGAAAAGGGCGGGAGGTAGATTACACTATGATGCCTCGTAACATAATGGATGGCCAGTATGACTGGAACTATCGTAAAGTGAGTAAGGAAGAATGGTGCGGAGGTTTTTGGCCGGGCATCTTGTGGTATGATTATGAATATACACAAGATCCGAAAATAAAGGAAGAGGCCGAAAAGTTTACTGCTTCTTTGAAATTTCTCTCGGAGATTCCTGCATACGATCATGATTTGGGTTTTTTGGTTTTTTGTAGCTATGGTAATGGTTATCGTCTGACCGGTAATCCGGAATATAAGCAAGTTATAATCAATACGGCTGATTCGTTATCAGCATTGTTCAATCCCCGTGTAGGTACTATGCTTTCATGGCCTCGCAATGTGAAAATGTTTGGCGGTCATAATACCATCATGGACAATATGATCAATCTGGAAATGCTTTTCTGGGCAGCCAAGAATGGAGGTAATCCTTATTTGTTTGACATTGCCGTGGCTCATGCGGATAAGACGATGAAATATCATTTTCGTCCGGATTATACCTCTTATCATGTAGCAGTGTATGATACCCTGACAGGTGAATTTATCAAGGGAGTGACCCATCAAGGTTATTCGGATGACAGTATGTGGGCTCGTGGTCAGGCATGGGCTATCTATGGTTATACAGTCGTTTATCGGGAAACAAAAGATGTCCGTTACCTCGATTTTGTACAAAAGGTAACGGATGTATATCTGAAAAATCTGCCCGAAGACTATGTTCCTTATTGGGATTTTAATGATCCGTCCATTCCTGATGCTCCCCGGGATGCTTCTGCTGCTTGTGTGGTAGCTTCTGCTTTATTAGAATTGTCCGGTTATCTGCCGGCTGAAAAAGCATTGGAATATAAACAGGCGGCTGTAAAAATGCTGGCCAGCCTGAGTTCTGACAAATACCAGTGTGGTAAAAGTAAACCTGCTTTCCTGCTTCATTCCACAGGACACTTGCCTGCCGGATCAGAGATTGATGCATCCATCATTTATGCTGATTATTATTATATGGAGGCACTTCTCCGTTTGAAAAGGCTGACGGAAAATAAACCGGTCATTGACGAATAATAGATTGTTCAGGGAAGTATAAGTATATAGAGATCTGTAGTCTCCTTATAGGTGGATTATTTATGATAAGTATATCCCGTTTGCATCAGCAGGTGAAAACGGGATATACTGTTTTACAGCAGGTAACTAAAGCTTTTAGTTTACTTTAACTATGAAAATTAGTTTTATAACTAAAAGTTTTAGTTCTTTGTGATAATCAAAAGAAAGATTATGAAAATGTTGACAGCAAAGGAAGAAGAAATTATGGGTTATTTTTGGGAAAAAGGCCCGTTGTTTGTAAAACAGTTACTTGATTTTTATGATGAACCGCGTCCGCATTTCAATACTCTGTCTACCATTGTGAGAGGATTGGAGGAAAAGGGGTTTCTCAGTCATGAGGTATTTGGAAATACCTATCAGTATTATGCGGTGGTAAGCTGTGATGATTTTAAGAAGAAGACGTTGAAAGGGGTTATCAGTAAATATTTCAATAACTCTTATTTAGGAGCGGTTTCTTCACTGGTGAAAGAGGAGGAGATTTCTTTGGATGAATTGAAGCAGCTTATCCGGGATGTGGAAAAGGCGCATGAATAATCCGGATAAAGAGAATAATTAAAAATACATACTATGGGAGCATTTTTTGTATATATTGTAAAGTCGGCAGTCTGTCTGGCGGTATTTTATTTATTTTACCGCCTGTTGCTGAGCCGTGAAACATTCCATCGTTTTAACCGTATTGCTTTGTTGGGAATACTGATATTGTCCTGTGCCATTCCCTTTGTGGAAGTGACCATGAAAGAACCGATGGAAGTCAGCCAACAATTGCTGACTTGGGAAGAACTGCTACTTATGGCTAATCTTAATCGGACTGCTACTATAGAAACTGCTCCCGAATCTGTCATTACATGGCGTGAAGCGCTGCTGATGGTTTATTTGTTGGGTATTGTATTCTTCTTTTTACGTAATGTATGGTCGCTGACCCGTATGCTGAGGCTGATAAAGGGTAGCACCCTTGTCCGTCAGGAAAATGGCATCACGCTGATTACCCATCAGAAAAAAATCGCACCTTTCAGTTGGATGAAGTTTGTAGTGATCTCTGAGAAAGACCTGAAGGAAAACGGTGAGGAAATACTGACGCATGAATATGCCCATATACGGAAGAGACATTCCATAGATTTACTTATAGCGGATATCTGCATCTTTTTCCAATGGTTCAATCCTGCCTCCTGGTTATTGAAACAGGAACTACAGAACATACACGAGTTCGAAGCGGACGAAAGCGTGATTGCACAAGGTATTGATGCAAAGAAATATCAGTTGTTATTAATAAAAAAAGCTGTCGGCACAAGGCTCTACTCTATGGCCAACAGCTTCAATCACAGTTCACTTAAAAAACGTATTACTATGATGTTAAAAAAGAAATCCAATCCGTGGGCACGACTCAAGTACCTGTATGTGCTTCCATTGGCAGCCATTGCCGTGGCAGCCTTTGCCCGCCCCGAAATCTCTAGTGAGTTAGATGAGATTTCAGCCGTCAAAGTTAATGATTTAACGGCAATTATGAAAACCGAAGAGGTTAAAAGTCCCGAAAAACATCCTGCAAAGGAAATAAAAGTGCAAGGGCAGGTATTAGAAAAAAGTACAAACGCTCCGGTTGTAGGTGCTAGTGTGATTATCAAAGGTACCACTTCAGGTACGATCACTGATTTAGATGGAAATTTTGTTATATCAATGCCTGTTGGGGCTACTTTGAGTGTTTCATATATAAATATGAAAACAAAGGAATTGACTATTACAGAGAAACTTATTGGAAAAATTAAATCTTTAAAAGTGTATTTGGAGGGAGAAATCACAACTAAGACACAGGAAGTGGTTGTAGTAGGTTATGGAGGTGGTGAAGAAGCTTCTGATGAAGTTCCGGTTTTTCGGGTTGTTGAAGAGATGCCTGAGTTTCCGGGTGGTATGGGAGAATGTTTGAAATTCTTGGGGAAGAATATCAAATATCCAGTGGAGGCTCAGAAAGCTGGAGTACAGGGAAAGGTTATTGTACAATTTGTAGTTGAGAAAGATGGTAATATAGCCAATCCCAAAGTTGTCAGGAGCATTGATCCGGATTTGGACGGTGAGGCCATCCGAGTCATTTCCATTATGCCGAAATGGAAACCGGGTATGCAGAAAGGTCAGCCTGTGCGTGTGAAATATACGGTTCCCGTCACTTTCAGACTAGACGGTAAAGATATCAAATCAAATGAAGCACGTCATTTGGAGTTGAAGACAGACACTGTTTTTCAAGAAAATCCATTGCGGATAGGTAAGGAAACTTTTTCGTTGAAAGATTGGAAGGAGAAACCATTGCTTATAGTTGATGGGATAGAAAAGCCTTATAGTCAAATGGAAAAAATAAATGTTTCGGACATTGAATCTATTTCGGTGTTGAAGGATGCGGCAGGTACTGCCATTTATGGAGCCAAAGCCAAGAATGGCGTGATATTGATTACCACAAAGAAACAATAAGAATAAAGATATGAAAAAATTTGTAACACTGCTGCTATGTATGCTCCCCGTTTCGTTGTTTGCCCAGGTGAATGATGGGATTCGTCAGGCAATGGATAATTATGATTATGAAACAGTAGTTACGCTGATTGAACCCGATTGTCAGGATTCTTTGTTGCTGATTACCAAAGCTCAGGCGCTGAAAGCGATGAACCGTTATCCGGAAGCCATAGGGGTATTGAACTCTCTTATCTTGAAAGACAGCACAAACACAAAAGTTTTGATCGACCTTGCCGAGTGTTACAAATTGACGGGTAACTCCCGTCGGGCGGCCAACTGTTATCAGAAGGCAATGAATTTGCAACCGGAAAATAAATTTTTCCGGTTGCAGTTCATACGCTCTTTATTAGCTTCCGAAGATTATGAAGAAGCGCGTACGGCTTGTCATGGCTGGTTGGAACGCGATTCCTTGTCGGCCACCGGATACAAATATCTGGGACAGGCATACGAGGGATTGCAGGATGCCGCCAGTGCCTTCCTCAGTTATAACATAGCCTATCGGCGTGATTCGTTGGATGCCCAGACAGTGGCACGCATTGCCGGTATTTTTAATAACAATCAGCAGTTTAAAGATGCTGTTGATGTGACGGAAGTTTATCGTTTGTCCGATACCACCAATATAGATGTGAACCGCCAGAATGCGAAGGCTTATTGTATGCTGAAAGAGTACGGAACGGCGGTAAAACGCTATGAGTCATTAAAAGAACTGGGTGATCGTAGTTTTCTCACTCTTTACTATTTAGGTGTATCCCATTATGGGGATAACTGGTTTTACGGTGCATACGATAATCTGAAAGAAGCTTATCAAAAAAATCCGATGGATGTGAATGTGCTCTATTATCTGGCAAAAGCTTCGGCACGCACTTCCTGGAAAAAGGAGGGTGTGGAATATATGGAAGAAGCCTTCCGCATAGCAGTTCCTTCTGATAGTATGATGGTACGTCTTTATGACGGGTTGGTAGAATGTTACGATTATGCGGGGGATACAAAGAAAGAGGTGGAAGCCTTGGAGAAGTTATATATTTATACAAAGAAAAACTCCATTCTTTATAAAATAGCCTGTCTCTATGATTGGAAAGAAGATGAGAAGAATGCCATTCGCTATTATAGGAAATACATGGCTACAGTTTCCGAAGATCAGCGTTATGCCTTGGACGAAGACGGGAACCCGGTGGAAGACCGCATAACACTTTACCAGCAGGCATGGAAACGTATCAAAAAAATAAAGGAGGAAGGTTTCTTTAGAGGTGATATTCCGACAAAGTCATTTCCTGTAGAGAAAAAAGATACGTTGGCACTTCGTCATGCAAAATAACGGAAGTCATTTATATAAAAGTAAGAATATATGAAGAAAATTTTAGCTTTGGCACTCTTTGCAGTGGCTCTAGTGTCATGCCGGCAAACTATGCAGACCGATGGCTTTAAACTATCCGGTCATTTGGAAGGGCTTCAGGTTGGAGATACTCTTTTTCTTAAAACTTTTTTATTACCCGATTGGAAAGAAGACGGGACAGATACCATATTGGTGGAAAAGGAGGGGATTTTCTCGGCTTTTATTCCTATGGAACATACTACTTTTTATTTATTGACGCATCAGCCTAAAGTGGGTGAACCGTTACGGAGTTGTATTCGCGGAGCTGAGATTATAGCTCGCGTAGGTGATGATATAAAACTGGAAGGGTCTTTGGATTACTTGGGTGCTTGGCTGCTCAGGGCCGCCGCTATATCGATGAAAAGCGCGTATGTATCGACCTGAAGCAGGGTATCGCCGAGAAACTCTATATCGAGGTTGAAGCCGAAGGCGCCGGGCACCGGGCCGTAGCGGTGATTGCGGGCGGGCATACCTCGTTCGTATACCTCGAGCGCGACGGTGAGGTGACGCTCGACAAACGTACGGCCTCGGCGGCCGAAGAGGATGGGGGCGAAGTGCCCCTCACGTTGCGCCGGGTGTGGGAGTTCGCCACGACGGCACCCCTCGACGAACTGCGCTTCATCCTCGAAACACGCCGTCTGAACAAGGCTGCCGCCGAGCAGGCTTTCGCCGGGGAGTTCGGCCACTGCGTAGGGCGTACGCTCCGTTGCGAGCGCGAACGGAAGATTATGGGCGACAGCATCTTCTCGCGGATACTGTCCTATACCTCCGCGGCGTGCGACGCCCGCATGGCCGGGGCGATGATCCCCGTGATGAGCAACTCGGGAAGCGGCAACCAGGGCATCGCGGCGACGCTTCCCGTGGTGGTCTACGCCGAGCAGACCGCAGCCACCGAGGAGCAGACGATCCGTGCGCTGGTGCTGAGCCACCTCACGGTGATCTATATCAAGCAGAGCCTCGGCCGCCTGTCGGCCCTGTGCGGCTGCGTGGTGGCCGCCACGGGGTCGAGCTGCGGCATTACCTACCTGATGGGCGGCGACTACGGGCAGGTCGCGGCGGCGGTGAAAAACATGATTGCCAACCTTACGGGCATGATTTGTGACGGAGCCAAGCCGAGTTGCTCCATGAAGCTCACGAGCGGCGTCTCGACCGCCGTGATCTCGGCCATGATGGCGATGGACGGCCATTGCGTAACGCCCGTCGAGGGAATCATCGAAGAGGATGTCGACAAGTGCATCCGCAACCTCACGGCCATCGGCCGCGACGGCATGAACGAGACCGACAGGGTCGTACTGGGAATAATGACACATAAATGCTGACTATGAATAAACTGACCATGAAAATGAGGCTCTTTGCGGCGTTCCTGTTGCTCGGCCTCTGGGGCGCCACGGCCCAGACCGCCCGTGAGCAGATCGCCGCCATGCCCGAACGCGCGGGCGGGATTTACCACTCGTACGAGTACCTGCCCGGCCCCGCCGTACCCGCCCCGAAGGGCTATGTTCCCTTCTACATCAGCCACTATGGCCGCCACGGCAGCCGTTGGCATACTTCGGAAAAGATCTATGCCGAGCCGCTGGGTATCCA
>ENA-UERM01000795-UERM01000795.1-human-gut-metagenome-genome-assembly--contig:-NODE-795-length-22104-cov-10.948654_pt1 | contig 22104 bp, 23 predicted proteins | sample MGYA00242983_ERZ507983 | MGnify/ENA primary metagenome ERZ507983 (study PRJEB26167, sample SAMN06115432) | human gut metagenome | host: Homo sapiens | place: China:Shanxi | collected 2015-04-29...
CTTTTTTTGATAAGATAGATGTCAATTTACTGAAAGTGAGTGATTATTAATGTCAACTAAACGTCGGGGCCGTAAACCCCAAAATAAATCCGAAGACGATAAACGCCGTCCCTGTACGATCCGAGCTTCCAAAGCTGAATACGAAGTAATCAAGGTATTCGTTAAGTTTCTCCGCAAGGATATGGAAAAATGTTGTATTTTTCTTGGGATACCGCAGGCTGCAAATGCCGTATGCCCACCATCTCCACCTGCCCCTGAGCCTTGTACAACACAAGAGAGTGTTGATGTTAGCTCGACACTGACACCGGAACAGCAAGACGCCTTCGCCGCCATGGCAGATGGGCATAATGTTTTTTTGAGTGGCGGTGCTGGGACTGGGAAAACCTATGTTTTGGAGCACTTTATTCAGTATGCCCAGAACGAAGGAAAAACTGTATTACGGATGGCACCAACGGGCATTGCGGCGCGTATCATCAAGGGAACAACCATCCATCGAGCCATCCATGCCCCTACTACCGTCATCGGTCCGGATAATTTTCAGCTCGCCAGCTATGCTCATCAAATGGGCAAGAAAGTGTACGGAGTAATCGCCCGAACCGATATCCTTATTGTCGATGAAATATCCATGTGTCGAAGCGACCTCTTTGCCTACCTGGCAAAAATCATCTTGGCCGAAAATCAGCTCCATGTTCCTTTCCGCTTTGATGCCAAAGAGGAAGATACGCAAAAAGATAAGGAACTCACCCCAATAAGGCACCATATCCAGCTTATACTTTGCGGCGACTTCGCTCAGTTACCGCCTATCATAGGTAAAGACAGTCGAGAGGTCTGGCGACGCTGCTATCCTGAAAATGAGGCTGGCTGGCCTTTTCTGACGGCCCAATGGGATGCACTCCAGCTAAAAATATTCGATTTGAAAAAGGTAATACGTCAAGCGGATCCTGCCTTCGCGGAAGCCTTAAACTTAATTCGGCGCGGCAATCCAGCCGGTATTCAATATATTAACGAGAACAGCGCAAAAATGCCGCAACCAAACTGTATGACCGTTTGCACAAAAAACAGCGAGGTCGACCGGATTAACAAGGAACACTACTTACAGCTGGACACGCAATACCAAAAAACGTATCGGCTTGAAGAAGAAGGGGATGTAACCGATGACGATAAACGGAATATCCCTGGTCGTTTAAAACTCACACCGGGAGCTCGCATCCTGTTCTTAGCAAACGATACCGAAGAAAATCCGCCTCGATACTCCAACGGGTCTTTCGGCACCGTGACGGCCACCAAAATGGACTCTGTCATGGTCGAGCTGGACAGCGGCTCTGAGATTGAAGTAAAACGCAAAATCTGGCAAGTAACCCGTCCGGTCTTGATTGAAGACGAAGATACGGGTGAAAAAAGGGTAGAAGAAAAAGTGGTGGGGAAGTTTTCCCAAATTCCCGTAATGCTCGGCTGGGCCATCACCATTCACAAGAGTCAAGGGCAATCATATGACGCCATGAACGTCGATCCTGCGAATATATTTGCGCCTGGCCAGTTGTACGTGGCCTTATCTCGTTGTAAAGATGTGCACAAAATGCACTTATCACGTCCCCTCGTCCCATCCGATGTACTAATATCCGATGCCGTAAAGCGTTTCTACGGTTGGATTGAACAAGAGGTTGATCCAAAAAAGAAAGGAGAATAAATGTATGACACCGACTCAGAAAGACTTTCTCACGGTTTTCCATTCTCTGTGCCGACTACACGGTGTAATACGTCTTCATCATTCCATTTGCGATTGGAATGACGGAGAAATACTCTCAATTAAAATGGTGGCGTCAAATCACTGGATTGTCACATACGCCTCCGGAACGTATTACCATTATGACCTCTGGGACGCCACGTGGTACTGATTCTTACCCCACGCCGGTAATGGCATCAACGTTTTTTCTGTTCCCCGGCCTGTTCTATGGCCATCGGTCGTCGGCAGTCCGGGGATTTCGTTGTATCTTTTTCTGGCGGCGTGGGGGTATTTTGGCAAGTTCCCTATTTGGCCAGCCACCGGCTGGTCAAACAGAACTTGCGAGGGGCGCTGCCCCTTCGAACCCCGGCCCCAAATGCAAAATAAGGAGGTTTCCCCAATGGCTAAAGGTAAGCGGACCCGGCCTTATGGCCTGTCCATTCGCATGACTGCCGAAGAAAGGAAGGCAGTCCAAAAACGAATCAAAGAATCGGGAAGGTCGCAAAGAGATTTCGTTCTTCACGCTCTTTTATCGATACCTATTATCAATAATTATGGATTGCAATCCCTGCTTCCAGAAATCCGGCGCATTGGCAACAACCTGAATCAGATGGCCCGCAGCTGTAACCAGGGAAAGCATCCAGCGTATGTTGAAATCGTCGCTATGCGGAAGGAGCTGAGTCAGCTATGGCAATCATTAAGGCAGCTCAATCAGGAGCATCTTTGAAGCGTATTATTAATTACGTAACACAGCCCAAGAAGACGGAAGAGCATTTAATGGCCGGCATTGATTGCGACCCACAAAACGCCTATGACGACATGATGCTGACGAAAGAACTGTTCCATAAGACGAACGGTCGGCAGTACAAGCATTTCATCTATTCGTTCCCGCCAGGGGAAGCCATTACGCCAGAGCAGGTGCTGGAAAACGCACAGCGTCTCGTGACGGAAACGCCGGCACTGCAAGGCTATCAGGCCCTCATCGCTGTGCACCAGGACCGGAAGCATATCCACGCCCATATTGTCGTCAATTCCGTCCATACTGAAACGGGGTATAAGCTGCAATGGTCCAAGCAGGACCTGGCGGATCTGAAAGAACGCTGTAATACCCTATCGCAGGCCCAGGGACTCTCAGTGCCCGAAAAAGGGCCGGATATCACCGCTTGGAATATGCCCAAGCAGCAAGCCTTGTCAAAGGCCTTAGCAGGCCAATATCAAAGTTATTACCTCGAGATGGCCGATGCCATCTCAACATGTCAAAGCCAATCCGTAAGCCGGACAGACTTCGTCCGGCTGATGGATGAAAAGGGGATCCAGGTCACTTGGACAGACAAGCGGAAGCACATTACTTTTGCTGATGCCGAAGGACATAAGGTAAGAGATAGTAATTTTGAAAAGACTTTGAAAATCCCCTGCTCCAAAGACTCTTTGGAAGCCCATTTCGCTGAAAACGCAAAGAATGTCCAAGCCTTGAAGAAGTTGCAAGAAGAATCAGCTAAAACTGAAAAGGCGTCGTTCTGGAAATCACTTACGCAATCCATTACGCAGACCGTTGCTTCCTGGCGAAAACAGCACCAAGAAGCGGCAACCCAGGAAGCCCTACAGATTGCTGCTCAAACCTCTATTATGACCGGAAAGGAGGTGACCTCGCATGAAATACCAACCACCGTCCGCACAAGCGGAAGAATCAGCCCGTCAACGCCTGATTGCGGAACTCCAGAACAAGGTAGAAAGACAAACAGCCGAGATTCAGGAACTGGAGAAAGAGAAGCAACAGCTTCGTCAGGAGAAAGACGAACTGAATCACGACCTGGAGCTCATCAGCGAAAGCACTATCTCTCTTCAACGAGAAATAACGCAAAGAAAAGCCGAGACCAAGGCATGGAAAGATAGATATAACCGGATCCGTCAAGGGAAAGGATTTTCCATGCGCTGGAGCTTCCTCTTGACAGGCTTGCTGCTTTACAGTCTTGGGATGACAGCCTATTTCATCCCCACTACCCAGACCTTCCAATCTATATGGGCCTTCATGAAATCCATGACGCTCACTGATTATGTATTGGCTGGCGTAATGCTACTTCTGGGAGTTTTATTACTGTATTACTTTATAGGTAAGATTCATAAATTTTTTTATGGCTATTGACTACGAAAGGTGGTTTTAAAAATATGAAATTGAGCAAACTTTGGGAAGAAGCCCTTTGGGAAGAAGCCTATCCAACGGGAAAAAAATCATATTGGGTAAAATTGAATGCGAATTCGCAGCAAAAAGATGAAATCTATGTCTCGGATACGGTATTGAAAGCTATAGACGCAGGACTATTCGCTGAGGATTTTGTTGCGAACTCTTTAAATCGGTATTCGCGCAAAGATATGGGCATAGCGAGTAAAACCTATAAAAAAGAGGACATGCAAGAACTTTGCGAGTTCCTAAAAAATACAAAAGAAACAACAGGTGCAAAAAAAGTCGGGTGCTATTTAGCTCCGCATTCGGGGAAAAAACCAATAGACCTTTTCTCGGCATGTTTCGATTATGCATTGTGTATTTCACATATACCCGGCAGAAATAACATTCTATCTAATGAGCATCAGCCTCCTTGCTACTTGATGTGGACTTTGTTGGATATTTTGCACGGGGAAATTTTTCAATACGTAGTAGGATGGTATCCCTTTGGGAAAGATATTGTGCAAATAGATAACCGTGTAGTCGATGAAATATCCGACTTTGGATTATCCTCGCTCGTTAAAGTACATCAGCGTTCTTGTAAATGGGTCTATGGCAAACCCGCCGAAGCTTTTTTTGTCAAAGCAGATTGTGGGAATAATATATACGTTGTTTGTTATTCAAGCGGAAACTGGTGGTATTACACAACACCACGCTGGAACATAAGCCATGATAAGTCCTAACGAAAATGTGACCTAACCCAGGGTGCTTTTTCGCGCGTCATTCTAAACGGACCTGTGCCGCCGGCAAGGGTAAAATGTACAGCAAGCTGCCCCTGCCTCTGGCCCAGGTCCGTTTTTTCATTTTGCGCAAAAAGCAAACCATTGTGGTGTTAAACAAAGGAGTGGGTTCACATGACAACAACAACCAATACGTATACCAGACAGGACAATCCTACCTCTTCCTATTTTCATTTACCAATTCTCCTGCATCCAGACCAGACAGCCATGGACCTGTTGCAACATACGCAGGATACATACCGGGATGCCTGCCTGGATATTGTGAAATTTTTTGAAGAAAGGAATATAGATATCGCCGTGTTCGAAAAACAATACTGGGAATACAGAAATAAGGGGGAAATCCATTCAGAAGAAGATAAGAGTATAAATCAGGTAAAAAGAATCAGTCACCAGATAAGCTACTGGCTGAACCAACGTTTTAAACTTCGTATAAAGTATGGCCAATACCCATTAGCTACCGTGATGTCAGCATATCGGCAAGCGAAGAACCAGCACAAGGAATTCAACCTTGAGCATTCTCGACACCTTTCTGTTCGGCTCATTCCAGGACGTTCGTACGATATCCATTTTCAGGCAGATAATGACGCGGATTCTTTTACCTGTGTACTCCGTATTGGCAAAAAGGTAACGGTGAAATTCTCATTGCCCACCGGCATTCCCTTACCGCCGAGTTCCTGGAAGTCAAAGATGGCTTTTCTTGAGTACAAACATGGTACGTGGATGATGAGAATCGCCTTTAGGAAGCCGGAAATAACATCTCTCAAACAAGTATCTCGCATTGTCGGGGTTGATAGAGGTATCATCAATATTGCCACTACGTATACACCAGGAAATGCCAAGCGGTATTCCAGAAAAGAATATTTGCTGGATTGCGGTTCTTCGTCACCCCAGGATAAAGGCGAGCAAGCGCTTGCCGCCAATATCAAAATCGCGCGAGAAATCGTAAGCCAGGAACCAGCGGGAACCGTTTTCGTTTTAGAAGACCTTACCTTTAAAGATGAAGAACGGCCCAGCAACTGGCCGTATAGGCATCTGGAAGACATGCTGACCTATTTTGCGGCATTGTCCGGCCAATGGATCTATACATGCTCTCCCCACGATACCAGCATAACTTGCCCCGTATGTGGTCATGTAGAAAGAGCCAATCGCTTGCAGAATGAACATCGCTTTGTCTGCCGGAACTGCGGCTATGGGGCCGATACCATCGTAGATGATGACGAAAACGCTGCCCGGAACATTTACGAGCGTGGGAAAGCCAATCTCGGAAAAGAATTCGGTAATACGTTAAGTACGTAATCAATTTCTGGAAGCAGGCTGCGGATTTTGCGGCCTGCTTTTACATATAATAATTCCAATGCCATGTTTGTTATTCATGATAGAGAATAAATATTCTAAAATATAATTAACGCGAAACTACACATACACATACACATGTGTATGTGTATAATAGTGGAATGGCTAAATAACGCCATTTTACATAGATAAATTCATAGCTTAAAAAGAGGAGTCAAGGTCGTGCTAATAAAAATCCATTTGGTTTTATATGCATAATTTTATTGACAATAAAGCAAAAGTATCCTATAATAATACCTGTAATCGATGTACCGCAATGTACATCAATGGCACCACCTATTGGGTTCGTTTGTTTTTCCCTAAGCCGAGAAGGGCCGGCGTCGAAATCACCGGTACCACTCGGTAAAAGCCTGGCAAAAAATAAGACCAGCAACTCACCGTGAGCGAGTTGAAATAAAAAAACGCTCCGTCAAAGGATAGGGTACATACCATAATTGGGTTCGTTTGCTTTTCCCTAAGCTGAGAAGGGCCGATGCCGAAATCACCGGTACCGCTCGGCAAAAGCCTGGCAAAAAATAAGTCCAGCAACTCACCCAATTTGTGCGAAGCTTGCCAGGGGACTCCACTCTGGTAACACTCTTCAATGAGGTTCGCAAAAACCAAAGACCAGAATAAGATGGGTGCTAGAGTTTTCCACCACCCCCCTTGCAATCCGTGTATATGAGTGGGTTGAAATGCAGGTGAAGAGGGCGGCGATCAGGATCGGGTCCAGTCTTGCAATCCGTGTATGTGAATGGGTCGAGAGTTGAAATCCTGATCTGCTTTTATTTAGACAAAAGGTGCCAAAATAAGAAGAGAGCGAGTTTTCAGGCTTGCTCTCTTTTATTTTATATTGAGGAGGTGTTCTTATGATTTATATTACCGGCGACATTCATGCCAATCCGGAAAGGCTGGGTATGGATGCCTTAGCCCAGCGTGGGATTCATATGAGTCCGGAAGATTATATCATCGTTTGCGGCGATTTCGGGATTCCCTGGGTTGGGGAATCGGATGAAACAGATCATAAGTGGCTGGAATGGCTGGCCCAGCTGCCGTATACGGTCCTGTTCGTCGACGGGAACCATGAGAACTTTGACCAGCTCTGCCGCTATCCGGTGAAAAACTGGTCCGGCGGCCGGGTCCACGAACTGCGGCCCAATCTCTATCACCTGCTGCGCGGCGAAGTCTTCACCCTCGAAGGCCGGACCTTCTTCACCTTCGGCGGGGCCAAGTCGACGGACAAGGCACAGCGCTGGCCTGGTGTGTCCTGGTGGCCCCAGGAAGAGGCGTCGGTCGAAAACTTCGACAATGCCGCCAAGAACCTGACGGCCCACGATTTCACCGTCGATTACGTCATTACCCATACGGCGCCGGCCCGCTTTGTCGACCAAGTCGCGGACATGGCCCAGTGGATCGAAGGCTGCAAGACCTCCCAACTCCTGAGCGGCCTGGAAGAGCTGATAACCTACCAGAAATGGTACTTCGGCCATTTCCATGTTGACTACATCCGGGACGACTCCGTGGCTGCCTGGATGTATCAGGACATCGTACCGATTGAGAAAAAATGATGCTCCGAAAGGACGTGATAAGATGGATGACGTCATGGATGAACGACTTCCGGAGCAGGAAATGTGGGTCAAAGCCATCGCTGCAAAACAAAATGAATCTAGGTGGAAGGTAACCGATGGGAGCAGCACCTTTGAAGTATATGTCGAAAAGGAGGTCCTGGACCGGCTCAAACAGGAAAACCTCAAGATTACCCGCGGAAATATTTTCCGTATCCGCTACTATATCCGGCAGAGCGTGAAGAATCATGACTTGTCGAGCCAGTATGTCGTTACGGAAATACTCGAAATCAAGAAGAGAATGAAGCAAATCGAAATGCCCTGGACCATCCAGTAAGCACTGAGGGAGGTGATTCTATGATTTTACAGGAAGCCTTGTGGCAGGCTGATATACAGAAATTGGCGGCGGCGACGTATGAATATCATCGCGCTGCTGATTCGGGCCCGACTGTGTATGATGAAAGGCGATGTCATGGGGTTACGAAAGCCTATTCTGATTTCATCCAACGGCTGCTGACTTTGTCCCCAGAAAAGGAAGACGAGCAATGCTTGCTGCCAGATAACGATGGGCCTTTTATGACCGCTGCATTATATTTGTATAGTGATGTGCGGGCCGCTCTAGCCCAATGGCAGCTGGAAAAGTGCTACACGAAAGCGGAATTACAGCACTTTTCGACGGCTGAACTCAAAGCCATCCGTCAAACGCAGCAACAGCATCAGCCGGATAGTTATGCCTATACGTTTGAACCTTGGGAAAATATGCTGGCTGTTGATATTTGCTGGCCGTGCGATTTTTCAGAGGACGAAAAGTTGCAATTTTTAGCCGCCGTGTTATACGAAATATCTTTTTGCGGCGTTACCTTGGAAGAGCATCGCCGTGCCCTGGAAGAAATAGAAGACGAATGGCAAGCCGTGAAGAACGCACAAACCTATCCGTTCGACGAATTCCGTCGTGAAATGGGCTGGGACGCCCTGCCCAAACAGTCTGTAACGGAAAAACGAGAAGACATCATCAAAGCGATTCTTGCCATTCAGCAGACGTATAAGATGTTCCAGCGAGTCTTTACGAAAGCGCATTATCCGGCCATCTTCACGAAGGGACCAGACGGAATCCATGTGACATTCCCCGATTTGCCAGGATGCATAACCTGGGGCCGGGACGTCCCCAAGGCCATCGAAGCCGCCCGGACAGTGCTGACACTGCATCTGTCGGGAATGAGGCAGGATAAGCAGTCTCTTCCGCCGGCAACCCCGGTGAGCCTATGCCAGGAATGGGAACAGATAAATGACGATGAAGCAATCTATATCATTTACGAAGCATGACGCGTATACCATAAAGCGCTCCAGATGCTGAATGTCTGGAGCGCTTTATTCGTAGTATGAGCTGCGGAAAAATAGTATGCTATATGTCGATTTCTATCATTTTGACAAAAGACCGTACATATTCCCAATCTTCGGAGTCGATGCAGTGCATGTCCAGGTCTTCGATGGGCGTCGGCTTCGGGATTTTGTGCCGATCTTCTTTTTCGATGGTGATAAGCAGGGACAAACAATCCTTTGCCATGAACTCGGCATCCGCTAAATCATCGCCGCAGGTGACCTGCTGGAAATCAGGAAAGAAGACGGTGTAATTGCCTATCTTTTCTTCATAGAAAATGGCAGGATAGCTTACCTTCATCGCCTCATGCCTCCTTTATGAACCCCGTAATCATTGATTTTCGTCATTTACTTCTGGTTTGGGATCATCTTCATGCCGTATTTCTTTTACCAATCGAATGACGTCTTCTTCTGTCCGGAGGCCGGCTTTTTCAGCTTCGCCTCTCATTTGCTCCTGTAATTCTTCCAGGGCTTTTAATGCCATGGCCTTTGCGGCTTCGTCCATATTCTCCACCTGCCTCATCAACGGTTATCCATCAATAATAGTCCTAATGCTATATTTCGTCATGGCATAGCCATTTCCCTTTTTTCTGAGAAGAAAAGAGTCCTCCCCCCTTCCACAGCGGTCCGTTTCGGCGACCGTCTTGCCATTCTTTGCGGTCATAACCTGACGGGCTGAAAAAGTACGTGAAAGCCCCCTACGCATAAGGCCGCCGACTGGGTATTTTTTTGTAAGAGCGAATTTTAATAGCACTACACATACACATGTGTATGTGTACATGTGTATGTGTAGTTGTGAGCCCCGTCTACGCCGTTTTTTCGCTCTTGTCTTTCCATAGCGATTGTGCTATCGTTCAAATAGAACGATGAGGAAGAGTGGCCTATGAGGAGGAAAACTATGAGAACCTGGGAAAACTACAAAGATCATGTCAAAGCAAGCAATGAAGAGGACCGCCGTAATATGGAAGAAATCGAGGAAATAAGCGATATTGTTTCTTCCATCATCCGGCGGAGACAAAAGCTGGGCATCAGCCAGCGCGCCCTTGCAGAACGGTGCGGCCTTCCTCTATCCTCGGTCGCTCGCATTGAAACGTTCAAGACAATGCCCAAACTCGATACGCTCATCAAGCTTACACGCGCCCTCGACCTAAAACTCCAAGTTGAAGTAGTCGAATAGATGAAGGAGGTGTTCACCATGAGTCAGGAATTGGAACAATGGCTACTGGAAGAGCGAAGAGAAGGATTTAAGGAAGGATTCAAGAAAGGGCTCAAGAAAGGATATGAAGATGAATTCAAGAAAGGGTTGAAGAAAGGCGAAGACCGAGTAGCGACCTTGTGGAAACGGATGAAAGCCGACGGCCGTTTGCAGGACTTCTATGACGCCCTCGACGATGAGACCGCCAGAGAAAAACTATATAAAGAATACGGTATCGAATGACTGGAAAACCAGCGTGAAAAGCAGCTCATCTTAGGGCAATGGCCTCGGCCGTGTACCACGTGCCAGAATCAGAAGCAAATGTTCGTAGTCAATTCCCCTGACGATTCGCCAGGGATAGTGCAAAAAGGAGGCTAGGAAAAGGCGATGAGTGATATAAAAGAACTGGAAAACTGGACCCCGGAACCGGCTCCGGTCGGAAACGATGCTGATTTGAATCCGCTCCTGGATATGTTCATCCGGGCCGCCAACGACCCGGAAGTCCAGAAAGACTTCCAGGCCTGGAAGAAAGCTCAAAAAAATCGAAAGAATCATCATTCAAAGCATGTAGCCCGCCATCTATACCTGGAAAGTGATTTAGACAAAGGACTGGGAGAATAAATAATACAATAGCGAGGAGGCGTTCGCCATGAGTCGGGAATTGGAACAATGGCTACTGGAAGAATACAAGAAAGGACTGGAGGAAGGCGAAGACCGAGTGGCGGCCTTGTTTAAACGGATGAAAGCCGACGGCCGCTTGCAGGACTTCTCTGACGCCCTTGACGATAAGACCCTCAGAGGAAAATTATATAAAGAATATGGTATCGAATGATTGGAAAGCCCCGTGCAGAACGCGCGGGGCTTTTTGCCTTCTGGCCTAAATTTCCTAGATAAACAGGCTGCTTACGTTGAAGTTCTTCTTGCAGATGCATAAGCCGAATAGCAACCAGAACTATGAATCTTGAATTTATGGCCCCGATGCCCTCTTTCATATGGTAAAATAAGGCTATATTTAAGTAATACAAAAAAGGATTGAGACTGATGATGGATTTTACGACAATATTGGAACACTACCAGAAATATTCTTTTTCGGAACGGGATAAAGGCACTCGTTTCGAAGAACTGATGGGGCGTTTCCTGGCAACGAACCCGTTATATGCCGACGATTTAGACCAAGTATGGCTGTGGACGGAATTCCCATTCCGCAATGACTTCGGCGGCAAGGACATCGGCATCGACCTGGTAGCCAAGACAAAGTCCGGGGACTATTGGGCCATTCAATGTAAATGCTATGCTCCTTCGACGACGATTTCAAAAGCCGACGTCGATACTTTCCTGTCGACATCGGGAAAATATTTTACCGATGAAATGGGCCAACAGCGCCACTTTACGCGCCGCCTGTGGATTGCTACGACCGATCGCTGGTCCAAAGAGGCGAACATTACCCTGCAAAATCAGGAACCGCCTGTCAACCGCTTGGGGCCTTATGATTTGCGGACCGCTCCCGTAGACTGGCAAAAACTGTATGACGGCGAAACGGGTTCTAAAGCCCTGGCGGAGAAAAAAACACCTCGTCCGCACCAAAAAGAAGCGATTGCCAAGGCACATGCGTATTACAAAAATCACGACCGTGGCAAAATGATCAGCGCTTGTGGCACTGGGAAAACCTACACGGCCTTAAAAATCGTCGAAGACCAGACCCACAAGGACGGATTCGCCCTGTTTCTGGTTCCATCCATCGCCCTTCTCAGCCAGACATTACGTGAATGGATGAATGACACGACGGGCCGGATTTACCCGATTTGTATCTGTTCCGACGCCAGTTCTTCCAGGATGAGCCAGAGTGACCGGGAAGAAATGTCCACCTTGGATCTGCCTTTCCCGGCTACGACGAATGTAGAAAAAGCCGTATCTCAGCTTCGTATCCGTTTCCAGCAGCAGAAAAAGCATGGTGGCATGGTTATCATTTTCTCGACGTACCAATCTATCGACGTCGTCCATGCTATCCAGGACCGACTGCTCCATCCCATATCTTCCATGCCCTTGACGGATGGACAACTGCTACTTCCCTTGACTCGTGTAGCTGATTCAGCTGGCCTGGCTTCGTCTGGTTCCCAAACGGGAATCTTCGACATCATCGTCTGTGACGAAGCCCATCGGACGACGGGGACCACTTTGGCAGGCAAAGAAGAATCGAGTTTCGTCAAGGTCCATAATAATGACTTCCTCAAGGCCCGTCATCGCCTGTATATGACTGCTACCCCCAGGCTGTACACAGAAACTGCCAAGAGCAAGGCCAAGCAGGAATCGGCCGTTCTCTGCTCTATGGATGACGAGTCCTTATATGGGGAAGAGTTCTACCGTCTCGGCTTCGGTGAAGCTGTCAACAAAGGGCTTCTTTCCGATTATAAGGTCCTGGTTCTGACCATCGGGGAAGATATGATTCCTCCGGCTTTACAAGACGCTGTCAGCTCGAATAACACGGAAATCAATACGGACGCCGCAGCTAAGCTGATTGGCTGCATTAATGCCCTGTCCAAGCGCATGATTGGCGATTCGGACCATCTGAAAGACATCGACCCGGGGTTCATGCATACCGCCTTGGCCTTTTGTTCCAGCATCCGCAATTCCCAGCGTATTACCGATGTATTCAACAATTATGCCCAGGAATACTATGATTCCCTGACTGCAAGCCAGCGGGAAGAAATGGTCCATGTATCGGCCATGCATGTCGATGGCTCGATGAACGCCATGACCCGCCAGGAAAAGCTGGATTGGCTGCAATCGTCCATTGATCAGGAAGAGGACTGCCATATCCTGACCAATGTCCGCTGCCTTTCCGAAGGTATTGATGTGCCTGCCCTGGATGCCATTATTTTCCTGTCTGCCCGCAATTCCCAGGTCGACGTAGTCCAGTCCGTCGGCCGTGTCATGCGAAAGCCCAAAAACGGCAAAAAGAAATATGGCTACATCATCATTCCCGTCGTCGTCCCGGCCAATGTCGAACCGGAAAAAGCCTTAGACGAAAGCAAAGATTTCGGCACCATTTGGACGGTCCTCAACGCATTACGGGCGCATGATGACCGTTTCAATGCTACTATCAATAAGATTGAACTGAACAAAAATAAACCGGAACAAATTCTCGTCAGCACCATTCCGCCTGACGATGACGAAGGCGGCGACGGCAGCAGCACGGCTACTGCGCCTTATCAGACGACGCTCTACTTCTCCGAACTCCAGGGGGCTATTTATGCCCGCATGGTCAAGCGTGTCGGCAGCAAACGGTATTGGGAACAGTGGGCCAGTGATATTGCTAAAATAGCCGAACGCCATAAAGAGCGCATCATCCGGCTGATTGATACGGACCAAAAACATCGCCAGGCTTTCGACAGTTTCATGAAGGGCCTGCATACGAATATCAACCCCAATATCAAAGAAGAAGAAGCCATCGAAATGCTGGCCCAGCATATGATTACAAAGCCCGTTTTTGAAGCGCTCTTTGAAAATTACTCTTTCGTCAACAATAATACCGTTTCCCAGTCGATGCAGCGAATTCTGGCCCTTCTCGACAATGATGGCATGGCTAAGGACCAGGAACAGCTGAAACGGTTCTACCAGTCGGTCCGGGAACGCTGTGAAGGCGTCGATAACGCCGAAGGGAAACAGAAAATCATCATCGAACTATATGACAAGTTTTTCAAGACGGCACTGCCCAAGACCGTGGAAAAACTGGGAATCGTCTATACCCCTGTCGAAGTCGTCGATTTCATCCTCAATAGTGTCAATGACGTCCTGAAAAAAGAATTCAACCGCAGCCTATCCGATGAAAATGTCCACATCCTCGACCCCTTTGTCGGCACAGGGACTTTTATCACCAGGCTTCTGCAAAGTGACATCATCAAACCCAAGGACCGTATCCGCAAATATACACGGGAACTCCATGCCAACGAAATCGTTCTGTTAGCGTATTACATTGCCAGCATCAACATCGAAAACGCCTTCCATGATTTGATGCAGGACGATGGTTATACCAGCTTCGATGGCATCTGCCTGACCGATACGTTCCAGCTCGGCGAAGAAAACAGTGATGATCGGCTGTTCTCCGAAGTCTTTCCCAAGAACTCCATCCGCGTCCTGGAGCAAAAACATACGCCCATCCGGGTCATCGTCGGCAATCCACCGTATTCGGTCGGACAGAAATCGGCTAATGATGATGCACAAAACGAATCATATCCCCACTTGGAATCGCGGATTGCCGATACCTATGCTAAAAATACGAAGGCTACCAATAAAAACGCCCTCTATGACAGCTATATCAAGGCCTTTCGCTGGGCTTCGGACCGCATTGATTCGGATAATGGTGGCGTCATCGGCTTTGTCAGCAATGCGGGCTGGCTAGACGGGGCTACTATGGACGGCATGCGCCATTGCCTAGAACGGGAATTCAGCTCGATTTATGTCTTTAATCTGCGAGGCAACCAACGTACTAGCGGCGAAACGTCGAGAAAAGAAGGCGGTAAAATATTTGGCTCCGGTTCTCGCACACCCGTTGCCATTACGATTCTCGTCAAGAATCCTAAAAAGAAGAAAGAAAAAGCCGACATCTACTATCATGATATCGGTGACTACCTGAGCCGGGAAGAAAAGCTGTCCATCATTGCCGATTTCAAAAGTTGTATGAGTAGTAAATTCCCCGTCACAGTCCTCAAGCCGAATGAATACAATGACTGGCTCAATCAGCGAAATGGCAAATTTGAAGACTTGCTTTTGATAGGAGATAAAAAGAACAAAAATAATCATAATACCCTTTTCTGCGATTTTTACTCAAACGGATTAAAAACCCAACGAGATACTTGGTGTTATAACTTTTCCAAGAAGCGACTGGAAACGAATATGCAGCATACGATTGCCTTTTACAATGACATCCTTTCGCAGTACCAGCAAACATTGAAAAGGGTAGGAAAAGAAAAGTTTGTTTTTGATACAGATACGACTAAAATTAGTTGGACTGCTGGGACCAAACAAAATATATACCGCCAAAGGGCTTATAATTTTTCTTCAAAGAAAATAGTTGTCAGTGAATACCGTCCTTTCTGTCGTCAATATTTGTATTATGACCACTATCTTAATGAACGTGTCTATCAGATGCCTCGCCTTTTTCCCACAGGGCAGGAAAAGAATTTATTGATTTGTGTGTCGGGAATCGGAGGAACAAAAGATAATTCATTTTTTATGACGAACGCTATTACTGATTTAAATTGTTTAGACGCTGGTACTCAATGTTTTCCTCTCTACTATTACGAGGAACATGCCACAGCCATGGATAACCTGTTTGGTGTCGCCGGAGAAAAGGAATACATCCGTCATGACGGAATTACCGATTTTTCCTTGAAACAGGCCAGAGAACTATATGGCCCAAAGGTCACCAAAGAAGATATTTTCTACTATGTCTATGGTTTTCTCCATCTGCCGTCATACCGGGAAGAGTTTGCCGCTGATTTGAAAAAATCCCTGCCCCGGATTCTCTTCGTCGAAGAGCCTAAGCAGTTCTGGCAGATTGAAAAAGTCGGCCGCCAGTTAGCCGACGTCCACTTGAACTACGAAAACCAGCCTGCGCCAGACGGCGTCGTCGTCGAAGGCGCAGAAAGTGGCAATTTCACGGTCAAGAAGCTGAAATTCAAATCGAAAAAGGACAAGTCCATCCTCATTTATAACGACGATATCCGTATTACCCATATTCCTTTGGCCGTGTACGACTACGTAGTCAATGGCCGCAGCCCCGTCGAATGGATCATGGACCGCTATCAAGTCTCTACTCATAAAGAAAGTGGTATCACCAACGACCCCAACGATTGGGCCATAGAGCACGGGAAACCGCGTTACATCCTTGACCTGCTCCTCAGCGTCATGACTGTAAGCCTGAAAACCCAGGAAATTGTCAATAGCTTGCCAGAAATTAAGTTTGAATGAACCCAAGGAGGCTTTTCAGATGTTCAAAAAAATCATTTCATCCCTGATCCTCTTCATTGCCATGATTAGTTGCATCAGCTACGCGGCAAATACATCAGCGGACCAATGGCAGTGGTGCTACTCCGATGCCAACCAAACTTTATATTTTAATCCAGCCTCTGTTACGTATGACAAAAAAAGTAATACGGCAAAAGTTTGGGACAAATGTGTAATGTCCAATGGAATGGCTCCAAAGAATTATATTAAAATTGACTTCTCTAATAAAACTGATCAGTTGATCGGCTATATCAATTCAGGGGAAACTGAAGTCTTATCGCCAAAATCGAAACCAAACAATGAGATTGGTCCAGGAACTCCTAGTGAGGCGTTGGCAAATGCTGTTGCTGATCAATTAAAAATCCCTCACCTCTATAAGGGTGGGGCAGAGCGTTGGCAGTGGTTTCATTCAACAGATACCGAAAGCTATTATATAGCAACAGATGCCACTTCCTACAATACCAAAACAAACCTATATTCCGTTTGGATTAAAACCGTTCGTGCCACAAAAGGTTCCAATTATCCCATTCACTATGTTTTTGACTTCACAAATCATACCTGGGGATTTGCTCTTTTCAATCATATGAAACCCGTCGAACCAGATAGTTGGCAAGAAATCATCTATAACGGGGCCTATGACTTATGTAAAAAATTATATGGACTTCCAGATAGAGAATCCCCAATCGATAATTTCGGCTTTCTTTCGACACAGCAGACGGAATAAAAAAGCAGGCGTAGTTTTCTACGCCTGCTTTTTCCCTATACTATCAATCTTTGAATGGTCTTGGATTCGAAGGATCCATTTCTTTCGTCAAAGCATCTTTCGATTTGTTCTTGAATTCGTCTGTTTCGCCGTCCTTAGCTTTGTGGAGTGTAACCTTGATAGGCTGCATATGTAATGAATCACTATATACCAACTGCAAGGTATCGTCTTTTTCCATATAAGTTAAGCGGATGGGACTTTCTGTTGTCGTTGATAATGTATTTTCTTTGGCAGAAGCTGCTAAATTATCGTTTTTCTTGGTAGTCCATACATATTGTTCATTTGTATTGTTCATGACGTCTTTCCAGGTACTGCCTGGAGCTTGTTCTAACTTCCAGCGGCTTTCATCCATATTGACGATGTATCCTTTACCGTTCTTTTCAATAGTTACGTCATAAATACAATCTGTTTCTTTAGGATACCCGTCTTTCCCGTATCCAATCCAATGCCCGGCAAACTTCTCCGAGTTGCCGCAGCCGCCGAGGAAGGCCATCATGAGGACGCCGGCCAAGATGACGGCGAGGCCATTACAGAATTTACGGATTGTCATAATTTTGCCTCCTTATTTGCACTACAAAAACAAAATATATGTCTATTATATCACAAAGAATAATATTTTATGTTATAATTTAACTGTTATTAAGACAAAACCGTATTTTTGTTAAAAATGAACAGAGGTGTGTCATATGTTGAAAAAAATCATTGCTGCGATGTTTTCCGTCAGCAGCCTGACCTTCGCATTGGGCGGAATCCCAGCTTCCTATGCACTAATCCCAGATGACGCCGTCGAAGTTGGCGGATTACAGCCTGGCAATGCCTTGGAATACATGGAAAGCATCTATGGACAGCCGGTATTGGAAAAAGTACAGCCTTGCAATCTCCCGGCATTTAGCAAATATACTTATAAGTATGGTGATACGGTATCTATTTTTTCGGTAGGCGGGAAAGCTATAGTTAATATTACCACAACAGCCAATAATGGATGGGGCACCCCGGCTGGCGTCACCGTTGGTATGGACAAATCCGTATTACATGATATTTATGGAAAAGAAGACACCTCGTTCCGACGCGACGGCATTTTGTATTATACCTACTTCGTCTACCCATCGGGAATGAGAGGCCTCTCCTTCGGGACAAAAAATAACAAAATCGTTTCAATTACGGCATACATGGATCAATGACATCTTGAACACCGTTCGTCGGTTAGGAGTGGATTTATATGCTAAAAAAGATAATTTTAACAATACTTTTCAGCAGCTTTTGTATCTTTCCAGCTTTTTCGGCCACACCAGTTTGGCAGCGATTTGACAGTGGTCCTAACATAGAAATGTATGTGGATAGGGCCAATATAGCCAAAAATGAAAATTATGCAGTTATTTGGACTAAGGATGTATTGCCTAATTATTATAATATAATGCAATGGCTCATAACGCGTGATGGATATGTTTCGTGCATTTACTCTAAAACCTATCGCCCTGATGGTAAAATAGATGAAAGATTCCCTGGCAGCCGGATTGAGGGAGGAACTACGTCACAATCAGATTCATTTAAGGAACTTTATGGTCTAGTGTGGTAATTACAAATACACATTAATGAAAAGCAGATACATGTAGAGGGTAACCAGCTTGACGAAAGGGTTGGAATAACGGTATAATAAACGTGAAAGAGGTCCTGCCGATAGACGGTTGGCCCCAAAATAAAATGCTACAAAAGTAGCCGCTTAAGATGGGAGTCCTGGGCGGCTATTTTTGTGTTTTATTTGAAGCGCATCCGATGGCATACCCAAGCGCAAAAGCACCTAAGCAGAGGCCGAGAATACCAATAAAAGTATCTACAGTCAGAAGCATACAAATCCCCTCCTTTCCCATGGATTGGAGGGTTCACACAGATCCCTCCTTAGAAAGCAAGGGACCAACCGCCTACCGTTTTAGGCAGAACCTCGAAATAAGTATATCATGAGTAGTGCTTTTCGTCTACTTGCGATAATGCACAGCAAATAATATGCATCATAATGTTTAATTATTATGTAGAATGAAAAGTTTCTTCAAAAGATAGGTGGGTAAAAAAGTGGGCCATTTTAATTTTTTTATCCGTGTTTACTGTACTAATTATATGAAATGATGTCATCTCATTTGCTCTAAATGGCATAACTAACCCATTCTTGTTTTTTCGATTTTAATTGGAATTCCTATACTATGGATGGCATGCAAGAGGTCAGGAGTTCGATCCTCCTTATCTCCACCATCAAGAATACGATAACCACGCGGTTTATGAGCCGCGTGGTTATTTTTTTACGGCCTGCTACCTGCGAACAGCGGCCTGCGTTCATTTTCATCGCCTCTATGCGATATCGTAGGGGACGTCCTGTTAAGGCGTCCCGCGTGAATCCTGTAGGCAGCCGGAATTTATGACAGATGATACGCGGTCGCAATCAAATAATGAATTTGACGCGGCAAAGCCGCATCTGAATCCAAGTAAAGAAAGTAAAAGCCTGCCATTAGACCAGGATGGGCTGTGATGAAATATCACAGCGGGCTGCCCTGGACGGGCCGGCCCCAGTCCGTGTTTTTTTCTACATCAAGATCACGGGAAAATAAAGGAAATATGATGGTTGTTGGCGAAAATATTTGATAAAGGTAAATTCATCAGGTCAGGATATACACTTCGTTATTAACTGTGAGATTTGAAGCAGGTGATTAACGTGTTTATGGGAAAAAGAATAATAAAATATATTTTTATAGGTATATCTTTGGTGTTGGTGTTGATGGGGTCATTCTTACTGCTGATTTTATTAAGTAATGACGCTTTCACTTATTTTACTGAAAGATTTCTGCTCATTTTACTGAACACTTAGCAGAACCAAGCCACTATAGTATATTTGGGAGTTTCATTTAATTTTTTAGCTATCAAAAGATAAGTTAGGGGTGGTGAATATGGGTGTTAAACCGCAAAGAGATATGGAAAAAGTATTTTTCTTTTCAAGGAAGGATAGATTTATTAGAATATCGACGACGATTTATGTATCTTAATGGTGCTTACTTGTTTGGTGTAGTTATTTTAAGTGCGCTTTTATTGCCTTTGCATTTTGTCAATCTTTTAGATGATTTACTTATTTCGATTTTCGTATCTTTATTTTTGATTTTATATCAATTTCTTTTTTCCTGGCTAGTAATAGTTATTAGTGTAAAAAGATTGCATGATGTGAACAAAAGTGGTTATTGGATATTTGTGACATTAGTACCTGTATTTGGAATATTGTTGATTATTTATTGGATTACTAGACCTAGTGTAGATAACAGGCTGGACTAAGGGGAGTTACTTGCAGATGGAGAGGACTCTCGAGTAGCAGGTGTTTCAGAATTGATTGGCGATACTTGGTATGTAGGAACTATCGGAGGAAATAGAAATGGTTCGGTTAAAAAATGTCCTAAGATATGGCTGCCATTTTATAACACGGGGATATTTTGGAATAGCTGTGCTAATATGCTTGTTACCCTATCTTTTTGGTGCAGCATATTATAATTTATACTGCCAAAACATGATTCAAGATAGAATTTTAACTTTAGAGGGGATTGCTTATGAAGTAACACCTTTATGGTCATATGAAGTGGGAAAATTTAAGGTTGCTCCATCTAAATCTCTCATTTCTCGTGATATTGAGGCTACCGTTTTGGCAAGAGAAAATCCTGATTTTACATATGAAAAATTCATGAGGTATTTTGTAGACACTGGATGGGATAACATAGAAAATAACGTAAAAAATAAAAGGATGACCTTCAAAAATGATCAATATGTTTTTTCATTGTGTTTAGGTGATAAAGAGCATCAAAATATACCTGGGGCATATAAATGGGTGGTTTATTTGCAATTTAATGATTTTTTTAGCAAGTATAATTTATGATGGCTATTATCTTGATGATTACCAGTTGTACTCTGATCGACATGTTGAGCTAGTACCTGGTGATTACATGGGAATTAGGAAGGTGCAAGAAGGATTTGAACCCCAATTTTTGGCCTGCATGTCGGGATTGGCTTCAGCTCCTTCAAGCAGGAATCAGAAGTGAATCAGCAGACCTATGCCGGCGGCCGGATGATGAGTGCCGGCGACGTGACGGTCCGGGCTGAAAGTTCACAGGAAAATAAAGGAAATCTGACGGTGGTTGGCGAATCTATTCAAGGGAAGAATGTATCCCTCACGGCCAGCGGAGCCGTCCGCCTCCAGGCCGGTACCAATGAAGAAACCATCCGTGACAGCTATCAGAGCCATGGCGCTTCAATCGGCGCGTCCTTCTATGGCGGCCTGACCAGTATCGATGCATCGTATGGCAAGATGAAAGACCAAGGGACGACGACGCGTGTCACCCATACGGGCAGCCACGTCACGGCACAAGACAGCCTGATGACGAGTTCCGGAAAGGATACGACCCTCGTCGGTTCTCAGCTCCAGGGACAATCTGTGACCGTGAAGACGGGCGGGAATCTGCATATCGAAAGTGTACAGGATTCAGAGACCTACCGGGGTAATCGTTCGTCGGCTGGAATTAGTTTGGAGGCGAAAAGTGGAAACGCTTCGTACAGCCGTGGAAAGACGACCAGTGATTACGCCAGCGTGACCGAACAGGCCGGTATCTATGCCGGTGACCAGGGATATGAGGTGGATGTGAACAAGGATACCCAACTCAAAGGGGCTGTCATCGCCAGCACGGCTGATGCCAACCGCAATCACCTGACGACCGGAACCCTGCACCTGGAAGACATCCATAATAAGGCCGCTTATGACGTAAAAAATACCGGTGTGGCTTATAACCACTATGCGTCAGACCAGGAACGCAACCAGCATTTCAATGAAACCGGCCTCACACCGGATATTTTGCCAGGCACCACTAAAGATGCTCATTCAGTCACCCGGTCAGCCATTTCCCAGGGAACGATTCAAGTCACCCAGGGCGCTATGGATGTGACGAAAATTAACCGCGATACAGCCCATGCCCTACAGACGCTGGATCATATCTTTGATAAGCAGAAAGTAGAAGAACGGCAGGAACTGGCCCGGCTCTTTGCGAAAAATGCAGATGAACTACTCCATTACTATGACCGCGACGGCAAATTCGATAAAGCCCTGGCTCATGGCCTTGTAGCCGAAATCACGAGCCAGATTGCCGGAAATAAGGCCGGCAGTGGC
>ENA-UERM01000797-UERM01000797.1-human-gut-metagenome-genome-assembly--contig:-NODE-797-length-22096-cov-10.465598_pt1 | contig 22096 bp, 17 predicted proteins | sample MGYA00242983_ERZ507983 | MGnify/ENA primary metagenome ERZ507983 (study PRJEB26167, sample SAMN06115432) | human gut metagenome | host: Homo sapiens | place: China:Shanxi | collected 2015-04-29...
TAGCTGCGGGGATCCACCTGTTCCCATGCCGAACACAGCAGTTAAGCCCGCAAACGCCGAAAGTACTTGGGGGGAGGCCCCTTGGGAGGATAGGAAGCCGCTGATTAAGAAAAAAAGCACTAGCTTAGGCTAGTGCTTTTTTTGTTGTTCGTTGTTAGTGGCTCGTGGCTCGTTTTTGCGACCTTATGGCCGCACCGTAGGGGCCGACCTGTTAAGGCGGCCCGCTGCGAATAAATGGTGATATACATAACAGGTCCATGAGGCATGGTTTTGCGAACTGCGGCCTGCGAATGGCGTTTTCTCTGCATAGCATTTTACGGGATTCCCACAACGGGACGCCTAGCCACAGCTGTCCGTTTTGGCAGCCGTCCTGCGCCTCCTGCTGGTCGGCACCTGACGGGCCAAAAAGGCTTACAGGATGTCCTCTACGAAAGTGGCCCGGTGGACCGTCTGCTAACTGCGACCGGCGGCCTGCGAATAATGTTTTCTTTGAACGCCGTTCTACAGCAATTCGTATTTTTGTTTTTTTTGATAGCTTATCATGAATACCCGGCCCTTTTCGTCGAACATGATGGTCAGGTAATAGTCCGGGTAGACGACGTCGGACAGGAGGTATTCGTTACCGATGGCCTTGAGTTCATACATGAATTTGAAGGCTGGACGCAGTTTTTTCAGGGCGTCGCTTTTTTTGTCGCCAATCTGCAGGCCGTAGAAAGAATGAGGGACTTTGTCATCAGCACTGATGATGAGGTCTTTTTTTTCTTGGCGACTGTAATACAGGTCCTGCCATACCGTTGCTGGCTTAGCTTGTTGTACATCCTCTTCCTGGCCCAGTGCCAGGCCGGGAAGCCACAATAGGCCTAAGAGTCCGGCTGCGATAAGACGATTTTTTTTCATAAAGACACCTCCGCATTCAGCATAGGCCGGGCGGAGGTGTTTTGTCAAGGCAGGTGTCATCCATTTTGACAGCTATGCGTTTTGCAGCGATATTTTTCGGGAAGCTGGACGATGATGATGCCCAGGAGGATACAGATGGCTCCGGCTAATTGGACGGGCGTAAAGGTTTCGCCCAGAAAAATGACGCCCAGGACGGCGGCGATGAGCGGGTTCAGTGCTGTAAACAGGCCGGCTTTTTCGGCGCTGGTATACTTTTGGGCGACGGGCTGGAAGGTGAAGCCAAAGACGGAACAGATGAAGACCAGGGCCAGGATGGCACCCCACGTCGTCGTATCGGCAGGAACGGCCGGGCTTTCAAATAAGACCATGCCTACTGTACTGTACACGGCGAGGAATCCCATTTGCAAGATCCCCAGCAGCAATGGGTCGTACTGCCGGGCCAGGCGGGCGGTCAGGCAGATCCAAATGGCGTAGAAGACGGAACCGGTCAGGCAGATGATTTCTCCCGGTGCCAGATGGAAAACGGCGCCTTGCAGGGTAAGACAGGCGATGCCGATAAGGAGCAGGCCCGTAGCCGTCAGGACTTGCTTTCCCGGCCAATGGTGGCTGACGACGGCCATTAGGATCAGGACCCAGACGGCGGATGTATTTTCCAGGAAGGCCGCTGTCGACGAGGGAATCGTCGTCAGGCTGATGAGTTCACAGGCCATGCAGGCGAAGAGGAAGGTCCCTAAGAGGCCGGCAGCCTTCCATAGCTGGCGCGTCAACAGCGGGAGGCGGCGGTGAAAGAGCAGCAGCAGGATAAGTGTCGTCAGGGCGAAGCGGATTGCCAGTAATTCTAAAGGCGGTATCCCGTTCAGTCCGATTTTCGACAGGAGATAGGAAATGCTGCGCGAAGCGATGACGATGATGAGCAGTATTTCTGCATTTCTTTGTTTCATGAAAAAGTCCCTCCTTACTTTTTTCTTGCTTTTATGATACGATAAAAGCAGTATGGAGAGAATAGCAAAATAATATATATAGTTTTGATAAAAAAGCAAAGGTGATAGACGTGAATACGGAAAAATGCAGGCTCTTGCTGCAAGTCATCCAGGCGGGCAGTTTTTCTTCAGCTGCCGAACGATTGGGATATACCCCGTCTGGCGTCATGCGGTCCATTGCATCGCTGGAAAAAGAAATCGGCTTTCCCCTGCTGGGGCGGACGGCACAGGGCATTTATCTGACCCGTGAAGGGCAGGCAGTGCTCCCTTATCTGCGCCGCCTCATCCGTGATGAAGATGCTTTGTTGCAGTACAGTGCCCAGATTCGGGGATTGACGGCCGGGGATATTTACATTGGATCTTATTTCAGTGTAGCCGCCAACTGGCTGCCGCAGATTATACAGGCTTTCCAGCAGGCCTATCCGGCAGTCCACGTCCACATCGAGGAATGCGCCAATAAAGTGATGTACGATGGATTGGAAGAAGGGCGCTTCGATTGTTGTATCACGACGTGGCGCCCTTTTTCCGGGGACTGGATCCCCTTGTGTGAAGATGAAATGGTCATGTGGCTTCCGGAAAATCATCCCTTGGCACGAGCCGAGGTATACCCGTTGAAGCAGTTGTGTCATGAATCTTTTATTGAACCACTGCCGCAGCAGGATACGGATGTCGTCCGGATCCTCAAGGAAGAACATATTTCTTATGAAACGCGATATACGGCCATCGATAACTATACGACCTATCGCATGGTCGAAGCCGGCCTGGGCGTCAGTATGAACAATCGCCTCATGACGGCACAGTGGCAGGGCCTCGTGGCTATCCTTCCCATGGATCCGCCCCATACGATTACCATTGGCATTGCCATTCCCAGCCGGGATGGGGCATCACCGGCAGTCAAGAAATTCATCCATTACGTGCAACAGGGAATCAGTCAGATCCTTGAGCCGAAGGATTCTCACTAGGCGTTCCATGGCGTTTGGGCAGGATGAGGTTCAGGCTGATGGCGATGATCGAAGCGATGACGACAGGGGCTTTGCCGAAAATCGTCGTCACCCAGGCCGGGAAGAGATAGAGCGATTCAGGCGCAGCCGACAGGCCCATACCCATGGCGACGGCCAGGCCGATGATGGACATGTTGCGCGGTGTCGCTCCATCGGATAGAGCCAGGCGGATACCGGTCATGGCGATGGAGGCGAAAACAGAAACGGTAGCTCCGCCGAGGACGGCGTAGGGAATGGTCGTCAAGAGGCCGGAAAATTTAGGCACGATACCGGCGATGAGGATGATAATGGCCGCCAGGGCCAGCGTAGCCCGGTTGATGACTTTCGTCGTCGTGACGATGCCGACATTCTGGCCGAAGGTCGACGTCGGCAGGAAGCCAAAGAAGGCGCCGAGGATATTCGTCGCCCCCAGTCCCAGAAGGGCGCCGTGCAGTTCATCTGATGTCGGGGGCCTGTTCATGGCGCCCGATGTCGTCGCCGAGAAGTCGCCAATGGCTTGGACGGAGTTGATGATGAAGAGCACGGAAATGGCGATACAGGCGGGAATGTCGAATTCCAGGCCGAAGTGCAGGACTTGGGGGACCTGGAGATAACCGGCATTAGCGACGTTGTCGAATTGAACCATACCCATGGTCAGTGCCAGGATATAACCGGCCAGGATGCCGACGAGAATGGAAGCCAGGCGCAGCAGGCCTTTACCAAAGTGTGTGAAAAATATCACAACAACCAGTGTGAACAAGGCGACGACCCAGTTCTTCCAGCTACCGTAGGTCGGGCTGCCGACGCCGCCGGCCATATAGTTGATAGCAATGGGATAGAGAGACAGGCCAATGGTAAAGACGACGGTCCCGGCTACGAGAGGCGGGAAAAAATGGCGGATACGGCGGATGGCCAGGCCAACTAAGATAGCGCAGCTTCCGCCAAATATCTGGGCCCCTAAAATGGCGGCTACGCCGTATTCGCTGGCCAGGGACTGCATGGTTGGCACATAGGCAAAGCTGACGCCGAAGATGACTGGCAGACCGGCTCCGAAATGAAGCCCTGTCCGGCGGCCGATAGGATAGAGCTGCAAGCAGGTACCGATAGCCGCGGCAATCAGGGAGGCCTGGATGAGCAGGACCCGGTCGGGCTGGGGCAGGCCGGCGGCCCCAGCGACGATGATAGCTGGCGTGACGCAGCCGACAATCATGGCGACGACGTGCTGTAGGGCCAGGGGCAGGGCTTCAAAGAAATGAGGGATGCCATCCATGGAAAAGAGCGAGGCGCTCCGGCTGTTTGAAATAGGCAGTTTTTCCACAATGATGCGCCTCCTTTAGGCCCGGTAAATGCGGGTCCCCGTCTTTCCGAGGATGCCTTCTTTGGCTTTTTGGAGCAGTGTGATCAAGGCTGTCCGGCCGGGACGGGATTCGGCAAATTTGACGGCAGCCTGGACTTTGGGCAGCATCGAACCGGGAGCAAATTCATTTTGAGCCATATATTGCCGGGCTTGGTCGGTAGTCATTTCCGACAGCCACTGTTCGTCCGCCTGGCCAAAATGGATGGCGACTTTTTCCACGGCTGTCAGGATGATGAGGCAGTCGGCATGGAGGTCTTCGGCCAGGCGTTCGCTGGCGAAATCCTTGTCGATGACGGCGCTGGCCCCTTTGAGGTGGTTGCCGTGGCGCATGACGGGGATGCCGCCGCCACCGCAGGCGATGACCAGCTGGCCGGAATCGACGAGGGTTTGGATGGCGCCGATTTCAATGATTTCCTGGGGCAGCGGCGAGGCGACGACGCGGCGCCAGCCCCGGCCGGCATCTTCCTTGACGATGTAGCCGTATTCTTTGGCAGCGTATTCCGCCTGTTCCCTGGTCATGAAATGGCCGATGGGCTTCGACGGGTTCTTGAATGCCGGGTCTTCCGGATCGACGCGGACCTGAGTGACCATGGTGGCGACGGGGATGTCGAAGATGTCGCGGTTGTACATTTCTTCGCGCAGGGCATTCTGCAGGTCATAGCCGATGTAAGCCTGGCTCATGGCGACACAGACTGACAGCGGCGTGTTGGGCTGGTTCGGGTCTTCCCGGCTCAGGGCGGCCATGGCGTGGTTGATCATGCCGACCTGCGGGCCGTTGCCGTGGGCGACGATGACTTCACAGCCTTCCTGGATGAGGTCGACGATGGCTTTGGCTGTCGTCTTGACGGCCAGCATCTGTTCGTGCAGTGTATTTCCCAGGGCGTTGCCGCCGAGGGCGATGACGATACGTTTCTTTTTCTCGGTCATGATAAATCTCCTTTTATGTGTGCAAAAGTTTTATAAAAAATGAGTAAAACGCATGACAGGGGGATGAAAAAGGCACCGGTCCGGAGGACCGGCACCTTTGGCGGTCAAATTATTTCATTTTTCGCAGGATGCCGCGTTCTTCTAAGGCTTTCAGGGTCTGAGCCGGATCCTGGCATTTGGCCAGCATGATCATGGCGGCGATGACATAGGGTTTGTAGCTGGCTTCTTTATAGAGGGAATCGCGATAGCGGTCAAAGACAGAGGCTTCGACTTCGCCGTCTTCACAGCTGACGCCGTTGATGTCGGCCGGCAGGCAGTGGAGATACATGGCTTTGCCGTCTTTCGTGGTCTTCATCAATTCTTCTGTACAGCACCAGTCTTTATGCTGCGCGTTCTGGGCTAAGAGTTCCTGTTCCAGGGCGTCGATACCGGCCTGGTCGCCAGCGGCATAGAGGTTGGTCCGCTTTTCCATGGCTGCAAAGGGAGCCCAGCTCTTGGGATAGACGACGTCGGCGTCTTTAAAGGCGTCGGCCATGTCATGGGTGATGCGGAAGGAACCGCCCGATTTTTCAGCGTTCTTTTTGGCGACGTCGACGACGTCCGGCATGACTTCATAGCCTTCGGGATGAGCCAGAACGACGTCCATGCCCAGACGAGTCATGAGGCCGATGACGCCCTGCGGGACCGAGAGGGGTTTGCCATAGGACGGGGAGTAAGCCCAGGTCATGGCGATTTTTTTGCCCTTCAGGTTTTCCAGGCCGCCCATTTCGTGGATGATGTGGGCCGCGTCAGCCATACACTGAGTCGGATGGTCGATGTCGCACTGGAGGTTGACCAGCGTCGGTTTCTGTTCGAGGATGCCGTCTTTATAGCCCTGCGTGACGGAATCGACGACTTCTTTCTGGTAGGCATGACCTTTGCCGATGTACATGTCGTCGCGGATGCCGATGACGTCGGCCATGAAGGAGATCATGTTGGCCGTTTCCCGGACCGTTTCGCCGTGGGCAATCTGGCTCTTCTTTTCGTCCAGGTCCTGGACCTGCAGGCCTAAGAGATTGCAGGCCGAGGCGAAGGAAAAACGGGTCCGCGTCGAATTATCGCGGAAGATGGAAATGCCTAAGCCGCTTTCAAAAATCTTTGTGGAAATATTGTGTTCCCGCATGAAGCGGAGGGCGTCGGCCAGGACCCAGATGGCTTCCAGTTCGTCATCGGTCTTGTCCCAGGTGAGGAAAAAGTCGTTTTCATACATGTCTTTGAAATTGAGGGCATTTAATTTATCGATGTAGTCCTGTAAGGTTTTCATAGGGCAGTCTCCTTTTAATCGTTATGGGATGTGATCATTTATCGGTGTATACAGAAGGTAATGCGGCATAGACGGCGGCACAGGTGACGAGGTCCTGTTTCCATGTCTTTTCGTTCGGTGCATGGGCTTGGGCTTCTGCGCCGGGGCCGAAGCCGATGACGGGGATGCCGTTGCGGCCCATGATGGAAACGCCGTTAGTCGAGAAGGTCCATTTATCCGTCAGGGGGCGGGCTTTACGCATGGCTTCCGTTTCGGCAGTGCCGATGCGGCTGTCGCCGAAGAGGGAGGTATAGGCTTCTTCCAGGGCTTTGGTGACTTTGTGGTCTTTCGGGATGACCCATGTCGGGAAGTAACATTCGATGGGATAGGTCAGGCCGGTGTAGCTCGGGCGGGCGTATTCATACATGCTGACTTTGACATCGTCGCCGTACTTCTGGACGCTCGGCAGAGCCCGGATTTCATCGAGGCAGCTCTGCCACGTTTCGCCGGCCGTCATGCGGCGGTCCAGGGAGACGGCACAGGAATCGGCGACGGCGCAGCGGCTCGGCGAGGTGTAGAAAATCTGGGAGCACGTGACTGTACCGCGGCCGAGGAAGTTGGCTTCTTCCCATTCGGGATTGTATTTCTTGTCGAGCATCTTGACCAGGCCTTTGATTTCCGTCGTGTCGGCTGCGTCATTTTCGTTGAGGGCCCGCACGTCCTGGAGGATATCGGCCATCTTGTAAATGGCGTTATCACCGCGTTCGGGTGCGCTGCCGTGGCAGGATACACCCTGGACGTCGATGCGGATTTCCATGCGGCCGCGCTGGCCGCGGTAGATGCCGCCGTCTGTCGGTTCCGTGGAGACGACGAATTCCGGACGGACCTTGTCTTCGTTGATGATGTACTGCCAGCAGAGGCCGTCGCAGTCTTCTTCCTGGACCGTACCGGTGACCAGGACGGTGTACTTGTCGGACAGGAGGCCCAGGTCCTTCATGATGCGGGCGCCGTAGACGGCAGAAACGATGCCGCCGAGCTGATCCGACGTGCCGCGGCCGCCGATTTCCGTTTCCGATTCAAAGCCTTCGTAGGGATCGAAATCCCAGTTGGCCTTGTTGCCGATGCCGACGGTGTCGATGTGGGCGTCGAAGCCGATGAGGGTCTTGCCGGTGCCCATGTAGCCCAGGACGTTGCCCATGGGGTCGATTTCCACTTTATCGAAATCGAGTTTGCGCATTTCTTCGGCAATGCGGTCGATATGTTCCTTTTCGCCGCAGCTTTCACCGGGGAATTTAACGATGTCTCGCAGGAAACGGGTCATATCCTGTTCATAGCCTTTGGCGGCTTCTTTGATTTTTTCGTACGGTACTGTCATGAAAATCACTCCTATATCTTATATAATGTTTTACTTATTCAAACCGCGCCAGACGATATTCTTATAGCGTTCCGGGTCCGTGTCGCCTTCTGTCGAGAAGACCAGGACCTGTGAATGGTCGTCGAGGCCGAGTTCAGCGCGCAGGTCCTTACATTCATCGGATAACATGATCGTAGCTAGGGTGCCGAAGGGGACGGCACCGGATTCACCGGATACGATGGGCGCATCTCCTTTGAGGGGCGCTGCCAGCATACGCATACCGCGGACCGTGATGGGGTCATCGGCTGCGATGAAGGTCGTCACATGGTTCTTGAGGATGTCCCAGGAAATCGTGTTCGGTTCGCCGCAGGCCAGGCCGGCCATGATGGTATCCAGGTCACCGCCGACCATGCGGGGCTTGCCGTCACCGGCTGCGGCGCCTTTGTACAGGCAGGCTGCGGCCGACGCTTCGACGACGATGAATTTCGGCGGATTGTCTTTATAGAGGTTGGCGAAGTAACCGACGACGGCACCGGCCAGGGAACCGACACCGGCCTGGACGAAGATGTGCGTCGGCCGTTCGACGCCCCGGGCCTTCAGCTGTTCGCCAGCTTCCATGGCCATCGTGCCGTAGCCCTGCATGATCCACGACGGGATTTCTTCATAGCCGTCCCAAGCCGTGTCCTGGACCATGACGCCGTGCGGCGTAGCGGCGGCTTCTTTGGCTGCCTGGCGGACGCAATCGTCGTAATTGAGGTCGAGGATGTCGACGTCGGCGCCGAGTTTCTTGATGTTTTCCAGCCGCGTCTGGGTCGTGCCTTTCGGCATGTGGACGACGGCTTTCTGGCCCAGCTTCTGGGCGGCCCAGGCGACGCCGCGGCCGTGGTTGCCGTCGGTTGCCGTGAAGAAGGTTGCCTGGCCGAATTCCTGGCGGAGCTCATCTGACGTCAGGACGTCATAAGGCATGTCCGATACATCGCGGTGCGTTTCCTTGGCGATGTACTTGGCCATGGAATAGGAACCGCCCAGGACTTTGAAGGCATTGAGGCCGAAGCGGTACGATTCATCTTTGACGAAAATCGAACCGACGCCCAGGTAGCGGGCCATCTGCGTGAGCCGGGTCAGCGGCGTTTCGCTGTATTGCGGGAAACTCTGGTGGAATGTCCGGGCCTTGGCGACTTCGCTGAGGGACATGATCGACAAATTTTTATCATCTGATTTGGGCAGATGGTTCATAGCCCATTTCATATCTTTCTTCATATCCGTACCTCCTAAAGATAAACTGAAAAAAATATTTTAGTAAATCTAAAAGTTTTTGTATACCTAGAGTATAACATGACCTTACAGATTTGCAATAGAAAAGAGCTAAAAATTTGTTAGGTATCTACACTTTTTTTGCAATGACAGAAAGAGAACTGTTACATTTGGGCATAGGAAAAGGCGCTGTCGCATAAAGACAGCGCCTTTTAAGATGATTCAGGCGGGCACGAACCACGAACCACTAGCCACGAACCACGAACCACTAATCTCACTCTTCTCCGCTGTCGATGTAGCTGTACAGGGTGTATTTGGAGATGCCGAAGTGTTTGGAGATTTTGTCGCCGGCCTTGGTGATCAGCAGGGCCCCGCGGTCGTTGAGGAATTTGATGGCTTTGATCTTGTCTTCCCGTGTCATGAGGGGGACAGGTTTGCCGACCTGACGCGTCGATTCGTCGATGAGGTCGTTGAGGAGGTCCGTGACATTCTGCGGGATGCGGCTGACCTTATCTTCCTTGGACGTGACCGAGATGAGCGGCTTGATGGCATTTTCGACCATCATCAGTTCGGTAATGTCATAGTTGATGGAGAAGATGCCGATGACTTTTTGCTGTTCATTGCGGATGTAAATGGTCGTCGACTTGAGGATGCGGCCGTCTTTGGTCTTGGTCAGGTAACTCGTATGGTCCTGGAGCTTGTCGGGATCGCTGCGCAGGGCGTCGAGGACGGCCATAGACGGGCCATCGCCTACTTTGCGGTTGGTGACGTGGCCATTTTCGATGGCGACGATGGAATTTTCCTTGTAATTATCGCTCAAGTCGTGGATGACGATTTCACAGTTCGGGCCGAATTGGTCTGCCAGGCCTTTGGCTAAGTGACGCAAGAAGTTGAGGACGACGTCGTCTAACATAAGGGGCACCTCTTTCTCATATCAAAAACAGATTATTAGCTTATCTGCTAAAAATTTTTTAGGTACTGTTACTATAGCATATTTTCGGGATAAATCAACGCCCTTGGTGAAAAAAGGTATGTCGAAAAAACATCTTTCCATTACAGGCTATAACAAAAAGATAATAAAAAATTTTTAGACTAAAAAAAAATTGACAGGCAAGGCGGAACGGGTTACTATTAAGATAGATACGAGAATGACACAAATAACATGCATTAACTGCAAGAAACCTTATGATTTGTATAGCATAGAGGAGGTATACTTATGTTAATCGTCGGAAATGGTCACGTCGTTACCCGCGACGCGAAGAATCAATATTTCCCTGATGGCGCCGTAGCCATAGACGGCACGACAATCTGCCGCGTCGGCCAGACGGCAGAAATCCGCCGGGCCTATCCAGACGCCGCTTTTATCGATGCCAAAGGCGGTGTCATCATGCCGGCTTTCATCAACGTTCACGAGCATATTTACAGTGCCATGGCCAGGGGCATGAATATCGACGGCTATGCGCCCAAGGGCTTCCTGGACATTCTCGACGGCCTGTGGTGGAATATCGACCGTCATTTGACCAACGACCTGACTTATTTGAGCGCTATGGAAACGTATGTCGAATGTATCAAGAACGGCGTGACGACGGTCTTCGACCATCACGCCAGTTTTGGTGAAATCAAGGACAGCCTCTTTGCCATCGGCCAGGCAGCGCAGGAACTGGGCGTCCGCTCGTGTCTGTGCTACGAAGTCTCCGACCGCGACGGTCAGGACAAAGCCCGCCAGGCAGTCCTGGAAAATGAAGACTGGATCCGCCACGCTCAGGCCGACACGACGGACATGATTGCCGGCATGATGGGCATGCATGCCCAATTTACCATCAGCGACGAAACGATGGCCCTGGCTGCCGAACATAAACCGGACGGCGTGGGTTACCACATCCACGTCGCCGAAGGCATCGAAGACTTGCAGGATTGCCTGAAGAAACATGGTAAACGCATTATCGACCGCCTTTATGACTGGAATATCTTAGGGCCCAAGACCCTGCTCGGTCACTGCATCCACGTCAATTCCCACGAAATGGACCTCATCAAGGCGACAGATACCATGGTCGTCCACAATCCGGAATCGAACATGGGCAATGCCTGTGGCTGCCCGCCGACGATGGACATGGTCCATCGCGGCATCCTGACCGGCTTGGGGACCGATGGCTATACGCACGATATGATTGAGTCCTATAAAGTCGCCAATATCCTGCACAAACACCATCTCTGCGACGCTACAGCCGCCTGGGCTGAAGTACCGCAGATGCTGTTCTATAATAACGCAGCCATGGCCAACCGCTATTTCAGGAAGCCCTTAGGCGTACTGGCAGAAGGGGCTGCAGCCGACGTCATCGTCATGGATTACATTGCCCCGACGCCGATGAATGAAGAAAACATCAACAGTCACATCTTATTCGGCATGAGCGGCCACGATGTCGTCACGACTATTGCCAATGGCAAAGTCCTCATGGAAAACCGCCGGCTCACCGGTGTCGATGAAGAAGCCCTGATGGCTAAAATCCGCGAAGGCGCAGCGACCCTGGCCGGACGCATTAATGGATACTTATAAGGAGGAATCTATCATGAGTGATCGCATGACATCCATTCCCTTTGGAAAATTGATGAACTGGGTCCTGACCGAAGCGCCGTCAGGGACGATCTTTGGCGTCCACCATCGCCTACAGGCCGACCCGAATCGGACGTATACTATCTTTGACAGACCGCTGGAAATGCCCTTTGGCCCGGCTGCCGGTCCCCATACCCAGCTGGCCCAGAATATCGCTGCCGGCTATGCGGCGGGAGCGCGCTTCTTTGAACTGAAGACGGTCCAGAAAATCGACGGCGAAGACCTGCCTGTTCCCAAGCCCTGCATCAAGGCCGACGATGAATGTTACAATGTCGAATGGTCGACGGAACTGACCGTCCCCAAGGCCCTGGAAGAATACGTCAAGGCCTGGTTCCTGGTCCACGTCATGGCCGTCGAATACGGCTTAGGAAGTCCGGACGGGATGCAGTTCAACATGTCCGTCGGCTACGACCTGGCAGGGATACAGACGGCAAAAATCGATTCGTTCATCGAAAATCTGAAAGACGCATCCCATACGGCCATCTTTGCCGAGTGCAAAGCCTGGCTCCTGGCCCATCTGGACCGGTTCCAGAAACTCCGCCGGGAAGACGTCGAAGCCATTCCGGCAGAAATCTGCAACTCTGTCACGGTCTCGACCATGCACGGCTGTCTGCCCGATGAAATCGAACGGATTGCCCGCTATTTACTGAAAGAAAAACACCTCAATACCTTCGTCAAATGCAACCCGACTTTACTGGGCTATGACTTCGTCCGGAAATGCATGGATGACCTGGGCTATGGCCATATGGTCTTCGATGACAGCCATTTCAAGGCGGATTTACAGTACCGTGATGCCGTACCCATGCTCAAGGGGCTGCAGGAAGCGGGTAAAGAGGAAGGCCTGTTGTTCGGCGTCAAACTGACCAATACCTTCCCCGTCGACATTACGCGCCATGAATTGCCGGGGACGGAAATGTATATGTCCGGCAAGCCCCTCTTCTTCCTGTCCATGAATGTGGCCAAGAAGCTGAGTGAAGCCTTTGACGGCAGCCTGCGTATTTCTTACAGTGGCGGTGCCGATGCCCACAACATCAAGAATATCGTCCAGGCCGGCATCTGGCCGGTCACGGTGGCGACGACGCTGCTCAAGCCCGGCGGCTATGAACGCTTTGCCCAGCTGGCACAGTGTTTTGAAGGTCAGCGTGGACAGGCGTTTACTCGTGTAAACGTCAAGGCCCTGGATGACTTGCTGGCTAAGGCTCAGGATGATGCCCACTATGCCCGTCTGGACCCGAAGGCCCAGCAGCGCAAGAACGACCAGGCCCTGCCCTTGATGGACTGCTTCATGGCACCGTGCAGCCAGACTTGTCCCATCCATCAGGATATCCCGGCCTATATGGACCTCGTCGCCGCCGGGAAATATGACCAGGCCCTGCAGATCATTCTGGAAAAGAATCCCCTGCCCTTTACGACGGGGACCGTCTGCTACCATACCTGTATGAACAGCTGTACGCGCAATTTCTGCGATGCCCCTGTTGAAATCCGGCGCAATAAGCTGATAGCTGCTGAAAAAGGCTATGCCAGCGTCATGACGACTTTGCAGGCTGCGCCGTCCAATGGGAGAAAAGCGGCTGTCATCGGCGCCGGTCCGGCCGGACTGTCGGCGGCTTATTTCCTGGCCCGCGGCGGCCTGGATGTGACCGTCTTCGATAAGAACGACGAACCTGGCGGCCTGGTGCGGACCTTCTTGTGTGAAAAGAAAGGACAGATTTCACCAGAAGCCATCGACAAGGATGTAGCCCTCATCGAAAAGATGGGTGTCCATCTTGTCGTCGGCAGGGCCATAGCCTCGCGCGACGAATTGCAGGGCTATGACATCATCCTGGCGGCCTGCGGCGTCAAAGGGAAAATCGGTGACACCCTGGTCGGCGCCATCGAAGGCCTGACCGTCATCGGCGATGGCCATTACGGCAAGACGACATCCGTCGTCGAATGTATTGCCGACGGCAAGCGGGCGGCGGAAGGCATTTTAGGCCAGATGGCCAGTGTCGATACCCTGATTCCAGCTGATGTAAACGACGTTTACTCGAAGCGGGGTATCCTGGAGACGGCACCGGAAACGGGCTGTGACGGCCGCTGCCTCCATTGTGACAGCGTCTGCGAAGTCTGTACGGAAGTCTGCCCCAATCGGGCCAATGCAGCCATCCAGGTACCGGGCCATATGCAGGCTCAGATTCTGCATATCGACTACATGTGTAACGAATGTGGCAACTGCCGGACCTTCTGTCCCTGGGGCGGTGCGCCGTATGTAGATAAATTTACGCTCTTCGCTAATGAAGACGATTTAGACCACAGCGATAATTCGGGCTTTGCCGTCCTCGACAAGGCCAGCGGCTTCTGCAAAGTCCGCCTGGATGGAGAAATCCGGACGACGACTTTAGGGACGGCTGATGAAGCAATCCCGGAAGACCTGCGGACCTTCATGGAAACGATCTGCCGCGATTACGATTACCTGCTGATTGAATAGAGAAAGAAGGGAAAACCATGGATTACGTCATCAAAAACGGGACGGTCTGCCTGGAAGGGGAACATTTCCGGGCAGACGTTACCGTCCGGGAGGGAAAAATCCAGGCCTTGGGACAGGCTGTGCACAGCGGTCATGAACAGGTCATCGACGCCGACGGCCTCTATGTCTGCCCTGGCGGCATCGATGCCCACACCCATATGGACCTGCAGCAGTCACCGCAGTACCGCGCGTGCGATGACTTTTACAGCGGCGGCGTGGCAGCGGCCTGCGGCGGCACGACGACCATCCTGGACCATATGGCCTTTGGCCCGGCCGGCTGCGCCCTGCGCTATCCCTTTGAACGGTACCGGAAACTGGCCGTGCCCTGCCCGGTCGACTACAGCTTCCATGGCGTCATCCAGCACGTCGACGACCAGGTCCTGCAGGAATTGGGCCAGCTCATCGACGAAGGTTTTCCCAGTTTCAAAGCCTATACGACGTATGGCTATCCCGTCGGCGATAAGGAACTGATGCAGCTCCTGCCGGTCATCAAGAAGCATGGCGGCCTGCTTACGGTCCATGCCGAAAGCGACGGCATTACCAAGGCCCTGCGGGACGCCTTGGGACCGCAGGACCTGCAGCCCATCGGCCAGGCGAAGACGCGGCCCAACGTGGCCGAAGCCGCAGCTGTGAGCCGTGTCCTGGCGGCAGCCCGGGCTTGTGGCGATGCGCCGGTCTATATCGTCCACACGTCGGCCCATGAGAGCCTGGACCAGCTGCGCCTGGCCCGGCGCCAAGGCCAGCATCATATTTACAGTGAAACGTGTCCGCAATACTTATTGCTGACAGAAGAGAAGTTCCGTCACGGCGGCCCTATGGAAGGCATTAAATACATGCTGGCGCCGCCGCTGCGGAAAGCCGAAGACAACCAGGCCCTGTGGCAGGCCCTGGCTGACGGGACGGTCCAGACCGTAGCGACGGACCACTGCCCCTTTACGATAGCTGAAAAACAGGAGAATGTCAGCGATTTTCGGAACTGTCCCGGCGGCGTATCCGGCGTCGAAGAACGGATGCCCCTGCTGTTCAGTGAAGGCGTCCTGAAAGGCCGGCTGACCCTGGAGCGCTTCGTCCAGGTGACCAGTGCCAATGTGGCCAAAATCTTTGGCCTCTATCCGCGCAAAGGGACGCTGCTGCCCGGCAGCGATGCCGACATCATCCTCATCGACCCGCAGGGCAAACGGACCTTTGCCAGGGAGAACCTGCACACGACCTGCGGCTATTCGCCCTATGAAGGCATGACGGTCCAGGCGACGATCCGCCTGACCATGCTCCGCGGCGAAATCATCGCCAAAGACAATCAATTCTGTGGAAAACGCGGCTATGGAACCTTGTTGTATCGATTCCGCGATAAAAGATAATCTTGATTATAGGAAGGTGGCATTATGAGTGAATTATATAAACTATGGGTAAACGGCCGTGAAATAGAAGCCGATGGAGAACGCAAGCTCATCGACGTCCTGCGCAATGACCTGCGCCTGAAATCCGTCAAGGATGGCTGCAGTGAAGGGGCCTGCGGGACCTGTACGGTCGTCATCGACGGCAAGGCGACCAAGACATGTGTCCAAAAGGTCAGCCGCATGGCCGGTAAACACGTGTTGACCGTCGAAGGGCTGTCCAAACGGGAAAAAGACGTCTTCGTCTACGCCTTTGGCGAAGCCGGCGCCGTCCAGTGCGGCTTCTGCATCCCCGGCATGGTCATGTGCGGCAAGGCCCTCATCGACGCCAACCCGGCGCCGTCGCGGCTGGAAATCGCCGCGGCCATCCGCAATAATATCTGCCGTTGTACGGGTTATAAGAAAATCATCGACGCCATCGCTATGGCAGCGGATTTGCTGCGCACGGACCAGCCTCTTCCCGTCCGCGGCGGCTACCGCGGCGTCGGCGATCCCTGCCAGCGCGTCAACGTCAAGGCCAAAGTCCTGGGCGTCGGCAGATATACAGATGATTTGGACGCCGTCGACCTGCCCGGCATGTGTTACGGCAGTGCCATCCGCAGCGCTTATCCGCGGGCTGTCGTCAAGGCTATCCATACGGAAAAGGCCAAGGCCCTGCCCGGTGTCGTCTGCGCCCTGACGGCAGACGATATCCCCGGTTCCGTCAAAGTCGGCCATTTGAAGACCGATTGGGATACGCTCATCCCCGTCGGCTCGACGACGCACTTCCTGGGCGACGCCATCGCCCTGGTGGCTGCGGAAACGCCGGAAATCCTGGAACAGGCTAAGAAGCTCGTCGATATCGAATATGAAGAACTGCCGCCCCTGACCTGTGCAGCCGACGCCCTGAAAGAAGGGGCGCCGCTGGTACACCCGTCGGCTGGTACGAACGTCCTGGCCCATGAACACCTGGTCCGCGGCGACGCCGATGCCGTCATTGCCGCCTCGAAGTATAAGGTGACGCACCACTTTGAAACGCCATGGACGGAACACGCCTTCCTGGAACCGGAATGTGCCGTCGCCATGCCCTTTGATGACGGCGTCTTCGTTTATTCGTCGGACCAGGGCATTTATGATACGCGCCGGGAAACGGCACTCATGCTGGGCCTGCCGGAAGAAAAAGTCATCGTCGAGAACTGCTTCGTCGGCGGCGGCTTCGGCGGCCGGGAAGACGTGACGGTCCAGCATTTGGCTGCCCTCGTCGCCTATGTATGTAAACGGATATGTAAAGTGAAGTTGACGCGCCAGGAAAGCATCCTCATCCATCCCAAGCGCCATCAGTTCAGCATGGACATGACGACGGCCTGCGATGAAACTGGGAAACTGACGGCTATGAAGCTCGTCGCCGTCACCGACAACGGGGCCTATGCCTCCCTGGGTGGACCGGTTCTCCAGCGCGCCTGTACCCATGCGGCAGGGCCTTATAACTACCAGACCATCGACATCGACGGGACAGCCGTTTACACTAACAATCCACCAGCTGGAGCCTTCCGCGGATTTGGCGTAACCCAGACCATTTTTGCCACGGAATTAAACTTAAATAAACTGGCTGAACTGGTCGGCATCGACCCGTGGGAAATCCGATATCGCAATGCCATCCGGCCCGGTGACATCCTGCCCAATGGCCAGATTGCCGACCCGTCGACAGGCTTGGCTGAAACGCTGGATGCCGTCAAAGAGGCGTACTATCACAGCGGGCCTTATGTCGGCATCGCCTGTGCCTTGAAGAACTCCGGCGTCGGCGTCGGCCTGCCCGACTATGGCCGCTGCCGTCTGGTCGTCAAAGACGACAGGGTACACATTTACTCGTCGGCATCCTGCATCGGCCAGGGCGTCGGCACGGTCCTGGTCCAGATGGTATCCCAGGCAGCGGGCCTCCCCATTGAAGATATCAAATGGCACATGCCCAATACGGCGACCTCACCCGATGCCGGTACGACGTCGGGTTCGCGGCAGACGACGTTGACCGGGGAAGCCGCCCGGCGGGCCGCCGTCCAGCTGCGGCGCGACCTCTTTGCCGCCAAAGGCCTGCCTTATGAAGAAACGAGCCATGCCAGCAACTACCTGGAAGGCGTAACGGTAGAAAAAGAATCGCCCGCTACGGCCGCCGTCCGCTTCAACCGCAGCGACTTAGATGTCCTCAACGGTCGGGAATACATCGGCGAATACCTGGGCAAGACCGACAAGATGGGCGCTGACATCCCTCATCCCGTATCACACGTCGCCTACGGCTATGCTACCCACGTCTGCATCCTCAATGACGACGGTACCATCCGCAAAATGGTCGCCGCCCACGACGTCGGCCGCGTCGTCAACCGCAAGAGCCTGGAAGGCCAGATCGAAGGCGGCACCGTCATGGGCTGCGGTTATGCCCTGACGGAACAATATCCGTTGGACCACTGTAAACCGACGGCCAAATTCGGGACCCTGGGCCTGTTCCGGGCCGATAAAGCCCCTGACGTCGAAGCCATTCCCATCGAAAAAGAAGGCGTCGACGTAGCCTACGGAGCCATCGGCGTCGGCGAAATCACATCCATCCCGACGGCCCCTGCCGTAGCCGGAGCCTACTACAAATGGAACGGCCAGTTCCAGACAACATTGCCCTTAGAAGGGACGCCGTATAGCCGGAAGAAAAAGAAATAAAAGTTTGTAGTACAGAGTTTGTAGTTTGTAGATGAGGGCCTTAAATTTAAAGCCGTCTGTTAGCCACTAACAACTAAAGAGTGCTTGACGTCTTGCGACAAGCACTCTTATAATAGGGATGTTTGATGTTTCGATGTGGAAAGGTGGTCTTATGGAAGATAAATTGGTCATTATCCGCGGGGCTGGGGACCTGGCGACGGGCGTGGCCCAGTCTTTGTATGAGGCTGGGTTCCGCCTGCTGCTGCTGGAAGTGGAGAAGCCGTCGGCTATCCGGCGTCAGGTGGCCCTCTGTGAAGCCGTCTACGATGGGGCGGCTGCCGTTGAGAACCTGACTTGCTGCCGCTGTCGGTCTTTGGCCGAGGTCCGGAAGGTCTGGGAAGGCGAGGCCATTCCCTTGCTGGTGGACCCGGAAGGGGCGTCGATTGCGGCGCTGAAGCCCTGGGCCGTCGTCGATGCCATCCTGGCTAAGAAGAACTTGGGGACGAACCGGCGTATGGCACGTCATACCGTGGCCCTGGGGCCGGGATTTACGGCCGGTGTCGATGCCGATGCCGTCATTGAAACCAAGCGGGGCCACCAGCTGGGGCGTATCATTTGGCAGGGCACGGCTATCGCCAATACGGGGATTCCCGGATTGATTGCCGGCTACGGCAAGGAGCGCGTCATCCACAGTCAGCAGGCCGGGTTCGTATACGGATTGGTCCACATCGGCGATAAAGTAAAAAAAGGACAGCCCATGGCTGTCCTGACAGAAGAACCCATCCCTTCTGGAATGGCTGTGACGGAATGTATGGGGACGCCGATTCTGGCGTCGCTGACGGGATTCGTCCGGGGACTGATCCGTGACGGCTATCAGGTGCCGCAAGGCTTCAAGATAGCCGACATCGACCCGCGGGATGATGAACGGGAGAATTGCTTTACGATTTCCGACAAGGCCCGCAGCCTCGGCGGCGCCGTCCTGACGGCCCTGCTCTGGATGGGGAAGGGGGAATTTTCGTGAAGATGAATCGGGATGACTTACATTTTTCGTCGTGCCGGGAGCAGCCCTATATCGACTATTACCAAGGCGCAGCAGCTAAGAAGCAGTCCATTGCCGTCGAAGTGATGACGCCACTCTATCTCGATGGGCAGTGTATCAGTACCCTCATTTCTTCGCCGGAAGATATCGATGTCCTGGCTGTGGGGTACTGCCTGGCCGAAGGGAAAATACCGGCTGGCCGCAAGCTGGCTGGTGTCTGCCTGCACGATGGGGCGGCCTGGGTCACGACGGAAACCGGGACGGCACGGGCAGTAGAAAAGCCGCCTTTTGCGCCGATTACGGCAGAGAAGCTCTGTTCCTATGGAGGCATCTTGGACAGCTTATCGACGGCACATCACGCCTCACACGGCGTCCACGAAGGGGCCTTGGTCCAAGGCGATGAAGTCCTCGTCTATACGGAAGATATCGGCCGTCACAATGTCCTCGACCGCCTGCGGGGTTTCGTCGAATTACAGTACATCGACGTCAGTCAGGCCGTCCTGGTCTTCAGCGGCCGTGTTCCCCAATCGGTCATCGAAAAGGTCCATGGCCTGGGCGTTCGCTTCCTGGCATCGCGGGCCTTGCCGACGAGTCTGGGCGTGTCCCTGGCAGAGCAGTACCAGATTACCCTGGCCTGCGGCTTGCGGCCTGACTCTTTCAAAATATTTGCTCATCCAGAACGGGTTTTGCTATAGTTTTTGATTTCATTTTTTGTTATAATATGAAAAGAGATAGCTTGATGGTGGTGCATCGGCTTTCCCTGTTGATTTTGTAGGTTGAAGAAAACCGTGTACCGCTGGTATGCGGTTTTTTTCAGGTTACAATGTTATTTGCAAACTGAAATGATCAATACGACAAGCGTAGCAAAAGCAATCATCAATGATAATGCTTCGTATACTTTCATAAAGATCACCCCGCTTTCGCGAGGAAAACCGAATCATCAAGCTATCTCTGGAAATAGTTTATCATAAATTTATAAATTACGGAACCGCTTTTAACAATATTACTTCAATGGGAGCGCCCTTTGGCAACGGGGGCGTTCCTTTTTTTATATACGCCAGGGCGTTGGTGTGGGCAAGGCCCAGCAGGGCACTGGACGTCAGTGTCGTATTGGGTGTGAATATGGGCTGGCCCTGTTCGTAGGTCAGGCGGCCCTGGACGAAGCGGTCGACAGGATTTTTCTTATGGATTGCGTCGCCTAAATGGCAGGTGACGACGGGAAATTCGCTGTTTCTTTCGCCGTTGAGGCGGCGCAGGATGGGGACGGCCAGCAAGTGAAAGGCATTGAACGACGCCGAAGGATTGCCGGACAGGCCGAGGATGAGCGTCCGGCGGCCGTCTGTTTCAATGACGCCGCCATAGGAAGCCGAACCGGGCCGCATAGTGATGCGGTCGTAAAGTTGGACGGCACCGAGGGATTGGTAAATCTGGGGCATCGTGTCATAGAGGCCGACGGAGACGCCGCCCGTGCTGACGATGAGGTCCTTGTCCCGGGCCAGGCGGCGGACGACTGCCATTTCATCAGCCAGCTGGTCCGGTCCGTCCGATACGTGATAGAAGGTGACTTCTGCGCCGTACTGTTCCAATAAGGGCTGGAAGAGATAGGCGTTGGAGTTGTAAATCTGGCCATGGTGCCGCACTTCTCCGGGCAGGACCAGTTCACGTCCTGACGTCAGGAAGAGGACTTTCGTTTTGGCGTAAACGGGAAGGCGTTCATTTTCCAGGCCGACGGCGACGGACAGGGCACCGGCTGTGAGCTTCGTCCCGGCCGGGATGATGACAGCGCCGGAGCGGCACTCTTCGCCTTTGGGGATGATGTTGCTGCCCGGCGGGATGCTTTCCGTTACTCGTATATGATTTCCCTGGCGTTCGACGTATTCCTGGGGGACGACGGTATCGCAATCATCCGGGACGGCGCAGCCCGTCATGAGGCGCACGGCCTGGCCGGCTGCAACAGGGCCGTCATAGACGATGCCGGCGCCGATGGTCGCCACGACTTCATAGGCATTTCCGCCATGGCTATGGATAGCATAGCCGTCGAAGGGCGATTTACGGTATGGCGGATAGTCGCAGGCCGCCGTAATGTCCCGGGCTGTGATGCGGCCCAGTGCCTGGTTTGGTGTGACATATTCTATTTTCGCTTCATAGGAAGACAAGGCGCCGTCGAGACGGCGCCTTGCTTCGGTAATCGTGACGATTTCCATAGTTATGGCTTTCCTTTTTTCAATGCTTTTTCATAAGCTGACTGTGTTTTGGCCGCTTCTTTTTGGGCTTTCAGTTTAGCCCGCTGAGCCGCGACGACGGCCGGGTCGAAGAGGCTCAGGGCTTCCGTTGGGCAGGCCGGGATACAGGCTGGTTCCCCCGTTTCCGTATTGGCACAGAGGTCGCATTTGTAGGCGACGATGCGGAAGGGCCGGCCTTTGGTATCGCCGTGGTAGATTTTGGTCATGTTGATGGCCTGGAAAGGACAGGCGCGGGAACATTTCCCGCAGCCCCGGCAGGCCTCTTCATCGATGACGACCGAGTCGGGCCCCAGGGAAATGCAGTGGAACGGACAGGCCTCCATACAGCGCGGCTTCGGGCACTGCTGGCATTGGACGGCCTTGGTGACTTTCGACGTGTAAACGACATGGACCCGCGGCGTGAAGTCGAAGCTCTTGGGCTTGAGGGCGAACAGGGCCTTGCCTGTATGGCTGGCCACACAGGCAGCCATGCAGGTCTTGCAGCCGATGCAGAGTTCCGGGTCCGTCTTGACGTGTTTAAACATCGTTTACACCTCCTTTACTTCGATGCCCATGCGGCTGCGAATAGTGGCGTATTGGGCTTTTACATCGCGTTCGGCCTGTTTCTGGTC